>Ga0182033_10000774_pt1 | contig 15493 bp, 15 predicted proteins | sample tim00Cox0000000H_FD_125968 | JGI IMG/M metagenome (GOLD analysis project Ga0182033, IMG submission 125968) | Lab enrichment of tropical soil microbial communities from Luquillo Experimental Forest, Puerto Rico - timezero.00C.oxic.00.000.00H | ecosystem: Environmental > Terrestrial > Soil >...
TAGCCCCATCGGTCAAGGGGAGGCGGCAGTCACGTTGGCTCATTGCTTCGAGCGGGTCTCCAAAGGCTATAAGCTTGACGCGGGTCGGGGCACTCACCCGATGCGGGACTTGGAGCATCTTGAGAGCCATTCCCAGGTATCTGGAGATATCCCTATCTGATTGAAATTGCGTAAATTGGCCAGCACTTCAGCGGCATCGAATTTCTGCCAATCCGGGTGGTATCCTTTTGTGGACAAGATTTGATCTCGATCTAGCGAAAGACATCTAACCTAGCCCCGGATGCGTCACCGTTTGGATACGGTATCGTGCACCGCGACCGAGTGGCCGTACAGATGGGAGCAGATCATCAATGGACAATGATCATGTCCGAAGTGCTGGACATGCAAATTCCGGGCTGCGTGCACGGGGCGCTGGTCTTCGTAGCCGCCGGAATGAGTTTGTTTAGCAATGGGAAGCTGAACTGGAATGGATAGCTGACAGTCACTTGGACGGTACAGCCGGGATAATTCGGGATCTTAGGAATTGGAGGATTTGTCGAATTGTTCCCGGCACATTCGGCGGGACCATTGGTCTTAACGGGCCAAGTCGCGGTTGTAGTTATGTTGCCGAGAACGACTCCTGGTGGAACGTGGTTCTGAACATAAGTGCTTATGTCTCCAGAAGTTGCTGCAGCGGAGCAGGTATTGTCATCCGTGCAAGCGGATCCGTTTACCGCAGCCCAACGACTCGCTTCCTTTGATATGTGTCCGAGAAAATGGTAGGTGTAAAGGGCGTGTGCGAAACCCATGATTCCGAACAGAACTGTTGCAAGAAGAAGAAAAACCAGTGCGAATTCGACTAGGCTGGTTCCCTTCTCGCCGCGTCGGTCATCACTTTTGGCAATTAGAGACATCAAACCGCCTCTCAGCCCAGCACATTGACACGCATTGTTGCTGACCGCGATATCGTCAAAGACTTTGGAATACCGGGGAATCCAAACAAGGAGCTGAATTGTCCATGTGCGGTGACCGTCAAGGTTGCCACCCAATGGCCAGTGGTGCACTTTCCGGCAGTAGGGTTGGCTTGAGTTGTGCATCCGGCCGTCGTCACTGCACCCGCGCTGTCGCAACCGCAGACCAATACTGGCGCGTCGACGGTCAACAAAGTCGCATTCTGCCCGTTGTTCTGGAAGTCGTTTTTAGCGGCGGAGATAATGCCGGTTTGGTCGCTGGATTGGATATTGCCCTGCACACCATACGCAGCACCGGCGCGCGCAGCATTCCCGACTAAAATGCCGATGTAAGCATAGCGGCCGATTTCAATGACACCCACCAATAGCAGTAGTAATAGGGGGAGCATGAGGGCGATTTCCACGAGGCTTTGACCGGTCTCGCCCCCCAAATCTTCTTTTCTTGTGGCGATTCTGTGATCCATCGACATGTGTCACTCCACCAAAGTAGCAGTACCCACCGTAAACGCTGGAGGCAAAGAACCCCCCGGAAGGCCAGCTTGACCCTGCAAATTTACCGTAGGACTTCCGCTCAAAGACACGGCGTCAGCAATTACCATTCCGGTCGCATACGTCACGTTGTTTCCAAAGAATGTCAATTGCGCCCCAGGAACATAAACAATGCCACCGAAATTGCTATTGTTGTCCCCACCAAGCGAGGGGCCGCTAGTATCGGTCGGGTCTTGATAAAAAAGAATTCCCTGATACGTTCCCGACGTCGGCGGCGTGAAGTGGATGTCGAGGACATTCCCGCCCCCGGCGGCGTTGAAGGTCGACCCATTCGTAAAGTAGAACATTACTCCGTTTCCAGTTAATGATGCATTGCCTTTAAGGGTGAAATTGCCCCCAGTGACCACGTAAACTCCCGGACTAAACGTCACCGTAGGTGCACCCTTCTTTCCGGTTCCGTCGATCGTGATCGAACTGTAGGTGCCTGGTCCTTCAATATACGTTCCGGGACCACTGATGTTAATGGAACCGGTCGCTGTACAGGGAGAACAAGGCGGAGTTAGGGACGCCAACGGATTTGGCGTTGCGGTCACTCCATATTCGGGGCAACTGCTTTGTCCCGAATAGCAGGTAACGCTCCCGCCGGAACCGCTCACGTTCTTGCTTCCCGACACACCGAAGCTGCCAGCTGCCACAACGAGTGCGTTACCTTGAGTGTTGTAATTGCCGTTATCTGAGATTCCGCAGGTGGGTGCGTTCAGCTTGGCGGCGCCGTTGATGTTAACGCCCTCAATAGACGAGCTGGGTGGACCGAGGGTAATGACACAGTTGTAGTTACTTGAACCCTTTGTCGCGCCGCTGTAGTTGGTAGCAACGGCTCGAGCAATGACAGTTTCCTTGTTCACTCCGAAAATCTTCATGAAATATGTCGAGTGAACTACAGTAACAACTGCTTCCACATAATTAAGATTGCCCGCGTGGGGTCCGGCTGGAACAGCGAATCCGTTAATTGTAAGTGCTTGTGGGCCGTTGCAGATCGTCACGTTAATTGAACCGACGGCCGTGTTGTTAGAGTTGAGACACGCACCGCCGGCTGTGTTATCGGTGAATCCGTTGTCGCCGGACGCCGTCAGGCCCGCAGCTTGCACGCCACCAAGGGTCAGATTCGTCGCCGCAGCGATGGCCGCGGCATCGGCAGCCGTTTGTTGAACGCGCTTCTCGTAGCGAAGCATTCCCATGTCGACGCCAAGACCGACGAAACCAAGAAGGCAGGCCAATCCTAGCGCGGTGAAAACGAGCGCTTGGCCAGATTCGCTATTGCGCTTCATAACGACCTCCATCGAGTTGCACGGAAAATTGGGGGCACGCAAGACTCTGGGACACGCGCCAGGACACTAAGCGCGGAATCATACGCCAACAAAAAGTAGACCCGATAGTCAACGGCAAACCCATAGTACGTTGGTAGGGCACGGGGGCGTCCCTTCAGTACCTCCAGAACCACCTGCGACTCCAAGGCTGATTGCCGAATCGCGCCGCTGGCTGGACGAAGCGGCGCGAACGGTTCTCCATTTGGAGACAGCTCGCGCTGTGCGAAGGTCTCTCAGGCATCTCTGGGGCAGTTTTCGTGCCAATTGGCCTCATCACTATTCCACCAACTTCGAAAACGCGGGCAAAACGGAAAAGGACGAACGCACAGATTCCAGTTTTTCCCCAACTTGGTGAATTTTCTTGGTTTCCAGGTTGCCAAGTAGGGTCCCGGCCCGCGCGAGATAATTCACCCTTTCCGGCCTGAGGCCCATAACTCGACAGCCCGTGGCGTCGACGGCGACGGGATCGTCACCAAAAATGAGAACACCGGCGGGCTTGGGTGTTCCCTGAATAGGACCATTCCCTTCCATGCCTACAATGCCGTCGATGATGGCAAAGTCGGGCCGGGCCACGGCGTTGATATCGAGTATGGAATTGTCGATGCCCGCCCAATGCAAAACGTTTTTGGGCCAGCCATAGCACCCGCCGGGCACGATGCCAAACATATTTTTCAGTGAGAGAGTAACGCCCGCCCAGTGGTGAGTTTTGAGCTTCGCGACGGAAACCAGGAAATCAACACCGAGGACCGTTTTCGGCAGATAGAGTTCCTTCAATCGCGACGCACGTGTCGGAAGCGGAACACGCACAACATCGTCTAAATTCAAATCACGGAAATTGTGCTGTAGAGGTCCGATGAACTGTCGTAACTTGACAGATTCCAGGATCGCTTCGGTGTCGCGATCCATCGCCGGGCCATCGCCAATGAACACTTGCGCCGCCCCGAGCTGCAAGAAACACTCCCGCGCGGCCGCAATCACCGCAGGATGTGTGTTCATTACGTTGAGCGGATCGAGTCCCACGAGATTGGCCTTCAGCAAAACCGTTCTGCCGCGCACCGGCACTTGAAACTCTTTTAGACTTTCTAGAATGATCTGCTCAAGGTCCTTCTGATAATCCGTCGCACGACGAACGATCACACGAGACGCGGGTCTTTGGAACGGCGGAATCAATTGCGGCGGGCGGCGACTCAATTCGCGATCTCCGTCTTCGGAAACCAGTGCCGTTTCGGGCTCAGCGCAAGACAGGTCCATGCGACTACTTCGGTGGTTATCGACAAAGCTCGGGCGTCAAACATTTCGTGCAACGTGCGGTGCGACCTTGGTAGTTCCCTTCCATAGGATTCCAACGTAATACGTGCGACCGCCAGCGAGGCCACACTGGAAATCTTCGCAAAATGATTGAGCAGCCAATTCAAGCTCTTCGTTTTGCGCTCGCCGTCCGGACAATCGTGCAAGGCTAGGAGAGCCCATCCCGTCGGCAGCACCAAAGGTTCTCCCGCCACGCCGTAGACCATCGGATTGCCGCAATTCCAACCGCCACCCGGACACATACGGTCATAAAGCAAGCCCGTGGCAAGATCGAGCCGTGCAGCGCTTTCTGCCGGTCTCCAGGCCGACGGACAATCGCGCAATGCCTGTATTGCAAAAGCCGTTGGTTCGACCCAACTGCTCGTGTGCGGAGTCCAACCCCACCCTCGAAACGAACCATCGTGGTTATCAACGGGCTCTCCTGATCGAAGCTTCTGAAGCATGCGTCTCCACAACGTGCTGTCGCGCGGATAATCATCGCAGAGCCACTCGACAGCGGCTTGCACTTCGCGTTGATACTCCTTTTCCGAGGCAAGGATGCTGCACGCCAGCGATGTCACCCAGGAGCCGGCTCCGCCGGCATTAGCCGGCCAAGAACCATCTTTTAATTGAGCTTGCAGCAAATAATCGACGCCGCTTTTCAGCGCTTCACTCGAAACAGGAATTGGGCAATTCCACAGGGCGCGCATGGCCCAACAGCTCGGCTCTACGCGGCTATCCGAGTTCGTTTCAAAACCCCAACCACCATCTCGGTTTTGAGCTCCGAGTAGGAACGGTACACAAAGATCCCGCACGAAGGAGTATTCGGCGCTGATGCCCTGCGGTTCAACCATAGCGTCCAATTTAATCACTGAGTCTGAGTACGAACATTCACTACATTATCGTGCTCGGAGGATTGACCGGAGCGGCCTCCATGGTCGATTCTTCCGGCTCTCGAATTTCGAGTTGGTTAATCAAGCGATGCAGATAGCCCCGGGCCAAGCCCAGGGCGCGAGCGCTTTCCGCCTTTTTCCAGCCGCACTGTTGGAGCGTGCGGAGGACAAGATTTTTCTTGAATCTCCGAATCTCACTCTCGTACGAGGTCGCCGCTCCCTGCGGTGCAACCGGCTCCGGCTCAGCACCACGAAACGCTACCGGGAGACTCGAGGGTTCTAGCGTCTGCCCCTCGGAAAGGACAATGGCTCGCTGAATGACGTTTTCGAGCTCGCGGACATTGCCCGGCCAATCGTACTGATCGAAAGCAGCCAGAACCGACGGGGAAAAGCGTTTCACATTCTTCTTGAAAACCCGTGCGTATTTCTGGAGGAAATGGTGCGCCAGCAACGAAATATCGTCGCGCCTTTCGCGCAGCGGAGGCAGATGAACTTCCACAACGTTCAAGCGGTAATACAAATCTTCGCGAAATTTTCCCTGCTTCACGAGTTCTGAAAGCTTTTGATTCGTCGCGGAAATCAGCCGCACATCGACTTCGATATTTCGGTTACTGCCCAAACGCTCGAAGCTCCTCTCTTGAAGAACGCGCAAGAGTTTCGGCTGCAGGCCGATCGGGAGATCGCCCACTTCGTCGAGAAACAATGAGCCCTGATTGGCGGCCTCAATCCTCCCTTGCCGGCCGAGGAACGCTCCGGTGAAGGCGCCCTTTTCGTGCCCGAAAAGCTCGTCTTCAATGAGCGTGTCCGGCAGGTTCGCGCAAGAAAACGCGACCAGCGGACCGCCGGCGCGCGACCCCATCTGGTGAATCGCGCGCGCCATGAGTTCTTTTCCGGTGCCGGTCTCGCCGGTAATCAGCACATTGACATCTGCGGGGGCAATGCGCCGGGCAAGATTAAAAATCTCCTGCATCGGAGAGGAGGTACCTAGCAAGCTGTGCAGCCTGCCGCTGCGGTCCTGTTCGGCTCGTAATTCCCGAAGTTCTTTTTCCGCCGTATGGAAGCGGTGAGCACGGCGGAGCAACAAGCGTAGTTCGGGAATGTTTGGAGGATGGGTCGTGCTGTCGATCGCCCCGCGCTCGATCGCTCCCAGCGTCAATTCGCGCTTGTCTTCGTCGCAGAGCACGACTAGCGGAGGATGAACCGGTATGCGGTGAACAACGTCCAAGAATTGAAAGCTGTCGTCTTGGGGATCCAGGGTTGCGTTTCGAAGGTCGACAAGGAAAACATCGGACCAAGAGAAGAGTTCCTTTAACCCTTCGATAGATGCAACGCTCTGGTTGCGAAGGACGAATCCTTCTCCGAGTGCCCGACCTAGCAATCCACTGATGCTGCTATCATCACTGACCAGGAAGACCTGAAGGTTAGTTCTTTCCAAAAGTGCACCCTGCGGCTCTTAATGCCGCAACACGTTCTCCTAGGATTCCCGCTAGAATCTCCAGAGAAAAAAACAATTAGACTAGGGTAAATGGCCCGACTGCCTGAAACCACCACTGCTGAACCCGTCACCGTAAGTACTCAAGCCGGGGAAGCCTGCGCACTTGCTTTGACTGTTCTAGCTGCACACGCGTCTCCTTTCCGTAACATTTGAGCGCCCAGACGGTTCACAAAAGGAATGTTGCACAATCTAAACCGATTAGCTCGGGCCCTATTAACGAATCCGCTTGCGATTGCAAGAGAGATGGGGAAAGATGTCCAAGAAAGTTCCCTTTCGTTCCGCTTTGTGGAATTGCGTAAGCGTTTGGTGTCGCAAAAATGAGCTAAGAATTGCCCTTTCTCGAGGCAAAACCACGACATAGGACGCCTCCGAGTTGGCGTTATGCCCCAGGAATAGCGACCAGGATCTCGACCCGCACCGGCTTCCCAGACCGCAATGCAGGCTTGAACTTCCATTGGCTGAAAGCAAGCCGCGCCGCTGCATCCATTGCTGGCAAGAGTCCTTGGTGAATATCGACCTCTTCGACGTTGCCGTCCTCACTGATGGCGCCCCTAAGAATGATCGACTTGCCTGCTTTCTCAGGAGGCAGCGGGAGTCGCTTGAAGTCATAGCTTTCTTTCGCCTCTGGCGGAATCAGGGGTAACTCCGCGTGGACCACTGTGGTTCGCCCCTTGTTCTCGAGAGCCCGTTGTTCATTGGTTTTTTCGCAAAACTGCAAGGGCCACTGTTTGCCACCGGTGGGAAGGAACACTGTGTAGATCTTGCCGCACGGAAGCTTGCCGTAGACATTGGAGCCCCCGCCACCGATCGGTCCAGCGGACACCACTAGCCTATTGTGCCGGAGGAGCGACGACGCTGGGAGCGCATAAACCATTTGAGCGACCGCGGCGGGTCCTGGGTCCGCAAGCAGATTGTTGCTGTCGGTCCTGCCCCGCATGCTGATGAAACCGGAGGCCGCTGCGTCATTCCCGCCACCGCCGCCGGAACTACCTCGGCCTACGCCGGAACTCTCGTTTCCGCCTGGACCGGCTCCTCCGACGCCGCCGTGCATCGCGGCGGCGTCCCTGCCGCCAGGTGAGCCTGGCCCGGAAACACCAGGAGCCATCCCGAATGAGCCATACCGGTTGCCCTCAGGAAGCGAGAGAATCTCAGCCGGTCCTCCCGGATCGACATTTAACACAACCAATCCTTGATCGTTTGCGATATTGGTGTCGAAAACTGGTGCGGCGTCGAGTTGTAATCCTTTTCCACCCGTCCGAGAAAGATTGGGCACTGAAGCATTGCCGACTGGTGCCGCGACCCTCCCCTCGGCGACGCTAATTGGTTGAGAGTTCTGGTTGTTACCGGCGACGTCGGCAAAAGTTGGCGCAACTCCAGGATCCACTCCCTGCCCCCTCGTGGCAACAATCGGAGCGGAAACGTTACCGAGCGGCACCGCGAGTCGCGCGTGTTCGGTAGGCAAAATCGCTAGTCCGTTTGGCTGCGGCGTGGAGTCGGTCGCAGACAGCTTCGGTGCCTCGGCGCGTACTTCCGCCCGCCTAGGCTGCTGAGGTCGAGCGTCATTCGGGACGTAGCGCATGCGCGGCTTCGGCGGTGGCGTCTCCGCGGAAACGAGGTTGGGCAACTTCAAATCGTTCTTGATTTTCAGATCGGGTGAAGTGCGCGGCTCGAGAATTGTCTGATGGTTGTTGTCCGGGATGTGCGGGCGAGACACTGCAAATAGAGCGGAGGGCACCTGTGTCGCCCCTTTTTCCGCGGCTTGCTGCATTGGAGTTCCAATTCCCGGTGAAGATCCTGGCCCAAAGGGAGACAACCTCGGGAGTTTTGGAAGCGGTCCCAGCTTTTGGACATGGTAATAAACCACAGAATTGCTGTTGTTTTGCCAAGTATCGTCCGACGCATGCTTCCTCGGAATCACGGCTAGGAGAACAGGCAGCAGCGGTATAGCAACCATATGCAAAATCAAAGAAGCGGCGAGTGGCCGAGCTGCAAAACGGCGCGGCAAGAGCGGAACGTCCCGGAACAAGTCTACGGAAATATTTCTGAGGTGCAGCGGATAAAGCGAGAAGAACTCTTCGAGCAGGTCCTTCCAGTGAAAGTGATACTCACGGGCCTGCGGCAAGAATCGTGGCTGACGAGGTTCGACTACCGTCTTTTCGAACACCCGCGCGGGCGCCTTCGGAATCAGCAAGTTGGCAGCCTCGAGCTTGCCGTCCTCCGAGCGCGCCGGGTTGGCCGCGCCGCCCAAGACCCGGCCCGGGTCCTTGTCTCTGAAGGTTTGAGGACCGTCCGTCGTTCCCATAGATACCAAGCCACACACATCGAGTGACTTGGGTAGTCTCCTTAACTGCAAGAGACCGGCCAAATAGGCAGAACGCACGAAAATCGACAGGAATCGCAGGCTCGGGACAAATCGCCAGAAGGCCAAGTCTCCATTCGGTGACCCCGTAGCAAGGCTCTGTCCGATTTTAGTTACCCACTGGGTCAACGGGACCGCTCGGGTCCGCACACAATTGTCAAATGCCTTCTTTTTCGTGGTCTTTTGAAGAAAAGGGCGCCCGCGGTGGCAGCAAGAACAGCCTGTTTGGAAATGGACCTGCTGTCGAGATCATGGTCCCTTGTTCTCTATTGCTCAGGCACCGAAGGAAAGACCATGGGTCCCACCCAAGCATCCCGCGTTGACGCTTTGCCGATCGGCCGCAATCTCTTGTGGATTTTCCTGTGTTGCGCTGTTCTGGCTCCTGGGGCTAAAGCGCAAACCGCTGCTGAAGCCGCGGGTGCAACCTCTGTGGTGGGCGGCGTGGCGGCGAGCACAAAGTCCGTACAAATGCCGCAAGCTGTCCCTGGGAAAGAGAGTTCCCCACACATCGTCAGCACGCCAACCAGCAATATCGTGGAAGCGAATCGCAAGGCTCTAGAATCCAAAGTAGGCGCGGACGGTGCGCGGCTCTTGCTTCGATCGACGCCGTCCGGGGCCCAAGTATGGATCAACAATCAACCGATCGGTAGCACGCCCATTCTCCTGATCGTACCGCCCGGAAAATATACAGTGGAGATGCGCGGGTCCCGTCAGGAAAGAGGCCGAACAGATTTGGCGCTGTTGCCGAAAGAAACTCGTGAGCTTGCTCTGAAGCTTGAGGCGCGTTATCCCACGAAGATTGTCGCGTCCCACTGAAATGATTTCTGTTCTTGAAAAAAGATTCCACGTTAGAGGAGGAGCAACATGGCCGGTGTCGAATTCGATCGTCAGGCGTTCATTCCGTCTAGCGCCCCGCAGACAAGATCTGCAATCCACTCGATCATGCCACTTCTTGCAGTAGCAGTGGTGGCTTTGGTTGTTTTTGTCGGCTACAAAGCTTTCCTGGTCAACACCCAAAATAACGAAGCTGCGGTCGCAAACGCCCAGGTCCAGCACTTGGAACAACAAGTCGCGGAATTGCAGAAGCGCCTCGAAGGGCTCGAGAAGCACCGCAAAGCATCGCAGGCCGAGGCAAGCCCGGTGACAACCCCGGTTGTGCGTGCGCCCGTTGTGGTTGTGGCGCAACCATCGAAGACCGTCTATCAGATCAAAGCGGCGAGTTCTCGGCCTGCGGAGACCAAAAAGGCCGCGGATCCGCCGGCTCAGTTTGCAGCTTCGACTGAACCGGGAACCTCGCCCGAGATTGCCGGAGAAGTCGCCGCCAACCGGCAAGCTTGGGAAGCCACTACGAATCGCCTCGCCGATGTGGTTGGCGTAGTCGGAACGCAACAAGGCGAACTCTCCGAAACACGAGACGAACTCAATCAATTGCTGGCGCAAACCCGTCGCGAAGCCGTGTCGTTCGAGGTGAACCGGCACAATGATCCCGTCCCTGTTGGCCCAGTCACTCTTCAGTTCAAGTCGGCGGACGCCAAAGGACAGCTCTACACCTTGTGTGTGTTCTTCAACAGCCAGAAGTGCATCGAGCTGCGGGACCGCGCACTCAACGAAGTCGTGGTGTTTGTTGCAGCCAAAAACCAGCCGCCACTGGAGCTGGTAGCAACCAGAATTCAGCGCGATCAGATTGTGGGATATTTGGAGATCCCCACGCAGAAGCAGAAACAGTAACAATTAGTCTGCGGATTTATTCGCTTCGTTCACGAAGTAGTTGCTACAAGCCCAACGGGCAAGGTCCCGGTTGAATTCCGGTTTGGCTTCTAGATAGCTGGCCGCCCAGAACAGCTGGTTCAGAATGTCCCGCGCGTAGCAGTGGCTGAGCGGCTTTTTCAGGTCTTGTGTGATGTGTTTCACAAGGAAATCGAGATCCTTTGGCTCGACATGGATTCTGCGCGCCGCGACATTCACCTCTCGCGTGAAAATCTCTTTGAACTGTTCCTCGGTCGCGTGATTCACGAGGATCTTGTTCGGAATGCGTCGCAGAAACGCTTCGTCTCCTAGTTCGCTTGGTTGAACGTTCGTCGAAAAGACGACCAAGACGTCGAAGGGGATCTCAAATTTCTGTCCGCCCGGCAAAGTGAGATATTCCACCCGCATTCCGAGGGCTGACATCCATCGATTGAGCAAGTCCTGGGGCCGAGCCCGCTGCCTGCCGAAATCGTCGAGGATCAGCACGCCGTTGTTCGCTTTTAGTTGGACCGGGCCTGCAGAGAATCGATTCACCGGGTTGAACTGCACATCCAGCATCTCGAGGGACAGCTCGCCAGCTGTCATCACACACGGACGGCGACACAATACCCACCGCCGATCGGTATCCTCAGGCTCTCCTCCAGGCGTAGGTCGATGGATTCCCGGATCAAACACCGTAATGATCTGACCGTCGACTTCTAGCGCGTGTGGAATCCACACAGAGTCGCTGTAGATCGAAGGCAGCCGCATGGCAATGCTTGTTTTGCCGGTTCCGGGCGGCCCGTACAAGAACATCGAAGTACCAGATACAACTGCCGTGCCCACGCGTAGTAGGAGCTCCTGACTGAGGACAAGATCCTGAAACGCGGGCTGTAAATCTTTCGGCCCAACTCTTACATTCTGCACGCTTTGTTGTCGTACGCGAGCCGTGTAATCCTTCAAGGACACCGGTGCCGGTCCAACGTACTGATTTAGTGACAATAACGATGTAGCCCGCTGACGGCCGCCCTCAGAGGCGACAATGCGATGTGTGCCGCCGGTCATGCCCTTTACCTCGCAGAGCCGCTCTTTACGAAAGGATTGGAAGATCTCTTCGATCACGCCAAGGCTTAAGCACATCGATTCTGCAAGTTGAATAAGTGTTGTCTCTCCATGAAGATACAGGATCTTCAGTGCCAGGTCCTCAAGCAGCCCCCGCCGTACACCGGTTTTGTCCAGCCGGTCGGGAGTGAGAATACTGCCCCAACTAACGTCGGTAATTGGTATCGTCATTTGTAGATTCTCTGGACAAGCGGGACTACATGCCCGGTGACTGCACACTCAGCAAAAGCTTTTGAGCAAATGGATTGCCATCATTGACGCTACTTACGAGCGCCGCGCTTGGCCAGGCTGGAACAGACAGCATCAGCGGGGTTATGTGAACGACATAGTCCGGATGATCGTCTGAAGCATCGATATTTCTCTCAGCTCTATTGTGCTCGTGTTTGGGTCAGACTCAACCAATCTATCCCTAAGGCGTTTCCTTCGGTCTGGATTATTCTTGGCCCAATCTTGCTGCTTGGAGTGTTGGCAGTCTAGGTGTCGCTATTTGTTCGGACAGAGCGACGTCCGCCGGATGAGGCTGCTTGGGCATCTTTTGCTCAAATCCAGATGACCCAGCTCTGGTGGTGCCGAAGCGCTTTGGTGTTGGTTAAACATTGAATTTTGGCAATCCGTGGTCATGGGCAGTGCTGGCCCCACTAGTCTTGACATTACCCTTTCTCTCAACAGAGATTCACGTGCGTGACATGCTCAGATAGGCCAGCACCTTTCGGTAAAACGCGGCGGACACGCCGAGATAAGTTGACGGCGATCCTGCTACAGACCGCTTTGATTCTGTCAAGCTGAAGGCTACGGCAGGATCGACAGTTCGTCTCCGCGGTCAAGGTCAGCGTTCGACGAACCGTTGGCTTCATTCGCGGCGTTCGAGCCTTCGTTCGCCGCAGGCAAACTGCTTCGGCCGTTCGTGCAGCGAGATTACCTTTCCCGTGACGCCCAGAGCGCGGTTGGCCGCTTCGATCATCTTGTTTTCGAACTCGTCGCGATCACAGTTACTTCAACATGCGGGTAAGTGCCGTGTTTTCTTAGTCTGTCGGCCGAAGTGGGTAGGTGGCAGAAGGTACGCGCTACCACGATCAAATCGGGTATAACCAAAAAATGACATACCTGTGCTGCGCAACGGAAGAGCGCTAAAGCGGTTTACACGACAGTTCTGCCGGTCCTTGTGCGGGAGGAACGTGGTCTGATTTCTGTGTCTCGAAGGAGAACACGTTGAACGTGCCATTGCCGTCAGGCACTTGAATGGTCTTTGTCTTCTCTAAACCGGAAGCAGCGTACCGTACGGTGTAGTTGATCTTTGCGGTTACTTGGGGACCGTCACTAGGATTGCCCGAATTGGGCTGCTCTACATGCTGCTCGGTTGTTTCTCCGTCTAAATCCTTTTTTTGAAGCATCGTGACTCGCTGGGTCCAATGCATACTGCCGTCGTCCGTTGATCCAGGAACATTCCGAGAATATCTATCGACGGTACTGCTTCTTTCTCCTGAGGTGTTTTGTGTCTCCTCGCCAACGGTGCGTGAAACTTCTGAAAGCCTTCCCTCCGCGTCAGGACGCGAAATGCGCTCTTCAGCGGTTCGATTCCTGTGGTTTCCCTGGAGTGTTTTTTCTGTTAGTTCGTCCACTTTCCAGTTGCCGTTGCCATCCGGTACTAGCGTTTTCTTTTTCACCTCCATTGTGCGGTCATCGCTGCGCTTTTGCAGCTCTTGCGTCTGCACAGCCATCATGAAACCATCGTTACCGTCCCTCAGGTATACCTTGGTTTCTGTCTCCTGCATGTCCGGGCCTATCTTTCTTATATCCGTGACCTCACGTTTCACTGTCTGAAGATTCCCATTCACATCAGAACTCGAGGTCGTGCACACGGCCTGACCATCGCCGCTTGCTGTGCTTCGCGCTTCCTCTTCCGTTACCCACGCGAGGGTCCGTCGTCCATTTCCGTCCCACTTGTAGGTGCGCACTACTGTACGTGTCGTCGTGGCATCTACGCGGACCGTCTCCTTCTCGGTCTCGAAATGGGGCCAGAACCGGCCGTCGAGTCCAAGCACTTCAACCCGCTGTTTGTCTACAGTTTGGCTGCCGGACTTGGTGTGGCTCTGCGTCGTCCGCCACGGATTCACGTTCTCCATGTAACCCTCGCTGGTCGCCGTCCAAGATTCGTCGCCGCTGGCTTGCTGAGCCTCTTGAGCCTCTGCGCAGGCAGCTGAGCCGATGCAAAGTACTGTAGAAATCAACGACGTGATTAAAAGTTTGGTCGTAGAGATAGCCGCTTGATTTTTGGGTTTTGAGAAGATCATGCTGTTCCTCCCATCTTTGTACGGAGCCGCCAGGCACGGTAAATCTACGATCTACGACTTTAACTGGTACAGCGTACAACTTCTGCTACATGGGGCACAATGAATTCGCCACAACGGCGGCTCGGCAAAAAAAGAACTGACCGTCTCAGGCTCTGTGAGAGCATTGGCCGCAGACAAGTTCCAAATAGATACTGGTAACCGTTTACCGAAAAATGGCGAGCCCTGCAGACCCATTGGGAGATGCATGGCGCCAGCGTAACGTTCGAGGTGCGGGTGGGACCCGCGGCGGGGACACGGTCCCGCGGGGCCGGATCTGCGAGCTACCCAGCCCGAAGGGTGCATTATCGTCTCAAAGCGATGAAGCACACAGGTGGAGTACTCGGCGCTTGTAAGTCCAAGCGGGCCCTGAAAAATGGCAGGTTGTTGAGTGAAGTTGGTCGGGACGAGGAACCTCCTGAGAGAGCGCTTGGGCCCTGTACTGACACACCTGATGGGGACCATCAAGCCCACTAAAGAGAGTTCAAGGCGGGTGCGGAATAGTACCGCCCCGTCCCAATCTAAAGGTCCAGAAAAATAGCAGTAAGGGACACATGAAAGAGGTTCACCCTAGCCTCGAGAAACAGAACGCGTCCCAAGGGACACCCTTATGCTGTTCACAATGTGGGTGGCCGGGAACAGGCAAAATGCCAGCAGGTGTGTGCCTGATAAAGCAAGAAGGTAAAACTGTGCTCGTCGGAAGCTTGTCTTACTTCGGAACCAAAAACCCTATGGATAGCGTCCCATCAATGCAATTCCACATCGCCTTCAAGTAAACGCTCCATTTCCCAAAGGGCGGACCAATACTCCGCCTCGTAAAAGGCAGCACTCTGGCATTGGTAGAGCAGCCATTCTCTTTTCCTGCTTAATCCTGCCGTTTTCATAGGTTCCTCCATTTGACGTTTGATCGCATCCAAAACTTCCGGAGACGACTTGCAGGGCGCCTCTTAGTTAACGTGACCTTCAGTCTGATCAGTTTTCCTGCGGGGCCGCTTCATGACGAAGGAGCTCCTCCGCGGTGGCGCTATCCAATTCAGTCGCCAAATATACGGGCTGGAAGCAGCCCGATTCTTCTCCCCATCTGTAAAGGCCCGTCTTGCGCAGCAGACCATAGGCTTCCAGCCAGTCGACCGCTTTTTGAATCTTCCCTTGTTATGGACAAAGGCTCTCCGTCATTGAGTCCCTGACACTTTCGTTTCCTCATAGGTTCCTCCGTTGGCGCGGTTTTTAACGCGTCCAAAATTCCCGATAGGGCCCTTCGTCGCGTCCAAGTGCGTCCAAAATCGAGCGTTTAATCGGTAAAATCAAGGGAGGGAGGCCAGTAAAGCCAACTGCATCAACAGTGATTTATGGAGCGGGCGATGGGAATCGAACCCACGTCCGAAGCTTGGGAAAGTTCAATGCGCTGACTGGGTTTGAAAGCAGAATTGAACGCCCGGATTTCAATCAGGCAGCCTCCTGGCCTCTTCTGAGTCCGCA
>Ga0182033_10000781_pt1 | contig 15405 bp, 13 predicted proteins | sample tim00Cox0000000H_FD_125968 | JGI IMG/M metagenome (GOLD analysis project Ga0182033, IMG submission 125968) | Lab enrichment of tropical soil microbial communities from Luquillo Experimental Forest, Puerto Rico - timezero.00C.oxic.00.000.00H | ecosystem: Environmental > Terrestrial > Soil >...
CCCGCACGGTCTCGGCGTGCGCGACATCGCCGACCTCTTAGCGCGCGAAGGGGTGATCGATCAGCCGTGGATATTCATCGGCGGCGTGCTGGCGCTCAAGGCGCGCGGGGATCTTAAATCCGGCGAATATCAATTCAGCAAGAACGCCAGTCTTGCCGACGTTGTCAACATCATCGTCGAAAACAAGGTGATACAGCATGCTGTGACCATCCCGGAGGGGCTGACGTCCGAGCAGATAGTCGCTCGTCTCTTGGAAAACGACGAGCTCTCTGGCCATATCAAGGAAATTCCGCGCGAGGGCACGCTGCTGCCGGAGACCTACAAATTCACCCGCGGTATGCCGCGCGAGCAGATCATCCAGCGGATGCAGCAGGCGCAGCGGCATTTGCTGGCCGAGGTTTGGGAGCACCGTATGCTCGACCTGCCGCTCAAGACGCCGGAGCAACTCGTCATCCTCGCCTCGATCGTCGAAAAAGAGACGGGCAAGTCAGAGGAGCGGTCGCGTGTCGCCTCGGTCTTCATCAATCGCCTGAAGAACAAGATGCGGCTGCAATCGGACCCGACCATCATTTACGGACTGACCGGCGGCAAGGGCAGGCTCGGTCGCCCGATCCTGAAAAGCGAGATCGAACAGCCGACGCCCTACAACACCTATGTGATCGACGGCCTGCCGCCGGGTCCGATTGCCAATCCGGGCCGCGCTTCGCTTGAGGCCGTCGCCAATCCCGCGCGTACCAAGGACCTCTATTTTGTCGCCGACGGCGCCGGCGGCCACCTGTTCTCGGAGAGCTATGACCAGCACCAGAAGAATCTGGCGCGCCTGCGCTTGCTCGAGAAGAATAGCGCAACCGATCCGCCGGCCGAAAATCCGCCGGCCGCCAAGCCGTAACCGACCAACAATTCGGGCCGTACTTGTGAGCGGGCGGACGCGCGGCTAAGTTCGCCGGCGCTTTTATCAGCTCAATCGCGCGAGATCGAACCCCGATGGCCTTGTCGAGCATGACCGGATTTGCTCGCGGCCATGGTGTCGCCGGTTCCTATGCATGGAGCTGGGAGATCAAGTCGGTCAACGCTAAGGGCCTAGACCTACGCCTGCGCCTACCGCCGGGCTGGGATGCGATCGAGGTGCCGGCCCGCGTCCGTGCTGCCGAGACGCTGTCGCGCGGCACGGCCTATGCCAATCTTACAATCGAGCGGAAAGGTGTGGCTACCACGGTCAAGGTCAACGAGCCGGTGCTCAGCGCCGTGCTGGCCACGCTTAAGCGCCTGCACGAGAGAGTCGAGGCGGCTCCTGCGACGCTCGACGGCATTCTTTCGCTCAAGGGTGTGATCGAAATCACCGAGGAGGATGAGCGCGAAGAGGATCGCCGCGCCGCAGAGGCCGCGATTTTGGAGGGCTTCGACAACGCGCTCGGCGAACTCGTCGCCATGCGTTGCGAAGAGGGGGCGACTCTCGGCCGCGTGCTGTCGGAGCGCCTGAAGGAAATCGCCGCGCTGACGGCACGCGCCGAAGCCGCACCTGGCCGCAAACCGGAAGCGATCAAGGCGCGGCTTGCCGAACAGGTGGCGACGCTTCTGTCAGCGTCGACGCGCTTCGATTCCGATCGCTTGCACCAGGAAGCGATCATGCTCGCGAGCAAGGCCGATATCCGCGAGGAGCTTGACCGTCTGGCCTCGCACGTTGCGCAGGCCCAGAAGCTTCTTGCCGACGGCGGACCGGTCGGCCGCCGACTCGACTTCCTGGCACAGGAACTCAACCGCGAATCGAATACGCTCACAGCCAAGGCCAACGACGTCGAACTCACCAACATTGGGCTCGAACTCAAGAGCGTGGTCGAGCAATTCCGTGAGCAGGTGCAGAATTTGGAGTGAAGCTTATGGCTCATACGCGCCAGCAAGAGACGGTCATCAGCCGGCGCGGACTGATGCTGGTGCTATCGTCGCCTTCTGGCGCCGGCAAGACCACGTTGTCACGCCGCCTACTCGCCGAGGACGAGAACGTGACGCTCTCGGTGTCGGTGACCACGCGCGAGATGCGCCCCGGCGAAGTTGACGGCCGCGACTACACGTTCATCGATCGACGCCATTTCGATACACTGGTCGAGAAGAACGCGCTGTTGGAGTGGGCTGAGGTGTTCAATAATTATTACGGTACGCCGGTTAAGCCGGTGATGGATGCGCTCGCGCGGGGCCGCGACGTGCTGTTCGACATCGATTGGCAGGGCACCCAGCAATTACGCGAGAAGGCGCGCAACGATCTGGTCAGCGTGTTTGTGCTGCCACCGTCGATCCCCGAGCTGGAGCGGCGGTTGAAAGCGCGCGCGCAGGACGATTACGAGACGATCCGCCGCCGCATGGCGAAAGCCGCCGACGAGATGAGCCATTGGGCCGAATACGAGTATGTGGTAATCAACCGCGATATCGAACTCGCCTTCGCTGACGTGCAAGCAATCCTTGCCGCCGAGCGACTTAAGCGGGAGCGGCAGCCCGGCCTGTCCGATTTCGTGCGCGGGCTGCAGGCGAAGCTTTAGGCTGTCAACACCACCCGGCCGACGATTTTTCCGCTGCGCAGGTCTTCCAGCGCTGCTTGCGCACCCGATAGCGGTCGTTCGGCAATTGGCGGTGGCGAAACATTCTTGGCGCGCACCAGATCGATCAACTCGCGTGCTTCCGCCAATGTGCCGGTGGTAATGCCCTCGATGCTCATCGCCTTCAGCGGAAACATCGCGACCGCCATGGTATAGGCGCCGCCAAGCAGGCCGGTCACCACGACCTTGCCGCCCTTAGCTAGCACGCTGGTCGCGAAATTGAGCGATTTGTCGGAGCCAACGAAATCGCAGGCCGCGTAGATGCCGTTGCTTGCCTTCAGCAATGCCTTGCGCGCGCCGGCATCGGCCGGATCGAAGGCTCCCTTGGCACCGGCGGCGAGCGCGGCCTCGCACTTCTTCGGATCAATGTCGACGACGTAAGGCGCAGTGTCGTACATGGCGCACGCCAGCGCCAGTCCCATCAAGCCTACGCCGCCTAGGCCGACCAGCAGCAGCGGCCCACGCGCGGCGCGGTCTGCCAAGTGCTTGAGTGCCGCATAGGCGGTCAGCCCCGAGCACATTAGCGCGCCGGCGTAGGAGGCCGACAAAGGCGCATAGTCGATCAGATAACGCGGGTGCGGGATCAACACATGCGTGGCAAAGCCGCCGTCAACCGTAACGCCAAGGTGCCGCGCCGCCGCGCAGATGTTCTCGTCGCCGACTTTGCAGGCGGCGCATTGGCCGCAGCCGATCCAAGGGTAGACGGCGACCTTGCTCCCGGCCTCGACTTTCGCATCCGGCCCGGCACTTTCGATTGTCCCGGCGATCTCGTGCCCGAGCGTGAATGGCAGGGTGCGGCCTTGCCGCACGTCGAGCTTTTTGCCGTCGCCGAGCAGGAAATAGCCATCCTGCATATGCAGGTCGGAATGGCAGACGCCGCAGCGGGCGATACGCACTAGCACTTCACTGCCCTGAGGCCTCGGGGGCTCGATCACCGTTTCACACAGCGGCGCTCCATAAGCGGTGAGCGATTGACGGTGCATTTGCATGGCGCAGACTTTACACGTGCGCCTTCGCCCGCGCAGCGAAAACATTCGCCAGCGCCACGAAGCCCTCGACCGGAATCTCTTCAGCCCGCACCGTCGGCTCGATGCATGCCTCGGCAAGCAACGTCAGCGTATCGACGCCGACCGATTTCAGGCTTTGGCGCAGCATTTTGCGGCGCTGGCCGAACGCCGCCTCGGTTACCCGCTGCAGCGCGTTCGCATCGCAGGCAAGCGGCTTGGCGCGCGGGATCAGCCGCACCACCGACGAGGTCACCTTCGGCGGCGGTACGAAGGCAGTGGGCGCCACATCGAACATGATCTTGGCTTCGGTGCGCCAGCCCGCCAGCACCGCCAGCCGGCCATAGGCTTCGCTGCCGGACGTCGCGACGATGCGTTCGGCCACTTCGCGCTGGAACATCAACACCAGCGAGTCGTACCAGGGCGGCCAGGACTCGCTCAGCCAACCGATCAGTAACGGCGTAGCGATATTATAAGGCAGGTTGGCGATTACTCGCGCACGCTCAAAACCGAGATGAGCACGCGCGTCAAATTCCAGCGCGTCGCCGGGAACGATATCGATCCGGCCGGGATAGCGCGCGGCGATCTCCTGCAACGCGTTGATTGCGCGGTCATCGCGTTCGATGGCAATCACACGCCGCGCGCCTTCCGCCAGCAGTGCGCGCGTCAGCCCACCCGGTCCTGGGCCGACTTCGACCACTGTCACGCCGTCAAGCGATCCACCGGCGCGCGCGACACGCGCGGTCAAGTTGAGATCGAGCAGGAAGTTCTGTCCGAGGGATTTTTTGGCGAATAGGCCATGTCGGCGGATGACCTCGCGCAGCGGCGGCAGGTCGTCGATTTGCGCCATTTACTTTGCGGACGCAAGCGCCGGTTTAGTCGCCGACAACCGCGCGGCGAGGGCCAGCGCTGCCACGAGGCTGAACGGGGCGGCACGTCCAGTGCCAGCGATATCGAATGCAGTGCCGTGATCGGGCGAGGTGCGCACGAAAGGCAGACCAAGCGTGACATTCACGGCGCGTTCGAAGGCGAGCGTCTTGATCGGGATCAGCGCTTGGTCGTGATACATGCAGAGCGCCACGTCGTAACCGGCGCGCGCGCTCTCGTGGAACAGCGTATCGGCTGGCAGCGGGCCAAATGCATCGATGCCCTCCGCCTTCAGCCGCGCGACTGCCGGCGCCACGATAATCCGATCCTCCTTGCCGAGCGCGCCGTCCTCACCGGCATGAGGATTGAGGCCGGCGACAGCGATGCGCGGCCGCGCGATGCCGAAACGCGTCATTAGGTCGTGTGCAACAATGCGCCCGGTGGTTGCCACTAGATCGGTGCTCAGCCGCGTCACCACATCGCGCAGCGGCAGATGGATGGTTACCGGCACCGCGGCAAGCTCCGTCGACCATAACATCATCACCGGCTGTACCGCCTTGCGGGTTGCTTTCTGGGCGAGCTTGGCGAGGAATTCGGTATGGCCGGGCTCGGCGAAGCCGGACCGATAGAGGACGTTTTTCGCGATCGGGTTAGTGACGACGGCTGCCGCTCGACCACCCATGACGTCGGCAACCGCGCGGCGGACCGAGGCAACGACCGCGGGTGCGCTACTCGCGTCGGGCTTGCCGGGCGAGGCGCTGACGGCAAGGCCGAGCGGCACTAACGGCAAGGCGCGCTCAAACGTTGCAGCCGCTGCCGCTGGTTCCACCACAGCGAGCGGGACATCGAGCCGCAAAATTTGGGCGCGCGCGGAGAGGAACTCGGGGTCGCCAATAAGATAGAAGGGAGGTACATCGAGTTCGACCCGGCGCCGCCATATTGCGAGCGTCAAATCGGGTCCGATGCCCGCCGGCTCGCCGAGCGTCAACGCCAATGCAAGATCGGCAGCAGCGCTCATTTATATTCGATCATCGCTTGTTTGCGGATTTCATCGAGGAATTTTTTGGACTCGATCTCAAACTTCTTATTAAACAGTTCCTGCCGCGCTTCGCGCTTGGCCGGGGAATCGATTTTGCTCTGCCGCTTTTCGCACAAGGCAAACATTTGCAGACCCTGGGCGGTAACCTCCGGCGTGGTCAGGTGACCGATCTGCAGATTCTCGAGCACCTCGCGCAGCGACTGCGGTAGGTCGGCAGAACTACGGGAAATCGGCTCACGCACCGCGACGTCGCGTAGCCCGCGTGCGATCGCTAGGCCTTCGCTGCACGCGGTGAAACGGCTGCGCAGGCTTTCTGCTTCGCGGCGCTTACCTTCCATTACGGCGGAGCTTGATCCCTGCGGGACCACCATCATTACAGGGTACAGCGTGTAGATGTACCCGATAGCGTCGGCCTGAACGTCCTTACGTTCGCTCAGCGCCTTCGTGATGTCAGACTCGGCGACCTCCAGCGAAGAGCTGTACCTGCCGCGCACTAGCTGATTCCAGGTTATTTCTGCGCGAATGCGAGCTTTGATCGTGATTGGCGAGATTCCAGCGTGCTCGAGAAACTGCGTGAACTGCTGCGGCGTGATGTGTTGGTTCCTTGCCATGTTATTGAAAGCTTCTTCGACCTCGCCGTCGCTCACCTCGAATCCGTAGCTCTTAGCCTTGGCGATCTTGATGCGGTCGTCGATCAGCTGGTTGATGACCTCCTGGCGCGTCGGAGTTTGGTGGGTCGAACTCGCGATCAGCTTGGTACGCTGCTCGATATCGTAGGCAGTGATCGGCGAACCATTGGCGATGACGACGACTTGCGCAAGCGTTGCAGCCGGCAAAGCAAGGGCTACGGCCATCACAGTGCCTGTCAGCCAATTCCGCCACGATCTGCGCATTACGTCGAGAACCATCGCGTCATCCATCGCATCGCTGCCGCCCACTCATCAATGCACGCCAGTTGAGAGCGCCTGGGAAGTCGTCGTGCCGCCAAGCGTGCGCAAGTTTATTTGCAGCATGATCGAGTGATTGAGCACTGGGGCGCCCGTGCTATAGCTGTAATTCGTAACGTAATTTACGGCGAAGATGATGCAGTCATCTACGTAGCCGAGACCCAAATTGGTCTGGTCGAAACCACCGCTGTTAAGACCGTAACGGGCGCCCGCCTGCAAAACCCAATTGGCGTCAAGTTTCACAGAGGCGGTGCCGAGGACGCCCTGCCGGCGGTTAAGGAAGCCGATCTCAGGCTGCGCGGCATAATCGCCGTAGAGCGCGCTCACGTTCCAGCGGTCAAACCTGGCAGCGGCCTCAATTTCAGTTCGCTGCGCCGCGAACGTATCGCTGTCGAAACGGAAACGCGATGTAAAAGTGTACGTGTTGTTCGGCTTATAAGCGACCCGAGCCACATAATCAGAACGCGTGGTGTCGAGGCCGCTGTCGAGGCCCGTGTTGGTAGTACCACCGTTAGCAAATGAGTTTTGACCGAATAGGCTATATGATTGGCCGAACAATGCATTAAGCGCGCCGCCTCGGTTGAATTGCGCGGTGTACTCCACGCCGTAATTGGCGCGTCCGCCGCCTTCTACGCGGTCATAGCCGGAATATTTGTCTACGCGGAACAGGTTGCTGTCATCGAACATCAAGCTCTGTGCGTCTTCTGTCGGCCACCTGCCAATCTGCGGTTCATTGGGGCGCGCGATCACTTGTGCGATCGGCTCGACCGTCTGCGTGCCCCATGACTCCCGGCTGATAAAAGGAAAACGATACTCGAGGCCGACGGTTGGCATGGCGCGCACGAGCTCGGTATCTCCGGTATTGATGTAATTGGCAACGCTCGGGTCGTTATTGATTTGCATGACGCCGGCATCGGCTCGCAGTGAGGCGAACGGTGTGAACTGTTGGCCGAGCGAGTCGGTGTAAGTTGCCTTCCAGTGCGCCTCCGTCGTGAAGCGGCTGTAAGTGCCGGGAAACCCGGCTAACAGACAGTTCGTAGGGGTCTTGATAGACGGATTGGTGGTCACACACGTGTTGTTCATGGACGCCGTCTGATTTATGGCGTCGAACTCAGCCTGTGTGCGTGTCAGGCTGGTGACGTTAACAACATAGCCAAATTCACCCCCAAACACCGAATGATCGACAGTGTAGTTGTAATCGAGGACAGGATGGATGACCGGAATCTGGGCCTGTGTGTCCGCGGTCGAAAGCCCCGCGTAATAAATTCCGCGAACGTCGAAATAGCTGCGGTTTCCCAGGCCGGTCAAATAAAGCTGCGAGACACTTTCGCTATAAATCTGCAGCGGGTTGTTCGTTGTGTGGAAGCGTGACAGTTGCGGGTTATAGTCGTTCAAAAAAGTCTTGTCGCTCATCGCCAACGCGTCCCAGCCCCACAACCATTTATCGGAGAGTGCGAATTGGCCTGCGCTCTCAACGCTTCCGCGCCAGTCGCGAAAGCCCGGCGCGGCCGTGCCGGGCGCGGGTTCAAAAGCGTTCTTGTCGAGCTGGTAGATGCCGGCGGCACGGATCGTATAGGCCCCGTTGATCAGCCGCTGACGGAATTCACTGTCCATCAGCACGCCCTGCCGCGAGGTGATCATTGGTGCCAGTGTGAGATCGTAGTCGGGTGCCAGCGCCCAGTAGTAAGGAATTTCCGTTGCCAAGCCGTAGACCTGGCTGCTCGAGCTGAACGAAGGTATCAGGAACCCAGTCTTGCGCTTGACGGTCGGATCGGGCGCCGAGAAATAGGGTAACCAGAGCAACGACTGTCCGAAAAATTCGAGATGGGCGTCCTCGAAGTAGAGCATCTTCTCGCCCTGGTCGTGGATAATGCGTGCAGCCTTCACTTGCCAAAGCGGCGGCTTGCGCGGATCATCTTTGCAGGGCGCACAAGCCGTGTAGACGCCACTATAGAAGATGTTGAAGTTGCCGCTGGTGCGCTCCGCACGGGCGGCCGCCATGCGTGTCTCGTCTGGGGAATCCAGCCGCAGCGAGTCGACGAATCCATCACGATAGTCATCCGACAGGTCCATGATGTCGCCATAGGTGACATGCTTGTCAGCGTCAGTCAGGCGGACATTGCCTTCGGCATGCAGGCGCTTGGTGGTCTGATCGTAGATCACCCGATCGGCTTCCAGCACTGAGCCGCCGTAATAGATCTGCACGTTGCCGACGGCGGCGACGCGGTGATTAACGTAGTCGTAGTCAATCTCGCTCGCTTGCACGAGCATCTGCTTCTGCCCGGATTTTTCCCGCTCGATTGCGATCTGCGATTTTGGCGGTGGCGCCGGGCGCGTTGGAAATTGCAGTTGCTGCGCCGCCACGCCACCGCAGACCACGAGACCGAGGACGGTAATAAGGGCTAACGTGCCACGGCGGTGAGGCCCGGGCGCCGAGGGACGAGCGCTCTTCGGCCCTGCCATCACCCGTCCTCCTGGCATAGCAAGGCGATAAAGCCCGCCAGACCGCCGGCAACCACAGGTAACCACGCTGCTGCCACGGGGTGCATCAGCTCGGCCCGGCTCAGGTCCTCAGTCACCTTGGCCAACACGTAAAGCAGAAAGCCTGCCGCCACGCCACTTAAAACCATCTTCTGCACCCCGCCGAAGCGGAAAAACCGTAAGCTAACGGCGGCGGCAAGCAGGACCATGGCCGTCATCAAAAATGGCCGCGCCAGAAGCTTTTGGAACTGTAATCTATAGCCTGCTGCGACTAGGCCCGCGTGTTCGGCAATCTTGATATAAAATGGAAGTTCCCAAAAAGAGAGAGTCTCGGGTGTGGCAAAACTTTCGCGCACTTGCTCGGGCGTTAGGCTAGTTTTGAGCTCATAGGTTGCATGATCGACCGGCAGCACTCCAAGTTCGTTGACGCGGGCGTCCTGCAGCAGCCAGACACCTGGTTCTAGCACAGCCGCGCGTGCCTCGATGCGCTGTTTGAAGCGGCCGCTGTTATCAAAAGTGAAGATTGTTACGCCATTGAGATGGATGCCCTGATCGCGGCTGGTCTTGGCGTTGATGATCGCCTGGCCTTCGTTGGTGCGCTGGCTGGTCCAGAAATTGCTGCCGCTTAAACCGTTCGGCGTTTCTCCGAACAGCTCCGACTCGTAACGTTTTGAACGCTCCTGCAAGATGGCGGAGATCGGGTTGTAGATGGCTGTGGCGAAGATGCCGAACAGGAAAGCGACGATGAGCGCCGGCGAAACGAATTGCCACGCTGATATCCCGGCCGAACGCGCGATCACGAGCTCCAGCCGTCGCGACAGATTGAGATAGCAGGACATAGCGGCGATCAGACCGCAGAAGGGCATAATCCGCTCGGTCACCTGCGGCACGCGGTAGAACGAGGTCTTCGCCACCAGTGCGCCCGAGACGTGTGGGATCTCGCTCGCGCGACGCATCAGCTCTACGAAATCGAGCAGTGCGACCAGCGTGAAAAGGCCCACGAACACAAGTAGCAACGTGCTCAGGAATCGCAGTCCGAAATAGCGTCCTAATGTTCCTCCAACCGAGCGCATGATTATCTCATGACGTGGCCAAGCGCTGTGAATGTGCTCGGTGAGCACGTTGAACCGATCCGCGGGTGGTGACCAACGCGGTGTATTGCAGCGATAACAGCCAAGGGATATTGGCGCCGAATGCGGTAGCGACCGCGATCATCAGAGCGATCAGCGCACTGAGCAGCGGAATAATGCGGCCGGTGATGCCGAAAAAAATTAGGATGGCCTGCCCTGGGCTCCTCATCAGGTCGATGTCGTACACCGCCTGCGTAACCCAGATCACGGCGGTCAGGCTGCCCAGCACGACAAGAAAGGCGCCGAAGGTCCTCCAAAATATGTATCGGCTGATGGACCCCATCCCGCGCATCGTCCCCCGGTTTCGACGCATGCCAACTCACGCCCGATTCCTCACCGGACGCAAAAGCGCTCCCAGCCTATAGTCCCACCCCCCGTTAGGTTACCTTTGATCGGCTGACAAAGTGGCGGCGCAAAGGCAAAGCCGTTGAACATACACAACAAAAGGTAAAAAACGCCAAGGTCGTCCGTGAGTCCCAAGGTCATCCGTGAGTCCGGAGACTGGTGCTGCAAAGCCTCGGGCCCATATACGAGCCATTTTCCATCGGCCTGCGAGCCGGAAATCGCGAAAACCTTTGGAGGTCGGGTGTTTGGGGCTTTTCACAAGGGGTAATGGCGGGCCATATGGGCCCGAAGGACCCACACGCCAGTCATTTTCGCAGGACGAGGATTTAGTCGATGCCCGACGCCCTGAAGCTCGGTTTTGGCCCCCTCGCCGTCCCCGCCAGGGGCGTTCTTGTCGTGTTCTGCAACGACGGGCTCAACTTCGGCGTCGCCACCCGGAGTGCGCTGGGGAGGTCAATTGGCCTGGTGGCCCGGGCGGCCAGGGCCGAGCGTTTTTCAGGCAAGGACGGCTCGGTGCTTGAATTGATCCTGCCCGAGGGGCTCAAGGTCGGCCATCTGGTAGTTATTGGTGCCGGCAAGAGCGCTGCGCTCAAGCAGAAGGATCTGCTTAAGCTCGGCGGCCTCGCCATGAGCAAGCTACCGACCGCAACTAAAGAGGCGACGGTGTTCGCCGACCTGCCCGGCGGGCCGATGAGGGCCGAGCAAGCCGCGGATCTCGCGCTCGGCATCGCGCTGCGCGCTTACGCCTTCGACCGCTACAAGACCAAACGTAAGGACGACGAGAAGCCGCCCATCAAACGCACCGTGACGGTCGCCGCCGCCGACATTAGTGCCTCGCGCGGGGCCTATGCCCGCCGCTATGCGGTCAATGCTGGCGTACAAATGGCGCGCGACCTCGTCAACGAGCCGGCCAACGTGCTCTACCCCGAAGAGTTTGCCCGCCGCACCGGTGCACTGAAGAAGCTCGGCGTCGCAGTCGAAGTTCTCGACCGCAAGGCGATGCGCAAGCTTGGCATGAACGCGCTGCTCGGCGTCGCGCAAGGATCGGCCCGTGATGCCCGCGTCGTGGTGATGCGCTGGAATGGTGGACGCAAAGGCGACGCGCCGGTCGCCTTCATCGGCAAAGGCGTCTGTTTCGACAGCGGCGGCATCTCGATCAAGCCGGCCGCCGGCATGGAGGACATGAAGGGCGACATGGCGGGTGCGGCCTGCGTCACCGGTCTGATGCACACGCTGGCCGCGCGCAGGGCGCGCGTCAACGCAGTCGGGGTCATTGGCCTGGTCGAAAACATGCCGGGTGGCGACGCGCAGCGGCCTGGTGACATCGTTATCTCGATGTCCGGGCAGACCATAGAGATCATCAATACCGACGCCGAAGGTCGTCTCGTGTTGTCCGACGTGATCTGGTATACGGCGAAGCGCTTCAAGCCGAAATTCATGGTCGATCTGGCGACGCTCACCGGCGCCATAGTCATCGCGCTTGGGCATGAATATGCTGGCATGTTTGCTAACGACGACAAGCTCGCCGAGCGGCTGACCAAGGTCGGCGAGGAAACCGGCGAACTGGTTTGGCGCATGCCACTCGGGAAGGAATATGACAAGCTGATTGATTCAAAGTTCGCCGACATGAAAAACGCCGGTGGTCGCATGGGCGGCGCTATCACCGCAGCGCAGTTCATCCAACGCTTTGTCGATGACAAGATGCCTTGGGCGCACCTCGACATAGCCGGCACCGGCTTCGACTCGCGGCAGACCGACACCAACAAGAGTTGGGGCTCGGGCTGGGGTGTGCGGCTTTTGGATAAATTGGTGGCCGATTATTACGAGCGCTGACACGCCATGACCGAAATGCTGTTCTATCATCTGCAGGGCCAGAAGCTCGAAGGCGTGTTGCCAGGGATGCTGGAGAAGTCGCTCGAGCGCGGCTGGAAGGTGATCGTGCAGGGCGCCTCGGAGGAGCGCATCGACGCACTCGACGCACATCTGTGGACCTACCGCGACGACGGTTTCCTGCCGCACGGTACCTGGCGCGAGCCGGATGCTGCTGCCCAGCCGGTGCTACTGACGCTGACCGACAGCAATCCCAACGGCGCCACTGTACGTTTCCTGATCGACGGCGCACCGGTGCCCGCGGACGCCGTGTCCTATCAGCGCATCGTGCTGCTGTTCGACGGCGAGGACGAGGATGCAGTAGTTGCCGCGCGCAGCCATTGGAGCGATGCCAAAGCCAAGGGTTTCGTGGCGACGTACTGGCAACCAGACGGGCAGGGGCGCTGGGCCAAGAAGGCGTGAACGAGTAGGTCAATGACCGATCGGGTTAATTCATTGGCAGGCCTTGGCTTGTCACCGCCATCGTGATGATGCAAAATACCTATTAAGGGACAAGCGCATAGATCGCTCGGGGAGATCAGCTTGCACCGTCGCAGTGGATATCGGATTGCGCTTGCCTGCGCCGCCGTGCTGGCTATCGCGGGGTGCAAGAACTCCGCGCAAGTCTTCCAGGACAACAACGAAGGCGGCTGGTTCTCCAAGCCGCTTGACCTGTTTGCAAAGCCGTCCTGGGCGAGTAGCACGACGGACGCAAAAAATTACTCGCTCGGCCCGTCCGGGCCGGTTGCACCCGAGGATCTGGTCGGCGCTGATGGCCGCTGCAGCCCGAATGCGACAGCGCTTGTGGAGGCCCCGTCACAGTCTGTAGCTGCGGCGGCGGCCGACCGTCCCATTGGCTCCGTTGCGGGCAACCTTCCGGGCGCCCCTAGGCCCGCGCCTGTCGGTGCCACTCCGAAGGACGCCGGCCAGCCGGCAATTGGTCCGGCGGTAATGGGCGGCATCGCCCTAGGTATGAGCGAATGCGATGTAGTGCGCCGCGCCGGCCTGCCGGGCAATGTGAACATCAGCGCCGGCGATAAAGGTGAACGCCTGGTTGTACTGAGCTACCTGACCGGGCCCTGGCCCGGGATTTACACTTTCGATTCCGGCCGCCTGAGGATTGTTGACCACGCTCCCGAACCGCCGGCGCAGCCCAGGCCGGTAAAGACCAAGAAGCAGATGAAACCGAAGACCGTGACGGCGGCTCCGGTGGAGCGCGCCTACGTCCAGTAGGGCTGAGCGGTCTCGATCGCCGCGTTCGCGGCGAGCCTTTCGCCTTCCGTCGAGGCAATCGCAGCGACAATTTGCGCGCCGGTTCGCGCTAGCTTGGCCGGGCGCGCAAAATCGCGTGAACCAGACCGCTATCGGTCAGCGTAACATCCAGCGTTGCGAGCTGACCCGTCAGCGGCGCGAGCGCGCTTCCGCGTGCGCCACTGCTGTCTCCATGGTGTCAGCCGAGCGCGTCCGCTACCGACTTGCCGCACTCGATCGTGTTTGCCGAGCCTTTCAGATCGCGGGTTCGCAGTTTCGGTTCCGCCAGAACCTTTTCAATCGACCTGACGATCGCCCCAGCGGCGTCGGTCTCACCGAGATGCTCAAGCATCATGGCGCCCGACCAGATCTGACCGATCGGATTGGCGATGCCCTGGCCCGCGATGTCCGGCGCCGAGCCGTGCACCGGTTCGAACACCGACGGATATTCGCGCTCGGGATTGATGTTGCCGGATGGCGCGATGCCGATGGTGCCAGTACAGGCGGGGCCCAAGTCCGATAGGATGTCGCCGAACAAATTGGAGCCGACGACAACGTTGAACTTGTCCGGATTGAGTACGAAGTGCGCGGTTAGGATGTCGATGTGGAACTGGTTCCATTTCACGTCGGGATAGGACTTGGCGACTTCGCGCACGCGCTCGTCCCAGTACGGCATTGTGATAGCGATGCCGTTCGATTTGGTGGCCGAGGTGAGGTGCTTCTTCGGCGTCGAACGCGCGAGTTCGAAGGCGAATTTCAGCACGCGGTCGACGCCAGTGCGGCTCATCACCGTCTCCTGCATCACCACTTCGCGCTCGGTGCCGGCGAACATGCGGCCGCCGATCGCAGAATATTCACCCTCGGTGTTCTCACGCACCACCCAGAAGTCGATGTCGCCTGGCTTGCGGTTGGCGAGCGGCGAGGGCACACCGGGCATCAAGCGTACCGGTCGCAGGTTGACGTACTGATCAAACTCGCGGCGGAAGAGGATCAGCGATCCCCACAGGGAGATGTGGTCCGGCACCCTGTCGGGCATGCCGACCGCACCGAAGTAGATCGCATCGTGTTTTCCGACTTGGTCCTTCCAATCCTCCGGCATCATGCGGCCGTGTTTTTCGTAATAGTCGCAGCTCGCAAAGTCGAAATTTTCGAGCCGCAGCGCGAAACCAAACTTCTTGGCTGCCGCCTCCAGCACGCGCACTCCCTCTGGCACCACTTCCTTGCCAATGCCATCGCCTGGAATGACCGCGATGCGGTAAACGCGATTGGTCTTCATAGAGATCCTCGTCAGCTCAATGTGCGCAAACCGCCTTGCCCGGTTTCTCGCTGGTACAGTCTGTAAGCACCCGTCTGCCAAGCAATTATGCCAAAATATCAATCTCTTGTCGGACTAGGCCTGCGGCCCACCACATTCAGGCTAACACGGGGCTAACAAGGCTCGTCGCGGGACGCACCAGCGGCTACCCTAGCCCGATTGCGGCGGCTTTTAAAACGCGCGTCGACCTACAGATTACGCGGCGCTTCTGGGGAAACACCAGCATTAGAAGTGAATGCAAAGGCTTTCCGGGGCATGGGATCGTATTGGGCCAAAGTTAGAAAGCGGGCATGGGCGGATACTTTGCGTGCGCTAGGCTTAGACACGACTGAGCGTGTCGTATCGCGTATTTTGATAGCGATCGTAGGCGTAGTCATAATGTGGGTCGCGCTCGGATTTTCGGATACCAGCGTCGTCCTCGCGGGTCGTCTCCTTTCTGCATTAGCAGTTCTGCTTATTGTGCCTGTTGTCTTTGTGTGGGAGTGCGTCATCACACCAGCAAGACTGGACGCTGAGCACCGATTTGAAGTCGAACAATTACAGGCGCGGTTAAAGAGGGAAGCCGATGA
>Ga0182033_10000783_pt1 | contig 15401 bp, 17 predicted proteins | sample tim00Cox0000000H_FD_125968 | JGI IMG/M metagenome (GOLD analysis project Ga0182033, IMG submission 125968) | Lab enrichment of tropical soil microbial communities from Luquillo Experimental Forest, Puerto Rico - timezero.00C.oxic.00.000.00H | ecosystem: Environmental > Terrestrial > Soil >...
ATTCCCAGACCGACTAACGCCGCCACCCCGCTTGCGATGATGCTTGTCCAGAAACGGATTGGCTCACGGCGCCGATCGACGCGACCGTGTGGCCCGCGGAGGTAAACCCGTCCCTTCCGCACACCGTTCACCAGTGCTGAGGTGCTTAGAATCGCGAGAAGAGCACCGGCAATAATGAATCGGTTAGCTGTCACCGCGTTCCCCAGCAGGCGCTCACGCTCACCGGAGCGCCTCAAATCAGCTTTGCATCGTCATCATTGCCGACTCGGCTCACCTGCCGGGACACCGGCGAAAGTAGCAGAATATTTTCGAGTGCAGGGCTAAACACCTCCGTGCCCGCCAATTACAGCTCGAATTTCTCAAACACTACCAGCACGCGATCGTGAATTGGCCACGTCAGCACATTGGCGAACCGTGCAGATCCCATCTGCTGACCGCTTTCGGGATCGTGCCATTCGTCCCATAGGCTGGCAAAGCGCAACACCGACTCGTCGCGCGGCGACGGTCGGTGGCGGCTTTCATTCGTAATAGCGGGACGCCGCGGGATGATGCAGCGGCGATGCCTGAAGGCGTCGGGAAATATTCGCTAATCGCGTGACCCGCGCCGAACTACTCCGCTTCGACTTTGCGCGTGTTAGAACACGTATCGCCACGCGAGTAGTATGATCACAATCAGGACTATGGATACTGCCGTTATTTGACCCGCTGTGCTGTGGAGAACGCCACTTTGTTTTGGGTCGCTGGTCTGCATTGTCATGACAGCCTCCTTGGCTGGAAACCCTCCCATTCCACTTCAAACGTTTCGACGTTGTGGCATCGGTCGCAGTGATAAGTCTGTAACTCGGGATAGGAGCCAATGCGCGGGATGCTCTTGATGAGCTGCATCTGCTCCCCGCAGCAGAAGCGTGCGATGGGACGACCGGGTTCGTATCTGGGTTGTTCGACGTCAGCCATACCAAGACTAAGACTAAAGTCTATATGAATCTCAATACGGATGTATGAGCCATCATTGAAAAGGGGCCCACCATCGGAACTGAGAGACCACTATTTGTCGAAAGAGGCGACCACCCGCGTATCAGCCCGTAGAGGGCGATCAATTCCGCCCAAGTGTAGGCCTGGGCGGCGTCTTGCGCTCAACGATACGGCGCCAATTGAGCCAATTGGGGTTTGCGTCGCCTGCATAGTAGAACCCCGGCGGCGAAAGTAGCGGGGAGCCTTGGCGGGTTCCCGGGTGTTTCAGTGGTAGCCAGCGTATTGGGCGGCATGGGTCTCTGACCCACTAGCCTTTGAACTACCAGTCCTTTGTCGACCTACCCCCGTACGCGTGTGCTCGTGACCGTAACGCATTCATGAGGGCAAACGGCTGGCCCCTTGCTCGTTGACCAGCCGCCGTCCCGGTGGCGACGGTTTGGGGCGGACGAGGAAACCCCACGGCACGCCACCGGGCAGGGAATCTAGAACTGGTTCATCTGCCAGTTCCGGCTGCCTGTGACTAGCGGTGCTTGAGCTTCGGCAACTGTCGCCGGCCGGTGATGGTGCCCCTTTGTCAGCACTTTCTTGATGCGGTAGTGCAGCCTTGGGCCGATACCGCCGGTCCAGTCCGACGGCGATTCCACGATACGCGGCCAGACACCTTTTCCCGGCTCGGCGGAGGCGACGAGGTCTGGCACAGAGACGGGCCGGTCGCCCGCAGGAACCACCTGCACTACGTGGTAGCCGCCGTTCTTGAGCTCCTTGAGCAGCCTCGGCAATGCCAGCGCCGTCGCGGGATGGATATCGTGCATCAGGATAATACCGCGGCCCTTGGCGTTGAGCCGGCGCATGGCGCGCTTCACCAGTTGGTCCGGCGTGGTCCCACGCCACCAGTCGTTGGTGTCGATGTCGGCGCTCCAGGTCACGAGCGAATGCGCAGCCAGAAAGCTCTCGATTTCGCTGGTTCGGCCCAGGCCTGGGATACGAAAGAATGGCGACACCGCTTTCGGATCGCCTAGAGCGGCGTCCACCGAGGCGATGCCAGCGTCAACCTCGCGCTCGACGCGGTGCATCGACAGGTGTTGGAAGCCGAAGGGGTGGTGTTGGCTATGCGTGCCGATGGTGTGGCCCGCATTGTAGATGCGGCGGACAAGCGCCGGATAAGCCTGAGCCATCTCGCCTACCATGAAATAGGTCGCCTTCACGCATTGAGAATCCAGTGCGTCGAGGATGGCGTTGGAATAGGGCGGGATCGGCCCGTCGTCGAAAGTGAGCACGATCTCGTGATCGGCGAGCGGCAGCGTCTCTTTGTACTGGATGCTTCCAATGCGAGTGAATTCGCCCTGGCTAATGGTAAGCACGCGCGAGGTACCGAGCGCGTTCGCGTTATCCGGGCATTCTTCGGATTTGGCCGTTGCGGAAAGACCGGTCAGGCAAAGCAATGCAATCGCAAAAATGCGCATTTCAACCGTGGCTCCCGCCCGTATCGCGCCTAATCGGCGCTCTCGCCCAAATGGCGAGGCATCTTCTATCGATTCGAGTATTAATGGAAAATTAAACAATGCGAACCGTCCCGGCCCGCTGATGGACAATTTTTCGCCTGTCGCGGTTAAAACGGGACGTCTTTGCCTGAAGACGCGGTTTAGCGGTCAGGGACGATATGGACGATGCGGTATCCGCCTCGTTTCAGCTCACGCAAGAAAGCGGGCAGCATCTGCGCAGTCTGCGATTTGGTATCGTGAAATAAGACGATACCGCTCCCGGCCCGCTCAATGCGGGCGAGGATCAAATGCAATTCCTGAGCCGGGCTCATCGTCACCCAGTCGCTCGCCCAGACGTCGGCGCCGAACACCACAATGTGGCGTTGTTGCATCCGCTCGAGCAGGGCGCTGTTGGCGGCAAAACCTGGAAAGCGGAAGAACGGCGTAGTTGGTTGGCTGCGGCGCTGGCCGTAGAGCGCCAGTTCGTCCGCGGCGATGCCGCGGTCGATCTCGGCTTCCGCGCGTACAGGTGCCATGCGCGCGAGCAGGGGATGCGAGTAGCTGTGGTGGCCTAGGGTATGGCCTTCGGCCATGGCGCGCCGGGCAAGTTCGGGATGTGCCGTGACGTTGCGGCCGAGCAGGAAGAAGGTGGCGCGCACGCATTCATGCTGAAGTGCGTCGAGCACGCGCGACGTGGTGCCGGGCCAAGGGCCGTCGTCGAAAGTGAGCACCAACTCCTTGCGTTGCAGCGGCAACGTGTTCGGGAATTGCTTGCGGCCAACGCGCGGCACCGATCCGGAGTCAACGGTCAGCACACGCTCGGTGCCGAGTGCCTCGGGATTGCCCGGACACGGCTCCGCTGCGGCGGTTAACGGGATGGCGGCGATCGCCGCAGTCGCAAGAAGGCGCATCATCGGAAAGCTCGTCCGCGCGCCAATTGACTTCAACCACCGGCCGCGAGCAAGGCCGCTCATAATTCGTTAACCGTGACTTGCCAATTCGCCACCTAGCTTGACTCGCAATTCCACAACCTGGGAGCAGCGAATTTGGAGTGGCAGCGGGGCCCAACGGTGGCAGCGGACGCAAAGTCGCGAGCCTGCTGTTGGCGTGGTTGCGGCGGACTGGCGCCAAGCCCGACCTCACCGGCGCGCCGCGAATGCTCGCAGCTTCGCGCCTTGTCGTGGAGGGGTCGTAGCCCAACACGCTGACAGCCTGACTGTAAGCCTATAGAATCTTCGCTGCGCCTCGCATGGCGCGTGCCGGAGAGTGAGATGATTCCTAACGCCTGGACGGGTTTCGACTTTGACCTTGGGTCCGACGTCGAAACGTTGCGCAGAACCGTGCAGGATTTCGCGCAGGACCGCATCGCACCGCGCGCCGACGCCATCGACCGCGACAACGTCTTTCCGCGCGACCTGTGGCCGGAGATGGGTGCGCTCGGGTTGCTCGGCATCACTGTGGACGAACAATTCGGCGGCGCCGGCCTCGGCTACCTCGAGCATTGCGTCGCCATGGAGGAGATCTCGCGCGCCAGTGCCGCGGTCGGCCTGTCTTACGGAGCGCATTCCAATCTCTGCGTCAACCAGATCCGCCGCAACGGCGATGCCGAGCAGAAGATGAAATATCTGCCCAAGCTGATCTCCGGAGAGCACGTCGGCGCTCTTGCCATGTCTGAGCCGGGTGCCGGTTCCGACGTGGTTTCAATGCGCACACGCGCCGACAAGAGGGGTGACCGCTACATCCTCAACGGCTCGAAGATGTGGATCACGAATGGGCCGGTCGCCGACACGCTGGTTGTCTACGCCAAGACCGACCGCACCGCAGGCAGTCGCGGTATCACTGCCTTCATTGTCGAGAAGGGGATGAAAGGCTTCGCGCCAGCACAGAAGCTCGACAAGCTCGGCATGCGCGGCTCCGACACTAGCGAACTGGTGTTCGCTGACTGCGAAGTGCCGCAGGAGAACGTGCTCGGCGCGGTGGGCAACGGCGTCAACGTCTTAATGTCGGGCCTCGACTACGAGCGAGTGGTGCTTTCGGCCGGGCCGCTCGGCATCATGCAGGCCTGTATGGACGTGGTGATCCCCTACGTGCACCAGCGTCAGCAGTTCGGCCAGCCGATCGGCCGCTTCCAGTTGGTGCAAGCCAAGCTCGCCGATATGTATGTGACAATGAATGCGGCCAGGGCCTACGTCTACACTGTGGCCAAGGCCAGCGACAAAGGCCGCACCACGCGGGAGGATGCGGCTGGCGCCATCCTCTATGCCGCTGAGCGCGCCACCTGGATGGCGCTAGAGGCGATCCAGTGCCTCGGCGGCAACGGCTACATCAACGATTTCCCTACCGGCCGCCTGCTGCGTGATGCCAAACTCTACGAGATCGGCGCCGGCACTAGCGAGATCCGCCGCATGCTGATCGGCCGGGAGATCTTCGAGAAGACGCGGTAGGGTGTGGTACCAGGCCATCGGCTTAGTCAGCCATTGTTGTTTCTCGCCATTAACGTTTCACCTCCGCGAATCAGCTAGGCTTCCAGCCGACTTTTATTGGAGGCGGGACATGATGCGGGTGAGGCTGAAAGCGGACGGGCGAATCGTCGAGATCATGCCCGATGGTAGTGAGAGGACCTTTGTTTACAGCGATCCGGCCTCGTTCGTGCGCCAGGTGCGTACGCGCTGCGGGCTCACGCAGGCGGCTTTTGCGAAAAAGATCGAGGTGCCGATCGAGACCGTGCGCAATTGGGAGCAGGGGAAACGCTCACCGCGCGGTCCGGCGCGAGCGTTGCTAAAGCTGATCGACAAGGCGCCGGATGCGGCCTTCGCCGCGTTGGGCGGCAAACGCTGAGCTGCTATTCGGCGGGGGCTTGGCGCTCGCTTGGCAACGTAGCGCGCAAGACGCATCAGCAGGAACATCATGAACAGCGTTGCGATATAGGCCATCAACTGCATCTCGGTCGGCCACTCGCCGTAGCCGATCAAGGTGTGCAGCAATTTGCCGAGCAAGCTTGTCCCTGAGAGAAACCAGGATGTGTCCCAGACGGCGCGGTCGAGCGCGATTACCACGCCCGCACTGCTGAGTAACTGCACCGACTGCGCCGCCATTCCGGCGGCAAGTACGCGGCTCGCTGCCAACGGCAACAGACCCGGTTGGCAGCACGCCGTAGGCGGGGCATTCTTTGCCTCCCACCGAGTTCACTCAGCCGAAGACCACGGAGATCGTAATGCAAGTCGTTGAAGCCCATGGTTGCCGCATTCCGCAAATTGGCCTCGGCACCATGACCCTAAAGGAGGATATTTGCGTTCAGGCGGTGAAGACCGCGCTGCAGATGGGCTACCGACATCTCGACACGGCGGCCTTCTACGGCAATGAGGTGGAGAATGGTAAGGGTCTGCGTGCCTCCAACGTCAAGCGCGAGGAGGTGCTCATCACCACCAAGGTGCGCGAAAACAACCTGATGCCAGAAAATTTCGTCATGTCGCTCGACCAGAGTCTGGCTAAGTTGAAATTACCCTATGTCGACTTGTTACTGATCCATTGGAACAACAAGGACATCCCCTTCAAGGCCTCGATCGGTGCTCTGTGCCAGGCCAAGAAGGACGGCAAGGCCGTACATGTCGGTGTCGCCAATTTCACCACCAAGATGCTCGACGAGGCCTGGGCGGTGACCACCGAGCCATTGGTCTGCAACCAAATCGAGGTGCATCCGTTTATCAACCAGGACAAGGTGCTCGCCGGTTGCAAGAAACACGGCATGGCGGTGGTTGCCTATGTGCCGATCGCGCGCGGCAGGGTGCCGGGCGCCGAAGTGCTGGAGAAGATTGGCAAAGCGCACAACAAGTCCGCCGCGCAGGTTTCGCTGCGCTATCTCATTCAACTCGGTTGCATTCCGATCCCGCGCACGGCGACGCCGGCGCACATGAAGGAAAACATCGAGGTGTTTGACTTCGAGCTGTCGGATGCCGAGATGGCTGAGCTCAAGAAGCTCAACGCCACCAACATGCGCGTGGTCAATCCGCCGCACGCGCCGGTATGGGATACTCCTTGATGCACGTCACTGAGGCCAAAGGATTCAAGATTCCGATTATTGGCCTCGGCACCTGGACGCTGCACGGGCGCGATTGCGCGCGGTCGACCGAGCAGGCGATCCGCGTCGGCTATCGCCATATCGACACGGCACAGATGTATGATAATGAGTGCGAGGTGGGCGAGGGCGTGCGCGCGTCCGGCAAGCGCAACGAGGTGATGGTCACCACCAAGGTGCAGCCGACGATGCTTGCGCCGCTCAATCTCGAACGCTCGGTGAAGGAAAGCCTGGCGCGCCTGCGGCTCGACGTCATCGACCTCCTGCTGATACATTGGCCGAACCCGCGAGTGCCGCTGTCTGAAACGCTCGGTGCCATGGCCAAGATGAGGCGCGAGGGCTATGCGCGGGCGATCGGCGTGTCGAACTTCACAGTGGCGCTGCTCGATGAGGCCAACAAACTCTCCAGTGAGCCGCTGGTCTGCAATCAGGTCGAGTGTCACCCTTATCTCGATCAGGACAAGGTGATCGCCGCCTGCCGCCGACACGGCATGTCCATGGTGGCCTATAGTCCGGTCGCGCGCGGCGGCGTCAAGGATGACAAGCTGCTCGAGTGTATCGGCGAGGTACACAAAAAGACTGCAACGCAGGTTTGCCTGCGCTGGCTCACGCAGCAGGGTATCGCAGTCATTCCGCGCACCAGCAAGATCGAGCGACTGCAGGAGAATTTCACCATTTTCGATTTCAGACTGTCAGATACTGAGATGAAGAAGATCGCCGGACTTGCACGCCGCGGCGGCCGGCTGGTTGATTGGTCCTATTCGCCAGACTGGGATTGACTGTGGCTTTGAGCAAGGAGCGCGCTCTGGTTTTGTTTTCTGGCGGGCAGGACTCGACTGTCTGTCTCGCCTGGGCACTCGAGCGGTTTGCACAGGTCGAGACGGTCGGATTCGACTACGATCAGCGACATGCGATCGAGCTCACAGTGCGGCCGCGTCTGCGCGAGCGTGTGGCGGCATTTAAACCTGATTGGAAGGCGCGGCTCGGCGACGACCACATGGTCAAGCTCGACGCGCTTGCAGCCATTTGCGAGACCGCGCTCACCCGCGAAATGGAAATCGAGATCGCCGACAGTGGACTGCCCACCACCTTTGTGCCCGGCCGCAATCTGATCTTCTTTAGTTTCGCCGCCGCGGTCGCCTACCGGCGCGGCGCTCGTCACCTCGTCGCCGGCATGTGCGAGACCGATTATTCGGGCTATCCCGACTGCCGCGATGACACGATCAAAGCAATGCAGGTGGCGCTCACGCTCGGCCTCGACGAGCGCATCACGCTGCATACACCGCTGATGTGGATCGACAAAGCCGACACCTTCGCCATGGCCGAGGAGCTTGGCGGCTCGGCCTTCCTTGCGCTCATTGTCGAGGACACCCATAGCTGTTATCTGGGCGACCGCACGCACCGCCATAACTGGGGTTACGGCTGCGGCGAGTGCCCGGCCTGCAAGCTGCGGGCGCAAGGATTCGACAAGTTCATGAAGCGGCGAGGAAAGCAGTGACAGCACTGGATCTCGAGAAGCACCAGAATCAGAATATCGAGGGCGTGGCTTTCCTTTTTCTGTTTTGCCTGACCATCCCGGCTGCCAACTGGATGATCGGCCACGTCGGCACCACTTGCGTCCCCTACGGGCCCTGCCTGCTGCCGGTGGCGCCCACCGTGATGGCGCCATCTGGCGTGCTGATGATCGGCATCGCGCTGGTGTTGCGCGATCTAGTGCAACGTCGGCTCGGCATCGAGTTTGGCATCGGCGCCATCATCGCCGGCGCGGCCATTTCCGCAGCGCTTGCGCCGCCGTCGCTGGTGCTGGCTTCGGCGGTCGCCTTCCTGCTCTCGGAATTCACTGATTTCGCGGTCTACACGCCGCTCGCCCGTCGCCGGCTGGTGCTCGCCGTGCTGGCGTCAAGCGTCATCGGCCTAGTAGTCGACTCGATCGTCTTCCTGTGGCTCGCCTTCGGCTCGCTCGATTTCCTGGCGGGGCAGATCGTCGGCAAGCTTTGGATGGTGCTGCTCGCCACCCCCTTCGTTGCCTATCTGCGCCGCCGCGACGAGCGGCTCGGCCTGAAACCCGCCTGAGGGACCGATGACCTCCGCGCTTGAGATACTAAAGAACGTCACCACTGGCACGATCACCACCATGCTCTTGAAGAAGGGCATTCGCCGCTCATGGATGGCGGGCGCCATGCCCTTCGGCTTCTCCGGCAAGCGCGTGGTGGGCCCCGCCTTCACGCTGCGTTTCGTGCCGGTACGCGAGGACCTGGCGACGCCGGAGAGTTGGTCGAAGCCGATCTCGACGCGCGGCGCAATTGAAGCCATGCCGGATAATTGTGTCGTGGTTGCCGACGCGATGGGAATCAACAGCGCCGGCATTTTTGGCGACATCTTGTGCATGCGCATGGTCAAGCGCGGCGTTGCCGCGCTGATCACTGACGGCGTGATGCGCGACAAGCACGGCGTAATCGGCTCCGGCCTGCCAGTCTGGTGTGCGGGCGTGGCGGCACCGGCCTCGGTCAACCAGCTCACTTTCGTCGGCTGGAACGAGCCGATCGGTTGCGGCGGCTGCGCGATCTTCCCCGACGACATCATCGTGGCAGACGACGATGGCGCGGTCGTCATCCCGAAGGACCTCGCCGATTTCGTCGCAAACGATGGCGCCGAGCATGAACTTTTGGAAGCCTGGCTGGTGCAGCAGGTGCAGAAGGGCGAAAAGCTGCCCGGTCTCTATCCGCCGAACGAAGAAAACAGGAAGCGCTACGAGGACTGGAAGAAGATGCGCAAATAAAGATATTCTTCGTTCTCTCCAAGACCGTCGTCTTTCTGCTGTTGCCTTCGCATTTTTCATTGCTCTCACGGTTGCCGGCGCCTTCAGACCGCGGGAAACGCCGTTTTTACCAGGACGGCTGTCGCGCCCAAGCCGGACGAGCGCTGGCTGCTGGTGACCTCCGCGGCACACATGCAGACCGATTGGCTGTTTCCGCGGGCCGGGCGCTTGCAAATCGAATGATGCGACAGCCTCGTCACCGGGCATTGCCGCGAACGTCGCTGGTGCTGGTCGTGGCGACTATTGCCGTTTTGATGGGGCTAGCTTAGCCGGCCGCTTCGGATGGGCCTCCACTTCGACGTCGAAAGCCTTGCGTGCCTCCGACGCAAACTGGCGCCGCCACATTACGATCACGATGCCGGTGGTGCTGAGCGCGAGCGGCAGCGGGCCTAGGAACCAGCCGAGATAACCGAGCGCGAAAAAGAACGCGCGCTGGCCGCGGTTGAAATGGCCGCCAGCGTCGGCGCATATCCGCGCCGCGCGATGCGCGAAGGCTTGCGCTGCGGCGCTGTCCTTCTCGGCGGGCGTCGGCGCTGCCCCGACCATGATGGCAAAATAGTTGAATAGCCGGTACGACCAGGCAAACTTAAAGAAGGCGTAGACGAAGATGATGGCGAGCCCCATCATCTTCAGCTCCCACAATTCGGGCGTGGACGGTACGCCGAACGGCAGTGCGACGACGACGCCTAGGATCTGTTCGGTCGAGCGCAGCAGTGTAAGCGTCCCACCGATGGCGATCAGGCTGGTGGAAGCAAAAAACGCGCTACCGTTCTGCAGCGCGGCGGTGACCTGGGCGTCTACCATTCGAATGTCACGCGCCAAGAGCCGCTCCATCCATGCATCGCGATAGCCGTTCATCAACGCGCTAAGGCTGCTGCCGCCCTTGGCGGTCTTCTCAATCAGCAGCGAATAAGCGATCCAGATGCCGACGAACCAAGCAAAGGCCAACAGGTCGGCCAGGGTGAAGGATGACATGAATGCAAGCTCCGCAGCGGCATCGTGCCCGCTTGCCGGAACTTGTTCAACCGTGTGCTTGAGTGGGCGGCGTGGCTTTGCCATCGTCGCGGCAAAGGAGGTGCCCATGCCGCAAAACATTACCCTCGGATACCGCGCCCTAGTCGACGCCGCCAACAAGGAGGTGGAGACCGTGCCGACCGCGGAGGCAATCAAACTTGCCGGCCGTGACGACCTGGTGCTGGTCGATGTCCGCGATATCCGCGAACTCGCGCGCGAGGGCAGGGTACCCGGCGCCTTCCACTGTCCGCGCGGCATGCTGGAGTTTTGGATCGACCCCACCAGCCCCTACCACAAGCCGATTTTTTCAGCGGACAAGCGTTTCGTATTCTTCTGCGCTGGAGGGTTACGTTCGGCGCTCGCCGCGCAGACCGCGCAGCGCATGGGCCTCAAGCCCGTCGCCCATATCGAAGGAGGCTTCGGGGCCTGGAAGAAGGCGGGCGGGCCGGTGGAAGGTCCGGAAGAGAAGCCGAAGAAGGTGTGAGCCGCGATGACGCTCAAGCTGGTCATTGGCAACAAGAACTATTCTTCGTGGTCGCTGCGGCCTTGGATTGCGATGAAGGTTGCCGGCATTCCGTTCGAGGAAGAAATCATCCCGCTGTATGAGCCGGGCAGCCGGGAACGCGCGTTGCAATATTCCCCGACCGGCAAGGTGCCGGTGCTCATCGACGGCGCGCACCGCGTTTGGGAGTCGCTCGCCATCCTCGAATACTTGGCGGAAAAATTTCCCAAGGCTGACCTGTGGCCGGCAGATCCACACGCCCGCAGCCAGGCGCGTGCGGCGGCGAGCGAAATGCACGCGGGCTTCCAGGCGCTGCGCAAAAATTGTCCGATGAACCTATGGCTGCCGGTGAAGAAGCGTCTGCATCCGGAGGAAGTAACGCACGAGGTGCGGCGCGTCGATGCGCTGTGGAACGATTGCCGTGCCTGCTTCGGGCAAGGCGAACCGTTTCTGTTCGGTGCCTTTTGCGCGGCGGATGCGATGTATGTGCCGGTGGCCTCACGTATCCACACTTTCGATCTCGAAGTGAGCAAGGTATCGCGCAGCTATGTCGACGCCATCTTGTCGCTGCCGGCTTTCGTCGACTGGCGCGAGGCCGCGTTGAAAGAGACCTGGGTGATGCAGCACAACGAGCCGGACTGGCCTCTGGTGCGCGGCGTCTGATTTTCGCAACCGCAAAAATTTGTTCGCGCCGATTGCGGGCGGCCGTCGTCCAAATTTTTGTCAAAATTGTGGAGCGCACTCCGCCGCCTACACGGCTGTTCGTCGTATCTTCAAATTCGGGGGCGGCGTTGCAACGGGATCTTAATTGAGAAAGGTTCCGAGGGAGTCGGTCGTTATGGCGGTACGTTTCCTTACATTCATTGTTGGCTTGCTCGCGCTAGCTGCGCCGGCCTCGGCGGTCGATGCCAATCGCGATATCAAGGGCCTCTATCTGCTGACCGACTATCCGGCGCTCACCGTGCAGCCCGGCACCACATCGACGGTCAATCTGAAGCTTCGCAACTACGCACTGGCGCCGGAGCGGCTCTCGCTGTCGGTTTCCGACGTGCCGCAGGGTTGGACCGCCACCTTGCTTGGCGGCGGTCAGCCAGTCGCGGCCGCCATGCCGGCGACCGACGACAGCGTGTCGCTTGACCTGCGGCTTGAGGTGCCGAAAGACGCGCAGATCGGCACGCATACCCTCACGGTGAACGCGGACGGCGCCACATCGCACGCATCGTTGCCGGTTGCCATCAGCCTCGCCAAGGACTTGCCCGCCAAGCTGACGCTGCAGTCGCAATTACCCGAACTGCGCGGCTCGTCGCGCTCAAGCTTCGAATATACGCTTACCATCAAGAACGATAGCGGCAAGAAACTGCTGGCGAGTCTCGCCGCTGAGGCTCCGCCGAACTTCGATACCTCGTTCACTGAGGCATACGGCACGCAGCAGCTCACTGCGATCCCCGTCGATGCGGGCAAAACCAAGGACGTGAAGCTCAAGGTCACGCCGCCGGATACCGTCGATGCCGGTCATTACACGGTGACCGCGCGCGTCGCTGCCGAAGACGCGCGCGCCGAGACGCAAGTCACGCTTGACATCAGCGGTCAGCCCAAGCTCACGCTGGCCGGGCGCGACGGCCTGCTCAGCGCGCGCGCGACCGCCGGCACGGAGGCGTCTATCCCGGTGGTGGTGACCAATACTGGCACTGCTCCCGCTGAGAATATTCAGCTCTCGGGGAGCGCGCCGAGCGGCTGGAAGGTCAGCTTCGAGCCAAAGACCATCGACCGCATCGCGCCCAACGAACATAAGGAGGTGCAAGCACTCCTCAGCCCGCCGAGCAAGGCGATCGCCGGCGATTACGTCACCTCATTGACCGCGACGTCGCATGGCGAAAACGGCCACGCGGATTTCCGAGTTACCGTCACCACCTCGACCTTATGGGGCGTTGCAGGCATCGGCATCATTGGCGCCGCATTGCTCATCATGGTGGGGGCGGTCGCTCGGTTTGGCCGCCGATGACAGACACCGTCATCGAGGCCGAAGGCCTGACCAAGCGCTACGGCACTGCCTACGCCGTGAATAGCGCGACATTCAAGGTTGCCGCCGGCGAAATCTTCGGCCTGCTCGGTCCGAACGGCGCCGGCAAGACCACGACCATCCTGATGCTGCTCGGCCTGAGCGAGATCAGCGCCGGGAAAGCGCGCGTCTTCGGCCACGACCCGATGCGCGAGCCTTTGGCGGTGAAGCGCCTCGTAGGCTACCTACCGGATTCGGTCGGCTTCTATGACAACCTCAGTGCGGCCGACAATCTACATTACACCGCGCGGCTGATGCGTCTCGACGGAGCCGAGCGCCGGAACCGCATTGCCGAGGCGCTCGAGCGCGTCGGCTTGCGCGAGGTCGCCAACAAGAAGGTCGCGACCTTCTCGCGCGGCATGCGGCAGCGCTTGGGGCTCGCCGAGATCGTGATGAAGGATGCGCGCGTCGCCATCCTTGACGAGCCAACCAGTGGCCTTGACCCCCAGGCGAGCGTCGAACTGCTGGCGCTGATCCGCTCCTTGAAGAAGCAGGGCTTCAGCGTCCTGCTCTCGTCCCATCTGCTCGACCGCGTGCAGAGCGTATGCGACCGCGTCGCGCTGTTCAGCGCCGGTCGCATTGTGCTGATGGGCACGGTCGCCGAGCTCGGGCGCGAAGTGCTGGGCGGCGGTTTTACCGTCGAGGTCGAAGTCGAGGGCGGCGAGGAGATTGCGAGCCGCCTCGCCGGGCTGCCCGGCGTGCGCAGCGTCGAGGAGCCGGGCGCCGGGCGTTTCCGCATCGTCTGCGATCGCGATTTGCGCGCGGAAGCCGCTGCTGCGGTTGTGGCCGCCAGCGGACGGCTCAAGCAGCTATCGCTCGATCAGCCGTCGCTGGAAAACATTTACACGCGCTATTTCCAGAATGCGCCGGAGGAGAAACATGCGGCGTAAGGGTTCGGCCTTTCAGGGCTTGGGCGTGGTGACGCTCAAGGAATTGTCCGACCATTTGGTCAGCGCGCGTATGCGCGTCTTAGAGTGGCTGGTGGTGCTGACAGCGCTAGCCGCCGTCTATGGCGCCATCCAGCAGATCCGCGCCGTCACAGCTGAGGATCCGTTTCTTTTTCTGCGATTGTTCACGACAGCGCGCGACCCGTTGCCGTCCTTCGTTTCCTTCCTCGGTTTTCTTGTGCCGCTGATGGCGATCGGGCTTGGCTTCGATTCCGTCAACGGCGAGCATAACCGGCGCACGCTGTCGCGCATCTTGTCGCAGCCGATTTACCGTGACGCGCTGCTGTTCGGGAAATTCCTCGCCGGCCTTGGTGTGCTGACGATCAGTCTGGTCTGCCTGTGGCTCCTGGTGATCGGGCTCGGCCTTGTCATGCTAGGCGTGCCGCCGGGCGGAGAAGAGATCGCGCGGGCGCTGCTATTCCTGCTGGTGACGGTTGTCTATGCCGGTGTCTGGCTCGCGCTGGCGATGCTGTTCTCTGTGATATTCCGTTCGGCGGCTACCGCGGCACTGGTGACGCTCGGGATGTGGCTGTTTCTGTCAGTGATCTGGCCGTCGCTAGCGCCCGCGATCGCGCAGGCCCTTGTCTCGCCCGACAACGAGGCAACGCTGGTCATCACGGCGCAGATGCTGGCGCGGCTGTCGCCCGCCACGCTGTTCGGCGAATGCGTGCTTGCACTGCTCGACCCGACCACGCGCACGCTCGGGCCGGTCTATCTGAGTCAACTCGAGGGCGCCGTCATGGGTGCACCGTTGCCGCTGTGGGACAGCGTGATGGTGGCTTGGCCGCAGATTGTCGGGATGGTAGCGGTGAGCATCCTGCTGTTCGTCGGCGGCTATGTCACGTTTCAGCGCCAAGAGGTACGCGCCTAGGAGTGCGTTCCCCGCACCAGGTTTCGCGCCAGCTCCTCGATGAACGGACGCTGGCCCGGTAGGATTTTTCGCCGCGCGGTGGCTAGCGTGAAATAAGCGATCCGATTGACCTCCGGAAAGCGCTGCATCGTGCCGGAGCGCGGCGGCCATTCCATCTCGAACTCATTACTGCAGAACTTGCTCAGGTCGAAATCCGCCTCGACCGCAAAGGCGTGTACAAGCTTGCCGCTCTTCTGGCGCGCCGGAGTGAGCTCGATGAAATCACCAGCTGCGGTCAGTCCAGTCTCCTCGTTGAATTCGCGCTTGGCACATGCGAGCAGATTGCCCGACTCGACGACTCCTTTAGGGATCGACCAAACGCCTTCGTCCTTGCGCCGCCAATAAGGACCACCCGGATGCGCTAGCAGCACTTCCAGCCCCGCCTTGCGGCGGAACGCTAGGATGCCGGCGCTGACTTCGGTTGTTCGCGACACGGGACTTTACGGTTGGATGATTGCGGTAATTTTCCAGCCTTGCCGGAGAGCACAATCCGTGCCAACGACCCGAATATGCGATCGGGTGCTAGGCTCGCGCCGGGTTTTACGCTTTTCGAGGCATTGGCCGGGGGTCATCAATCCTCGACGGTTCCTTATGGTGTCCTTCGGTCCGCCGACGGCGTTCTA
>Ga0182033_10000785_pt1 | contig 15394 bp, 10 predicted proteins | sample tim00Cox0000000H_FD_125968 | JGI IMG/M metagenome (GOLD analysis project Ga0182033, IMG submission 125968) | Lab enrichment of tropical soil microbial communities from Luquillo Experimental Forest, Puerto Rico - timezero.00C.oxic.00.000.00H | ecosystem: Environmental > Terrestrial > Soil >...
CCGATGGAGGTCGGGCTTTCCACCACGCCCGGCGTCGATGTCATCCGCTCGACGTCGTTCTACGGACTGTCGTTCGTCCGCGTCACCTTCAACTACGGCGTCGACTACTATTTCGCCGTCCAGCAGGCCGCCCTCAGCCTGCAGCAGAACGTCAGCCTGCCCAACAACGTAGCGCCGCAGATCCAGGCGTCGAGCCTGGTCGGCGAGGTCTATCGCTACCAGGTGGTCGGTCCGCCCAATTTCGGATTGACCAATCTGCGCACGGTTCAGGACTGGATCATTCAGCGTCGCATGTTGACCGTGGAGGGCGTCATCCAGGTGGTCACCTGGGGCGGTACCACCAAGGAATACGAGGTCGAGGTCGACCTGCACAAGCTCGACGCTTACAACGTCACGTTACCGCAGGTTCTGGCTGCGATCGGGAATGCCAACAGCAACGTGGGCGGCCGCACGATCAACTTCGGCCAACAATCCGTAAACATCCGCGGCGTCGGCCTCATCGACAGCGGCGGTGCGTCCGATTTGACGCAAGGCTATCGGGTCTCGGACATCGAGAACATCGTGCTCGCGCAATCGAACGGGACTCCCGTGCAAGTCAAGCACGTGGCGAAGGTCTATGTCGGGTACATGCCGCGGCTCGGCAAAGCCGGCCGGGACTATCAGGACGACGTGGTCACCGGCATAGTAGTCATGAATCGGACTCTGCATACCAACGAAGTGCTGGCGCGTGTCGAAGACGCTGTCGAAAAGATGAACCGCGACGGCACCCTGCCGCCCGGGGTGCAACTCGTTCCGTATTACGACCGTGGCACGCTTGTGGCGGTCACCACCAACACCGTCCTGCACAACCTCATCTTTGGATGCCTGCTGGTTTTTTTCGTTCAATGGGTCTTCCTTGGCGATCTGCGCAGTGCGATCATCGTCGGCGTCAACATTCCGTTTGCGCTGTTTTTCAGCATTATAATTCTGGTGCTGCTCGGGCAAGATGCCAATCTGCTGTCGGTCGGCGCCGTGGACTTTGGCATCATCGTCGATTCCGCGGTGATTCTGGTCGAAAACATATTTCGCAATTTCCAGGCATCCTCCGACGAACGCCGACAGCTCCTGCAGCAGCTCGCGGAAGGGCGTTTCGGTCCCGATCCCACGCGCATGACGGATAGCGCGAACGCCTGGAGCGATCGGCTGCGCATGATTTTTGCCAGCGCGCTGCAGGTCGATAAGGCGGTGTTTTTCTCCGCTCTCATCACGGTGGCGGCATTCGTCCCGCTGTTCACGATGCAGGGCGTCGAAGGCCAGATCTTCAATCCGATGGCACGCACCTACGGCTATGCCTTGATCGGTGCGCTGATGGCGACGTTCACGATCACGCCGGTGCTGGCCTCCTATCTGCTGCCGGAGCACGTGCGCGAGGTCGAAACTATCGCGGTGCGCGCCCTGCGCAGGATCTATACGCCGCTCCTGCGCTGGTCGCTTTCGCACCGCAAGACCATGGTCGCGATTGGCGCCGGGTTCTTGGTTTTTGTCGGCTTGCTGGTTCCGCGTCTCGGCACCGAGTTTCTGCCGCATCTGGAGGAAGGCAACCTGTGGATCCGCGTGACCATGCCCCCGACGATATCGCTCGAGGCGGGCATGCCGATTGTGAACCGGCTGCGCGCGATCTTGCTGCGCCATCCGGAAGTCATCACCGTCGTCTCGCAGCATGGTCGGCCTGACGACGGCAGCGACGCCGCGGGTTTCAACAACTTGGAGCTGTTCGCGCCGCTAAAGCCATTCGAGCAATGGCCTGCGGGACTGACGAAGGAAGATCTCATCAAACAGCTGCAAGACGAGTTTTCCAACGAGTTTGCCGGGCTCGGCTTGAATTTCTCGCAATACATTCAGGACAACATCGAGGAGCAGCTCTCGGGCGTGAAGGGCGCCAACTCGGTCAAGGTGATCGGTTCCGATTTGGCCGTGCTGGAAAAGTTCGCCGATCAAGTCATGCGCGAAATGGCCCAGGTCAGAGGCGTTGCCGATCTCGGGATTTTTCCGGTCCTCGGCCAACCCAATTTGAACATCAAGGTCGATCGCGAGCGAGCGGCCCGCTACGGGCTCAACGTTGGTGACGTCAACAACGTCGTCCAAGCGGCACTCGGCGGCGCACCGGCGACGACGGTGCTCGAGGCGGATCGGCAATTCAACGTTACCGTCAGGCTTGCGCCTGAATATCGTGACCAAATCGACACTGTGCGCGCGATCAAGGTCGGGTTCCAGACCCCAGCCGGCACCAACGCCTATATTCCATTGAGCGAGCTTGCCGATATTTCCCTCGATACCGGCGCATCCTACATTTATCATGAGAAGCGCGAGCGCTACATGCCGGTGAAGTTCAGCGTGCGCGACCGCGATCTCGGCAGTACCGTGGCGGAAGCGCAGCAGCGGATCGCGCAGAACGTCAAGCTTCCCGATGGCTATCGCATTGCCTGGGCCGGCGAGTTCGAATCTCTACAGCAAGCAAAGGCACGCCTGGCGATCATCGTCCCGATCAGCCTCGCACTGATCCTGATGCTGCTCTACGGGCTGTTCAATTCCCTGCGCGACACCTTGATGGCGCTGGTCGGCATTCCCTTTGCCGCCGGCGGCGGCGTTTTGGCGCTCTATTTCTCTGGCCTCGATTTCAGCATCTCCGCGGCCGTCGGCTTCGTCTCGCTGTTCGGCGTGTCGGTCATGAACGGAATCTTGATCACGACCTATTACAACGAAGTCAGGGAAACCGGGGTAAGCCCAGTCGACGCGATGGCGCATGCCGCCGAGCAGCGGATGCGGCCGATGTTGATGACAGCGCTGTCGGCTTGCATCGGGCTTTTGCCGGCAGCGGTCTCGACCGGCATCGGCAGTCAGGTACAGCGCCCGCTTGCCGCGGTTGTGGTCGGCGGCATGTTCATTGGACCGATCATCCTGCTGGTAGTCGTGCCTGCGCTGCAAACGTTGCTGACCAGCGGGGAGGGCGCAAGGACAGGCGAGCCAATCCCGACTTCGCCTCCCCGGGCGTGAGCAGAGATCGAGCCGCTGCTGCAGTAAGCGGGAAAAACCTACGGTTTGATCAAACCACCGGCCGCCGCCTTGATCGCGGCCTCAGTGCGCGTTGCTGCGCGCAGCTTGATCCGCGCATTATCGATATGAAAATCCACGGTACGCTTGGTCAGCCGCAGTTTGCGCGCAATTTCGGCGGAAGTCTTCCCGCGCGCCACCCAGGTCAATGCCACGATTTCAGGATCGTTCAGCTTGACGAGGGTCGGCCAGACCCGGGTGCGCCCCACTCCCGCCAACCGGGCATTAAGGATGGTGGCAAGCAAATCGAAATCGATCGGTTTGGTGACGTAATCGTCGGCTCCCAGACGGCGGCCCTTGAGCTCGTGTTCACGATCGAACGCCGCCGCGAGGAACACAAATGGTACCTGACCAAGCGGGGGGGTAATCTCATTCAAGCGTTCGAGCACTTCGAAACCGGACATGATCGGTACGCCGACCTCGCACAAAACGAGGTCGGGCTTGTCTTTTAGGATGGCGACGAACCCCTCAGAGCCATTGTGGGCGACACTCACCTCAAACCCACGATTAACCAGTTCTTGGGCGATTTGGACCGCGGTCTTCCGGTCGTGTTCGATGCATAGGATTTTCTTACATGCTTTTGCCAAGCTCGCCCCCTCCAAGCAGATGGCTCGGTACTCACGTCAAATCGCCACCATCATTGAAAAAGTAGCGTGCTGTGGCCGACGATAAACTGTGATGCGTCGCACAATAAACTGTGATTAATCCATCCCTGGGATTAATAGCAGTGGATTCGCGACTTAGCAGTCGCCATCGTCACCGTGCTGTCGATGGTCGTGCGGCCGCAGAGAGAGGGGTTCCATGCGCCCAGCCGATCCTGAACCGGGGTGCACCGCTAAAGCGCATACCTAGCTATTGTTGATCCCTCCCAAAGGGAGAGAATGGCTTGAAACTGACTCACTATCTGTTGGCCGTGATAATGCTCGGGGCTTGCACGACGCAAGTTTGCTTAGCCAAGACTTCCAGGCCCAAGGCGAACGGCAGTGCCGGCGCTGCCCTGAATGCGGCCGGCCATCAAAGTTCTGTCGCGAATGGCCCGGCAGTTTCCGCCAAGAGCGCAAACGGCGGGAAGAGCGAGGCGGGCAATCCGATTGAGATGGCCGTTCCGGAGCCACGGCGTGCGCCGACCAACTCCAAGCCGATGGACTGGAAAAAGATCGGCATTGTCGGCGTCCCGCCGACGATGTCTCAGAGCCGAGGAGTGCCCGCGCTGCCGGGGTTCTCCCACCGCCAAAATTCCGGGCCAGGGACAGGTGTAGGCACGCACACAATCGCGCCGGTATCGCCGGGGCTAACCGCAGCCGGTCCCGGTGGCAGTGCGGGGGCGAGGACGGCCCTCGGCGCCACCGTGTCCACCCCTCAGGTTGGGGCGACCGGGGTGAATGTTGGCCGGCAAGGCGCTGCGATAGCGCCAGCGGGGCGCGGCCAAGTTCCAATGGCCGCTGGCAGTCTTGCAAGAAACGCGGTCGCCGCGCCAGCAGTCGGCAATAGCGTAACGGCCGCCGCACGGATCAACGGACCTGTTCTCGGCCGTCCAATGGCGGCCTCGGCACTCCCGCCCGCTACTACCGTCATTAATCGTGCCGTCATCAATGGCAGCACCATCGCTCGCCCGGCCTCTGGCCCGGCTACGGTTGGCGGCCGTGCGACGAACGCTGCCACAGCCATTAATGGTACCGGTCTGCGGCCCAAACACCCGTAACGAAGCGCGACCATCGCGACCGCTGTTTTGGGGCCGGGGCGCGGTCCAAACCCGCGAGCAATGTGGAAAATCGCCGGTGACCGGCGATAACGGCATTCCGGTCGGCGCTTTTGACCTTACATCTAAGTTCGGTGCGGCATACGATTCGTTTGCTTCGGGCGTCGAGAGGTTCGGGCGACCGGGCGCTCACGTCGAGACAAGGCAGCGCAGCCATGGCCAGCAACCCCGACGAGTCAGTTTCCACGGCGGGAGAGCCCCCCTGACGCGAAACCGGCTCCCGAGATTCCGCTTCGCCTGCGGGTGGCCGGAAATGTCCTGCGTGCGCTGTTCATTGGTACGCTGCTGGTGGTGATTGCTCGCGTTAGCCTTCCGCAAAGCGAGAGCATTTGGTCCGCATACGAGACACCGGGCGACCTCATCAGAATGGCGCTGGGGTTCGGAGTCGGGCTCTGGATTCTCTTACATCTTTTCATGCCGCCCCGTGACGCCGAGGGATATCGAACTTGGATATACCTCGGCCTCCTCATTGCGCCTTTCGCAGTGGCGCTCGCCGTTTGGATCTGGTGATAGCGGGGGGCGCTATGGCTCGATCAGGCGGCCGGCGGCCGCTTTAACGACCGCTTGCGTGCGGGTTGCCGCGCCCAGCTTGGTTCGGGCGTTGTCCAGGTGAAAGTCAATGGTCCGCTTGGTGAGGCCGAGAATCTGCGCAATCTCGGCCGAGGTCTTGCCGCGCGCCACCCAGGTCAGTGTCTCCACCTCGCGGTCGTTGAGCTGCACGAGCTTGGGCCAGATTTCGGAACGGGCGACGCCGGCGAGCCGCGCGCTGATGATGGTCACCAGCAGATCGAAGTCGATCGGCTTGGTTACGTAATCGTCAGCCCCGAGTTGGCGCCCCTTCAGCTCGTTTTCCCGGTCGGTCAGCGCGGTGAGAAACACGAACGGCATCTTGCTGAAGCGAGGCTCCAGCGACGTCAGCCGCTCGAGCACCTCGAAGCCGGACATCGCCGGCATGCTGATATCGGACAGCACCAGGTCGGGCATGTTCCTGAGGATAGCGGCAAGGCCCTCGCGCCCGTCGTGGGCGACACTGACGTCGAAGCCGCGCTCGATCAGCTCTTCCGCGATCAACGCCGCGGTCTCGCGGTCGTCTTCAATGCAGAGGATTTTCTTGCGTGTTTCCGGCATCCAGCTAAACCAAGTCGGTGTTCGAGAGACGCCCTAAACTACAACCCCTTTGCGAACCAGGGCGGATCGGGTCTTCATCCCTCCACTATATAGCCTGTTATACGCAGAAAATTCACCAATTCTGGTCTTCTGTCCGACTTGCGCCTACTATGCGCAGCGCCTTCATAGCTGACGGTCTACCTATGCGGCAGCCGCGTTCGATCCGAGCCCAGCTGGCTTTGGTCTTTCTGTTCTTCTTCTTGCTGGTCGTCGTCCTCGGCTCGTTCAGCATCTCGCGGCTGAGCCACTTCAACCGACTGTCGGCGGACGTCGCCGAGCTGTGGCTGCCCAACACGCGGGTTCTCGGCGATCTCAACAATTTCACCTCGGATTTCCGCGGCATCGAGGGCAGCAATCTCCTTTCCTCGGATGCGTCTGAGATCGCCGCCACCGAGAAGGAAATGGAGCAGTTGGACCGCTCGATTGCCCACGCCGAGCGCAGTTACGAGCAGCTGCGCCATGACGCGGCGGAGAATGCGCTCTACGCCCAGTTCCAGGAGCGCTGGAACGATTATCGTAAAACCGTCAACCAGATGCTGGCGTTGTCGCGCAGCAATCGCACGGCCGAGGCGATCGCTATTTACCGAAGCAGCTCGCGTGCGGCGTACAACGCGGCGAGCGACACGCTCGGGCAGCTCACCGACCGCGCGGTTGCCAACGCGCAGGAGGCGAGCGAGCGCTTGGCCGCTGCCTATCGACAGGCGTTCTGGCTGATCGGCTTGGCGATCGTGATCGCCGGTCTCATGGTTGCGGGCGCGCTCGTTTACATCAGCCGATCGATCTCCGCTCCGCTGCTCGAGCTCGCCGATCGCATGCATCGGCTCGCCGTCAACGACACGGACATCGATATTCGCGGGACCGAGCGTCGCGACGAGATCGGTGAAATGGCTCGCGCAGCGGTCGTGTTCCGTAACAATGCCATCGAGCTGATGCGCAGCCAGCGGGTCCTGGCGCAGCAGGCTGCAATGCTCGAAGAACAACTGGCCCAGGAGCAACGATTGGCGCTGCTACAGCGCAATTTCGTCTCGATGGCCTCGCACGAGTTCCGCACCCCCCTTACCATCATCGACGGCCACGCCCAACGGCTGATCAAGATGAAAGACCGTTTGGCAAACGAAGAGATCAACGAGCGCGCGGCAAAGATTCGCAGCGCGGTGTTGCGGATGACGCATCTGATCGACAACCTGTTGAATTCTTCTCGCCTGATCGATGGGGGCGTGGAGCCCTATTTCCATCCCGCCGATATCGACATTGCGGCCCTCCTGCACGAAGTCAGCCAGTTGCATCGCGAGATGGTGCCGCGCTCGCACATTGTCGAGCAATTCGGCGCCGCGCCGCTGCGAATGACCGGTGACCCGAAATTGCTGTTTCAGGTGTTCAGCAATCTCCTCTCCAACGCGATCAAGTACTCGCCGGACGGAGGTCCCATTGAGATCAGCGCCGCAATGGAGTCCGATGAGGTCGTGGTGAACATCGCAGACCGAGGAATCGGAATTCCCGAGCAAGACCGGGATCGTCTGTTCGAGCGCTATCATCGTGGCAGCAATGTCTCCGGCATCGTGGGCACGGGCGTGGGACTTTATCTGGTCAAGATGGTGGTTGATCTGCATGGCGGCGGCATTGAGGTCGAGAGCAAGGAAGGCGAGGGGTCCCGCTTCACGGTAAGGCTGCCGATGTCACCCCCGAGAAAAACCGAGCCGCTTCACGAGGATCAGGCGGCATCACCAGCTGCGGCGCAACGGGCTGAGCAGCCCGTCGAGTGAAAGCCCCAGCCGAGCGCGGGACGGCGACATGAAGATGAAAATTGCCCTGCTCGCTGCCGTTATTGGTACGGCATGGATATCGGTCTGCCAAGGCGAGCCGGATTACCTCCCTGCAGTTCGGCCGCTGGTCTATTTCGATCCGGGGGATCCGGCCTTCCTGCCGCGCCGATTCCGCAATCATTGCAGCTTCGACGTTACCTACGGCCGCAATTACTGTTCAGATCGTTGCGGATCCGATTACCAGTTCTATTACTGCTCGCGATGGTCATCTGGCTGCTGCCATATCGGCGTTGGTTACTGCGACCCTGCGGGACTGCTGCGCTGTCGGCCGTGAGGCGGGTGCCGAGCCGAACATGGCGAACTTCGTCTACCGCCGACACTTCACCGTGGAATGGGGCCATTGCGATCCGGCCGGCATCGTCTTCAACAGCCGTTTCTTTGAATTCTTTGACTGGAACGCCTGGCTCATGATCGAGGCGGCGCTCGGAGTGCGGCCGAACGAACTCGCCGCCCATTTCGGCATCGCTGGGATTCCGCTGATTGAGGCCAAGGCGCGCTTTCTGCGCCCTGCCAAGTTCAACGACGTGGCGGAACTTGCCTCCGAGATCGGCGGTTTCGGCCGCTCGAGCTTCAAGGTGCAGCACCGCCTGTTTATTGACGACCAACTCGCCGTCGAAGGCAGCGAGACGCGGGTGTGGGCGGGAACCGATCCAAGCGATCCGACGAAATTGAGAGGCGTGCCGATCCCGATGGACGTGATCGAGCAGTTTCGGGCCGAACCTTAAGGATAAAGCAGCACTCTAACTGCGGACTTGCGCCCGCGCAGTGCACCACTCATTTGAAGGGAGTCCCGAATATTGCTATTGGGACGGGACATGGCGCGCATTCTGGAGCTTGTTCTCAACGGCCGCCGCCGGATCGATGCGGTGCCGGACAATCTGTTGCTGCTGGATTATTTGCGGGAAGTGGTCGGGCTGACCGGAACCAAAACCGGTTGCGACGGAGGTGAATGCGGCGCCTGCACGGTGCTCGTCGATGATCGGCCGCGACTTTCGTGCCTTACGCTGGCGGCGACGGTGGCGGGCCGACGCGTAGACACGGTTGAATCTCTTGGCCAGGACGGCCGCCTTTCCGCAGTGCAACGTGGCTTCCACGAAAAACTCGGCTCGCAATGCGGGTATTGCACGCCCGGTTTTATCATGGCGTCCGCCGGCCTATTGCGACGCAACCCGCACCCGAGCGAAGAAGAAATTTGCGCGGCTCTCGGCAGCAACATTTGCCGTTGCACTGGATATGTCAAAATCATCGAGGCCGTGAAGTACGCGGCCGAGCTCCATGCGGCGGGCGTGGCACCGTGAACGAAATCGTGCCGGCGCACAACATTGGCAGCTACGTGCCGATGGTCGACGGCCCGGATAAGGTATCCGGACGGGCCAAGTACACCGCCGATCTGATTGCGCCGGAACTTCTGGCCGGGCGCATCTTCCGCAGCCCCTACTCGCACGGCGAAATCCTCGAGGTCGATGTTTCCGCAGCGTCGCGTTTGCCCGGCGTGAAGGCAATCGTCACAGGAGCCGATTGCGACAAAACCTTCGGGGTACTGCCCATTGCCCGCAGCGAGCATCCGCTCGCGCGCGACAAGGTGCGTTATCGAGGCGAGCCGGTGGCGGCGGTTGCGGCGGTCGATGATGTCACTGCGAAGCGGGCAATCAGCCTGATTCGGCTCCGGGTGCGGGAACTGCCCGCCGCTCATACGATCGCCGAGGCGCTGACGCCGGGCACAAGCATCATTCACGCGCATCGGCCCGGGAACATCGAGCGCGACGTTTTCTTCGAGCTGGGCAGCGTGGAGCAGGGCTTCGCCGAGGCCGCTCTCGTTCGCGAGAGACGCTACAGCTGCGCCGAGGTCTGCCAGAACCAGATGGAGATGCATGCCGCGCTTGCCGGATACGACACCGAGCGCGACCGCATGACCGTGCATGCCAGCACCCAGGTCCCCTACTACGTGCATCTGATGCTGGCGCAGATTCTCGATATGGACATGTCGCGCATCCGCGTGATCAAGCCGCATGTGGGCGGCGGCTTCGGCTGCCGCACGGAAGCGCTCAACGTCGAGCTGATCGCGGCGCTGCTTGCGCGCAAGGCGCATGGCAGGGTGCGCTTGGTGATCAACCGCGAGGAGACGTTCATCACGCACCGCGGAAGGCCGGAAACCGACATCCGGCTCAAGCTCGGGATGCGCAATGATGGGCGCATCACTGCGGTGGAATGCGAATGCTACCAGCGCGGCGGCGCCCATTCCGGCTACGGCGTCGTCACCATCTTGTATTCGGGCTCGATGCTCTATGCCATCTACGACCTGCACAATGTGCGCTATATCGGAAAACGTGTGCTCACCAACACGCCGCCATGCGGCGCGTTTCGCGGCCATGGCACCGTCGACGTGCGGTTCGCCTTCGAGAGCCTGCTTGATGAGATGGCGCAGGAGCTCGGGCTCGATCCGCTCGACCTGCGCCGCGCGAACTATCTCTCCGCGCCGACCTTCACCGACAACGATCTGATGGTGAACAGCTATGGCCTGCCGCAATGCGTGGACTGGGTCGAAGCCGCAAGCGGTTGGCGGACGCGCAAAGGCAAGCTGGCAAAAGGCAAGGGACTGGGTTTTGCCTGCTCACATTACATCAGCGGCGCTTCCAAGCCGGTGAATTGGACCGGCGAGCCGCACGCAACCGTCAAGATCAAGCTGGATTTCGACGGGTCCATCGTCGTGCTGTCCGGGGCCGCGGACATCGGCCAGGGCTCGTCGACCCTGCTGGTTCAGACCGTGGGCGAAGTGCTCGGCCTTGATCTCTCGCGTATCCGCGTCGTCACCGGCGACAGCGAGGTGGTGCCGAAGGACAACGGCTCCTATTCGTCGCGCGTCACTTTCATGGTCGGCAATGCCGCCATCGACGCGGCGCAGAACTTGAAGCGTATTCTGGTGGCAGCCGCCGCGCACAAGCTCGATGCCAAACCGGAAGAAATCGAATGTCTGGGCGAGCTCTACCGCGCTGGCGCCCAGGACAAGGGGCTCACCTTCAACGAGGTCGTGACCGAGGCGCTCAGGGATACCGGCACCATCACGGTTACTGGCAACTACTCGACGATTCCGGAATCCCATGGCGGCAAGAAGTATCGCGGCGCCGCGATCGGCGGCACCATGGGTTACAGCTATTCCGCGCAAGTGGTCGAGGTCAGCGTTGACGAGGAGACCGGCGTCGTGAACGTCGACAAGGTCTGGGTCGCCCATGACTGCGGCAAGGCGCTCAATCGGCTGACGGTGGAAGGCCAGGTGCAGGGCTCGGTCTGGATGGGCATGGGCCAGGCGATGAGCGAAGAAACCGCCTATCACCAGGGGCTGCTGATCACCGGCAACATGCTCGACTACCGCGTGCCCACCATTGCGGATTCGCCGCCCATCGAAGTCGGGATCGTGGAGAGCAACGATCCGCATGGTCCATTCGGCGCCAAGGAGGCGGGCGAAGGCTCGCTCGCGGCGTTCCTCCCGGCGCTGACCAATGCCATCGCCGATGCGATCGGGATCCGCTTCAACGATCTGCCGGTGACACCCGACCGCGTGTTCACGGCACTGGAGAAACGCCGGCGGGCAGGCACCGTGCCCGGCTGATGGACGCGCTTCCCGAACTCCGGCTCATTCGCCCCACGACTCTGGACGAGGCCATCGCCGCGCGCGCTCGGCATCCCGAGAGCCGGCTGCTCGGCGGCGGCACCGATCTTGTCGTCAACATCCGGCGCGGCATTGTCGCCTCGCCGGTGCTCATAGAGGTCAACCAGATCCACGAGCTGCGCACGATCAAGGCCGATGCGCACACGCTTGAAATCGGCGCCGCAGTCACGCTCGCGGAGCTTGCGGCGCATGCGCAGGTACGCGCGCATTATCCCGTGGTCGCGCAGGCGGCGGACTTCATCGCCGGACCCACCCACCGCAACATGGGCACAGTGGGTGGCAATCTCTGCCTCGATACGCGCTGCCTGTTCTACAACCAAAGCGAATGGTGGCGCGCCGCCAATCATCATTGCCTCAAGACGACAGGCGAAATTTGCCATGTTGCGCCGAAGAGCCGTGGTGTCTGCTTCGCGAGCTTCAGCGGCGATCTCGCGCCGGCGTTGCTGACGCTCGGCGCCGACGTTGATCTGGCTGGTCCCCAGGGGCGGCGCACGATCCCACTCGCACGCCTGTATATCGGCTATGCGCGTCAGGACCAGCCAATCAGCGGAACGATGGGGGATGGCAAGTATTATCTGTCATTGCGGCCGGGTGAGCTGGTTGCAGCCGTGCGCGCGAAAAACGCTCCCGGCCTGCGTTCGGCCTACGACAAGATCCGCATCCGGCGCTCGATCGAATATCCCGTGACCGGTGTTGCCGTGGCGCTGCGACGGGAAGGCGATACGCTCACGGATCTGCGTGTCGCCTTCACGGGAACCAACCCGCGGCCAGTGCTGCTCGCCGGCACCGACAAGCTTTGCGGCGGCGCACTCGATGAGCACGTGTTCGAGGGGCTCGATGCGCTGGTGCGCGACCAGATCATGTCGATGAAGACGACGTTCACCCCCGGACATTATCGGCGCCGGGTCGCTGGCGTGTTGGCGCGGCGTCTCGTGCGGCGGCTATTCGTGGCGTTGGAATAAGCGGCCTGACAGTTCCGGTTGAGCCTGCCGGCCTAAGCGCGAGGATGATCTGAGGCGTCCGGCAAGCTTCGGGCTTTTGACAGGAGATACTTCTCGTAACGCAGGATCAATGTCGGCACTGCCAACACGATCAATGCTGCGGTAAGGCCGAGGAAAACCGTGGCGGGCGAAGCAAAGCTCGCAAATGCTTCACCAAACGAATAAGCAGCGAGGCCATAGCATACGATCCAGGCGGCCGCCGCGGTCCCACTGGCGAAATAGAAATTGTGCTGCGCCATCGCGTTGGTACCGGCAAGTACCGCCGCCATATTGCGAAGAAACGGCAGAAAGCGCGCAACGAAAACGAATCTGCCGCCGTACTTCGCGAACAGCCATTGGCCGATTCGTATGCGACCTTCCGTGAATCCGAAGTGATTCCCGTATCTGTCCAGCAGCACGCGCCCATACCTTCTGCCGATCCAGAAGCCGACGATCTCTCCCAAAATCGCTGCAGAAATGCCGGCGGCGATCAAATACCAGATGTTGATGCCCTGTGTTCTGGCGGCGAAAAAGCCGGCCGCAATCAACGCCGCCTCGGCGGGCAACGGAATCCCGACGCTCTCGAGCGCAATGAAGGCGGCGACCACCCAGATTCCGTAGACTGAGATGAACTCGGTCACGACTGCCCCCGCTCGAAGAGCCAGATGCCTCCGGACCGATTGCGGCAGAGGCAAGCTCCGCAAAGCTGCTCAAGCTCATGATATTGCGACGAGCGTGGCGTACACGTGCCGTCAGGTTCCACGCTGTACGAATTTTCTCGGCTGTGACTGCCGCGCCACATCGTTCAGGAGCCAGAAAGTTTGGCAGCGCGGCCGCAGATCCTATCGAGATAGCGGGTCGCCGACGGTTGCTCGGCCTGAGATTCTACGAGCTGGTGAGGCTAAGCGTGGTCGGCACCGTGCCGGGACTAAGGCTCATTCCTGGCCGGAATCAGGCGCGGCCGTTCACGATCGTCGGGCCGGACCGAGAGAAGCGCCTGGTAGGCGTCGACCAATCGGGTGCCATACTGGGCATTCGAGGCTGCCGGTTCCAGGCGCCGGCCGGTGGTCAGCAATGCTTTGCGAATTGCCTCCGCCGTCAACTCGGGCCGCTGCTGGATCATTAAGGCGACTATTCCGGCCACGTACGGGGCGGCAAAGGACGTCCCGGAGGAAACGCGCAGGGACCCATTCGGAGCGAGCAGCAGGAGATCGACCCCGGGCGCCGCCAACCCGATGTGCGGACCGCGATTGGCAAACGCGGGAACGACGTCATCGTTGTCGACTGCGGTCACGGCAATCACGTGCGGATCGGCGGCCGGAAACAGCACGGTGGAGCTCGGCCCCTTGTTACCGGCCGCCGCAACGAGAACCACGCCCTTGTCGTGAGCGGCCGCCAGATTGCGCGCCAGGGCCGGGTCCGGTGGACCGGTGAAGCTCATATTGATGACGCGCGCACCCTGCGCCACCGCCCAGTTGAGCCCAGCGATGATGGAGAACGTCGTGCCCTCGCCGGCGCGCGAGAAAGCCCGCACTGCAAGCAAGCGTGCGCCGGGCGCGGCGCCATGCAAATGACCGTGGGCGCCGATCACGCCGGCGACGGCGGTCCCATGCACGTCGACGTTAAATTCCTTGCCCAGCGCGTCGAAATCTCCTGCAAAGACTCCGGCGAGCTCGGGATGCCGCTGTTCGATGCCGGTATCGATCACGGCGACGAGGACCTTGTCGCCATTGGCGAGCTCGTGCGCTTGCGGCAGGCGCAGCTTGGTCAATGCGTATTCCGCCGGGTCGACGATGGCGCGACCGGTTGTTGGCGGGTCCTGCGCCAGCGAGAACACGTAATTCGGCTGAGCCGAGATCACGTCGGCATCGGCTTCGAGTTCGCGGATGAGAGCGGGCACCGAGCGCCGGTCGGGAATGCGCCAGCGAACGGACATGGTCCCTGCCAGGCGATGCGGGAATGCCTCCAGGCGTTCAAGGCGATGCCGGCGCGCCAGCGCAGCAATAATCTCGCTCGAAAGCGTGCTGGCGATTTCGATCGTCACTTCGTTGCGAACGAACCGCCGCTCATTGGGCGGAGGAACACCGGTGCCGGGACGTTTGGTGATCGCGACGAGCGGGCCAACGATGCGCGGCGGTTGACGGAATGATTTGACGTGCTCCTTGTGCCGGCTCGATCTGGCCTGCTTGTTTCCTTTCGGCTCCCGGTGGAGCGTCTTGGCCGGCGACTTCGTCCGACCGAGCTGCGGCCGCGTCACATGGAAGTGAATCGCGATCGGCTTTGCCGCCGCATGTGGACCGGAGCTGCCGCGGGCCGATGCGCCCCCAGGCATCAGCGACGCGCAACCGAGCGCGAGGAGCGCGACGGCGGCGAACAACGCGGTGCGGGTCAACATCGGCACTCCCATCCGGGTATCGCAGTGCCGCCAACGCTCGCAAGAGCAACCGGCGATCGACTAGTTTGAGCCGAACCGACTGGGAAACCCTCGGCTCTGCGGCGTGGCAAATCAAGGCCACAATTCGGGCGTCGGCAGACGACCCTCTCCCCGCAGAGCGGCGAGGAGAGGGAGGGTAACGCGATCACACAGGACGTTCTCGACGATCGCCGCTCAGCGCGGGATCGGACGCGGGGGGTCGGGCCCTCGGCCTGAGCCTTCAGTTGCTCGGGCGTAGCCAGCGCCTCTTCCTTGGTGCAGACATCCGTGAACAGGACGTAGAGTGGCTATAAACGGGACATAGAGGGGACGCTAAAGTAGACGCCCAATACGTCTAGAAAGCCAATAAAACCGGGCGCTTCTAAGCAATTTCCTTGTATCTTACCGCGACATATGCCATTTCACTATTCGCGCTTACCCAGCGCTTACCCGAGCGGGACATCACAAATGCTGACGAACCTCACCGCCCATCTC
>Ga0182033_10000795_pt1 | contig 15333 bp, 19 predicted proteins | sample tim00Cox0000000H_FD_125968 | JGI IMG/M metagenome (GOLD analysis project Ga0182033, IMG submission 125968) | Lab enrichment of tropical soil microbial communities from Luquillo Experimental Forest, Puerto Rico - timezero.00C.oxic.00.000.00H | ecosystem: Environmental > Terrestrial > Soil >...
ACCGTCGACATGGGCGCCTTGATCGACCTGCTCGATTTGTCGCTGCGCATTCCGCCGTGGGAGCCGATGCATGCGCTGACGCCCGACGAAACGCGAAGCACCAAGCTCGTGACCGAAGAGCCGGCCGTGCCACCGGTGGCTGCAACCGTTGCCGCGGCCCCGGTTGCTAAGACGCTGGCGAGGCCGCCCGCGGTCAATGGTGAGAACGTGAGCAAGATCAGCGAACGGCGCTGGTCCATGGTCGACAAGGCCGGGGCGACGGCTTTGGCGCGGCACCATACGCTTACCATTGAAGGCGACGAAGTCGGTAGTTTCGATCTGATGGTCGCCTGCGGCGCTGCCGGCGACCATTATGACGTGAGCTACCTTGAACACCGCTACGACGACGACCGCGTGGCGCTGCCGACCGATGCAGGCTTGGTGACGGTGACTGTTTCGGTCGGTCGAATGTCCGCTTCGCTCAAGGTGGTGTCGTCGGAGCACCTCAGGGATCCAGACGAGCGCATCACTCGTGCCGCCGGTACGGTGCCGGCCGCACTGATCGACACTTTTGCCGCGGTCGGCAACCATTCGATGCTGATCGAAACGCGCATCGCCGGAAATCTAACCGGCATCCGTCTCGGCAACACCGGCGCGCAGGCAAACCTGCCGCGGCTTGCCGCGAGCTGCCTGAAGGCGATCGACAATCGCGCCGACCTCCAGTCGCCGAAGACCCGCGGCCTGGCCTCGGCGCAGTAACTACGCCGGTTGCTTTAGCGCTTTCTTCGCCTCGATCTGATCGAGCGCCGACACCACTGCTTCGAACGTAAGCATGGTGGAGGCATGGCGTGCCTTGTAGTCGCGTACCGGCTCTAGCATGGCAATATCGGCCCATTTGCCGGTCGGCGCAGGGCCGTTTTCCTTCAGCATCTTGCGCACGGTCTCACGCAACTCGCGCAGCTCCGCCGCTCTCGCGCCGATCACATGGCGGGCCATGATGGAGGACGATGCTTGGCCGAGCGCACACGCCTTCACCTCATGGGCGAAATCGGACACCACCGGACCGTCCATTTTCAGGTCAACGGTGACCGTAGACCCGCACAACTTGGAATGAGCCGTGGCGCTGGCATCGGGCGCAGCTAGGCGGCCAAGGTGGGGGATATTGGCCGCCAAGTCGAGGATTTTGGCGTTGTAAACGTCGTTAAGCATTGCGGAACTAAGGGTTGGCCCGGATTGCGAGATTGCCTCGGCCGTGTAAACGCCTATATAGGGGCAGATCCGACGGCGCGGGAAGGGGTTCCCGCCGCTAAGGTTGGCTTATCGGGCCACGTAGAATGGGAATGCGGCGTCCAGGCGCCCAGCAGTGGACTAAAGCGGTCTGCGGCCGGGTCACTGACGCGGCCACCCCGGTGACACTCCCGGCGCTCCGCGCCGGTCGAACGGAGAGACCGTTATGGACGCCAAGAATGCCAACGTGAAGCCATGGCCGAAGCAGGGCTTGTCCGAGCATGTGCGGGTAGCACCGACGCCGGTCGAGCCGCGCCCATCGCGCGAGGAGGCGGAGGCCGCAGTGCGCACGTTGATCGCCTATGCCGGGGACGACCCGAATCGCGAGGGCGTGCTCGATACGCCGAAACGCGTGATTGACGCCTACGAAGAGCTCTACCAAGGCTACCGCGAATGTCCGGTGGACGTGCTCGACCGCACCTTCAGCGAGACCGGCGGCTATGACGACTTCGTGCTGGTGAAGGACATCGTCTTCAATTCGCATTGCGAGCATCACATGATGCCGTTCTTCGGCAAGACGCACGTTGCCTATATGCCGGTGGAGCGCGTGGTGGGCCTGTCGAAGTTGGCGCGGCTTGTCGACGTCTATGCCAAGCGGCTGCAGACCCAGGAGCATCTGACGTCGCAGATCGCGACCGCGATCGACGAAATCCTGAAGGCACGCGGCGTCGCCGTGCTGATCGAGGCCGAGCATATGTGCATGTCGCTGCGCGGCGTGGAGAAGCCCGGCGCCCTGACTGTGACAACGCATTTCACCGGCGCGTTTCGCGACGACCCGAACGAGCAGGTTCGCTTTATTACCATGCTGCGTGGGCAGCAGCGATAAGCCGCTGAAGTCGCTAGTCGGCGTTACAATTTCACACCGAGTTATTGCCGGGCCTGTCCCGGCGGCCCATGATGACGTGCATCGCCTTATTGATTGCGAGGACGTGGGATTGCCATGGCAGACAAGACCAATATCGAAGAATCCCTCGCCTTCACCCCCAAGTTCGGCGCCGATGGTCTGATCACCGCGGTCGCCACCGACGCCAAATCGGGCGACGTGCTGATGGTCGCGCAAATGAACGCGGAAGCCGTGCGCAAGACGGTCGAAAGCGGCGAAGCCTTTTATTACAGCCGATCGCGCAAAAAACTGTGGCGCAAGGGCGAGAGCTCCGGACACGTGCAGCGCGTGATCGAGCTGCGCGTCGACTGTGACCAGGACGCGCTCTGGCTCAAGGTCGAACAGGTCGGCGAGGGCGCTTGCCACACGGGACGGCGCTCATGCTTCTACCGGGCGCTGCCGCTTGGGCAGAAAGGTGCGCTGAGGCTTGAATTCCGCGACGCTGAGAAGACGTTCGACCCAAGAAATGTCTACCCCGGTGAAATGAAATAGCTAACCGCCAAAATTTCTCGGTTATCTTGATCTGGACGGCCCCAACTGTCGGAACACGTGTCCCGCGAGGTCGGGCCGGCCATTAACCGCGCTCGCAAGCACCAGATTTATTTCACCCGTTGCAGCAACGCCTGCGCTCGCGCGAGGTGCGGGCGGTCGTACATCTTACCGTCCATACCGACAGTACCAGCGCCCGGCTTCGCCTCGAAGGCGGCAACAATCGCTTTGGCCTTTTCAATCTGCGTCGTGCTCGGCGTGAACACCTCGTTGATCACCGGAACTTGCGCCGGATGAATGGCGAGCCTCCCGGTAAAACCGTCACGGCGCGCTAGCTCGGTGTCCTTACGCAGCACGTCGGTGTCGCGGAAATTGACGTAGATGGTCTCGATCGCTGGCACTTTCGCCGCCGCTGCCCCGAAGAGGCACATCGCCCGCGCAATGCGGTAGGGCTCGGTGAGTGTGCCGTCGATTTCGCGGTTCGCCTCAGCGCCGAGCTCGGCGGAAAGGTCCTCTGGGCCCCAGGTCATGCCGATCAGGCGCGCGCTACAATTGCGGTAGCTGCCGGCGCTGAACAGTCCAGCGGGGGATTCCACTGTCTGCGCCAGAATCTTGATCTCGCCTTCCGGCAAGCCGGCGAGTGCTTCGCGCACGGTCAGCTTGGCGTCGAGATGGATGACGGTGGCGCCGCCTTCCGCCTTGGGGAGCAGGACGGCATCGGGCTTGCCCGGCACAACGGCATCGAGGTCGGCGTCGGTCATTCCGGTATCGAGGCCGTTGATCCGCACCAACAGCTGCGGGCGATCCTTGCGCGATTGCGCGCTCTTCAAGAAATCCAACGCCAGTTTGCGCGCCGATTCCTTGCTCTCGGCCGCAATCGAATCCTCGAGATCGATGATGACACCGTCGGCGCCGCTCGCCATTGCCTTGTCGAGCTTAGAGCCACCGTCGGCGGGCACGAACAGCAGAGAACGCATCACTTCGGCCGCATCAAGATGAACGCATTGCGTTGACATTCGGCGACTAGTGTGCCGTCCTGCTTGAACGCCTTGTGATGGAAGGTGACGATGCCGGCGCCGGGGCGCGATCTTGACTCGCGCTTCGAGACGACCTGCGTCGTACAGTGCACGGTGTCGCCCTCGAATAGCGGATTAGGAAATTTCACGTCGGTCATCCCGAGATTAGCAATCGTAGTGCCGACCGTCATGTCGGACACCTGAATGCCGATCATCAACCCAAGCGTGAACAGCGAGTTCATTAGCGGCTGACCCCACTCGGTCTCTTGCTCACAGAAGTGCCGGTCGATGTGCAGCGGCTGCGGATTGAGCGTCATGTTGGAGAACAACATGTTGTCCATCTGTGTGACGGTGCGGGTATAACGATGCTCGTAGGTCTTGCCGACCTCGAAGTCTTCGAAATAAAGCCCGCCGCGCTTATGCCGCTGGACCGTTTCCCCCATCGGCTCCTCCACTTGAGACAGGCTATTTGCCCGCCGCCGTTACAATTCATGTACCATAATTACCGAGGATCGACAGATTTCCGAACGGCCCCGCATTTCAGGCCCGGGATCGCAAGGCCCGTCATGGCGATCGACTCCATTATAGCCAATATAGCCAACGCATCGGCCAGGGTCGCCGGGGCGACCCGCGACGCGGCGCGCCCGACCGGCGCCCGCTTCGACGATCTGCTGATCGCCGCACCGGGCAACCACCCCGTTTCGCGCACGGGCTACACGAGTCCGGACCTGGCCGGACGCAAGCGTCGCCGCCCAACCCAGTTGGTGACACGCTAGTCTATGGCGCAGGCTAACCACCGCTGCCGGAGGCCGGGGTACCGATGATCGCGACGCCGCCCAAGGCGCGGCCGTTCTTCCAGTCCATGTTCACCGACCGCGTAGTCAGCGCGGTAGCGCAGCCGCGATACCCGGTCCAATGCGCCGGCCAGACCGTCCCTGATAGCAATTTATTCGCGGATCGAGCGCGGGGAGCTTAGCGTTTCGTTAACGTGCTCTCAATTTCTATGGTGAACACTTTGTTAAGCCTCCTTGGCTAGGCTTGCGACTACCGTCAATTTGAGTTGAAGGCTATCGCGTCGGTCATCTCATGATTGTTCGTCAGTTCCTCCAGTGGGTACGCCGTGCTCCGCCCGGTGAAAGGGCAGAGGCCACTTCTGCGCTGGCACGGGCCTATCTTCATTCCGATCTGTCGCCCGACGATCGCGCCGCCGCCGAAGGCGCGATGATTATGCTGCTCGATGATCCTTCGCCACTGGTGCGCCGCGCGTTGGCGGAAGTCTTCGCATCGTCGCGGAAGGCGCCGCGCGTCATCGTGCACGCGCTTGCCGCCGATCAGCCCGACATCGCGAGGCCGCTCCTCGCGCGCTCGCCGCTTCTACTGGAGCAGGATCTGGTCGATCTGATCGCCACCAGTCAGCCCGAAGCGCAGATGGTGATCGCTGGGCGCGCCATGTTGCCGCGCTCGCTCGCCGCCGCCATCGCCGAAGTTGGCTCGGCGGAGGCTTGCCTCACGCTCGTTGAAAATCCTGACGCCGATATCGCGCCGTTCTCGATCGATCGCATCGTCGAACGCTTCGGCCATCTGGCGGCGATCCGGGAGTCGCTGCTTGGGCGCGACGACCTGCCGACGGCGGTCCGCCAGGCGCTGCTGTCGAAGCTGTAGCAGACGCTCGCCGGCTTCGTGGCCGGACGGAAATGGATGGGGCCCGAGCACGCCGAATATGCCGCGCGCGAGGCCTGCGAGAAAACGACTGTCGCGCTCGCCGCGGAGATTCCTTACGAAGAGGTCAGCGCGCTGGTACAGCATCTGCGCCAAAGCGGCCAGCTAACCGCCGGGATGATCCTGCGCGCGCTGCTCTCCGGCAACGTCGTACTCTTCGAGGAGGCGTTGGCAGAATTATCTGGCGTAGCGATCGAACGCCTCACCAGCTACATCCACGACCGCAATATTTCCGGCTTTGCCGCGCTCTATTGTAAAGCCGGGCTGCCCGACGTTGCCTACCCGGCCTTCCGCGAGGCGATTGCTGCCATGCGCGAGGGCATGCTGGTTGGCGAGCACGGCGGGGTGGCCCGGCTCAAGCGGCGCATGGTCGAGCGCGTGCTGGAAGCCTGCGCTCAGGAACGCGGTCGCGATCTCGCTTCGCTACTGGCGCTGCTGCGGCGCTTCGCCGTCGAGGCGGCGCGCGAGGAAGCGCGTATGTTCTGCGACGATCTGGTTGCGGAGGATCATATTGCGCCGCCGTTGGTGCAGCTCGAAGACACCCGGCTGGTGGCCTAGGGCGCAATCGATCTATTGTGAATATTCCTGCTGATGCGCGCGAGCCGCCGCTGTCCTGCTAAAGACGCGCATCCAACGCATCGACGTGCTGGGTGCAAATTCGCAACCACATTCACGATGCCGTAAAGACCGCGTTTCCTGGTCATCGACGACAACCCAATACGCGCCGACGTCGCGCACGGGCCACCAGGCGTAGGCTGTTAAACATCAGTTGCCGTAAAAAACCGCCCGACTATGACTTCCGACTGTACTCGCGAGTTAGGCCTGCAGCAGGCTCGCCATGATTCGCTCGCGGGTGAACGGCAGGTCGCGGATGCGTGCTCCCAGAGCGTGCGAGACGGCATTGCCGATGGCGGCAGCGGTCGGGCCGACGGTGACTTCGCCGACGCCAAGCGGTACTTCGTCCTTGGTGTTGAGCAACTCGATGTCGATCTCAGGCACTTCGCTGAATTTCAGGACCGGGTAGGTCTCCCAATCGAACGAGGCGATGCCGTTGTCGAAGCGCACTTGCTCCTTGAGCACCCAGCTCGCCGACTGGATGATCCCGCCTTCGAGCTGATTGATCGCGCCGTCCGGATTGACCACCAGACCGGCGTCGGTCGCGCACCAGACGTGACGCAGACGGATTTCCAAGTCGACCGCGAGTTCGACCACCACGGCTGAGTAGGCAGCCTTGTTCTTATAGCGGGCGAAGGCGATGCCGCGGCCGGTGCCGGTGCCACCGGGTTCCTTCGGATTCCACTTCGCCATCGCGGCGACCGTTTCGATCACTGCACACGCGCGTTTGTCGGAGATCATCGATAGTCGATAAGCGACGGGGTCCTGGCCCGCGCGCGCTGCCAATTCATCGACGCAGCACTCCGCCGCAAACACGTTCGGCATGGCGCCGAGGCCCCGGAGCGCCGAGGTGCGCACCGGTGCATCGGTGATCAGATGGTGCAGGATGCGCTTAGCGCCGATGTCGTAAAGCGGCTCGCCGTTGCGGGTAGCGCCACCGCCACTGGCCTCCGGTACGTCGCTCGGCGGCGGCTCGGGCATCGGATTGGGCAGCGCTACCGCCCCGAGCAGAACGCCGCCGGCGCCGGGGCGCTTGTTGTGGGTCGGGCTCCAGATTTCCTGCGTCCAATCGGTTGGCTTGCCGGCCTCGTCAAGCAGCGCACGCACCTTGACGATCATGGCCGGAGTCTTCGGCTCGTAGACGAATTCCTCCTCGCGCCGCCAGCGAACGCGGATCGGCTTGCCGGGCATCTGCATGGCGATGATGGCAGCATCGGCGGCGGCATCGTCGGCGCCGTTATGGCCGTAGCAGCCGGAGCCTTGCACATGATGCACGCTGATCTTCGCGGCATCGAGCCCGAGCGCTTTCGCCAGCGCTGAGCGCAATGGGAATACGCCCTGGCAATGCGTCCACACAGTCAGATGGCCGTCGCGATATTCGGCAAGGCCGCAGGAGGGTGAGATCGAGGCATGCGCCAGATAGCCGCGCGAATAGGTCGCTTCGAAGCGCTGGTGCCGCTGCGGATCGCCTGCTTCGGGCGCGCCGAAAGCGCGGTTGACATAGGGCTGTTGCTGTAGGCTGGACGCTTCCGCCTGCAGCGCGGTCGGCGCCTCGACGTTCTGCCAGCTCACCGCGTTGAGCGCGGCTGCCGCTGCGAGATCAACCGCCGTCTCGTCGCCGCCGACGATGGCGAGGAAATTGCCGTTGTGCACGAATTCGACCGGTGCCTTGGCGGCGCGCTTGATGGCCTTCTCGTCGATCGCGCCGATCGTGGCGCCGCGATTGAGCTGGCGCACCACCCGAGCGTGCACCATGCCGGGCAGTTGCATATCGTGGATGAAGATAGCGTGGCCGAACACCTTGTCGGGCAAATCGAGGCGGGCGGCGCTTTCGCCGATATGCTGCATCTCGGCGAGGGCTTTGAGCTTGCCCGTGCCGGTCGCCTTCATGTTGAGATCGACCGCGCCTGCGAGTGTCCAATAGTCCTGGCCGGTGGCAGCACCCTTGCGCAGGACGCTGCCGTCGCGGATCCAAAGCTCGCTGACTGGACAGCCGATCACCTTGGCGGCCTGGTCAAGGAACAGCGCGCGAACGTCGGCGCTGGCCTGCCGCATGGCTACGCCACCGAACTGCATCGACTGGCTGCCGGCGGTGTAACCCTCGTTGGGCGTGAGCTCGGTATCGCCGGAGTGCAGCTCAATGCGCGACATCGCCACGTCGAGCTCATCGGCGGCGATTTGAGCCATCGCGGTCAGTACGCCTTGGCCGATCTCGACGCGGCCGGTGTTGACCGCAACCTTGCCGGAGGCCGGGAAGGAAACCCAGCGCGCGAGCGTCGGATTTTCGTTCAGCGGGCCGGGCCACACCGGGGCGTTCATGCTCTAAGCTCCCGCGCGCGTCTGCACCGCAGCTTTCTCGACGGCGCGCATAATGCGGTTATGCGAGCCGCAGCGGCAGATGTTGTCGTCGAGGGCGGCGGCGATCTCAGCGCGAGTCGGCGAAGGGTTCTTGTCGAGCAGTGCCTTTGCCGAGATCAAGATACCTGACAGACAGTAGCCGCACTGGCCGGCCTGCTCGTCGAGGAAAGCGGTTTGCAGTGGGTGAGGGTGTTCCGGCGTACCAAGGCCTTCGACGGTGACGACCAGCTTGCCGGCGACACTCCAGACCGGCTTGGCACAGCACTTCTCCGGCTTGCCGTCGATCAACACTATGCAGCAGCCGCACTGCTCGAGGCCACAACCGAAGCGGGTGCCCATTAAGCCGAGCTCGTTGCGCAGCACGTTGAGCAGCGGCGTCTCCTCGTTCTCGAGCGATACGCTGACGGGCCTTCCGTTCACGAAGAAATCAAAGTTTTGCATTCCCAACTTCCGATCAGAAACCGAATTGTTCGCGCAAGATACGTTCATCGAGGCTGTGGCCGGGATCGAACAATAGGTTGAGCGAGATGCTGTGATCCATTTCGATATCGACGCGATGCGCCGAGCGCACCTCATCGGAATCGGCGACCGCGGAGACAGGCCGCTTGTCGGCCTCCTTCACCACGACGGTGACCTTGGCCTTATCCGGGAGCAAGGCGCCGCGCCAACGCCGCGGTCGGAACGGGCTGATCGGGGTGAGCGCCAGGAGGGGTGCATTGATCGGGATGATCGGACCTTGTACCGATAGGTTATAGGCGGTTGAGCCCGCCGGCGTCGCCACAAGCATCCCATCGGCGGCGAGATTGGGGAGACGCTCCTTGCCGTCGATCAGGATGCGCAGGTGCGCGGCCTGCGCACTCTGGCGGAAGAGTGACACCTCGTTGATCGCGCGATGCTCAAATGTGTGGCCTTGGGCATCACGCACGCGCATTATCAGCGGGTGAATGACGGTGATGTGGGCTGCGTTGAGCCGGTCGACCAAGTGCTCGAGCGAAAATTCGTTCATCAGGAAGCCTACGGTGCCGCGATGCATGCCATAGATCGGCTTGCCGGATTTCATGATCTTGTGCAGGGTCTGCAGCATCATGCCGTCGCCGCCGAGCGCGACGATGACGTCGGCTTTGCCCGGCTCGACGTTGCCGTAGAGCTTCTCCAGCCGCTCACGGGCCTCGCGCGCCTCCGGCATCTGGCTGGCGACGAAGGCGATCTCGCGGAAGCGCTTGGCCTTTAGGCTCATGGAGGGGTTACAGATTATGGAACGTGCGGTGCTCGTCTATACGACCTGGCCCTCGCTTGTCGAGGCGGAGCAGGCGGGGTGCAAAATCGTCGAGAAGCGCCTGGCAGCTTGCGTCAATATCCTGCCGGGAATGGTCTCACATTACTGGTGGCGGGGCAAAATCGAGCGGGCGGAGGAGGCGGTGATGCTGGTGAAGACACGCGCGTCGCTGGCCGACGCAGTCGGCATCGCAGTGAAGGAATTGCACTCCTACACGACGCCATGCGTCATTGTCTTGCCGGTGGAGCAGGCCGAGTCTGCCTATCACAAATGGATCGTGGACGAGACCTCAGCCTAAAACAAAATCGCCGGGTAAGGGCGATGACGCATTGCAGATTTCGATGGCGGTCAGTACGTCGCCTTGCCTTCGATGACGTCGTTGAGCTGACGGTACTCTTCGCACGTGGTGTTGCCGCAGATCAGCTTCACCTTCTGCAGATCTTCGAGCGCCTTGAGCCGGTTGCCCTGCTCCATCTGCCACATGCCGTAATAGGACCAGGTGCGCACGTGGTTGGGATCGGCTGCGAGCGCCTTCTCGTACCAGATCTTGGAATTCTCATAATCGCCCATGCGGCGATAGGAGTAGCCGATATAGTTGTCGACGTCGGGATGGTCGTCGCGACCGAGTGCGTGCATGGCGGCAATGCCGCCTTGATAGTCGCCACCGAGGATCAGTTGGCGGGCGGCGCGATAGTCGCGCAAGAACTTCTCCAAGGCGAGCTTTTGTTCCTGCTGTTCGATGGCGCTGCCATCGTTCTTTTTCTTCTTGCTGCCGTCGCGGGGCGGATTGTCAGTGCCCATGGCGTAGACGGTTGCTGGTGTTATGCTGAGGGCGGACACCAGCAGGGCGGAAGCGAAGATACCGAGGACGCGAATAGTCCGGGACATTGCAGGTGGTCTCCTCTGAAGGCGCGATAGTCAGGATAGGACGAATCGTTCCGCTCTGTCCAAAAACAATCCGCGCTCGGCGCCTAGTCCCGCCTTTCGAAGATTTAACAATGTCACAATTTCGCCGCGGCACGGACATGCCCCCGGCGGGTCCCTGAACTGCCGATAAAGGCGCACTTCAGAGGAGGTTCAGTGGCTTAAGCGCATGATGTCGGCAACGATCGACATGCAGTCGGTCGGCCGAATGACCCGGGTTCACGGCAACCCGCATGATGAGGATAACATACATGTTTAAGACACTCGTTGCTGCCGTCGTGGCGGCTAGCCTGATTGGCGGTCCGGTGTTGGCGCAAGGCACAACCCCCACTACCACCAGCAACCAGTCTCCGGCGGCGAAAACCAACGCGCCGAGGAGCAACGTCAACGTCGCCAAGACGCAGAGCGTCAAGACGGCGAAACACGTGATGCATCGCCGTCAGATCGTTCATGCCCGCCACATCAAACAGGTGAAACAGGCCAAGCACTCCGCGAAGAATAAGCCGGCCGGCTGATCGGCGGCGCTTCTGGTTAGAGGGCTTCGGTTAGAGGGCTTCGTATGTGGTCAGAGGGGGCGAGATGGCGTCACCGAGCAAAAAGGAACGTTTCTCCATAGAAACTCAGCTTCGGGTCACCGGTGCCGCCTACATCAACTGGACGTACTCGACCAAGCACGGCGTCGGTCTCGCCGACAAACTCGCCGTCAACCTCGTGGCGCGCTACCTCGTGGCGCGCCACGAGGACGCAATCTCGGTTTAGAGAAGACCTCAGCCTGTTTCCGCTCGATATCCCAACCATCATTACGAGGCGTCAATGGCAGGATTCGCCTGACGAACTAGAGCGGCTGCCACATCGCGGGCACCAATTCGTAGCCGGCGCCGTTTCTAACGATGTGGCCGCAGGCCGGGAAAGGAAAGTGATAGGCCTCGATCAGTAGACGGTCTGCGGCGGCGTGGTCGAGCATGGCATTACGCGTTTGCGCCGCCAGCGACCCGTCCATGTCGTAGCTCGGCTGCCATTCGGGATGGCGCACGAATAGCCACGGCTCGCGCGCGGTGTCGCTTAACGCAACCATCGATTGCTTACCGGAATGGATGGTGAAGGCGGTGTGACCAGGCGTGTGGCCAAATGCCGGAACCGAGACGATGCCGGGCGCCACTTCGTCTCCCGGCTTGAACTGCTGCACTTCCTTGGCGATGTCCTTGAAAATGCGCTGCGCGTTGAGGAAGTAGCGGTGCATGGTCGGGTCGCTGGCCCGGCTCATGTTGCCGTTGTCCATCCAGAACGACCATTCCGGTTCGGGCACCAGAATCTCGGCATTGGCGAAGACCTTGTCGCCTTCCTTGGTCTTGATGCCGTCGATGTGGTCAGGATGAAAATGCGAAATGAGAATTGTATCGATCGCGCTCGGCGTGACGCCGGCGGCGGCGAGATTGGCGTTCATGAGGCCGGCGCTGTCGGTAATTTGCCCAGCCGTGCCGGTGTCGATCAGCACCAGCTTGGAGCCGGTGTTCACCAAAAGCGCAGTGAAGGAAATCGGCAGCACGCCCGGTGTCAGGAAGGCGGCGGCGAAGGCCTCGTTCACCTCCGCAGGGCTGGCGTTGCGCACGAACTCATTGTCGATCGGCAGATTCCAGATGCCGTCGTATAGTGCCGTGAGCTGGTAATCGCCCAGATTGTAGCGGTAGACGCCGGGACCTTGCGTGCTGGCAATTGGAGCGCTGGCGCGCGCCAGCGCAGCGCAGCCAGCGGCGAGCAGGGGACCGGTCAGAACGGCGCGGCGGGATATCATGCGCTTCTGTCCTCTCAGATCAGCGCAGTGTTTGTTCGGTGGATCACGAGCTGTGCAAACACCGCGCCGCGCGATTTAGTTCTGGTCGGCCTTGATTTAGCTCTAGTCGGCCTTGATGTCGTTGTCCTTCGCTACTTTGCCCCAAATCTGCATCTGCTTGGCGAGGAATTCGCGCTCAGCCCCAGGGCCGCCCAACAGCAGCGTCACCTGCTGCGTTTCGACGAGTTGCTTGGAGATGCGCTCCTCGCCCAAGGTGTCGGCGAGCGCCTTGCCAAATTTCTCGATGATCGGCTTCGGCGTTCCGGCCGGGGCGAAGATACCCCACCAGGCATAGGCTTCGAAATCGGGAAACCCACTTTCGATGACGGTCGGCACCTGGGTGAGGAATTGGTTGCGGGTCTTGCCAGTCTGCGCGAGCGCCCGCAGGTTGCCAGTGTTGACTTGTGGCATTGATAGAGCGGTGCTGCCGACGAGCAAGTCGACATGGCCACCGAGCGCGTCGGTCATCGCCGGGCCGCCGCCGCGATAGGGCACGTGCACGAGCTTGACGCCCGCGCGTTGCGCGAGGAGCGTCATAGCAAGATGGCCAACGCTTCCGCTGCCGACCGAGGCATAGCTGATGGTGCCCGGACTTCTTTTCGCCGCTTCGATGACATCTTTCAGGTTTTGGAACGGTTTCGCCTTCGAGGTAGCGATCAAATAGGGCGCCGTGCCGATCAGTAGTACAGGATCGAGGTCCTTCTCGGTGTCGTAGGGCAGGCTCGGCAGTACGAACGGGTTGGCGGCGTGATTGTCGAACACGATAAGCCAGGTGTTGCCGTCCGGCGGCGACTTTGCCACCCAGGCGGTGCCAACGCTGCCGGAAGCGCCGGCACGGTTCTCGATGATCACCGTCGTGCCGAGCCTTTCCTGCAGTGACACCTGCACCAGCCGCATGATGGCGTCTGAGGATCCGCCCGGCGGATAAGCGACCACTACGCGAATATTGCTTGGGGGCCAAGCCTGCGCCCCGATCGGTACAGCCATGGCGCCCAGCACGAGCGCGCGCCGCGTGAGCTTCATCGGGCCCCTCTCATCGATAATTTTTTACGTCGTGAGGATACAATTTTCCGGGTTGTTGCGCATCGGTTGCTGGCCGAACGGGCGAAGGCCGCTATGATTGCGGCGGAGGCGGCGACAATGCCGGTGCGGAATTCAAGAATGAGGCGGCTCGCGTTACCGGCGATTGTGTTGCTCGCCGGATGCTCGACCGATATCGGTCCGAGCAGGGAAGAGATGAAGACGCAGTGGGAGCAGCAGAACGTCTTCCCGCAAAGCTACAAAAGCGACCTGCTGGCATTCCTGCGCACCTATCTCAACGATCCCAGTCACGTCCGCGGTGCGGCGGTATCCCTGCCGGTACGCAAGGATGTCGGTGCGGGCGAACGTTACGTCGCTTGCGTGCGCTACGACGCGCGAAAAGGCGACGGCAAATATGCCGGACCGAAAGAGGGCGCGGCGATCTACGTGTCGGGAAAGCTCGACCGCTTCCTCGATACGCCGCTCGAGACGAAGCAGTATTGCAAGGACGCGGCCTTCCAGCCGTTCCCCGAGCTGGAGACGCTCGCGCGCTAGCCGAGCCGGACGTGCGACAACCGCCGGGCTCGGTGAGCTCGGCGGCCCCAGTTCAGTCAGTCAAACAGGTAGAAAGTAGCCTCGGGCGACGAGGTCACTTAACCTTGAGGTTCTCCGCCGATGTCTTCCCGCGGTTCTCGACGAGTTCGTACTGAACGGTCTGACCTTCGTTCAGTGTGCTTAGTCCCGCGCGTTCAACTGCCGAGATGTGCACGAACACATCCTTGCCGCCTTCCTGCGGCTGGATAAAGCCATAGCCCTTCGTCGGATTGAACCACTTCACCGTGCCCTGAGGCATGCTAGATCTCCGAGGTATTGCCAACGCCGGTAGTCTGGCACAGTCTGCGACCACCGAACAAGGTCTCGCTGGATGCGACTGACGAGAATTTTAGCGATGTAAGAAGGCCAATTCTTGTGCATATCGCGATCGTTCTTCTCGGAACCGCGACGATGCCGCGCAGGTGCGCCCAACACAAAGTGTCGGTCGTCCCGCGGTGGGCCACCAACACGCGCCCAAGTACCGTTTGTGATAGTCACGTCAAACAGTAAAACTTAGCCACCCGGATCTGCCCTTCGGGCAACTGCAGTTTTCAACCTCTCGCGCAAACGTACATGACATTTGCGCTCGACAGAACGCGGTTCACAAATTTGCTACTGTACTTAGGGGCAATGCCACTAGTGTTTCGGGGTTAGATACGACTTGAAGCAGACGGGGCGACGCTCCTGCCGAATCGCCCCGCATGGGCGTCGCTCATTACAACGTATCGCGTCAATAAAGCATGGGCTCTACCCCTGAATATCGCTCCGACTACATAAACGGCGCGTAAAAAAGCGCGGAAGCGTCTCGGGCTGCTGCATTCCTAGCTCAAGCCGGCCCTGTTGATTAAATCGCGAATTTGATCGGAAAGCTGCCTCGCAGCCTTCACGTCCATTCGGATAATCAATCTGTGCCCCTCCGCTTGCGTCTGAGGAAATTCGAGGGTCATTTGGGGCGCAGCTTTTCCAGTGATTTCTATCAGCGTTGGCCGCTCCAATAATTTGGGAGCACCCCAACTAACAATCGTGTCAACGATATTCGTTGCTTCAGAGGTCAAATTAAGACGCTGAGGCATTGTTCCCTCCCGGTCGGAATGTCAAAATGGTTGCGGCCATTGATTCCCAAGCGGCAACGAGAGAAGCGTCAGATTTTTATTTTTTGTGGTTTTTTTGGTATGAGGATTTTTGAATTTTTGCAGTGCAGGAGTTTGATTTCTGGAAGTTATTTCTGATTTTTTGAGAGTTGCGGTGAAAGGGATGGGGCAGGGATAAATAATCGAAAAATACTCAGCCCCCAGGCGTGAACTGGCAGCCTCTTTGACAGATGGCTTGTTCAACATCGCAA
>Ga0182033_10000798_pt1 | contig 15296 bp, 13 predicted proteins | sample tim00Cox0000000H_FD_125968 | JGI IMG/M metagenome (GOLD analysis project Ga0182033, IMG submission 125968) | Lab enrichment of tropical soil microbial communities from Luquillo Experimental Forest, Puerto Rico - timezero.00C.oxic.00.000.00H | ecosystem: Environmental > Terrestrial > Soil >...
AGACGCTCCAGGAGAAAGGCTACACCCATTAGGAACAGCGCATAGGCCAAGGCTAGGAACACTTCGAGATGTACGCCCCAAATCACGGTTGCGTCCCTGCTGCTTCCGCGACATCGGTGAGCAGAAGGTTTTGCGCCGGTTTCATGTCGGCATGCGGTTTCTGGCGACTCACCCCGAGCCAGGCTATGTACAAAACGGGCAGCGCACCTCCGACAATAAAGACCGCGTCTCCGGGGAGGCGCAGCCACTCGAGGAAAGCGTTGGTCTGATTGGTCAGGTAACTCAACGAGCGGGCATCAAAATATCCAACACTCACGGAGTGATAGAGCTGCAAAACACCGAGTGGAAACAATGTCGCGAAGACCATCCAGGCAAGGCCAAGGTTCAACGACCAGAAGCTTATCTTTGCCGCCCGATCGCTCCAAGCATCCTCGGAAATGATGTAGCGCAGGCAGAAGAGCGCCAAGCCGACGGCCATCATTCCGTAAACACCCATCATGGAGGCATGTCCGTGGTTTGCGGTTAAAGCCGTGCCGATCTCGTAATAGGATACGATCGGCAGATTAATCAGGAAACCAAACACACCCGCGCCCAGGAAATTCCAGAAGCCTACAGCGGCAAGGAACATGACCGCCCAGAAGTGAGGAAAAGGAGTGCGGGAAGTTGAATGCTGTTGCGTTCCCAGCTGCAAGAAACTCCACGCCTCGAGAGTCAAGAAGGTCAGCGGTATGACCTCCGCGGCAGAGAAAAACGCGCCCATGGCCATGTGTATAGATGGCTCGCCGGAAAAGTAGACGTGATGCATGCTGCCGACCAGTCCGCCGGCGGAGTAGAGGATGATGTCCAGGTAGATGACTTTGAGGGCTACGCGTTCATGCACCACCCCCAAAAGCACAAACATGTAGGCAACCATAACCGTGGTGAAAAGCTCGAGGAAGTCCTCGACCCAGAGATGGACGACCCAGAAGCGCCAAAAATCCGTCGTTGTAAAGTGTGAGTTTGTTCGAGTTGCCAATCCCACGGCGTAGAAGGCAGGGATTGAGAGCGCGGAGAAGAAAAACAACCAAGGCATGTTGCCCATGGGTTCCGTAGTAAGGCGGCCGCGAAGTCCGCGGAAAATGAGGATTACCCAGAATGCCAGACCGACGGTAAGCAGGATCTGAAAGAATCGGCCGAGGTCAAGGTATTCAAAGCCCTGAGCGCCAAACCAGGACCATCCTTGCTGGATCCACCCGCGAATTCCCGCGTATTCGCCGGCCAAACTGCCAAAAACGACAAAGGCAAGAGCAAACAGCAGCCCATAAGAAAGCCACTGCTGACCTTCCGGCTCTTTGCCGGCGATCATCGGAACCAGAAAAATACCGGCAGCAAGAAAAGAGGTGGACACCCACAAGAGCGACAACTGAACGTGCCAGGTGCGAGCGATATTGAAAGGAAGAATACGAGCCAGGTCGAAGCCAAAGAAATTCGTAATTTCCGCGCGGTAGTGCTCGGTGGCGCCGCCGAGCAGGGCTTGTATTAGGAAGAGCGCGGCCATGACAAAGAAGAACCAGGCACAAGATTGCTGAGCCGGTGTAATTGCGACCGCGTTCGGGGTGCGGAAGGAAAGACGCTGATCCTCTCTGCCGTGCCAGCCCAGAAAATTCCATCTGCCGAACGCCGCCAGCAAAAGCCCCGTGCCACCGAGCAACGCGATTAAGGAAAGCACACTCCAAACTAAAGCGTCGGCGGTTGCACGATTTCCCACGAGTGGTTCAGGAGGCCAATTGTTCGTATAGGAGTAATTGAGATTCGGGCGCAAAGCAGAAGCCGTCCACGCCGACCAACTGAAAAAGGCGGTGAGTTGCTTGATCTGCTGCGGTTCCGTGATGGCCGACGGGCGCAAGCCGTTTCTCGTGTCGGGTGTGGCAAAGAAATTGCCGTAGTGAAACACGAGCTTATTGAATGCTTCCGTTTGCGCCGATGAATAAGTGAGGGCCCCCGAGGTTGCGTCATACCGGTTTGCTTTGAAGTCAGCGATGGTGGTTTCCTGGGTGGTTTGCGACGAAGAACTGTTTAGCTCGTTCGCGATCAACGCAGCGCGATGGAGATAGTCAGCGGTAAAGTCCGGTCCGAGATACGCGCCATGGCCGAAGATTGAGCCATACTCCATCAGGCCGTTCTTCAAAAAGACTTCCTGGCCGGCGAGCACATCTTCCCCCGTGAAGAGAATCTGGCCATTCGCGCCGATCACTTTTAAAGGGATCGGGGGCTCGTCGGTGTAGGTCCGGTAGGCGAGTATCCCGAGCAGGAGAAAACCGCACAGCCCAACGAGCGCGACTGCTTGAATCCAACCCTTTGAGATCAATAACTCGCGTTTTGTCTCCATGATGTTCTCCTGCATTTCCCACGCACTGGAGTCAGTCCCTCAGATCCACAAACCTGGCCTCAACCAACCGTTGAATGACCGCAAAAATCATCGCGGTCGAGACCCCAAACAGGAGCATTCCATTTGCCGTTTCCAGAGGCCCGAGTAATTTCCAGGAAGGCGACCTAATCAGGTCACCGTAACCTAAGGACGTGTAGTTGACAGCCGAGTGGTAGTAGGCGGTTCTAAAGTCGCGGAATTCTCCACAGATCATGTACAACACCGCCCATAACGCCATCTCCATCAGCTGCGCGGCCAGCGCGCACAATATGGCCGAGGCAACAATGCCCATGTCAATCCAGAAGTTCGCGCCTGCGCGGCCGAGTTTTCTTTCGCGGCGCACGAAGTCGACCGTCGCGCTTAGCGGGAGCGCGTGAATCATGATCGTGCATATGACGGCAACCGGGCCGACAGCCAAGGGGGCAGGCATCGCAATGCGATGACGTTGCGTCATACTCCCGCCGAGTAAGTCACACGCAAGCACTTTGCGTCCTGCACCGGAGAATTAATCCCGGCAACCCGAAACTAGTCGCTGGCCACGCCGAAAGGCCCCACTGCGCGTGGAGTCCCGCCTGTCCTCTCCCCCTTTGGCAAGGAGAATCTGTGCCAAATGACACGCAAAGCGGCGACCAACGGCACGGAAAGGTAAATCCCCACAATTCCGCCGACCGCGCCCCCAATCATGACCGTGAAAATGGCCAGCAGGGGATGGATCTCCAGTTCGTGGCCCATGACGCGCGGGGCGATTGCGTAGTCCATCACCATCCGCCAAAGGCCCAGCAGCGCCGCCATCCAGATCCAGTGGGAGTGCGTAAGCATCCCAGCCGTAGCGATGGTGATTAACGCGGTGATCCAACCGGCCACGGGAATAAATTCCAGGACTCCGGCCATGAGCCCCAGAGCGAGTGCGTGCGGGTAACGCAGGAACAGCATGGCAACGGAGCAATAAACGAGTGACAGGACGGCAAGAATAACCTTGGCCCGAATGTAGTGCCGCAGCATGTCGTTCAGGTCGGCGGCTAAGGCCCTGGCTTCCGCGTACGTTTCCCTGGTCGATAGGAGTTGAATGACTCCATTCGCCAGTTTCTCGCCGTCACTCAGGAAAAAAAGGCCGAGGATAGGGATCATCACGATTCCGCCAAACGCAACCGATGCGAACTGCCTTATGGATTCCAGCAAGGCGCTGATAGTTTCCCTGCGTTGTTGCAGAAAGGCTTTTGCGCGAAGCGACTGGGCCTCGTCCCAGCCATTCCGGTGTGCCATGTCAACGGCAATATCGCCTGAATAAACACTTTCCATCATCGCGGGTGACTCCCTGACCAGCCGCCCCACTCGGGGCACAAATTGCGGGGCGAGGCCATATACAACGAGCCCTACAAGAATCAGGAGTGTCACGTAGGCTTCGGCGACGTGCGGCCCTCTCAGATTTTTAAAAAAAAGCGAGTGGCTCTGCAGAAACCTCACCATGGGATTAATCAAGTAGGCGAACAGGATCGAGAAAGCGAAAATCACGATGACTGCGCGGGCGACATAGACAATCGCCAATACCACGGCGAACAGCAGTGTGGTCAACAGTACATTCAAGGTGCGGTGATCCGGGAACGCCATATTCATCACCCCGGACGATTCGATGATTGCGCCTGAGACTCGAGTTTCTGCTTAATGGAAGCCAGGGTCTTTTCCAGCGAAGACCGGGTCTTACCCACCGCGACTTTCCGTACAATTCCACCTTTCAAGCCGGTCAGGCCGGCCTGTTGCGATCCCTTCATGGTTATCAGGTAAAACCCAGGATGATCCGGGTGCTCGCCGTCTTTGACGCAAACCGTCAAGTCCAGCGCGCTTTCAAAGTAGTGGCTCGCGTATAGCTGTTTCACGGCCACGGCATAAGCCGGCCGTTCCGGCGACTTGCCTTGATAGACGATCGCTTGCACCAGGCGAATTGTCGGCTTCAGCCCGAAATTCACCTTCTCCCAATAGAACTCCGATTCGATACCGCTGGAATCGGCCTTCGGGTAGTTGAGGAGGTATTCGCGCAATTCGGGCAAATATACGGGAAGTGCTTTCGAGCGGTTCAGCAAAGATGCGAAGGTCTCCGCCACGGCAGCGGGATGATTCTTATCGCGATAGGCTCCCAGGGCCGAGTTGCCGCCCTGTTGGTAGTTGAGCAGAGTTTGCAAAGCCATTTGCTGCGCCAAACGATTGGCTTGATCGGATGCGTCGGGCGCAGACCAATTTACGGAGCGCTGAAACTCCTCCATCGCCTCACTGGGCAATTGCACCTCGCAATGGCCTGGCTTGCAGTTTTTCAGCTGCTTGAAATCTTCTTCGTCCAAAGTGAAGCCCGTTAGGTCAGAAAGCTGCGGCGGGTCGCTGAACTTCCGAAGCGCGAGAAAGCTCGGAAGTTTGCGCAGCGCGTCGATGTCGGATGCAAACGCGAGGTAACGCTCAGGGGTCGAATGGATGTACACCGAGCCGAAAACAAACACCTGATCCGCGGTCGGCGCATCCAGGATCTTGGCGACCGCTTTTCCCTCGCGAATTTCCCGAATCTCGTCGTCATTCAGGCCAACGAATTCGTGAAAGAACTTATTCGGCTCGGCAGAATTGCCCGTCGCCTGAATTCCTCCCCTACCAGGCAAATAGAGAAGCAGGGCGAGCAGAATCAGATCCCGAATTCCTTTGCCCATATAACACTCTCCGCCAGCAAGTACCGCTCCGTGTCACCCCAATCGAGGCTCGTGTGAAAAGATCAGTTATTTACTCACGCCGCCTAGCGGCGCGTTCCCTCCGGGTTCAGGTTCGTGCTAGGGGCATTCAACTCGACAAGCACAAGTTCGATGGGCTCGGCAGGCAAAACCCCGTCAGTCCAGGGATTCGTCGCCAGTTTTACGGCTTGCTCCGCCCACCCGGGATCCCCTTCGCGCAGTTTGCTCAGTGCCACAGCCCACGGGCTTGCCTGGTCGCTGCCTGAGGCCTTCGCAGTGTCTTCGCCGGTTGCCATATTTTTTGCTCCCCTTTGGCCGTCTCTTGTCGTTGGGAGAGTTCTTGTTGCATTGGATGAAATAGCCAAGCCAGGTGATGGAATTTTTCTGCTCGGCGGGATCGCCGGGCACGTTCTTTCAGTTCTTTCGGCATCCGAATCCGTCTCTCAAAAAATTCATCCTTTTACCCACTCAAGTTATCCACTCAAGCATCCAATCAACAAGGACGCGCGCGCCTCAAAGGTCTTGAAAAAGCTATGTCGCAAAGCATTGCCGCAAGTCCCGGCCTTCTGCGCGTAATAAGCATTCTGATGGCCGCAGGTTTTTTGCCGGGCGTAATCCTGGCCCAGCAGTCGTTGGCAGGGGGCGCCAATCTGTTTGCCTTGTCACGCCAAGCAGGTGAAGAGATCGATGCCGAACGTGCGCTTTCTCTCACGCAGTTTTATGCCACGGAAGCGCCGAAAAAAGAGACCGCACCTGGAACTTTAGTGCGATCCGAAACGGCAACCGACTACGCGCTGCCGCCGGGGATCACAGCGACCAGGATCCTCTATCACACCAGAACAGCGAACAATGTGGACGCGATTGCTTCTGCCGTCGTCCTCGCGCCTTATGGTCAGCCTCCCGCAGGCGGATGGCCACTGCTCGCCTGGTCCCATGGCACCAGTGGAGTCGCCAGAGAGTGTGCCCCTTCGCGGATGAAATCGCTCTTTTATAACTGGGAGGGGCTTTACGAATACGTCCTGATGGGCTATGCGGTGGTGGCAACGGACTATGCAGGCCTGGGGACGCCAGGCCGCCACGCCTATCTCGACATGCTCAGCAATGGCATGGATGTGATTCACTCCGTGCCGGCGGCTCGCGCGGCCGTGCCTCATCTCAGCGAAAAGTGGGTCGTGGTTGGGCATTCGCAGGGTGGCCTCTCGAGTCTGGGAGTGGCGCAGTTGGAAGGCACCATCCAGGATCCGGATTTTCTCGGCACCGTGGCGATTGCTGGAGCGAGCGATCTCGAGGACGGGCTCGACTCCGTTCTACGCGCCAGGATGCCCGTGCTCAATGGACTGGTGGCCTTCTGGGCTTACGGCGTCAAAACCGTTTATCCCGAACTCGACCTCAAGGATGTTCTGACGGCAAATGCGATTGCCATTTATAACGCGTCGGTCGCGGACGGATGCAGCGCCGCCAGCGGAGCGTTCGCGGCTATCCCCACGGAGGAAGTCTTACTCCCAGACTGGAAGAAAAACAAATACATCCAGCAATTCCTGGCGCGAGACCAACCGGGAAAGCTACCGACTTATGGCCCCTTGCTGCTGGCGGGCGGCGGCGACGACATCTTGTTTACGGACTCTGCCAGCCGGAAAATTTTTCAGCGTCTTTGCAGTGCTAGAGCACGCGTGCAGCGAACTGTTTATCCCGGTCTTGGCCATGATCCCGTGGTCTACGGGTCCTTGCGAGATCAGTTGAATTGGATCGCAGCTCGATTTGCTGGAGAACCCGCACCCAGCAATTGCCCAGCGCCTTAGTATTTTCAAAAGGCGGAATGGCTGAATGCAAGAGGGGCTGCCGGCAATTGTGCAGATGGGAGTCGGTGGACAAGGGTCCCGCGCTGGGCCAAGCCGCACGCGGCAGTTGCGGTCTTCGGGAAGCAAGAATGAGCGCCTTTGTGGCGCAGAGAAGGAGTTCTAAATCATGGCCGCCGCGAGTACGCCGGCTCCGACCCCCGCAGCGAGCCCCGCTCCAGCGCCAGTTTCTCACCCCGAACCGGCTCCAGCAAAGCCGAAGACAAGTTGGGAATGGCCGAAATACGCAACTCCCATCTCCGTCCTGTTGCTCGCCGCTGCCGTGCTGATTACCCTCACGCGGAATTGGAATGCATGGGAGGGCAGCCGGATCGAACAGATAACCGATGACGCATTTGTGCGCGGCGACCTCACGCCCCTCAGCACAAAGGTGGCGGGCATTGTCCGCAGTGTGAAAGTTTCCGACTTTCAGAGCGTGCATGCCGGGGATCTCCTGGTCGAACTTCAGGATGATGACTACCAAGCGCAAGTGGCGCTGGCGAGCGCGGCGGTAGAAGCCGCCAAAGCGGCCATTGAGAACAACCGGAGGCAACGGGAGCTGCAGGACTCTCGCATCCAGCGAGCACTTGCGGGAATCGATCAAGCCAAAGCGCAAATCATCGCCGCCGAGGCAGGGATCAGCGCCGTTCAGGCGGACGTTGTGCGAACCCAAGAAGAGCGTGCACGCGAAGAGTCGCTCCTCGCGACTCAGGCGGCCACCAAGCAGAAGGTGGAGGCGGCCATCGCCGATGAACAACGGTTCGCGGCACAGGAGGCCAGCCGGAAAGCAGATCTCGAGCAGGCGAAGACAGCGTTGCGCAGCAACGAGATTGCCGTGGAATCCGAACGGCGCACCAAGGCCGTGCTGGAGTCCCAGGAACAACAACTCGTTGCCGATCTCCACGCCAAAGAAGCTTCGCTCGCCGTGGCCAAGATCAACTTGGGATACACGAAAATTCCCGCACCGGCAGACGGCACGGTCGGCGAAAGGCAAGTGCGGCCCGGACAGCTTGTTTCGCCTGGAACGCAAGTCCTGACGTTTGTCGCCGAAACAAAGTGGGTCCAGGCAAACTATCGTGAGACCCAGCTCACGAATATGAAAGTCGGCGATCCGGCGGAGATTCGCGTCGACCTATACCCGGGAAAAGTCTTTCGCGGGAAAGTGCTCGAAATTGCTCCCGCCAGTGGGTCGCAATTTGCGCTGCTGCCTCCCGACAACGCCACCGGTAATTTCACGAAAGTCGTGCAAAGAATCCCTGTGAAGATCGCGTTCGACGATGCGAACCTGGCAAGTCATTTGCGCCCCGGCTTATCCGTCGTCGCCAACGTACGTACGAGGCAGTGACCGGAGCGCACGATGGCTTCCCAGGCAGCAGTCTTTCATCCACCCACAAAGCAGCGAATGGTGCACGCCATTGCCGGAGTGCTGCCCTCGGAGCTTTCACAAAGCCCGCTGCTAGGCATTCTGGGTGTCGTCTTGGGTGCGGGCATTGTCACACTGACGGGCCGCATGCTGACGCTCGGCGCCGCCGACTTGAAAGGAAGCTTGGGGATCGGTTTTGACGATGGTGCTTGGATCGGCAGCGCCTACAACGTTGCATTGATGTTTATCGGGCCGTTCACCGTGTATGTCGGGGCCTTGCTCGGCGCGCGCCGCGTGCTCCTGATTGCAGCGAGTTGTTTCACCCTCATCTGCCTTCTTCTGCCCTTCATTCATAGTTACAGTTTGCTCCTTACCGCCCTCGTCCTAGCGGGACTGACGTCAGGCACCTTTTATCCGCTGACACTCACCTTTGCGCTCCGGAATATCCCCTTGCGATTCCTTCCGTTCACCCTGGCGCTATACGCAACCTTCGTGGACGGAGCTGTCAATATTGCGCCGACGCTCTTCGGCTGGTATCGCGAGCATCTTTCCTTCCACTGGATGTTTTGGAACTCTGCCCTGCTCACTCCGATTATGATCGCCTGCATTTTCGATGGAATTCCTGCTGCGCCAGCGAAGAGATCTGGTCCAGTGCCAAGTTTTGCAGGATTCCTCTATGCGAGCGCCGGTTTTGCCCTGTTGTTTGCGGCGCTGGACCAGGGACAGAGGCTCGACTGGTGGCGCTCCGGTCTCTTCAACGGTCTGTTCTTCACCGCTGTGATTTTCTTACTGGCCACGCTGAGTCGCCGTCTGCGCAGCCCGAATCCGCTAGTCGACCTACCCTACCTGCGGCAATGGAACACGGTCCTTCTCGGCGTGGGCTTGGGGTTCTTCCGATTTTTCCTTCTCGCAACGATCATCTTGATCCCGCAGGCGCTCGCCATCCACGGTTTTGAAGCGGATCAGATTGGTCCGGCAATCATCTGGACCGCGTTGCCCCAGTTTCTGATTGCTTTTGTTGCTGCGTTAATTCTCCTGCATGGTGTGGACTCCCGTCTCCTGATGGCTGCGGGCTTCGCCTGCATCGCCGCAGCATGCATTCTGGATGCACACTACACTTTTGCCTGGTCTGCAGAAAACTTCTATCGCACGGAACTCCTCATGGGAGTCGGCCAATCGTTTGCCTTTATTGGCCTGGTCGCCACGATCGTCCTGCAGGCCATTTTCTCCGGCGGCCTTTCGAAGCCGCAGGACACCCTCACCTTTTCCGCCTTCTTTCACATTATTCGCCTGTTAGGCGGGCAAATGGGAGTAAGCCTCATGGGGCATTACATCGCCGTGCGCGAGCAACTTCATTCCAACCTGCTCGGCCTGCATGTTGAACGCGGGAACTGGCTCGATGACGCTTCTATCCGTCACCTCACCGCAGGACTCTACGCCAAATCTTCCGGCTTAGCCGCGGCAACAGGCCGCGCAGTTGGTCTGATCGGTGGCCGTGTCCGGCTGCAGGCATATACCCTGGCCTTCATCGACGGATTCTACCTGATCGCCTGGGCGTGTGTAGGGGCGCTCCTCCTCGTTGCCTTGCTGCGGAAATCACCTTTGAACTACGGCGAGCTCGGTTTTCCGGTTGGAGGCACGTCCGCAGAAGAGAGGACAAAACCATGACGAGACATGCGGTGCTGTTTTGCGCTCTGTTTTTGCTAATTTTCGCTCGGCCGTGCGGCGCGCAGCAAACCAAATCACCTGAGCCGCGCCACATTACGCTCGATGAGGCCGTGCAGCTTGCGCTGAAGCATAATCACGTCGTTCGCATCGCCGAATACAGTGTTCAGGAAAAGGAGCACACAAAGGACATTGCCCGAAGCGCTTATTTTCCGCTCCTTCGAAACGACAGCAATGTAGCCCACCTGACCGATACTCAATTCATTGGTATCACTGCCGGAAGCTTGGGAACGGTGGGGGGAACGCCCATTCCGGAGCAATCTACCATCTTGAACCAAGGCGATCTCACCATTGTCGCCAGCGGCACGCAACTTACCCAGCCGCTCAGCGACCTTTGGAAAGTCAAATCGGCAAATGACGTCGCCAGGGCCGAATTGAATGAAACGCGCGGCAAGGCGCGCCAGACGGAAAACGAAATCGCGCTCAAAGTTCACCAGATTTACTACCGCATCCTCATTCTGCAGTCTCACAAGGAGGCGGCATTAGCCAAGATTCAGGCGACCGAAGCGCTGCAAGCCGAGCGCGTACAACAAGTCAAATTCGGCAGCGCACTCGAGGAAGAAGCCATCGAGAGCCGCGCTCAGTCTCTCGAATCGAAGCAGGACCTGCTGACGACGGATCTCCAGCTCTCCGATCTCACCATGCAACTCGACGATGCGATCGGCCTGCCTCTGACGACGGAGTTGGTATTGGATCCCTCTGTACGGCAGGTTGGGAGCACCTGCGATCGGGAACAGTGTCTCCGCGTGGCTTTGGAATCTCATCCGGAAATCACGGAGGCCCGGGCAATGGTCGAGCAGGCATCAGCAGCGGTACGTCTTGCCAAGCGGCAATACATACCCGATGTCGAGGCTTTTGCTCGCTATAGCTATCAGAACAATGTTCCTTTTTTGGTTCACAACTTCGGAACCTTTGGCATGCACCTTGGCTACGATCTATTTGACGGCGGCAGACGAAATGCTGCTATTGAAGAGCACAAGGCACAGCTCGCCAAGTCAGAAGAGAACCTCGCTCGTGTTAAAGAAGAGATCGAGCTGCGCGTGCAAACGGCCTACAACAAGCTGGAACGCACGCGCCAGATGATGAAGGTCTCCGAAGAGCTTCTGGCGCTGCGCACGGAGTCGCACCGTGTTTCCGTCCAGCAACTCCAGGGAGGCAGCGCTCTCCGTTCGCAAGTCGCCGCCGCGGAAGCGCGCGAACTGGAAGCTAAGACCCTGTTCGTGCAGTCGCAGCTGGAATACATCCAGGCAAATGACGAAATGACTGAGGCGATGGGGCAAACACCAGAGTAAGCAATTGCCAGATGTCAGAATGAAGGCTAAAACCGATTCCTGCGGCTCACTCGCAGACCATGAGTGGCGATATGAATTAGTTCCTGGTGGTGGCTGCAATTGGTCGTGTCTATGTGGAGAAAAAGGCCATGCGGCTGATTCTCGGGGCACTAGACAGATGTCCTTAATGGCGAGCCTCTCAGAGGCCAGGCGCGAATTGGGAAATCTGCCAGCTTCTCAAGGCCGGAAAGCGTTGCAAATCTAGTTGCGGAACCGATGCCTGCGGGAAAGTTTCAAGATCGGTGACCTGCGGAGCGCAGCTTTGGCATAGAAGAGCCGTCCCTTGGCTGCCGCCAAAGAGATGCCGATCGCTTCTGCGGCCTCCCGCATCGAGCGTCCCTGCAGTTGAATCTGAACGACGGCCCTTTGTGTTGGTCGCAGGCGCTGGACCGCCTTCCTCACAATTCTTTGTGCTTCGCTCTGCGCGTAACGACTTTCCGGATTCGGAGCACGATCGCGTATTTCATTGCGCAGTCCGTCCCGGGTAAAATCATCGTCGCTTTCCAAGGTAATCTCAGGCGCGGCTCGATTCTTTCGGAGGATCATTAGCGCTGAATTGATGGCGATCCTCGTGAGCCAAGTTGGAAGGCTTGACCTGCCGTCAAAGTCCCCGATGTGAACAAACGCGTTCAACAGAGCGTCTTGGACTGCGTCCTCCGCATCCTCGCGGCTTCTTGTTATGCGGCGGGCGGCACGAAAAAGCCCGTGTCTGTATTGCTCGCAAAGCATGGCGAAGGCCGTAGACTGCGCCGCGCCGTAGCCGATCATGGCCTTCCGTGCGGTGGAAGTTTTGGATGCGCTGAAGTGTGATGTTTGCGATGGACTGGGCACGGTCAGTTTCTTCCTTTATTGCGCAGCACTGCCTCGCCGGAAAAGGGAACCCGCGAGACCTATATGGATTGCACGGAGGTGGTGGTGGCGATGCCTCGCGGATTATGCTCTCAGGCTCAAACCGCCGTTGAGCCGCTTCCTGATGTGGGAGGCATAGTAACGGCCTATCAAAAGGCGTCACCTGTCAAAAATGACAGGTGACGGGACTGCCCTGATTGTCGCGCCCACCACAAATGGAGGCGGTCGCGCCCCTTGCCCACGCGGGGTAGAGTTAGGGATTTGCGCCGCCTCCATCGGCCCAGGCGTCCACAATCAACTCTTTTCGGAACTGCAAACGCCTGAAATTCCGGCTGTGTCGTTTCAGCGAGCGCGGCGGCCTGGCGAGAGGGTTTTTCGGAACGCATGCCCACATGTCCGATTTGAAGATTATCCACGTTTTGGGCTGGAAAACTAAAAGGGTCTCTATCCTACTTCTTTTTTCTTCCCGGCCTCACGCCAGGAAGCACCTTCCGCGCCTTCTCGATGTCGCGCTCCGTCCAGAGCCGCAAAAGGACTCACAGGTAAGCGTGTAGAGCTACGAACGCTCGCGCACAGGCGCGATATGGCGCGGCCTCCGCGTGCGTTAGTGTCTAATCTAACAGCGTGGAATCTTGACGGCTTCGCGCTGGCGCGCGTTCCGCGCGATCTCCGAAGGACCTTTCAATAAATTTGTGTTTGCGGGCAAGCCCATACGCGAATTGCGGGCAAGTAAAATCAGCAAGTTGCAGGCCCATTCTGGCGGGCTTTTGGGCAAGGGAGCCGTTGACGGCTTGATGCGGCATAAGCGGCGGCATGGACTTCCAGTACTGTCCTGAGGAGAGGCGTCATGGAATTGAACGATTCAATTGAATGGCGCATCTGCCACAGAGTACAACCTATCGGCAGGCGATGGGGTTTTGGTGGAAGCAGCAACCAAGGAGTCTTTACATGCTTTTGATTCTGCGCCTGGATCCTGGAAATACGCAGCCGTAGTGCGCTACCATCTCGTCCCTACCTCGGTACGGGGCGCGGGCCGCTGACGGCACGCCCGTAAGTGCTTGCGCTATCGCGGCTGACTGAGCCCCTTCGAGCTTGGCCAAAAAGAGTTGTTTTGAATTGGCCACAATAGGGTGTGTTGCTTAAGGGCCTATTGTTGAAAGACCGGAGGAGGGCCGCTGACTCGGTTCCATTTCAGGCTGACATTTACTTCGACACGGTTCGCAATCTTGATGAAGGGGATGTTCTTGTTCATACCATAGTCCTTGCGATCGAACGCCATTGTGCCTGCGATGCTCCCGGAGGTTGACCCTTTGCCGTTGTCCGTTACAGTGAGTTTTTCTGTTTTCGTGACGCCACGAATGGTAAAGTCGCCTTCTAGGTCGAATGTGTTTGGACCGGTCTGAACGACCTTCGTGGATTTAAAGGTGATCATTGGGGAGTTTTCCACGTCAAAAAAATCCTTACTCTTCAATTTTTTGTTTTTCATGCCGCTGCCGGTGTCCACGCTATCCGCCTGAATCTCGATCTCCAACACACCGCTTCTCACGTCCGTGGACGAAAACTTCATGCTTGCATTCCATTTGTCGAAGATGCCTTTGATGGGGACCGAAGACTCGACACCAAATTTGATGGCGCTTTCTAGGGGCGTGACCTCGTACACCGGAACCTGCGCATGGCTTGCGGAGGGTAAGGCGCACAACGCAAGCAGACCCAGAATGACCACTGCTGAGCCGCGAGTTTTTGCAAGATCCTGCTCACTGTTGGTGCAGGACCAGTTCCGTTGAGCTCCGAACTTGTTTGCCAACACACTTCGTGTCGATTTCATGGAAGCGCTACCTCCCGATTGCTCTCCTTGCCTAGCACCCCATCACCGACCTCCCGGTAAGGCGCCCTGCAGCACTTCAAACTGACACGACCCCGCCCCGCATGAGCAAAAGGACGCAACCGCCTCCATTTGTAGTGGGCGCGATAATCAGTACAGCGACTTCGCTTATGCGACGCCTGTCAGAATTGCCAGGTGACCCCTTTCGGGACGCAGGATTACGGCCCCGCCTACACCGATGGCCAGAGACTCATCGGCGGTATGAGTCTCCTCACAGGGCAGGTCCGCGAGGCACCGCCACCCCAACGAGGACACAACACACCAGCCTCACCAGCCTCGCGGATCATCTTCTAGCGTCGTGAGCGTGTGCTATGCCGCTAGCCCCGTTTCCGCTGGAGGACTCAATGGATGAGCAGCGGAAGTACGCGATCCTTTTTTGTCGCAACGATCTGGTACAACGGACAACAAAGCTAGGTGGGGAGGAGGGGAGTGGTTTACAAGGCCGAAGATACTCGCCTAGACCGTTTCGTCGCTCTCAAATTCCTACCCGAAGACCTAAGCCCGAGACCGTCAAGCTTTGGAGCGATTCCGCCGTGAGGCCAAAGTACCTCAGCGCTGACACTGATCCCTTGTATCGATTCCATCAGTGGCTGGCCACGCCGATGGCCGCCTGATTTTAGTAATTCGCCATGGACAGGTTCACGCTTGACGGCCTGTCATGCTTCGGCCCACAAGTTCCCTCACTGACTTTCTTTTACAACTTGACGAGCATCTTTGTCCTCTCGCAGCGCCACAAATTTGGAATGCCGCAGCCGGTCCGCCTCTGTCCACTCCAAGAAACTCAATCTGCGCCACGGCCTCGGGACGCAGCCAGACGCACTCCTTCATTTTTCCGCGGTCAGTTCATCGCCCCACCGCGATTTGTGCGTGCCGGGCAGATTGACAAAGGGCATCGTGGGCGAGACAAGATGGCGAATTCTCTCGAAGACCTGCCGACGTGACGCCGGGACAAAGCCGTTGCGCACGAACGTGACCGTTGTCTCGGAAGCCGACCACGTTAGACATTACAATGGCCGGAGGAGAAGCCCCTACACGTCATGCCCCGCCGTCAGGTGAAGAAAGAGAAAATGAACCAGCCGGGAGTCTGCCGCATTTGCGGCTGCACAGAAAATAAACGCTGCCAATACCTCCCGCGCCTCGGCGTACCACTCGGCAGTCAACCCGTCATGACGTGCGAATGGACGGATGGAACCAAGACC
>Ga0182033_10000817_pt1 | contig 15154 bp, 13 predicted proteins | sample tim00Cox0000000H_FD_125968 | JGI IMG/M metagenome (GOLD analysis project Ga0182033, IMG submission 125968) | Lab enrichment of tropical soil microbial communities from Luquillo Experimental Forest, Puerto Rico - timezero.00C.oxic.00.000.00H | ecosystem: Environmental > Terrestrial > Soil >...
GCGCAGCGTTGACTTAGCATCTGCGGCAGCTTCGCCAAGTTGGCCGCAATGCACCGCGCCTCGTCGAGCATCAGCCGTTGCCCGCAGTTTTTCGAATTGGTGAGGGATAGCTAAGCCACAGCGCGGTTTCGGTATTGCCGATGCCGATGCGCCCAATTTGGACGGGACAAGGTTCAGAACGTGAAGGCGCCGGACTCGAGCAACAGGCGCCCGATGTACCGAGCGCCGGCTGGCGTGAAGTGGGCGCGATCGAAGAAGATGATGTTCTGGTCGGGAGTGACGACGTGGCAAACGTCTGGACCCGGGCAGACCTTGCTCATGACGTCGATGACGGTGAACCCCTGCATCGCCGCCAGCCGGGCGTTCGCCGACCAGGTGATCGGGTTCTTCTTTGAGGCCGAGAAGGCATCGGCGCCGCCGGAGAGGGGCCCGAAGTGGAGCACGACATCGGCTCCGCTGTAACCCTGTTGTTTTCCGTTGACCACGAACACCTTCTCCACTCCGCGCCGCCGGTAGTCCGCGACGGCGCGGTCGATGAAAGGGACCCCGCGGTCGGTCCAGTTGAAGGCGAGCACCACCGACTGCGCGGTGGCCACCAGGTCCCCCTCGACCACGGCGCGGAACTGTTCGCCACACGCGGCTTGGTCCTCCTTGCTCAGGGCCTCGAACTGGGCGCGGTCGAGCGTGATCAGGGCCTGGCACTGCATGTCTACCACGGCGGTGGCCAGGTCGTAGACGCCCAGGCGTCCGGTCTCGGCCAGCATGTTGACGAGGTCGGCGGATTGGCTGTCGCCCAGGATGAACACGCGGCGGCGCCCGTCGAAGACGAAGGCGTGGCGGGTCTTGCGGTAGGCGGCGAAGGTGTAGCTCTCATAGCTTTTGAGGCGCTCGGCCTGGATCTGGGCGCGGATCGCCTCGGGGTAGCGCCATAGCCAGCCGCCCTGCCACCGCATATGCGCCGTCACTCCCATCACGCAGGCGAGAGCGGTCAGGTAACCAATGACGAAGCTGCGGTCCGAGCAGAGCGCGGCCCCGACCTGACCGCGGCGGAACGGCTTCTCGACTAAGGTGTAGAGCAGCCCGCCGCAGAACAGCGCGGCACCGACCAAGAACCAGCGCTCGAGGGTCGAGAAGTCCTCGAATTTGTCATACTTGAGGTAAACGACCAGCGGCCAGTGCACGAGATAGATCGAGTAGCTAATAATTCCGATGCCGACGGCCAGCTTGTTGCGGAGGATCTGGCCGGCGTGCCGAGCGGTGCCGCACTGGATAACCAGCATGGTGCCGAGACTGGGGACCAGCCCCGGCACTTCGGACACTTTCAGCTTGCCCAGCATTGAGAGGACGATCAGCGCGAGTCCCGCCACCAACCCGAACTCGCGCAGGCCCGCCGGCCGAAGCTGGTACGGAGCGCTCCAGACGAGCCCGGCACCCATGGCTAACTCGAAAACCCGGAACGGCATGAGGTAGAACACCGCCGAGCTGTGGGTGCTGCTGAAGTGCGCGGCGGCGGCAAAGCTGGCGGCCCCCAGCCCCAGCACGACGAGCGGCGTCCGACGGTGCACGAAAGACAGGCAACCCACGAGCAGCGCCGGCCATACCAGATAGAATTGTTCCTCGACCCCCAACGACCAGGTGTGCAGTAACGGCTTCAGGATGGCGTCGGTATCGAAGTAGTCGGCCCGCTGGAAGAAGTAGACGTTCGACAGCGCCAGGCTGGCGGCCACCGCCGAGCTGCCGAACTCCAGCAGCAGCTTGGGGGGAAGCACGAAATAGCCGGCCACCGCGCTGGCTGCGGTGGTGACGAGGAACGCGGGCAGCAGCCGCCGCGCCCGCCGCATGTAGAACTCCCTGAAGCTGAAGGCGTCCGCCTCCACCTGTTCTTTGATGAGACGGGTGATGAGGAACCCGCTAATGACGAAGAAGACGTCGACGCCCAGGAAGCCCTCGGCGAAGGCTGGAAACCCCGCGTGGAATAGCACCACGCTCAGGACCGCCAAGGCGCGCAGTCCATCAATGTCGGGACGGTAGGTCGAGTAATGGGGAGTGTCCTTGGCACGCGTAGATTGAGAGCTTTTAGTGCGCATTAGCCGGCTTAATGCCGGCACAAAAAGCGCGACTTGGCCCCCTGCCGCCATTCCATCCCCCAGGAATGGCCATTTAGCCATTTGGAATGGAGCGTGCAAGCAAATAGATTTGCCGAACTTTCCTTCTCCTCGCGCGCTATATTGGTCGCGAGGAAATCGCGCAATCGCTCATCTTCAGATCGTCGCGCATCACAAACGTCTGCGGCCCCCCCTATGGTGTGCACCCTGCCCGATTTGCTAGGTCTTGGCTGACGCGAGTTTAGGCCTGTTCATTGATATTGCCGGCGCGCTCGGAGCGATTCGAATTCACGATCCTCAGATTCGAAGTTCCTTGTCATGGAAGATGTCGATGGTCATGTGGCAAAAACCTCGACTGCCGCGAGTTTACTCTCACCCGCAATCAAGGCGACCGACGCTCACCACCTTGACCCCTGCCCGCCGTGGAATATACCGCCACGGGTCAATGACGATCGAACCTTTCGGGTAATCGAAATCAACGAAGTCGGGGTGCTTGGTTCCGATCAGAAAGATGCTGGCTGGATAGCGGGGTACCGGCAGCCCTATGTCAACATAGGGATCGTACATCTCGACCTCGTGCCCGCGTTCCTCCAACAGATTCTTGAGCAGCATAGCGGGACTGCCGACGGTGATGTTGGTTTCCGGCTTGAACGATTTGCCCAGAATGACCTTGAGCATTGGCACCTCGCCACGAGGATCGTGCGTCTCCATCAACTCGGCAAGCCACTGCGTTTGGCGCTCGCGCGCAATCATTAGGCTCTCGAAGAAGTCGTAGCTCAGGCCGAGCTCGCGAGCGAGCCAGGACAAAGCAATATTGTCCCGCGGGTGACAACCACCGCCGTCTCCCATGCCTCCCGCCAAATATTTTGGGCTGATGATGCGATTGGTTGCGAGCGCTAAAGCACTGGTGACCGCGTCCACGTCCGTGCCGGGAGTCCGATGACAGATTTCCATCCAAGTATTAGCAAACACGATCTTCATGCTGATATAGGTGTTATATGCGACCTTGATCGCTTCGGCGTTTTCAATGCTTGTGCGGTAAACGGGTGCGTCTACTACGGTCGCGTAGAACTCTTCGACGTGCTTTGCCGCACTTTCGTCGTTCACGCCGAGCAGCACGATCTCCGGATGCAGAAAATCCCGCATCGTTGTGCCCATTGCGATAAAGAATGGATTGTAGCAGATTTTCATGTGCTCGTTGAGCACGGGAAAAATATGCTTGCGCGTCGTTCCGGGAAGTACGGTCGAGATAACCACCACGATCCGATCCTCCCCTACGGCGGCGATCTGATCCGATAGGCTACGAAGGCCTGCGATCAGCCATCGGTAGATGAAGTCCTTGCGCTCGCTCGGCAGCCGCGTGATCCCTTCATAGCGGTCCTCGTGTGGGGTCTGGATCGCCACGAAGATGATTTCTGACTGTTCGACGAGTTCGCGCACATCTCGAGCGAAGCGCAGCCTGCTCGCTTTGAGTATAGGTTCGATCGATGGCTCGCCGTTCGGTCCCGCTTCCTTGTATGGGACGTGTTCCTTTTGCAGGACGTTGGGATTGATGTCGTACCCAATTACGTCATGGCCCTTCATGTCGATGGCAAGGGCGCAGGGAAGGCCGAGTTTTCCAAGCCCCAGGAAGCCAACCTTCATGGGTGCGTTCCTTCGAATTGTTGTGCGATCAGCGCCTGCAAGTTACCTTCAAACAACCAACGGTCAATATAGCGCCTTGCGCCACGCGATGGTCGAGCGCCGATGAGCTTCGTTCGTGAGTTCTATTGATGAACTCCGCGAACTGTCAAGAAACTCATTTGCATCACGTCGCCACCATCCAAGAAGCAACCAGGCTACCGGTTGCGTTTAGCTTAAGGTTGGCGGCCACGCACGTCGGCCTTATAACATGGTTTCGCACCGGCCGGCCTAGCGCTCGTCCAAAGATCAGTAATGATGACAGCCCCCTAAGCGGTCTTAAGGGTAAGGTAGGATCAGCGACTTTTTCCGGCTTCCACGGGCAGGCTCGACTTGCGTCGGCAGGGCTTGGCGTGGAGGATAGCGCGCGCGGTACAAGGTTAGTGGCCGCAATCTCGCCGTCCTACCGCTCTAGTCCCTCCCGCGAGGGGTACCGCAGTGACGCGATTCGTATTCACGCCGAGCGCGCTCGCAACGGTAGCCAAACCGGAATCCAAGTGGCGCTCGAAAACGGATGCAAGCCTGACGTGGGATCGTTAAGATCGTGATTCAGAGCCAATTCGGAACGATCATCAAAGAAGACGTCGATTCTGTTGTGCGAGAACTCGGCGCGCAGCTTGAAGTGCTGGGTGGCACGACGCTGCTGGTGACGGGGGCTAGTGGCTTTCTGTGCAGCTATTTCGTCGACGTCGTCGTGGCTCTAAACAATAAAGGACTTTACCCAGCATGCAAGGTACTTGCGCTAGACAATCTGCGTACGGGAAGTTTTACGCGGCTAGAACATCTCAAGGAATGCACGGACGTGCGCTTCATCCAGCACGATATCTCTCAGCCTCTCGCTCTCAAGGAACGTGTGGATTGGATTATCCACGGCGCGAGCATCGCTTCACCCAGCTTTTACCGGCGCTACCCGCTTGAGACAATTGAGGTGAACTTCTCTGGCACGCAGAATCTGCTGAACCTTGCACGTCAAAACCGCGTAAAGGGCATGCTCTATTTGAGTACTAGCGAAATCTACGGCGACCCTGACCCAGCCTTCATCCCCACATCAGAAGATTACAGGGGCTACGTTTCCTGCACAGGGCCGCGCGCGTGCTATGACGAGTCAAAACGCTTGGCCGAGACGCTTTGCATGACCTACGCGCGGCTGTATGACGTTCCGGCAAAAATTGTGCGCCCGTTCAACGTGTACGGACCCGGGCAGTCGCTGGCGGACGGACGGATCATACCAGACCTCATGACAGCAGCTCTGGCACGCACTAGCATCATTCTTTTCGGCGACGGCCGCGCTACGCGTGCCTTCTGCTACGTGACGGATGCGATACGCGCAATGTGGCACGTCTTGTTGTGCGCCGGGGCCGGCGAGATCTTCAACGTGGGGAACGACGAGCGCGAGACTTCAATTGCTGAACTCGCCCAGGAAATGCGCGCAGTGGCCGGCCCTCCTTGGCTAGAAATCGAGAACCGCACGAGCCAAGACATCCATTACCTAACCGACAATCCACAACGGCGTTGTCCCGACTTGGCAAAACTGCGCGGCGCGTTTCACTGGCAGCCGCGTGTGCCCTTGCGCGAGGGATTATCGCGCACACTGCGTTCGTATGCCGAGCAGCATGCGCCAACGCCGATCAGAACGGACGCCTAGAGGCCGCCCTACTCGATGCAGAAGCGCATCACCATCATCGGAACAGGATACGTGGGCCTGGTGACCGGAGTGTGCCTCGCCTCTCGGGGACACTACGTGCAGTGCGTAGACGTGCTACCGGAACGGGTCGAGGCCATCATGGACCACCGGGCACCGTTCTACGAGCCGAGGCTGGCTGAGCTGCTCGCAGCCGAGCGCGCCAGCGGCAGACTCACGGCGACTACGAAGCTCGATGAAGCGGTAGTGGGCAGCGAAATTACGTTTATCGCTGTAGGTACCCCTGAGGGGCCGAGCGGTGTGGAGCTCTCGGCTGTGTGCGCTGCCGCCCGCCAGGCTGGCGCGGCCATAGGGCGTGCGCCAGGCTATCATCTCGTCGCCATGAAAAGTACCGTGCTGCCCGGCACCACGGAAACAGTCGTCCGGGACCTGCTGGAAGCCAGTTCCGGAAAGCGAGTGGGGGAATTCGGCTTGTGCATGAATCCTGAATTCCTGCGCGAAGGATCCGCGATCGAAGACTTCTTAACCCCCGATCGAATCGTAATCGGCCAGTGGGACGAGCGTTCCGGACAAACGCTGGCCGAAGTCTATCAACCGTTCGATTGTCCCAAGATTTTTACGACACTCGCAAATGCCGAGATGACCAAGTACGCGTCCAACGCGCTGCTGGCCACGCTAATTTCGTTCAGCAATGAAATCGCGATGCTGTGCGAGGCGACTCCTCACACTGATGTGGGCTCAGTCCTTCAGAGCGTTAAACTTGACCGGCGCCTATCGCCAGTTGTCGGGGGGCATCTTATTACTCCCGGCATTCTGAGCTTTCTCTGGGCAGGCTGCGGCTTCGGGGGCAGCTGTCTGCCCAAGGATGTGAATGCGCTACGCGCGTTCGCCCGCCAACGCAATCTGTCGCCGCACTTGCTCGACGCGGTAATAAAAATTAATGCTGCGCGACCGGCCGCCCTCGTGCGCCTTGTAGAGACTGCCGTTGGTTCGCTGCGCGGCGCCAGGATTGCCGTGTTGGGGCTGGCATTCAAGGCCGGGACCGATGACCTGCGCGACTCTTCGGCGCTGTCAGCAATCCGACTGCTAAGTGAACACGGCGCCTTGGTCACGGCTTACGACTCTGTCGTCAAGGCTTTCCCGCGCGGACTCGAATTCGATGACCTCGCAAGAATCTGCGCCACACCGGAGGAAACGTTGCGCGGAGCAGACGCGGTGGTTGTGACCATGGACAGCCCTGAATTTTCAGCGTGGGATTGGCGGCGGCTGTGCGCGCTGATGCGCCAACCGATTGTCGTGGACGGGCGCAATTCGCTTTCCAAGGCAGCACATCAGGCGGGCATGCATTACATTACGATCGGACGCATGCAAGAGGCGGAAAAACCAGTGAGCGCAATCGGACTGAGATCACTCGCATGATCAAGGTTTCGCAAGGCTACATCGGAGAAGAGGAGCTCGCTGCCGTACGCGAAGTGCTCGCCTCTGGGTACTTCGGTCACGGCCCGAAGGTCGTTGAATTTGAGAACGCGCTCAAGGCATACCTAGGGGCTCCGAACGTCGTGGCCGTGAGTACCGGAACAGCCGCGCTGCACCTTGCACTCGATGCGCTGGGAATCGGTCCCGGCGACGAGGTTATCGTACCCTCCCTTACCTACGTTGCGTCTTTCCAGGCGATTAGTGCTACGCGTGCGGTGCCCGTGGCATGTGAGATCGATCTCGAAACACTACAAGTAAATCTCGCTGATATGGAGCACCGCATCACCCCTCGCACAAAAGCGGTGATGCCTGTGCATTACGCGGGCGCCACATGCGATTTGGATGGACTTCGACGCATTGCGGAGCACTACAGATTACGCGTCGTCGAGGACGCGGCACACGCGTTTGGGGGCACGTATAACGACCGTAAGATTGGATCTTTCGGTGACGTCTCCTGTTTTAGCTTCGATTCGATTAAGAATATCACGTGCGGTGAAGGGGGCGCGGTCGTTTGCCAGGACGGCAATCTCGCCGAACGCGTGCGCCAGAAACGTCACCTGGGAACAAAGTCGCTCCTATCAGAGACAACACGCGGGATGGCGTTTGTGGCCGTCACCCAAGGTTTCCGTTACCATATGAGTAGCATCAATGCGGCCATCGGTGTTGAGCAGTTGAGGAAGGTTGAACACTTTCTGACACGACGCCGCGATATTTGCCGACGCTACGATAGCGCCTTTGGCTCGATTGAATGTCTGCGCACGCTGCCGGCCGATTACCGCGCGGCTGCGCCGCATGTGTACGTCGTGCGCGTGCTGCACGGACAGCGCGATGCGTTGATGCAGTCGCTGCGGGAGGGAGGGATCGAGACCGGACTGAACTACGTCCCGGTTCACCTGCACCCGCATTTCCAGCTGGTTGGCGCGACATTGCCCGCGACCGAGCAGGCATATCGCGAGATTGTCACTTTGCCGCTACATTGCAGTCTCTCTGATGACGATGTGGAGAGGGTAATCGGCGCGGTGCGCAGCTTCTTCGATCAGGCTGCGGAGCGGGTCGCATGAAAGTGGTGATCCTCTGCGGGGGTCTAGGAACGCGTCTGCGCGAAGAGACCGAATTCCGGCCGAAGCCAATGGTGAAGGTCGGCACGAAGCCCATTCTGTGGCATATTATGATGATATACGCACACTACGGCTTCAAGGAGTTTGTGCTCGCCCTTGGTTACAGGGGAGAGATCATCAAGGAGTACTTCTACAACTATGAAATTTATAACGAGGATTTCTCCGTTCACCTGGGCGGCGAGAATAACAGGATCGAGCGATCTCAGCCAAACCGGACGCCGGACTGGACCGTGTCGTTGGTCGACACCGGGGAACAGGCGCTCACGGGCGCTCGCATCAAGCGAATCGAACCTTGGATCGACGGCGATGAATTCATGCTTACCTATGGCGATGGCGTAGCCAATATTGATATCCAACGTCTGCTTGAGTTCCATCAAAAGCATGGCAAGATCGCCACGGTGACGGGCGTGCACCCTCCCGCACGTTTTGGGGAGCTGCACGTGCGCGGCGACAAAGTCGAGGTGTTTTCCGAGAAGCCGCAGACCTCCTCTGGACTGATCAGCGGCGGCTTCTTCGTGTTCTCGCGACGGCTGTTTGATCGCCTCACGACCGACGATGCGTGCGAGCTGGAACGCGACCCGCTGGAACGTTTGGCCCGGGAAGGCCAGCTTATAGTCTACGACCATCGTGGCGATTGGGCGTGCATGGATACCTATCGGGATCTACAGCACCTGAATCATGTTTGGAACGCCAACCAGGCGTTCTGGAAGGTCTGGAAATGAGCTTGAGGGAAACCTCAATTGTTGCGCCCGGTGTGCTGGCAGGTTCGGAGAAGATGTCCGGGTTTTCGACAGTACAGCCTCTCGTTAGCATCTGCATCTCCGCATACAACGTCGAGCGCTTTCTAAGCGAGGCTCTGAACTCGATTCTCGGCCAGACCTATCGAACCACCGAGATTATTCTGGTCGACAATGGCTCATCCGATCGAACGTTTGAAGTCGCCCAGTCATTTCACGATGCTCGCTTTCGCTGCTTCCGGATCCCGGAAAATATCGGTGGATACCAGGCCATGAACAAAGTGGCGAACATGGCCAAGGGCGAGCTCATCGCCGTCTATCACTCGGATGACGTGTATGAACCCAACATCGTTGAAAAAGAGGTCGCCTTTCTGACGTCGCATCCGGAAGCAGGCGCCGTCTTCGCCATGACTCACTTCATTGATGAAGACGGTCGCTTGTATGGCGGCCTGAATGTGCCGCCGGAGCTGGCCGGCAAAGAATTGCTGCATTACGAAGACGTTTTTCCGTACACGTTGCGTCACGGCTGCACCGTGTTTGTCTGTCCCGCGTTCATGGTGTGGCGCAGAGTATTCGCGGAGGTGGGGCCGTTTCAGCCCGAAAGATTTGATATCGCTTCCGACCTGGAAATGTGGTTGCGGTTGATCCGTCGGTATCCTGTCGGCATCCTAAATGAGCGCCTGATGCGATATCGTCGCAGCCCCTCGCAGTGGTCGCAGCGGTGGCGTCGGCTGCGGACAGAATCCGATCGCGAATTCGATGTCATGGATGACTATCTGGAGAAAGACGGTTGGCCTGACAAGTTGCGGCCCGCTGACTTGATCGAGTACCGCTTTCGTCGATGCGATGACCATACCACGCGGGCGGCGAATTTGGTCATTCTCGGGGACACGGGGCGGGCGCGGGAGCTTTTGCGCGGCCGTTATCCATTCCACACACTCCTCAACGGTATTCGACGGCGCAAACTGCGCGTTCTTCTTCTGCGCGGCATCATGAAAGGCGCGCTGGGTCTTGGCTTCGTGCGCATTCTCGCGCGTCTGTTGATCCAAACGGAATACCGCGGGAGGATACCCTCTTGACTCCCGGCCGCAACATTTCGCTCTTCATCGACCCTTTTTCCTATCATTTCTTGCGTGACCACTTGTTCGATCCCAGTGTTGAAAAATTCAACAGCGCCAACATTCTCGCGCCACGGCTGTTTTTGCAGGATTGGCTTACGCGGCGCGGTGTAAGCGTCCATACGGCGGACCACCTCCTCGAGGAGAAATTTGTCAGCGCCAGGAACATTTTCGTTTGGTTCGGCATGCGTGAGCGATATCGCTCGGCGGCGAAATTGCCCAACGTCGATCGGAGCGCCTTCTTTGCCTTTGAATCTCCCGCGGCCGAGCCTGGCACCGGAGCCCGGCTATGACGCCGCCCAATGGGAATGGTTCAACCGCGGTGCCGGCTCGGGGCGGAATATCTCTATCCCTTGTCCACACGATTGCTTCGCTCGGCGCCATCCAGCTCGGCGCGGTGTGTTTTCAACTTCTACGATCGAAAGTAGTAGCGATAACGCTTGGGCCGGACGGGGTAGGCGCGATTAGCTTGATTGATCAAGTCGCCGGACTCGTAGCGCAGGTCTGCACGTTTAGCCTGCCCTTTGCCGCGGTAAAGTTCCTATCAGCCGCACACAGCGAGGGCCAGCAGAATTTCGCCGGCCTTTATGTGGCTTTCTTACGGGCATTGCTGATCATAACGCTAGTTGGGACTGCTTGCGGCATCGCGGTGCTGGTCTGGTGGCCGGCGGTGCTGGGAGGTGATTTGGGCCGCTATGCGGACATTGGTGTGCTCGCACTGCTGGCAATTCCGGCAACGAACCTGGTCGCTCTGTTGACCAACACCATGGCCGCTGCACGGCGCGCCCACGCCGCGGCTGCCTACGGAGCCTACAACGCGGCGGCCCTGGCCGCGTTATGCGCGGGCGGCGTGTTGCTGGCCGGACTGCGCGGATACTACCTGGGAAATCTTATCGCCTTGGCGGCTCTGGCGATTGGCGGTGTTTGGTACCTCAAACGACGCGAGAAGCTGTCAATCTTTGCCAATCAGGTCAGCCTGTGGCGAGAGATTCGGCACTACCCTGAGGTCATTAGCTTCGCGGTCTCGCTCTATCTGATTTCATTCGCAATGCCGGTTGCGTACTTAGTCGCCCGTTACGCGGTGCTAAACTCTCAGGGGCTGGAGGGAGCGGGCCTGCTGCAGTCGGCCATCGGCTTGAGTCTTGCCCTTACCACGGTGATGCGTCAATCCAATGCGCTTTACCTGACGCCGGCCATGAACCGCGTCGGCGAAGCGGAGGAGAAGTTCCGCGCAGCCGCGGAATACATGCGCGCATTTTCGTTGGTGATTGCCATGGTTGCGGTGCCGCTGGTTTTGTTTCCCGATTGGTGGCTGCGGCTGCTGTATTCCAGCCGCTTTCTAGCTGCCTCGCCGTACGTGTACTTGTTCGTGCTCGCGCAGACAGTCCAACTTCTGGCAGGGGTCCTGCTTGCGGTCATCGTCGGACTCGGTCAAATCTTCACGCAGGTATGGGTGACGCTCATTGGCCTAGCAGGCTTGGCCGTCATTGCATGGATCTTGACGCCTCGTTATGGGATCGCCGGCGTCGGCCTAGCCATTCTGTTCGACGGTCTGCTCGTTTTCATCCTCGCAGCCTGGCGCTTGTGGGCGCTCCATCGCTTCGCCATAGCGCGGACTATCGGATGGCTGGCCGTGGGCATGGTCTTTTTGATCGCAAGTTGTGGAATGCTCGCCGTGCGCCTCCCTAGCGATACCGGCGGTTCGATCCTGATCAAGTGCGCGATTTGCTTGCTTCTGGCATTGCTAGGGCTAAAGATTTTGCGCGAGAAAGACCACAACCGTGACATGATGAACTATCAATGCTAAACGAGCGCGATGGTGCGTTATGCGTCGCCCGCGGAGTTAACAATGCATAAAGAGCCTTCTGTCGCGCCGCACGATGCCCTTGATGTCGTGCAAACGTACTGGGATGCGAGACCTTGCAACATTCGTCATTCGCTTAAGCCGGTCGGAAGCAAAGAATATTTTGACGAGGTGGAACGACGCAGATACTTCGTTGAGCCGCACATCCCGGGCTTTGCTCAATTTGAGCAGTGGCGCCATAAGAAAGTGCTCGAGCTGGGATGCGGTATCGCAACTGATACTATCAACTTCGCCCGTGCCGGGGCTCTTGTGACAGCGGTTGATCTTTCAGAAAAATCTCTCGAGCTCGCGCACAAACGAGCCGAGGTCTTCGAGTTAACTGATCAGATCGCCTTTCGCCAAGCGAACATCGAGGAGCTCCCAAAATTCATCCCCATCCAGAACTTCGACTTGGTGTATGCATTTGGAGTTATACATCACACGCCCAATCCACATAAAGCGATTGCGAGCATCCGAAAATACATGGGGCCAAGCTCTGAGCTCAGGATGATGGTTTACGCGAAGAATTCGTGGAAGAGAATCATGATCGACGCCGGCTTCGACCAGCCGGAGGCCCAGTTCGGCTGCCCGATCGCGTTCACATATAGCGAGGAGGAGGCGCGGGCCCTGCTTCACGGCTTCGACGTGCTGAACATTAAGCAGGATCACATATTTCCATTCGTAATCGAAAAATACATCAGGCATGAATACGAAATCGTGCCATGGTTCGCAGCGATGCCGTCGGACATGTTTCAGGCCCTCAAAAGCAATCTAGGCTGGCATCTCCTGATAACTGCTAAGCTGCCAGTCTAAACCTAACAAGTATCGCCACCGGCATTACATCGATACCCCATCCGGGTGGACGGATCTCATGACGACAGCGCGCGACATTGCGCTCTTCATCGACCCTTTTTCCTATCATTTCCTGCACGACCGCCTGTTCGACGCCACCTTCGGCACAGGGGGTGGAGACAACATGTTCGCGCCATGGCTCTATTTGCGGGATTGGTTTACACGACGCGGTGTAAGCGTACATACCGCCGACTACCTGCTCGAGGGAAAATTCGTCCGCGGTGCGAACATTTTCGTTTCCTTCGGCATGCGCGAGCGCTATCGCGCTGCGGCGAACCTCCCCAACGTGGTTCTCAGCGCCTTCTTTGCTTTTGAATCCCCCACAGTCGACCCTAAGTTGTACAAAGGGCTTGCAGCGGTTCAAAAGTCATTTAAGCGCGTGTTCACTTTCACCGACGCGCAATCGCTCTCGCCGTTCCTATCCGCTCCGCTGAAGTCGGATTTGTTCTGCCTTCCCTCCCCGCTCGATTCCGTCCGCGAAGACCTATGGGGCCGCCAGAACCGTAAGTTTCTGGTGATGGTTAACAATAATAGGCTTCCCACGATCAAGCTCAACGAACTGTACACTGAGCGGATGCGGGCCATTGAGTTCTTCGCGCACACGCACGATATCGAATTGTATGGAAATGCATGGGATGGGCCTTCGCACTTGATGAGCATCGGCTGGATGCCCGGCACCGCACAGAAGGTGATCCATAAAACTCGCGAGTACTGGCAGCGCGTGCGTCCGGTGCCTGCGCTGGTGGCAGCACGGAAGGTTTGCAAGGGCTCAATTCCTTCCAAGCTCGAGGCGCTCAGCCAGTACAAGTTTTCAATCTGTTTCGAGAACGTCAAACTCAACGGCTGGATTACTGAAAAAATCTTTGACTGCTTCGCCGCTGGCAACATTCCGGTATACTTGGGCCCGCCAGACATCGAAAAACACATCGCTCCGGAATGCTTCATCGACATGCGCCGTTTTGCGAATTACGAGGAGCTGCGCCAGTACCTGAAGTCTCTCTCGGCACAAGAAATCGAGCGGTACCGGGAAAATGGGCGCGACTTTTTGAGCTCCACGAAATTCACGCCTTTCACGAAGCTGACTTTCACGGAGCGGCTGGCGCGGATAGTCGAAGAAGAGACGGGAGCCCAGCTATGACACCGCCCGGACGGGTTCGACCGCGTGGCGCCGGTTCGGGAAGAAACTTCCCTTTCGCTCGTCCAAACAATTGGCCTCACTCGGCGCGATCCAGGTGGCGACGATGAAGATCTTGCGCGATAATCCCAAAGCGCGCGACGACCGATTAGAGGCAGTAATCCGGAGCGGAGAATGAGCAACTTGGTCTTTGTGACAGGTGATTATTGCTCGGGCAGCACTCTGGTCTCGACGCTGTTCCGCAAGAGCGGCAAGTACTATTGTCTTTATGAGCCGCTGCACGCGCGTCTGCCCGAGTTTCTGATCCTGCGGCCGAACTCGGATCCCTATGACCATCATTTCTTTGCGGAAGACAACTACCGGGAGATGGCGAGATTCGACCGCATTGCTGATTTGCATAGCCCGAAATGGGGCTTAAGTAACCTTTACCTTAGGCCTGATGCAGATGCTGACGATCTCTATCGTTATATGTCGTATGTCATCGGCTCGTCGTTTGGGTCATTTCCGCGCGTGATGTTCAAAGAGAATTGTATCGCCTTCCGCCTGGGCTGGATTCGCGCCAAGTTCCCCTCGGCGAAGATCGTGCACATACATCGCGATGCGGAAAGCCAATGGCGGTCCAATGTTCGGCGCGCCCAGGAATTCCTTCGCAAGGAAGACGTCGGCCAGGATGCAGTCACCTACAACGGCTTTAACGTCGCGACCTTCTGTGAAGATCTCAAAAGTACGTTTCCCGAACTTGACGCTGGAAACTTCTCTTCCGGCTATGAGCGTTTTCAAAAGCTTTGGGAACTGAGCTACGCCGAAAATCAGAAGTACGCCGACATTTCCGTGAGCTATCGGGAGATCACCGGCGATTTCGAACCGACTTGGGCACGAGTGTGGACGTGCGTTGGCGCGCCCCCCATCGACGTCGGCGCGCTAAAACAGTATGTCGTCCCCCCCGAGAAACAGAAAGATTTCGTGAAGGATTCTTCGCCGGTGGCGAAGTACACACATGCCGTGATCAATCGCTTCAAGGCTCGCTATGCGAGGGCCCGACTGCGAGCCAGAAATCTGCTGCACAAGAGAAAGGTCCAGGAAAGCCCGTAGGACCGACCCGCAAAAAGAATGTGCGAAAATATTGCCATACTAATTAGGTCTACAACCAGCCTCGACAAAGGGCGCCTCACAGACGCTTGGTCGAACGAGCACACACTCACTACTGCATCCTCAGAGCATCGCCGATGCCGATGGCCGCCTGGCGGCACGCGCGTGCCTTTGGCCCGGAGACTTGTACTTCCGGCGCGACTCTTGGCGCATACCAGCACGCGCGCCCATCTCAAATTCGACGCTGGACACCGAGCAAATGCGATGATCCTTGCCAGCAGTGTCGAAGGTTATCTCCCTCAATGCCGCCCAGCATCTGCCCGACCCCGGCCGGTATCTCGGCAAGATCGAACACTTGA
>Ga0182033_10000819_pt1 | contig 15131 bp, 10 predicted proteins | sample tim00Cox0000000H_FD_125968 | JGI IMG/M metagenome (GOLD analysis project Ga0182033, IMG submission 125968) | Lab enrichment of tropical soil microbial communities from Luquillo Experimental Forest, Puerto Rico - timezero.00C.oxic.00.000.00H | ecosystem: Environmental > Terrestrial > Soil >...
ACGACCTGTACCTCGCCCACTTCGGGCAGCAGCGTGACGACCCGGTGCTGCAGTATCGGGATGCGCTGAGGGTGGCGCGCGGGTGGTCAACAACCCGTCAACGGAGCTGCGGCCCCGCGACCCCGAACCCGGTTCGCGGGCCGCCGTCCGCGTTGGCTTCGCGGAAGAGGTTCTCGCCGAATTGGATACGCGGAAGCGGCGTCTGGGTGTCCTGGGCTACGACGACCTGCTGAGCCGACTGGCCGACGCGCTGGCTACCGACCACTCCCCCGCGCGGGCGCGCATGCATCAACGCTGGCCGATTGTCATGGTCGACGAGTTCCAGGACACCGACCCCGTGCAATGGCAGGTGATCGACCGCGCGTTCAGCGGGCGCTCCACCGTCATCCTCATCGGTGATCCCAAGCAGGCCATCTATGCGTTTCGCGGCGGCGACATCGTGACGTACCTGCGGGCGGCCGAGACGGCGGGCGAGAAGAAGACCCTGGTCACCAACTGGCGCAGCGATGCGGCGCTGATCGACCGGCTGCAGGTGGTGCTGCGCGGCGCGCAGCTCGGCGACCCCGCGATCGTCGTGGACGAGGTCGAGGCGTACCACCAGGGTCACAGGCTCGCGGGCGCCCCGCGCAACCACCCGTTCCGGTTGCGGGTGGTGCGACGAGAGGCGCTGGGGCGCAACGGCCTTCAAAACCTGCCCATCGACGAGCTGCGGGCGCACATCGGCGCCGACCTCGCCGCAGATATCCGCGCGCTGCTGGCCGCCGGCGCAACATTCGACGGTAAACCACTGCAGGCCCGGGACATCGCCGTCATCGTGGAAAGGCACAAGGACGCCAGCGCATGCTTCAGGGCGCTATGCGACGCCGGCATTCCGGCGGTGTACACCGGCGACACCGACGTGTTCGCCTCGGACGCCGCCGACGACTGGCTATGTCTGCTGGAGGCATTCGACCAACCCCACCGCCCCGGCATGGTGCGCGCCGCGGCGGCGACGATGTTCTTCGGCGAGACCGCGGAATCGCTTGCGGCCGGCGGTGATGCGCTGACGGATCGGGTCGCTGAAACGCTGCGTGAATGGGCCGGCCATGCCCGCGAACGCGGCGTCGCGGCCATCTTCGAGGCCGCGCAATTGCAGGGCATGGGTGATCGCGTGCTGTCCTGGCAAGGCGGCGAGCGTCATATGACCGACCTGGCACACATCGCGCAGTTGCTGCAAGACGTCGCGCACCGCGAGCACTACAGCCTGCCCGCGCTTCGCGACTGGCTGCGCAGGCAACGCGACGAACGCGACGGCGCAACTGAACGCAACCGGCGGCTGGACAGCGACGCGGCCGCCGTGCAGATCATGACGGTGTACGTGAGCAAGGGTCTGCAATACCCGATCGTGTATCTGCCGTTCGCGTTCAACCGCAACACTCAGGACCGTGAGATGGTGCTGTTCCACGACCGCGGCGCGCGCTGCCTGCACATCGGCGGCAAGGATAGTCCGGACTTCGGTGAAGTCGAGAGACTCGGCCGCCAGGAGGACGCCAGCGACGACAGCCGATTGACCTACGTCGCGATGACCCGCGCCGAGGCGCAGGTGGTGGCGTGGTGGTCGCCCGCCTTCGACGAACCCAACGGCGGCCTGTCACGACTGCTGCGTGACCGCCGGCCGGGAGAACCGTCCGTTCGCGACCGATGCGAGCCCGCGAAGATCTCCGATGACGACGCGATGGCGCGGTTCCGGGAGTGGGAGGAAGCGGGGGGCCCCGTGATCGAGGAGTCGGTGGTGATCGCGTCACCGTCGATGCCGCCCGAGCCGGTGCCGTCGAACCTCGACAGCCGTCACTTCCACCGCGGCATCGACACCGGCTGGCGGCGCACCTCGTATTCCGGTCTCATCCGGGTGACGGAGACCACCGGGGTGACCAGCGAGCCCGAGGCCACCGAGCTGGACGACGAAGTCGGTGATATTCCGTTGATCCAGGCGGCATCCGGGCCGGACGTCCCGTCGCCGATGGCGGATCTGCCGGCGGGCGCAAAGTTCGGCACGCTGGTGCACGCCGTGCTGGAGACGGCCGACCCGTTGGCCGCTGATCTGGCAACCGAGTTGGAGTCTCACATCCGGAAGCACTCGACGTGGTGGCCTGTTGACGTGGCTCCGGAGGTGCTCGCCGCGGCGATGGTGCCGATGCACGACACCACGTTGGGCCCGCTGGCCGGTGGTCTCACGTTACGCCAGATCGGGTTGCGGGACCGGCTGCGGGAGCTGGACTTTGAGTTGCCGCTGGCCGGTGGCGATTTGCGCTCGCCTGCCCCAGAGATCCGTCTGGCCGATCTGGGAACGTTGTTGCGCGCGCACCTACCGGCCGATGATGCGCTGGCGGCCTACGCCGATCGGTTGATGGGCGGCGCGCTCGGCGCCCAGTCGCTGCGCGGATACCTCACCGGATCGCTGGACGCCGTGTTACGCGTGCCCGACGGGGCGGGGCACCGGTATCTGGTGGTTGACTACAAGACCAATTGGCTCGGCGATCCGGAGCGACCGTTGACCGCCGCCGACTACGATCGGCCGCGACTGGTCGAGGCGATGCTGCACTCGGATTATCCGCTGCAGGCGCTGCTCTACAGCGCTGTGCTGCACCGGTTTTTGCGTTGGCGGCTGCCGGACTACGATCCCGCCCAGCATCTTGGCGGTGTGCTTTACCTGTTTGTGCGCGGGATGTGCGGCGCGAATACACCGGTGGTCGACGGGCACCCGTCGGGGGTGTTCAGCTGGCGGCCGCCTTCGTCATTGGTCGCAGCCTTGTCGGACCTCCTCGATGCGGGGAGGGCGGTCGCATGACCCTGGTGGCGATCGGCGCCGCGGGAATCGTGCGGACGTTCAGCGAGGCCGGCGTCTTCGAGGCCGCCGATGTACAAGTGGCGCAACGGCTTACGGCGCTCGCCGGTGAGACCGACGAGCGGGTGGCGCTGGCGATCGCTTTGCTGGTGCGCGCGCTGCGGGGCGGTTCGGTGTGCGTCGACCTACGGGCGGTTGCGGGACAGGTCGGCGTCCCCGAGCTGCCCTGGCCCGATCCCGAGGACTGGATGGCCGCCGTGCGGGCGAGCCGATTGCTCGGAGAACCACCGGTGCTGCGGCTGTTCGGTGATCTGCTGTATCTGGACCGCTACTGGCTCGAGGAAGAACAGGTGTGCGCGGATCTGCTCGCGCTCTCGGTCTCCGGGGCAATGGGGGATGTGCCCGCCTTCGAGCGACTTTTCCCGCCGGGCTATGACGAACAACGCGCGGCCGCCGAAATCGCACTGTCGCAGGCGGTTACGGTGCTGACGGGTGGACCCGGCACCGGCAAGACCACCACGGTCGCGCGGCTGCTGGCGCTGCTGGTCGGACAGGCCGAGCACGCCGATGTTCCGCGGCCCCGAATTGCGCTGGCCGCACCGACCGGCAAGGCCGCCGCCCGGCTGGCGCAGGCCGTGGCCGCCGAGGCGGAGAACCTCGAACCGGTGGACAGCGCGCGGCTGGCCGGCTTACGGGCGACAACGCTGCACCGGCTGCTGGGTGCCCGGCCGGATACGTCGGTGCGGTTCAAGCACAATCGCGGCAACCGGCTGCCGCATAATGTGATCGTCGTCGACGAGACCTCGATGGTGTCGCTGACGATGATGGCCCGACTACTGGAAGCGGTGCGCCCGGGTACCCGGCTGATCCTGGTGGGCGATCCCGACCAGCTGGCCTCGGTGGAGGCCGGCGCCGTGCTGGCGGACTTGGTGGAAGGGCTGGCGGCTCGGCGCGACGTGCGAGTGGCCGCGCTGCGCACACCGCACCGCTTCGGTGAGTCGATCGGCGCGCTGGCCGAAGCCATCCGGATCGGCGACGCGGACGATGTGATGGATTTGCTGCGCGGCGGCGGCGAGCACATCGAGTGGATCGACTCCGACGGCCCTGCCGACCGGCTGCGAGAGGTCCTGGTTCCGCACGCGCTGCGCGTGCGGCAGGCCGCGGTGCTCGGTGCCGCGGAGGAGGCCGTGACGACACTCGATGAGCACCGGCTCTTGTGCGCCCACCGGCACGGACCCCACGGGGTGTCGCACTGGAACCGGCAGGTGGAGCGCTGGCTCTCGGAGGAGACGGGTCAACCGGTGTTCTCGGCCTGGTACGTCGGTCGCCCGTTGTTGGTGACGGCCAACGACTATGGGCTCAAGGTCTATAACGGCGACACCGGGGTGGTCGTCGCCGCCGAGGACGGCTTGCGGGCCGTCATCGCCGGCGCCACCGGAACGCTGGACTTTGCAACCAGCCGCCTGGCCGACATCGAGACCATGCACGCGATGACGATCCACAAGAGCCAGGGCAGCCAGGTCGCCGAGGTGACGGTCCTTATGCCGCTTCAGGATTCGCGGTTACTCACCCGGGAGCTCTTCTACACCGCGGTTACCCGCGCCAAGGCCAAAGTCCGGGTGGTCGGTTCGGAGGCGTCGGTGCGCGCGGCTCTTACCCGTCGAGCGATCCGGGCGACCGGGCTTCGACAACGACTTCTGGAGCGCCGCCGGTCTGGTCACTAACATCAGCGGCCCTGGTCCGCGGCAGTCACATCTGCCCCATCAATCGCTGGGCCGAGCCGGTACACAGTCTGTCCACCTCGCAGCGACAAGCTAAGGCGCGCAGGGAATTTGTCGCTCGGAGCCGGACAAAGCGAACACCTCAAACTTCGGAGACTCGTGTGACTGACGTGACAGATCAGCAGCCTCCTACGGTTGCGGCGCCAGCATCTGCTTCCACCCCTCGTCGCCGATATTGCGCGAGTTCTCAACGGAATAGACCACGCCGTCGGGCCCCACGACTTTGCCGCTCTGCACGTCGTAGATAGCCGCACCAAGCGAACTCGGGGTGTAGATGCACGGGTTGGGCTGCTGCCCGTTGCACTGGACGGTGCCCGACCCCGGTCGCTGCAGCGGGTCACTGACCGGCGGCGCTGTGCCCGGCAGCCGATCGGCGGGCAGCGGGTTGACGCCGTTGTCGACCGACGGCGCCGGGATCACCAGACCCGGTTTCACCGGCTGGTCACAACGCGCGGCCGGCGCGGGGCAGGTGAGCATCTGATTCGGGTCTCCGTACCACGGGTTGGTACCGAGCGGCACATACGGCTCGCTGCTGTGGCACTCCCGCGGAGTCGCCGCCCGCTTGCCGGGCACGTCCGCGCACAGGTAGTTGCGCGCGCCGCGCACGACATTCGTTGCGTCCATGGGGATCTTGCAATAGGTGCCGGAAGGCAACGGCGCGACGCTGGTGTCGGCCGGTGCCCGCCACTCCGATGCCGGCAGAAAGCCGGTCAGGCACGGCGGTGGCTGGTTGAGGGCCGGGGCGCCGACGCCGAGTGCGGCCTGGCCGGGAGATGCCGAGGTAACCGACTGGGCGATGGCGCCGCCCTGCGGCAAGAACACGAGCGCCTGCTCGACGCCGTTGTGGTAGCGCTTGAGCATGTCGATCACGACCTCGAGATTGGCCAGCGTCTGCGGCAGCGACTCCCGCACGTCGTTGAACGTGGCGTTGACCTGATCGACGGTCGGCGGCGCGTTGCCCAGAATGCTGCGCACCGCTTGATCCTGCTGCGCGGTTTGCGCGGCCAGGGTGTTGAGGTTGGCGGCCCAGTGCCCGATGTCGGCACCGGAATTGACCTGGCTGTCGATGATGGGCGCCGAACGCTCGATGATGTCGTCGATGTAGTCGATGCTGCCCCGGAAGTCATGGGTGATTCCCTGGGTGGCGTCGACCAGGCGCCGAAGGGAAGGTCCGAGCCCGCCCACGGCCTGTGACGCCTCGTGGAGCAGTGAAGCCACTTTGTCTTTGGGCAGCACTGCCAATCCACGGTTGGCGGCATCAAGCGCCGGGCCGATCTGGCTTGGGACCGTACTCTTGGTGATCGTCTGCCCATTCCGGAGGTACGGGCCGCGCTTGCTGGTCGATACCAGGTCAATGAACTGCTCGCCGACCGCCGAGACCGAGTGCACATGGGCCGACGCGTCCGTCGGGATCTGGTAGCCGTTGTCGATGCTCATCGTTGCCCGCGCGCCCCGCTCGGTCGGTTCGACGCCGGTGACCTTCCCTATGGTCTGGCCCCGATAGGTGACGGTGGCTGTTCGATACAGGCCCCCGGACTGCGGCAAATCGGCATAGAGCGTGTATCGACCGATGCCGATCAGACTGGGTATCCGCAGGTAGTACACGCCCAGCACCAGCACCGCGGCCACCGCCACCGCCGTCAACAAGACCAGTTGGGTTTTGATGAGGCGAGTCAACATCTTTCACTCGCCCCTTTCCACCAGCGGCCCCCCCGGGGCATCATTCGGGTTGGGCGTATAGCGGACATCGGGGATCATGGTGTTCGGATCCCGTCCCCAGGCCTGCTCGAGCGCCCGCAACGCTCCGGACAACCCCGTTCCGCTCAACAGCGTGTTATCGAAGGTGCTGAGCGTCAGGTCGAGCGCACCCGACACGTTGACATAGTCGCCGCGGATCACTTTCTCCACGTCGTCGATGTCGAACGGCGCTGTCAGGCCCAATTTCAGCGCGCCGATGACGAACGGCGCGGCCCGCTCGAGTTGTTCGAGCGGTCGCTGCAACGACTGCAGGCTCTGGTGAAGGTTGGGCCGGGTATCCGACAGCACCCGGTTGGCGACATCGCTGAACCGCCCCAAGGATTCGGTGGCGTCGGCGAATAATTGGCGCGTATCGGCGAAGTGCTGGATCAGCGGTGGGATGTCGGTGAGCACCCGATCCAGCGTGTCGTTGTGGTTCGCGACGATGGTCAGGAGTTGGTTGGTCGAGTCGATTGCGCGGGTGAGGTCGTCGCGGCGGTGGTTGAGTTCGCCGACGAATGTGTCTAGCCGACTGAGGAATTCGCGGACCTGGTCGACATGGCCGTCAAGGATGTTGAGGATCTCGGTTTGAATCACGTCGAGGTTCGCGATGCCGCCCCCGGTGAGGATGACCGCGACGCTGGCCAACGTCCGTTCGACGGTGGGGTACGCAGAGGAGTTCATCAGCGGAATAGTGTCGCCACTCTTCAACGGCCGCGGCGACGGGTTTTTCGGCGCCGCCAGCTCGACGTGCTGTGTGCCCAACAGGCTCGTCTGGCCGATCTTCGCGGTCGCGTTCGCCGGCAGCTTCACGGTCGGGTCGACGTCCAGCGTCAGGGTCGCAACCCAGTTCTTGAGCCTGATATCCCGCACGGTGCCGACCCATACGTCGGCGACCCGCACCCGGCTGTTGGTGTTCAGCGCCAGCGTGTCGGGCATCTGCACGTAGATCGTCATGTGGTTGGAACCCGTGCCACGGCCGACCGGCAGCGGCATGTTGGCGATGCCCCGCCAGTCGCACGAAGCCAACACCAGCACGGCCAGCACGAACAGCAGACCGCGGCGACCGGCGCCGACGATCAGGCGCTTCACCGGCCCTGCCCTGGCTGCGGCGGCTTCAGAGGGGTGGGAAACCACGGCGGCGGAGGCGGATTGGACTCGTCGTACGCGTTCGGCGGTCCGGGCAGGTTGGTTCCCGGCGGCGGGGGCGCGCTGTCCGGGCCGCCCATCAGCTCGGCCAGCGACTCCGGGGTCAGCATGTTGGCCGTGAACGGCTGAACCTGCGTGCCCTGCATCCCGGGCGCGACGACCCAGCCAGGTTCATGGTTGCCGAATGAAAACGGTGTGTCTCGCGCGAAGATCCCTGGGACGGTGGTGTCCTTGTACCCCGGCGGCGGACGCAGCCGCTGCTCGGCGTAGGCCACCTCCTTGGGCAGGGTTGCCGCCGAGCCGAACAAGTTCATGCCTGCCGGCGGGAAATTGAACCTGATGGCGTCCAGAATCGGCGCCAGATACTGTGCGCACAGCTCGGCCGAGTCCTGATAGCCCAGTCGGCTGCCGGCCTGGATTGCACTGCAGATGAACTCCATCGGGTTCGCGAAGTTCGGGAACACGAATATGCCCGCCAGCGAGCCCTGCAACGGGTGGTAGAGGTTGTTGAAGTTGCCCGCAAAGGTGGGCAGCACATGTAACGCGGTTTCCAGACCATCCCGCGGCTCGGGTTGCAGGAGCGTGGTGGTCGCGTCGGCCAGGTTACCGACATCATGAGTCAGCGCCGATCTGTTGTCGCTCAAGAACTTTCGTGCGGTGGCTAACACGTCGTCGATCCGCTTGACCGTGTCGGCCACGTCATGGTCGGATTTGGTGAACCAGTCGGTGAACTGAGCCAGGTTGTCGTTGAGTGCTACGAACTGCTGGTCGTTCTGGTACAGCGCACCTACGAACTCCGCCAGGCTTCGCGTGATCGAGACGAAGTCCCCTCGACCCTCGTTGAGCGCCGTCAGCGCTTCCGACAGGCTGTCCAACGTGTCGTGGATCTGTTTGCCCTTGCCGGCCAGGTTGTTCGCGGCAGACTCGATGACCTCACCGAACGGGCCCTCCGGCTGCTGCGGTGTCGGGCCGAGCTGTCGCAGGATCCCGTTGATGGAGTCGCGCAGCTGGTCCCACTCGACGGGCACCTGGGTGCGCTCGATCGGGATCACCGCGCCGTCTTTGAGCACCGGCCCGTCGGTGTAGGGCGGTGACAGCTGGATGGTGCGCGAGGCCACCAGGCTCGGGTTGAGGACCGACGCGGTGGCGCTGGCGGGCACCTTGTACTTGTTGTTGTAGTGCAAGGTGACTCGCATCCGGTCGCCGTCCGTCTCGATCTTGTCGATCGAACCGACGCGCACGCCCATGATCTGCACTTTGTCGCCCGGGTATAGCGCGAGGGTCTCGGAGAAATAGGCGACCACGGTGGTGTTGGTCAGCTTCTTGTAGAGCTGCGCTCCGGCGACAAGCGCGATGAGGGACAACACGATTGCCAACGCCCCGGCGAGCACTGCCTTGCGCGAAACTTTCGGCAGCCGAAGGTTGTGGATGTCGAAGATCGTGCTCATTGGCTGCTGCCTCCCGGCCCGCCGGGTCTGATGAACGGCGCCGGCAGCTGCGGCCCCGGTCCTGGTGGCGCGGCGGGGCCCGGCGGCAGGCCGGGCGCGAACGTCGACGGCGGCGGGGTCGGGCCGGCCGGTTGCAAGTTCTCGGTGCGTGCGCCCGGAGGCGCATGCCCCGGCAGCGGCACCGCGGTGCCGGGCGCGTCCGGCGGAGTGTCGCCCGGCCGGCCCGCGATCGGTATACCGGGAGTCGGCGGCAGCCCGTCGGTGTTCGGCGGCGACGCCTGCACGTCCGGCGGCGCCGGAAAACCGCCGGGGACCGGGCCGAACGGTCCCTGATCGGAAAGGGTGCACGGCAACGGGTTTCCGGGCCGCGGCAGGGCGTCGGCAGACGGCGTGTAGGAACACGGCGACCCGGGCGGGACGGCCGGGCCCGGATGATCCGGAGTGCCCTCCACCGCAGGGGGCGCGGGCGGCGGTGCGCCGTTGGGGAACCTGGTGCCGTTGGGGTCGGGCCACCGGAATTCGGGCAGCCCGGCGCCGCGCCAGAAGTTCTCCGGGTCGATGCCCCGCTTTTTGAACGCCGCGTCGACCCAGGGCTGAAGTATCTGGTAAGGCAGCAGATTCGCCACGATCGCCTTGAAGTACGGCCCGGAACCGACGGCCTCCGCCAGCGACGCGGTGTATCTGCTGAGCAGTACCAGCACATCGGCCAGGTCCTTCTTGCGCTTGACCAGCTCGTCGCTGACCGTACTCAACTGCTGCAGCACATGATTGAGGTTGGGGTTTTCGTTGATCAGGCCGGACACTTGGGCCGACACGTCCGACACATTGCTCAGCAGAATGCTCAGCGCCTGGCTGCGCTGCTTGAACGCGGCCAGGAGGGTGTTGGCATTGACCAGCAGGCCGTTGAACTGGCCGCTGCGGTCGCCGAGCACGCGCGTGATTTTGTTGGCGTTCGCCAGAAGTTGCTTGAGCTGGTCGCCACGCTGGCCGATGGTGTCAGAGAATGCCTTGACCCCGTCGAGGGCGGCACTCAGATGCGGCGCAGTCTGATCGAAGGTCTCCGACAACACCTTCAGCGACCGCTTGGTGGCCTCGATGTCCCAGCCGGTCGCCGCCTTCGTGGCATCGACGAAGGCGTCGTAGACCTGGTATGGGGTGGAGGTTTGCTCCGCCGGAAGGAAATCGTTGGGCCGCAACGGCTCTGAGCCGCGCGGTTCGATCCGGATGTTCTTGCGGCCGAGAATGGTGTCGGTGCGGATCGCGACGCGGCTTCGCGACCCGATCGTCCTGCCGGGCAAAGTGAATCCGATCGCGACCCTATTGCCACGGATCTGCAGAGAGCGCACCAAACCGACTTCCACCCCGGCGATTTCCACCTTGTCGCCCGTGTTGATGCCGCCGGTGTCGGTGAATTCCGCGTAGTAGGTGGGCGTGGCGAACAACATCGGCACGCTCATAAAGGTTTGCCCCACACCGGTTACGAGCAGCGTGACCACCACGCCCATCAGCCCCACGCGTCCGCGGTTGAATTCCGTCAGGGTTCTCATTGCGGCATGCACCTCCCGGTGGGTTGCCCGAAGAGCTTGATGGTGCGTACCGGACCGCCAGGCTGTAATCCGTTGACTTTCAACGAGACATCGCACAGATAGAAGTTGAAGAAGTCGCCGTAGATGCCGCCGGCACGGCCGATGATCCGGTAAGCATCCGGCAGCTTGGTCAGCACCTGGTCCAGAGTGGGCAGCTGGTTGATGATCGGCTGCTGGATGCCTTCGAGGTATCCGACGGTGCCGTGCAGCAGTGGCCGGTCCTCACCCAGCAGGTCGGCCAGGGTTCCCGCCGCGTTGCTGATGTGAGCCGCCGCCGCGGCCAGGGGATCGGCCCGGTTCTTCAGTCCGGTGATCAGCACCTCTAAGTTGTCGACCGTGCGATCGAAGTCCTTCTGATGCTTGACGACAGTGGCCAGCACGGTGTTCAAGTTTTTGATGACCTCGCCTATCGCCTGGTCCCGGCTGGCCAGCGTTGCGGTCAATGACGTGGTCTGGTCGAGGATGTCGTCGATGGTGGCGCCCTGCCCCTGGAACACGGTGATGATCGACTGGGCGATGCTGTTGACCTTGTCCGGGTCCAACGCCTTGAAAAGCGGGCGGAACCCACCGATCAGAGCGTCGAGATCCAAGGCCGGCTGGGTGTGCTCAAGTGGGATCGTGCCGCCCGGGGCCAGCGGCTGACCGGTGTCGCCGCGCTTGAGCTCCACGTAGCGGTCGCCGATCAGGTTGAGGTAGCGGATCGACGCGGTCGTCGCCTTGTCCAGCTGTAACGAGCTCTCTACGCCGAATTCCACCAAGACCCGCTTGTCCCCGTCCACCAGCGTCACCTTGGAAACCTTGCCGACCTCCACCCCCGCGGCCCGGACGAACTGCCCGGCCCGTAGTCCGCTGACATCGGTGAACATCGCCGAGTACCCGGTGGTGCGGTTGAACCGCACCTGGCCGAACACGATGATGATCATCACGGTGAACAACAAGAGCACCGACCAGAAGATCCCGAGTTTGACTGCTGTGCCAGTGGTTTTCATGGGTTGATCGTGTTCTCCCCGATTTGGCGCCCCCACACGTATTCGGAGAACATCGGCTGGCCGAGCTCGAGGTGGTTGTACGGCGCGAGGCTGGCGCCGGTATCCATCACCAGATACGGCGCCGGCCACAATTCCCGGGTAATGGTCTGCCAGCAACCCGGCCGCCCACCCGGTCCACCGCGGGCGTTCACCCGCGGCAGATTGTCCGGGTAGACATACGGGTTGGGCGCTCCACCGATGCCCGCGGCGCCCGCCAGCGAATAGCCGTTGCCACCAACCGCGTTCGCGACTTTGGGCGCGGCGTCGTGGAAGTTGCGGATCATGCAGAACAGTTCGGGGCTGTAGGTGTCGAGCAGCGCGGCGGTGGGAACCAGATCGGCGGCCCCGCGCGCCAGATACGGCCCTCCCCGCGCGAAGATGTCTTCGCCGGTATTGCCCACGCCCACCGCCGACAACAGGGCGGCATCCAGATCGTGCTGTTGCCTCGTCAGTGTGCGCGCGGTGACCACCGCGTTCTGCAGAAAGTTCCACAAATCCGGCGACGCACGGGAATAGATCTCACCGAGATCCGCGAGCCGTCGCACGTCGTAACCGAGCTGCTTCACCCGCGGGTTCAAGTGCTCCAGAATCTGATTGCCGTTGACAATCGACTCTCCGAACTTGCCACCCAACCCATTCAGTGCCTGGGCCAGCGCGGACAACGTCGCGTTCAGCTCGATCGGATCCACCTTCGCGGCGATCGAGGTGATCGTCTCGAACAATGTGTCGAACTCGGTGGTCACCGACCGCACGTCGATCACGTCGTGCCACGAGATCCGTTGGAGTTTAGGGTTTTCCGGCGACGACAACGACACATACTTATTGCCGAACAGGGTGGCCGCCTCGATGTGGGCCACCACATTGGCCGGAATCAGCTCGATGTACTTCGGATTCACCTCCAACACCAGCTTCGCCGCCGGGCGGCCGTCACGCTCGATCTGCGAAATGCTGTCCACCCGGCCGATCTTCACCCCGTTGTAGGTGACTTCCGATCCCGGTTCCATCACCAGCCCGGCCCGAGAAGCCACCATGGTCAACTCGGTCTTCGGCGTGAAACCCCCCCGAAACTGGATGTAAACCAACACAAGAACCAAGGCGCCGACCAACAGCAAGACCACACCCTCCACGTACAGGAGCGCTCGTCGGTTCTTCCGTGTCAGCGGCGTCGTCACAGCGGTTACACCGTGAGATTGAAGTTCGGGTCGACGCCGTAGAGCGCCAACTGGGCCAACAGGACAACAACCACCACCGAGACCAGCGAGAACCGCATCGACCGGCCAACCGCCTTGCCGACGCCCACCGGTCCCCCGCCGGCGGTGTAGCCGTAGTAGCAGTGGGTGATCATCACCACCACTGCAATGACGGCGACCTGCACGACCGACCAACCCACGTCCTCGGGTCGCAGGAAGGTCCGGAAGTAGTGCTCGTAGGTACCGACCGACTGTCCGTAGAAGATCGTTGTGACGACCTGCCCCGACATGAACGCCATGTCGAGGGCCAGCGCGTACAACGGGACGATCACCGCGAGCCCGCCTAGGATCCGGGTGGACGCCAGAAACGCGATCGACTTGATGCCCATGACTTCCAACGCGTCGATCTCTTCGCTGATCCGCATGGCACCCAGCTGCGCGGTGGCGCCGGCGCCGACCGTCGCGGCCAGCGCGACGCCGGCGACGATGGGTGCGGCGACGCGGGTGTTGGCCAGTGCGGCAAAGAATCCGGTAAACACCTCGACTCCGATGTTGCCCAGTGAGGCGAACCCTTGGATCGCGATGAGCGATCCACTGGCGAGTGTCACGAAGCCGATGATCGCGACGGTGCCACCGAGGACGGCCATGGCACCGGTGCCCATGCCGATCTCGGCGATCAGGCGCAGCGTCTCCCGACGGTAGCGGCGCAACGCCCACCCGATCTGCCCGATGCTGATTCGCGTGAACCTCGCGAAAATCCCGATCTGCTCGAGCCTTCGGGCCGCACCGCCGCCATAGCGGTTGAGGTTGGCGGCTGTCCGCGGGTAGCGGGCGCGCAGTACGGCTCGCGCTGATGTGTCGGTCATGTCAGCGCCCCGTCCCGAATCGCACGCCGATCGTGGTCAGTACCACGTCGATCGCGAACAACGCGATCACGCACAACACCAGCGTCTCGTTGACGGCTATGCCAACGCCCTTGGGGCCGCCCTTCGTGGTCAATCCGCGATAACAGCCGACCAGGCCGGCGACCATACCGAACGTGGCCGACTTGATCACCGAGATGATCACTTCGGGCAAGCCGGTGACCAGGGTGAGCGTGCCGACATAGGCGCCGGCCGAAACGTGTTGGATGAAGACGCCGAAGACGAAACCGCCTACCAGGCCAATGGTTATCACCGCGCCGTTGAGCAGTGTGGCGACGATCGTCGCGGCGACGACCCGCGGCACAACCAGGCGGTGGATCGGGTCGATGCCGAGTACCTCCATGGCGTCGATCTCCTCGCGGATGGTGCGGGCGCCCAGGTCGGCACAGATGGCCGTCGATCCGGCGCCCGCGATCACCAGCACGGTGGTCAGCGGCCCCAGTTGGGTGACCGCGCCCAGCGCCGCGCCCGCACCTGAGATATCGGCGGCGCCGAACTCGGCCAGCAGGATGTTGAGCGTGAAGATGATCAGCACGGTCAACGGAATCGAGACCGCGATGGTTGGCAGCAGCGAAACACCAGTAATGAACCAGCCCTGCTCGATCGCCTCACGCCACTGAAAGGGCCTTCGAAATAACGCCTTACCGGTCAGCACGCACGTCCGGTAGAACCCGCCGACCGCGTCAACCCCGGGCTGGATCTGGCCGCGGAGATAAGTGGTGATCGGGATGTTGGCGGTCATCGTCGGGTCCCCGGGCTGTCGAGTCCGGCCATCAAGGCGGCATTCGCGACTTCGAGCAATTCTTGGGCGGCTTGCTTGGCCCCGGCGGGATCACTTGAGCAGATCGCATCGGCCAGTTTCCGGTACGCATCCGGACGCTTGACCTCAGCGCTCGTAACGGCGGCCAGGGCAGCGAGCGCCGGCTCGTATGTGGCGCGAAATGCGTTGTACATCAACCGATATACGATCGAACCGGCGCTGTCGACCACGTGATCCCAGAACGTGAGCACATGGCGTTGCCACTCGTTCGGATCCTTTTCGATCTGCATCGCTCGCAGTGAATCCTCGAGCAATTCCGCCAACTCAGGCTCATGCCGTTCGGCCGCCAGTTCCGCGACCTTCGGACCGTTTCGCAGCCGGGCCTCGAGAATGCTGCGGAAAACCGAAATGTCGAGCTCGCCATTGCGAAACAACAACCGGGGCAGCAGGTCCAGGCCGGCGTGCCGTCGGAAGTCACGCACCGTGGTGACGCCGCCGTGGCGCACCTCGACGAGACCGGCGGCGGAAAGCCGCTTCAGCGCCTCGCGAACAGCGGGCCGGGATACGCCGAGAACGTCGGCCAACTGGCGCTCGCTGGGCAAGGCTTCGCCGGGCTGCATCTCCCCGCTGAGCACGTCGGCGGTGATCTGCTCGAAAACGTCTTCGGGCACAGATCGACGTTTCACTGGCTGCAGCGCCATGCGC
>Ga0182033_10000821_pt1 | contig 15114 bp, 9 predicted proteins | sample tim00Cox0000000H_FD_125968 | JGI IMG/M metagenome (GOLD analysis project Ga0182033, IMG submission 125968) | Lab enrichment of tropical soil microbial communities from Luquillo Experimental Forest, Puerto Rico - timezero.00C.oxic.00.000.00H | ecosystem: Environmental > Terrestrial > Soil >...
ACTCCCCGTGCTCGCCGAATGCTTCGCCGTGATCGCCGGCGGCGACAACGAGCGTCCTGTCGCGAACCTCCGCCAGCGCGTCGAGCAGCCGCGCAATTCCCCGGTCCGCCGTCGCGATCTCGTCGTCGTACCGATCGATGACGCTGCGGCCCGACGCCGGGTCGCCGTAGGGCGCGTGCGGCTCGAAGAGATGAACCCACAGGAAGAAATGGAGATTGCTGATTGTTGATTGTTGATTGTTGATGGTGTGCAGCCACGCGATCGCGTCGTTGATCACTTCCGCCGCCGGGCGTTCGTTCGACGGCTGGCCGTTCGGCATCCTTGGGAGCCGGTCGCCGTACACGTCGAAGCCGCGCGCGAGGCCGAACTGATGATCGAGCGGAAAGGCGGCGACGAATGCCGCCGTGCGGAAGCCGCTGGCGCCGAGGACGGTCGCGAGCGTCGCGACGCTCTCCGACGCGCGCATGCCGTTGTCGCGCGCGCCGTGGCCCGGAGGATAGCGGCCGCTGAGAAGCGTCGCGTGCGAGGCGAGCGTGATCGGCGCCGCGGCATACGCGCGCTCGAATGTGGTGCCACGGGCCGCGAGCGCGTCGAGCGCCGGCGTGCGGGCGCGCGCGTAGCCGTACGTGCCGACATGATCGGCACGCAGCGTGTCGACGGTGATGAGCACGAGATTGCTGGCGCCGGACGCGCGTCGGGACGGTGCCTCGTGGCACGCGCAGAGTGCAAGCGCGACGCATGCCGTGCCTGCCTTCATGACTCCCCTCGCGAGTGCAGCCTTGAACTTCTGCACTACTTTGACTCTATCCGGGGCCGCGCCGTGCGCAGCGCGTCGAGCAGCTTCGCTGCAGCCTCCCGCTCGCGGACGTGGGTCGGCGGCGCGGCGAGGACGCGCCGATATACTTCGGCCGCTCGCGCCGGCTGTCCCGACTGCTGGAGCGCGATGCCGAGGTTCAGCCGCGCCTCGACGAAGTCGGGCGCGGCCGCCAGCGCGCGTTCGAACCAGGTCACGGCCGAAGCTGCATGACCGGCTTCCACCTCCAGCACGCCGAGGCCGTTGGCGGCATCAGCCGCACCTTCGTCGACCGCAAGCGCCCGGCGATAGGCATCGGCAGCACCGGCCCGATCGCCGCCCGCCCGCCTGGCGTTCCCAAGATTGCTCCAGTAGGAGGCGTTCGTGGGATCGAGCGCAGCGGCGCGCTCGAACGACGCTGCCGCCTCGACCGGCTGCCCGGCGTCGACCTGCAGCAGCCCCAGACCGTTGAGCGCCATGGCGTTCGTCGGGTCGAGCCCGAGCGCGGCACGATCGGCGCGCATGGCTTCGTCGCGCAGCGCAGCAGCAAGCGGCCCCGCGGCCGCCGACGCCGCGTCTCGCGCCGCGGCGGCGAGATCGTGGACGAGCGTGGCGTCGGTCGGCCAGCGGCGCGCCGCCTCGCGGTACACGTTCAGCGCGGCAAGCGGACGTCCGGCGTCCTTCAGCGCGCGGGCGTAGGTCGATTGGAACACGACCGCGTCGGGATGCGCCGTCGCCAGAATCTTCAGTGAGTCGACTGCGCGCGGCTGCCGCCCGTTCAGCGCCGCCAGCGCCTCCTCGAAGTCGTTCCACGCGGCAATCGAGCCGGCAGGGTTCGGTGACGTCGCCGCGCCGGACGCGGCTGCCGACGACGCGACGTAGCCGAGCGCACGCAGCCGTTCCTGCGCGTCCGCGGAGATCGCGGTGCGGGAGGCCGCGGCGCCGCGCGCGTGAATCGCGTCGGCGCGCGATCGCATCGCAGACGCGAGCTGGCCCTGCGTTCGATTGAGGTCGTGCTGCTCGCCGGGATCGCGCGACAGATCGTACAGTTCGGTGACGGCGCCGGCCACGATCGTCTTCCAGCGCCCGTCGGTGAGCGCCTGCAGGGTCGACCAGCCGGCGACGTGCGGGTATTCGGTCTCGCTGTAGAGGTCCGGCTGAGGACGACCCCCGTCGACACGTCCCGCAATCTGCAGAAGATTGCGTCCCCTGATCGCCGGCGGCGCTGCGACTCCGACCGTGCGCAGGATCGTCGACGCGACTTCAGCGAGGCTCACCGCCTGGTCGACGACAGCGGCGGGGCGACCTGGTTCCGAGATGATGAGCGGCACGCGCACCGTCGACTCGTAGAGCAGCATGCCGTGCGTCTGCTCGCCGTGATCGCCGAGCCCCTCGCCGTGATCGCCCGCGACGACGACGAGAGTGCGATCGAGGGCGCCCGACGCGCGCATCGCGTCGACGAGCCGCGCCAGCTGCGCGTCCGCATACGCGATCTCGTCGTCGTACGGTGTCCTGGTGCGACCGCGATAATCGGGAGGAGGCGCGTAGGGCGCGTGAGGATCGTAAAGGTGGACCCACATGAACCAGTGCGATTGTTGATTGCTGATTGGCGATTGTTGATTGAGCCATGCGAGCGCGCGATCGATCACGGCGCCGGCCGGCCGTTCGGCTTCGAGGCGCTCCGTGGCCCGGGGATCGCGCGGTATCTGATCGTCGTACACGTCGAAGCCCTGGGCGAGGCCGAAACGGCGGTCGAGCACGAAGGCTCCGACGAACGCGGCCGTCAGGTACCCGGCGGCCTTCAACCGGGTTGCGATCGTCGTCTGGTTCGCCGCCAGCGCGCCGGCGCCGTTCTCGCGGACGCCGTGCTCGGGCGGCAGCAGTCCGGTGTGGATGGTCGCGTGCGACGGCAGCGTCAGCGGCGCCGCGGTGCGCGCTGAGGTGAAACGCACGCCGTTGGCGGCGAGGCGGTCGAGCGTCGGAGCGACGCCGGTGCCGATGCGATCGGCGCGCAGCGTGTCGATAGTGACGAGCAGCACATTGGTCGCCGCCGCCGGTTTGCGATCGGCCCGGCCGCACGAGGCGGCCGAAACCGCGAACACAGGGATGAGAACCGCAGCGACAAGATTCGCGTGCCAGGACACCTGTTCGATTCTAGCAAGCAGAATCGGCGTGTCCATCGCCACAAACGTGAGTCTCAGGTTCAACTGCTTGTGCCGGCAGGGCGTCCCGCCGCATCTCAGCACCGATCATGGTCCCCTCGTCGACCGCGCACCGGTGGCAGGCGAACCTGCGAATTCTCGAGATTGCCGAACTCAAGACCGTGCCGTATGCCGGCACGCCATCGCGTGCCGGCCTCAGTCAGCGTTACGTGTGAACCCCGTCGCCCGCTCGGGGCCGATCGCTAGAAGGTCAGTCGGAGCCCAATCTGCGCGGTCCGCGGATCGACCGTCGCGTTGATCAGGTTGTAGTTCTTGCCGTTCACGAGCGTGAAGTTCGTCACCGCGTTCGTGTTGAACAGATTGTACAGGTCGAACATGCCCGTGATCTTGTAGTTGCCAAAGGTGACGCTCTTGTCGACACGGAAATTGAACATCTTGACGTTGTCGCTGCGGGCGTTGCTCAAGTCGTTTTCGAAAAATGCGACGTTACCGGCGTTGGGCAACCTGCCGGGATTGGTGGCTGAGGCAGAGCCGGACAGCGGGATCACCGTCGCGTACGGCCAGCCGGACTGACTGCTGAAGTTCACGGCCGCCCCGATGTCGTACTTGAACTCGTACCGCGCCGAAACCCGCGTCGCCCAGACTGTGGTTTTCTGGAGCGGCGACACGTTCGGATACACCTGTGCAAAATACATGGACCCCGCGCCGCCGACGACGCCGATCGGATCGGAGTTCAAGGGGCTGACGCTCGGGCTGGGCGAGCCGGAATTGCTCGCCGCCTGACGCAGATCGCTTCGCCACTGGTAGTCGAAGCTGCCGTTCACGAAGAGCCCCTTGCCGAACCGCTTGTTGAGCGCGAGCTCCACCGTGTCGTACGTCCATTCCGAGCCGCCGAGCGAATCGGGAATGTTCGTGATCTCGTTCGTGACCACGCCTTTGAGCGACGCGGGGATGTCATAGACGGTAAGTGGCTGCGTGCCAACGACGGTGCCCGCGCCCCCGTTGTAGGTGAGGATCGGCACGTTGACGCTCACTGGGACCGTATACTGCCCGATCCGCGCGACGTTGATCGTCGTGTAGAGGTTCTTCTCCATCTTGCGGATGTACGCGACGCGCACCGCCCCCTCCCCCCAGACCTGGCGATCGTAGGAGAGATCGAACTCGTCAGCGTAGGAGTTCTTCAGGTTCGGATCGACGATTGTGGATGTTCCGCCGGCCTGGTTGACGACCTGCCCGAGTTGGCTGGTGTTGTGGTAGAGCCCGTCCCCGTACGTGTCGTTGAACACGAAGTCCTTGTAGTTCGGACCACCGGGATCCGCGCCGGCCAGATTGTCGGCGAAGTTGAAATAGTACCGCCCGTAGAAGCCCTTGACCACGGATTTCCCGTCGCCCGCGACATCCCAGCCCACGCCCACGCGAGGAGCCACGTTGTTGACGGTCAACAGGGTGGCACCCGGCACCGTGGACGGCTGCCAGACGGCGCCAAGGGTCGGCAGGCGATTGGCGCTGCTGTAGTACGGCCGCTGGTGATCGTACCGGAGGCCATAGGTCAGTGTGACGCGGCTGCTGATGGCGAAGCGATCCTGGCCGTACAGCGTGTAGTGACGGTCGTAGTCCGACGATTGGGTCCAGGCGCTTCCAAATGTCGCCGGATCGCCGTAGTCGGTAATACGAATCTGGCTGGGCTTGCCGTTCGAGTCGAGATACAGGATCGGTCCGGACGTGCCGTTTGCCGTGTTGGTCGAGCGGTCGTTCATGAACTCGAACCCGAACTTCAGGTCGTGGGTGCCGCCCCCGCTCGGGAGGAAGTAGGTGACGTTGCCGAAGACCTGTGGCTTGCCGCGCGACAAGATAAAAGGACCGGTCTGGCCGGCGGCGTTGAACCAGCCCGCACCAATGTCAGAGTTCAACACCGAGTCGTGACGGGGAGGATTCGTCTGGTATGGGACGTTGGGCTGCTCCGGGAACGTGTACCCGAACTCGCCGACGTTGATCTCAGAGAAGAGACGATTGGACCAGGTCCTCTGCCAGCGGCCGTTGTACGCCCAGCTCGGCGACGACTGCGCGAGCGCCGACTGCTGTGGGGTCAGGGCGCTGATGCCGCGCAGCGGCTTTTGCTTCTTGCCCCATTGATAGTACCCGATGAACGTATCTTTCTCGCTCGCCTTGTAGCTTTCCTTCGTGGTGAAGTTGTTGAAGATGCCGAGGTCTGTGGCGAGGTTCGGATCGACGCCCGACACCTGCTTGTTGATCTTGAAATGGTTGTAAGCGGCGAAGAACCAGACCTTGTCCTTGACGATCGGACCGCCCAGATCCGCATGCCCTTCCCAGAACTGCAGGTTGGGTTGGCCCGTGAACCCTCGCGCCGAGGTTGCGGCATCGACGTTGTTGCCGACGAAACTGCCCGGCTCGTACGCGATGTTCTCGATGCCTGAGAACTTGTTGCCGCCGCTCTTGATCGTCGAGAAGATCGACGCCCCTGGCGTGTTCATGCTGACGTCTTGACCCGCCGCGCTCACCGCGATTTCATTCTGCACGTAAAAGTCTTGGTAGAAACCCGCGCCGCCGCTGCCCTCGGTCGTGTCCACACCGTCCGTGACGACGCGTGCCTGGTTGACGACGCCGAACGCCTCATAACCTGACTGCTGACTCTTGTGGCTGCCGCCCACGTCGACGCCTTGCATGCGCACGCCGGGCGTCTGCGCGAGGGCTCCCCACAGGTCGGTCGACGTCGGGACTCCCGTGAGCTGCGCCGTCGTCTGCACGTACCCGACGGACGTTGACTGCTTGTCAATGACCGGCGATTCACCCGTGACGGTGATCGACTCCTGCAACGACGCGATCTGCAGCGTGCCGTCAACTGTCAGCGTCGCGCCGGTCTGCAGGACAATGCCTTCGCGCTTCTGAGTCTGGAACCCCGCGAGCTCGAACGTCAGCGTGTAGGTTCCGGCAGGAAGGCTGGGGAACCGATATTCGCCCCCGGCTTCTGTGACGACCGACTGAGCGCCCAGGAGCGCCGGCGACGTTGCCGTCACGGTGGCGCCAGGAAGAACTGCGCCTTGGGCGTCCTTCACGGTCCCTGTGAGATGGGCTGGATTGATTTGCGCGTGCGCGGTCAGCACGCCTAGTGTGATTGTTAGGAGTCCGACTGCAAAACCCTTCCGGCTGAGCATACCTTCCTCCAAGACTGCCCTTCTCGGTCGTTAGGTCCGACTCGTCGAAGATGGGAACATGCCAACGGCCAGCGTACACTGACCAGTGTCCGGTCAACGGTCAGGCACGGCAAAACATCAAGACCAAGGTGCGTCGAATTCAATCTTTTGGTCGAACGGTGCACAAAATACCCAGATCCGTTCACTTGACCTCGACAAATCAGTTCGTGTGCGATCGCCTAGCTCAACATCGCGTTTGTGGGACGGCGCACATCCAAGCTCTTGGAGCGAAGGCTGTGATCGAAATCGGTAGGCTCAGGCTTGATTCCCAGTAAACATGACGCTCATTAGATCGTTCGCCGGGCGCAGATCGTTAGCCGGCCGCGTTGGGGTGGTCGCCGGCATCGTTGCGTGCCTCATCGCAGCCAGGATCTGGTTCGTCCGGGGGCACTCGAGCCCGCAGCTCACAAGCGGGGCGTGCCGAGGATGCAACGTGCTGCTCGTGACGATCGACACGCTTCGCTACGACCGTGTCGGCGCGTTCGGCGGCCGCGCGGGCCTCACGCCGAACCTCGATCGTCTGGCAGAATCGGGCCTGCGGATGACGCGCGCGTACACACCCGCGCCTCTAACCCTGCCGGCGCACGCGTCCATCCTCACGGCAGTCTCGCCGCCGGTGCACGGCCTGCGCGCGAACGGCCTGTTCAGGCTCGGGCCGTCGCTGCCGACGCTCGCAACGGTACTGAGGGGCGAGGGCTATCGAACGGGCGCGTTCGTCGGGGCGTTCGTCCTCGACGCGCGGTTCGGCCTCAACCGCGGTTTCGACGTCTACGACGATCGATACGGCGAAAAGTCTTCGAGCGATCCGGCCGAAGGTGCGGAACGACGCGCAGAGGACGTGATCAAGCCGGCGCTCGCCTGGATTCTAGGCCCGACTCACGATCCGCAATCACGTTGGTTTGCCTGGGTCCATCTCTACGATCCCCATGAGCCCTACCGGGCGCCGGAGCCGTTCGCGTCGCGCTACGAGCCCTATGATGCGGAGGTGGCGTACACAGACGCGATGATCGGCCGTTTACTCGACCAACTTCGCGCAGCCGGTCAGCTCGAGCGCACGCTCGTGGTCATGACGGGCGACCATGGCGAGAGCCTCGGCGAGCACGGCGAGCGCACGCACGGTGTGTTCACCTATGACGTCACGATGAAAGTGCCCTGGTTCTTGTGGGCGGAGCGGCGGATTCCCGCTCAATCGTTCGGGGGGCTGTCGCGCCTGATCGACCTCGCGCCGACGGTGACAGATCTGATCGGCGTCTCAAAGCCTGCGACCTTCGAGGGACGTTCGGTCGTCGCGAGCATCGGCGTTGGCGAGGGCGCGGCGACGGCGTACTTCGAGGCCTTGGATGGCAACCTGACCCGCAATTGGGCGCCGCTCACCGGCATCGTCAGCGGAAGCTACAAGCTGATCGATCTCCCGATACCCGAGCTCTACGACCTCGCGCGGGATCCCCTGGAGACGAAGAATCTCTTCACGAGCGAGCCCGAGCGGGGACGAACGCTTGGCGCCCTGCTGAGGGAAGCGACTGCTGAACTGACGGCGCACGGTACCGCCGGACAGAAGACCGTGCTCAGCGCCGAGTCGCGCCAGCGGCTTCAGGCGCTCGGCTACGTCGCCTCGAGCGCCGAGGCTGGCCAGCGTGCGTATACGGACGCTGACGATCCGAAGCTTCTCATTGGCATCTCAGACGAGCTGAATCGCGCCGCTGGCGCGTTCAACGCAGGCGATCGCACTGCGATGGCAGCAGTGCGGACCATCATGGAAGAGCACAACGGTTTCCCCCCTGCGTTCGCGATGTACGCGTCGATGCAGCGGGCGACCGGCGACCTGCCGGGCGCGATCGCCACGCTCGAGGACATTGTCCGCCGAGGCATCGCCGATGTGCGCGTCATGGTCGTCCTGGCAGGATATCTGGAGGAGGCGGGCGCGCACGAGAGGGCGATCGGTCTACTGCGCGCGATCATCGCCTCGCACCCCGACTTCTCCGAGGCCTACAACTCACTCGGCGCCGTGTACTCGGCGACCGGGCGCCACGACGAGGCACGCGCAGCGTTCCGCAAAGTGCTCGAGCTCGATCCGACGTCGGCCGTCGCCTACGCCAACCTCGGCATCGACGAGCTGCGCGTGGGCGACCGCGATGCCGCGATCGCCGATCTGACGCGCGCGCTCGATATCGACCCGCGCCTGGCAGTGGCACACAATGCCATCGCAACCGCCCTGATGATCGAAGGCAGGAAGAGCGAAGCGATCGCTCACTGGCGGCTGGTTGTCGAATCGAATCCCCGATCGTTCGACGCGCTGTTCAATCTCGCGACGGCGTTGAATCAGGAGGGACGATGGGACGAGGCGCGACCCTACATCGAACAGTTCGTCAGGGACGCGCCCCCGGCGCGATATGGGCCGGACATCATGCGGTTGAAGCGTCTGCTGGACAAGGGATAGTAACGGGGGCGGTAAAACGAAAAAGGCCGGATGAGTCGCCCCACCCGGCCCCGTAACCCGCCCGACCTGACCTACCCGACCTTCCCGACCTGACCTACCCGACCTATTCCCTACCAGACGAACCTGAACCCGATGCGCCCCGTCCGCGGTCCGAGAATCGCGGTCGGCGTCTGGAACGTTGGCACGCCCGAGCTCAGACCGGTCGACACATTGATCGTCTCCGCCGCGTACTGGTTGGTGATGTTGTAGATGTCGCCGAACAGCCGCAGCTTGGTCGGCCCGAGGGGGACTGTCTTCTCGACGCGGAGATCGAGCACCGAGATGTTGTCCTGGCGGTTTGCGTTGAACGGCGACAGGTAGAACGACGTGTTTGTCGGACTGCCCTGGCGCGACGCGCTGGTCGTGCAATTGCACGAGGGCGCCGGCGACGCCGGGGTCGCTATCGAGCCCGTGCGCGCGTAATTGGCCCCGGCCTGGAAGCGGTACGACAGGCTGGCCAGGATGCCCCACGGGAAGTTGTACGCGCCGGTCGCCTTCAGGCTGTAGAACGCGTAATCGCACTCTGCGGTGAATCCCAGGCCGCTCGCACAGCCCGGTCCGTTCGGCGTGCCTGGAGCGCCCCCGGACGGGTAGTCACGCTGCCACGTGTACCCGGCGCCAACGTTGGCCGAGTAGTTGTGGCTCATGCGCTTGTTGATCGCGAACTCGACCGTCTTGTAGTCGCCGTTGTTCGGCGCGTTGACGACGACCTGATTGGTCGGATACAGACAGTTTGCGGTCGGCGACGTCTGAGTCGCGGTGCATCCCGAGATCTGATTGTTCGGAATCCCGTAGGCCGTCACGTTCCGGTCGTCGGCCGTTCCCGCTTTGCCGTCCGGACCGACATCGACGAACGTGAACGGGACCGTGTAGGCGCTCGCCGGCCGATTCGGCTGCATCGTGCCGACCTGATTGCGGACCTGGAACATCACGAAGCCAAAGTGCGCGCCGACGCCCTCAGTCACCTGCTGCTCGAGGAACGCCGTGTACTGATTCGAGTACGGCTGTTTGAGGTTCGGGTCAACCGAAATCGTCCCGGCCAGCGCGCTTCCCGTCAGTGTGCTCGTTGTGTAGCCGTTGTAGACGATCGGATCGTTCGGACCCGCGGCTTTGAGCGAATATGTGACGCTCTTGCTGGCCTGGTTCTGGTTCGCATTGGCCGCCACGCCGACCCCCGGGTTGAAGCGGTACAGGCCGTAATTCACTTTCACGATAGTCTTGCCGGTGGCAAAGAGGTCGTACGCGACGCCGAGCCGCGGCGCAAACGCATTCCACGTGACGTAGGTCGTCTCCGGGAACGTGGTCGCCGGAATGCTGATGGGTGCAACGTTCGCCGGCGTCGGGAATGTATACGCGAGCTGATTCTGAGCCGGCGTCCAGACGCGGTAGTGATCGAAGCGGAAGCCGAAGTTGAACGTGGCGTGGCCGACCGCATACTGATCGGTCAGGAAAGCGTCAAACGTCGTCACCTTGTCGACGCTGAGGAGATCGCCGTTAGGACCCGCCAGGACGCCGCCGATCGCGGTCGCGGTCGGCGCATAAAAGACGACCTGCGTGGGCACGCCCGTCGTGTTGACGGTGATCCGTTCGTTGCCCGACGCTACTTGCTTGAACCCATAGTAGCCGGTCTCGCTCAGCCACTCGCCGCCGACCTTGAAGTTATGCGTGCCGCCCCAGCCGTCCTTGAAATAGGTGAGCGCACCTGTGGCCTGGCCCCGATGTCGATCGGTCTGCTCTATCTGGTCGCCGCCAAGGATCTGATTCAGTTGCGCGTTGAGGACCTCGGGTTGTGTCGTGTTGGTGTTGGCGACGAGGGGAAAGTAATAGCCGAACACGCCGTAGCGCGCTTCGGCGTAGAGGTTCTTGTTGAGCGTGCCGTTCCACTCCCCCTTGTACACCCAGCTACCGGAGCTCTGTGCATACGTTTGGTCGAGCGACACGAACACCGGATTTGTGACGGGAGATGGTCCAGGCATGCGATTCGGCTGACTCTTCTGGCCCCATTGGTAATAACCAATGAGCTTGTTGTTCTGGTTGAGCTGGTACGTGACCTTGCCCGACGGGTTCCACAAATCCGTGTGGAACGCCGTGCCGGCGATCGGTCCCACGAAGTTCGGCTGCCCGACATCGGTTGCCTGATAACGATACGAGAAGTACCACCAGACCTTGTCGTGCTTGATCGGCCCGCCGACGTTCAGGTTGAAATCGTTGTATTTCTGCAGCTCGTTGCTGTGATCGCGGATGCCGTTGGGGTTCGTTGCCGCGTTGTAGGCATACTGCGAGGGAAGGTTCGAGGCGATGTTGTCGCCCTGCATGCCGTTCGACTCGTAGTCCTTATAGATCTCGCCCTGGAATCTGTTGCCGCCCGACTTGCCAAGGAACTGGCTCTGCACGCCGGGCGTCGGCATCTCGGCGCCCTGGCCGATCGTGCCGAGGAAGACCTCCTCGAACGAGCCGTAGTCGAAATAGAAGCCCGCGCCGCTCGTGCCTTCAGTAGTATTGATGCCCTCGACGAGGACGCGGTTCTGGCCGCTGTACCCATAGGCCGTGTAGCCGGTCTGCGTGCCGGCGCGGTTGCCGCCCACGTCGATGCGGGACATCTGCACCGACGGTGTGACCGCGAGGAGGGACCACATGTCGCGCGAGTTGGGGATCTCTTGCAGCGCCTCGAGCTTGAAGTTCTGCTGCACGCGGGTGTTGGACGTGTCGATCACCGGCGACTCGCCCGTCACGGTCACCGTTTCCTGCAGAGAGGCCACCTGCAGCTCGACGTTGACGTTCGCCGTGAAGCCCATCGAGATCTGAATGTTCTCGCGCTTCAAAACGTTGAAGCCGGGCAGCTCGAACGTCACGGTGTAAGAGCCCGGCGGAAGCGCCGGGAACCGGTAATTGCCGCCGCCGTCGGTGACCGACGTCTGGACACCCATCAGCGACGTGCTGGTCACCGTCACGGTAACGCCCGGCAGCACGGCTCCACTGTTGTCGGACACTTTGCCGTTGATGGAGCCGGTCGTGCTCGCGCCACCGCCCTGCGCGAACGCCGTCGACGCCGCCAATGCGAGGCCCGCAGCCAGCGCGGCGACGACCAGATGTAACCCTCGGCGCCTCATGAACGTCCTCCTCCTGAAATCCGCGGACGAATCTCAGACACGCACAGCGTTCGGAATCGCTCGCTGACCGCAACGGTTGTGCTGAGCTTCAGGGCGGTGAGGTTAGCACCGAAGCTAAGGCGGCGCAATCATTTACGACGTTCTATCCCATGACATCTGGAGACAACGGCTCGAGAATCCAACCTGTTGGAATACAGCTCAGGTCCGAGCCTCTCGACCTGTCAGTGGCGGGGGCCTTCGACCTGCCTGAGGGCCTCCTCAATGAGCCGGTCGTTGTCTTCTTTGGTGAGATTCCGCTGGATGAGCTTCGAGGCGATCATGACCGACAAGTCCACCGCCTCGATGCGAATCTGCTGCACCGCGCGCGCGGTCTCGAGCTGAATCTGACGCTCGGCACCCTTGACGATCGCGTCTGACTCCAAGCGCGCCTTCTGCTTCATGTCCTCGCGGAGCCGCTCGGCATCCGCCCGGCTGCGGACAATCACCTGATCCGCTTCCGCGCGGGCTCGGTTCAAGATTGCCACAGACTCCTGATTCAGCCGTTCCAGCTCCTGTCTCGCCTGCTGCGCGTCGTCCAGTGACTTGCGAATGGCGTTCTGCCGGCTGTCGAGCGCCGCGAGCAAGGGCCGCCACGCGAACTTCGTGAGAAGCGCGACGAGGACGAGGAACGTGAGGATGGTCCAGATGAACAGCCCGGGATCGGGCCGAAGAAGCGGGTTATCCATGTGCGATCGATCCTTCTCCTTGGGTCACTTCCTTACGTCCTCGCTTCATTTGGTCAGCACCACGAGCAGCACGCCGACCTCGGCAATGATCGCCACGCCTTCGAGCAGGAACAGCGGGAGATTGATCGCGCCGACGATCTTGTCGGACGCCGCCGGCTGCCGCGCGATGCTCTCCGCGGCCGCGGCCGCAAACCTTCCGATGCCTAGCCCTGCGCCAATGACGATCAGCCCCAGTCCCAGCGCGGCACCAAAATAGTGCAAAACTGCCATTCGACCCTCCGTTTGTTTGTCTCAGTGATGAACGTGAATGGCCATGCCGATGAACACGGCCGTCAACAGCGTGAACACGTACGCTTGAACCATGACGACGATGATCTCCAGGCCGGAGATCAGCGCCGCGAACGGCACAGACACCGCCACGCCGACCCCGATCCCCGCGATCGCGCGGCCGAACAGATCCGTGAAGATGAAGATGAACGAGAGCAGCGTCAGAACGGCGATGTGCCCGCCCGTCATGTTCGCCGCAAGCCGCATCGTCAGCGCAAACGGCCGCGCGAACATCCCCAGGACCTCGATCGGGATCAGCAGAACATAAATGATCCACGGGAGCCCGTGCGGGACGAGGTTCGCCCAATGCTTCACGAAGCCATGCGCTTTGGTTCCCGCGACGATGATCGCGCCGAACGTCACCGTCGCGAGCGCGGCGGTCACATTGTAGTTGCCGGTCGCCGTCGTGCCGCCGTGCACGAGATGATTGAGGAACGAGTTCTCACCCGTGTGAAGCACGTAACGATCGAGCAGGCCCAAGACCTCGAAGATCGGAATCAGGCCAATCGCGTTGGCGCAGAGGATGAACACGAAGACCGTCAGGATGAGCGGTGCCCACGTGTTGACCCACTGTGCGCCGACATTCGGCTGCACAATCGTGTCGCGCACGAACTCGACGACCGCCTCCAGCGCGTTCATGAACCCCGACGGCACGAGCCGGTCCTGCCGTAAGTAGCGGCGCACGGACCAGGTGACGGCGACGAAGACAATCGCCGCCACGAACCACAGCATGAAGACGTGCTTGGTCACCGAGAGATCGATGCCCGCGAGCTTCGGCAGATGAATGAGCGGATGATCCGTGTTGTTCGCCACGTGCTCGACGATGGTCTTGGCGGCGTCGAACTTCTCGCCGGCGGCCTGGGCGGCGCCGGCAGCGTGTTCAGCGTGCTCCTGAACGGCTTCCTGAACGAGCATGTGATTAGCGGGTCCTACTTCCCCTCAGACGCAAACAACCGGCGCATCAGGAGCGCCTCGAACACATAGAGCGCGATGAAGTAACCCAAGAAGCTGACCACGAATGGACCGGGACGCAGGCCCACGACCGCCAGCATCACGATCACGTAGGCACCGAACCAGACCACCTTCGCGGCGAACGCGCTCAACATGAGCGACGTCAGCCGTTTAGGATGCCGCCGGTGCGTCCGTTCGATCAGCAGCCAGGACGTCGCGGCCGCCACGAGCGGCGCAACCATCCCCAACACCACTTCCCGCATCGTCCGCCGCCCGACGATCCCGATCACCAACAGCGCCGAGCCCACGCTGCCGATGACCATCCAGGCGACCATTCTCATTTGCGCCAGACGGTCTTGGCGAGCTCCCACATCCCGATCGCGATGCCGAGCAGCAGCCCGCCCATCAGGAACCACGGAGACGTGCCGCGCCAGGCATCGAGCGCATAGCCGATACCGCCAAAGAGCAGGATGGCGCCAATCAGCGCATAGCTCGCACCAGCCGCCGGACCGGCTCGTTCGACGTTTTCCTGCAGGCTCTCCGTGGAGCGCCTCAGAAAGCTCTTACGGTCCTCATCACCGCTTGGCATTGCCTGATACCGCTATCATGTCGGCCTGCTACGGACCGCGCTTGCGGGCCGGCAGGGGCACACGTGCGCCGTGCGGTCGGATTCGGTTTTCCCGGCTGAGTATAGCGTACCTTGTGAAAAAGTTCACTATGGCCGCGCGGTGGATTTGCGCTCCAGCTCTGAGTGTTTTGACAGGTTCATCGCCGATCGCCGACTGTTACAGCCGCATCATTTTCAGCGCAGGGTCGCCGTCGCCCCGCCTGCGCCGAGGGTCCTGGCGGACGCCTCGGCCACCTCGAACAACAGCCGCGGATAGACGCCGATGACAAGCGTCGCCGCGACAGCAATCGCCAGAACCGTCGCTAAGGCAGGACCGAGCCGCGGCTCCGATCCGATCGTGTCCTTTTTCACGTACATGAACACGACGACGCGGATGTAGTAGTACAGCGAGATCGCGCTGTTCAACACGCCGATGACGGCGAGCCAGTAATAGTGCGCGTCGATCGCGGCGCTGAAGAGCCACAGCTTGCCCATGAACCCGGCGGTCGGCGGAATCCCGCCGAGCGACAGCATGAAGATGAGCATGGCGAACGCCGCGAACGGATTCCTGAAGTTCAGCCCGCTCAGATCTTTGAGCTCGTCGCCGATGACGTCCTGCCGTCTGAGCAATACCACGACCGCGAAGGCGCCCAACTGCATGAAGGAATAGATCAGCAGATAAATCAGCGTCGCCGTCACGCCGCGGGTAGTCCCCGCAACAATCCCGATCAGGACGTAGCCGGCATGGGCG
>Ga0182033_10000825_pt1 | contig 15055 bp, 10 predicted proteins | sample tim00Cox0000000H_FD_125968 | JGI IMG/M metagenome (GOLD analysis project Ga0182033, IMG submission 125968) | Lab enrichment of tropical soil microbial communities from Luquillo Experimental Forest, Puerto Rico - timezero.00C.oxic.00.000.00H | ecosystem: Environmental > Terrestrial > Soil >...
ATCTTGCCGCGCCTCTAATATCAAGGATCGCAAAAGGCACCACAGGTCATTCTTTATGACCTGTGGTATATGAGACCGGCTTGAAGAGTCCTGGCAGGTTCATCTCATACCAGAGCTTGAGATCGGCCAGAGCCGGGTGCGCAAGGCCCTTCAAAAGATATTTTTCGATCCTCGGCAGATGCACGAGATAGGCTGGCTTGTGATCGCGCTTGTCGAGCCTTGCAAAAATCCCCAGGATTTTCGTCGCGCGCTGAGCGCCGAGGATCGCATAGGCGCGGGCAAAGCCTGCCATGTCGAAATCCGGGTCTTTTTGCCACCGCAGCCGCGCGTAATGGCCCAAAAGCTTCAATTCCACATCATCGGGCACCGTGATCCGGGCATCCTGGAGCAAGGCCGCGACGTCATAGGCCGGATGGCCGAGGACGCAATCCTGGAAATCGATGATGCCGACCTGGGCGATCCCCTCGCGCTCGGGCATCCAGATGAGATTTGGCGAATGATAATCGCGCAGCGTCCAGGTCTGGCGCGCGGAGGCTATATCATGCAGGACATGGCGCCAGAGATTGAGGAAACTCGCCTTGGTGCCCGAAGAAAGATGCGCCTTGGCGATATGGGGCGCGTACCACTCAAGGAGAAGTTCGATCTCGATCAACAGCGCGTCGGCGTCATAGGGCGGGATGCGATAGCTCTCGGTCTCCGTGACGGGAAGGGTTTCCGGCAGGTCCGCGCCATGCAGCGCGACGAGCGCCGTCACGGCCCAGGCATAGCGCTCCTGGATGATGCCCCCGTCATCGGTGATCTTGCTGGTGCCGAGATCCTCAATAATGGCGAGGCCGGTCGCGAGATCGGCGGCGAAGATTTTCGGCGCCGAAAAGCCTTGCGCCCGCAAGCCCTGGTCGATCGCTATATAGGGGCGAATATCCTCGGCAAGGCGGGCGATCGCGCTATAGGGCTTGCCAAAGCGGATCGGCGGCCCATCCCCATGCGGCGGCGAGATCATCAGGAGCGCCCGTTCGCCATTGGGCTTGAGCAGGCGTTCGTAAATGCGCGTCGAGGCATCGCCCTGCATGAAATGGCGTTCCGCGCCCTTCCAGCCGCTTGTCTCCATGATTTCCTGGATCGCCTTCGCGCGGCCGAGGCGGCTTGCGAAAGCGCCAATGCCGGTAATGGTCGCGCTCCGGAACGAGGGACCATATGAAGGGTTCAGGCTGAAATTTATATCGAGGCGGTCGGCGTTGAGGACATCTTCCGCGCGCTCCGGCCATTCGACAAGAACCAGCGCGCCTTCGGCGGCCTCTTCCCAGCCAAGCTCGCCCAAATCTTCCGGCCGGTTGATCCGGAAGAGATCGGCATGAACGATCGGAAAACTAATGCCCTCGTAGACCTGCATGAGGGTGAAGGTCGGGCTTGGCACTTCGAGATCTGGGTCGCCGGTCAGGGCGCGGATCAGCGCACGGGCGAAGGTCGTCTTTCCAGTGCCAAGATCGCCGGAAAGCGTGACAAGATCGCCGGCGCCGATCAGGGCCGCGACATCCTCGGCAAGCGCGGCGGTTGCCGCCTCATCGTCGAGGTTTTTTTGCCAGATCGTCTGGGCAGCGGTTTCCCGCATCGCCTCAGCGGCCATTTGGTTCATGCTCCCTCACATACCGCCGTTCCGAAGGGAACAGGCGGTGCCACTCCAGCAAATCGCTCTCGCGCAAGCGATTTGCTGGAAAGGAACCCTGAATTCCTTCGAATTCAGGGTATATACCGCCGTTCCAAAGGAGCGGCGCTTTCGCTCAAGCCCGCTGTTCCCGGGACGCCAGATTCACACCTTGTGCTGGAAAGATGCAAGTGACGGTCGTGCCTTCTCCCGGTGCCGTATCGATCAGAACGCGGCCGCCGTGCAATTCGACGAAGGAGCGCACGATCGAAAGACCGAGCCCGACACCGCGATGGCGCGAGCCGGTCGTATGGGTCTGGAACCGTTCAAACACATGTTCGAGTATTTCCTGCGGAATGCCGCGTCCCTGATCGCTCACCTTGAACACGACTTCGTCGCCACGCCGCAAGGCCGCCAAGGTCACGGTCTGGCCGGCCAGGGAAAAGCCGATGGCATTCGACAGAAGATTGAACAGGATCTGGCGGATGCGTTTGCCGTCGGCAATGAAGCTGCCGATATTGTCCATCGCGACGATCAGCAAGGTCAACGTCGATTCGGAGAGCCGGTCCTGCACGCCCTCGGCGGCTGCTCTCATCGTTTGGGCAATATCGACCTCGCCGAGCGACAATTCCATTGCATCCGTGTCGATCGAGGCGAGATCGAGAATGTCATTGATGATGGCGAGCAGCGCCGACGAGGAATTTATCACATAGCCCGCATATTCGCGCTGTTTCTCGTTCAGCGGCCCGATGGAGCCGTCGCCAAGCAATTGGATGAAGCCGATAATATTGGTCAGCGGCGAGCGCAATTCATAAGAGACATGGTGGACGAAATCATTGCGCAATTTCTCGGCATCGATCAGCGCCTGATTACGTTCAGTCAGAGCGCGTTCGACATTGACGCTCGCGGTCACGTCGATGAAAGTGAGAAGCGTCGCGCCATCGGGCAGCGGTGCGGCGGCGTAATCGAGGATCGAACCGTCGCGTCGCGCAAGGCGGCGCTCGAACCCTAAGCGCTGGTCCTGGAGACCGGCAACGACCGCGCGCAATTCGGCCCAGGCGTATTCATCGCCGAAGAGCGGCGTGCAGATCCGGGCCACCCGGTCGATATGCGGCTGGCCGTTGAGGGCCTCCGCCTCGAGTGTCCACATGCGGGCGAAGGCAGGGTTGAACAATTTCAGCCGTCCGTCGCTGCCGAAGACGGCGACGCCTTCCTTCAACGCATCGAGCGTCTCGCCCTGCACACGGATCGCGGCGTTGAATTGCGATTCGAGATGGAAGCGTTCGGTGACATCGTCGAAGAGATAGGTGATCCCGCCTTGCGGGTTCGGACTGATGACGGTCCGCAAGGTCCGCCCGTTCGGCAGATACCAGACCTGTTCGTCGGTTTCGAGCGATTGATAGGCGGCGAGGAGGGTTTCCTTCCAGCTGCGGAAATCGGCCTGCTCCGGCAGGAGCCTTGCGGCGCGCAGCCGGTCAAGGATCTCCGAATCGGCCGGGTTTTGCTCAAGCCAAGCCTGATCCAGGGCCCAGAGCTGGCGATAGGCGGTATTGTGGAAGACGAGCCGCTTGGCGCGATCGAAAATCGCCACTGCGGTTGAGAGCTGGTCGAGCGTGCGGGAATGAGCCTCAGACTGGCGCGCCATTGCGCTGCGCATCGATTCGAGCTCGGAAATATCGCTCGCCATGCCGGCGGCGGCGCCATGAACCGGCACCTCGACAATATCGAACATCCGCCGCTCGCCGGTGACCACAGCCGGGGCGCGCCCCCGCCAGACGAGGCCGCTCGCCCGCGCGAGCGCCGAGGCATCGCGAGCGGGACGTTCCAGAAGCTCGGTGCTCTGGGCGACCGCGTCGCGCCAGTTCCCGGCCTCGACGGCTCGGGCATAAGCGGCACTGACCCAGGAGAGGCGGCCGTCGCCATCGCGCGTCCAGGCCGGGTGGGGACTGGCGTCGAGAAGCGCGCGCAAGGCTTCGAGTTCGCCGACCGTCCTCGCCTGCTGGCCGCGCAGGCGGGAGAGATCGAGCCGATCGCCCGAGACATCGCGAATCCGCAGGACCGCGCGCCCGCTCACCGGGCGGCCCTCGATATCGAGATGGCGGCCGCTGAGGCTCGTGGCCGTGAAATGGAACGCTTCGCCACGTCCGCGCAGCTGGTCGATTGACCCTTCGAGCCTTTGTGCAGTGGCCGGCGGCAGCCAGGAGCCGAAGGCGAGCACATTACGGCCTGCCGATGTCTCCATAACGAGGCTGAAATCACCCTCGATTTCAGGTTCGGCTGCGAGCCCCGCCCAGGCAATGACGATCTGGGTATCGGAGGCAAGAAAGAGTTCGGTGCGGTCGAGCTTGGCGCGCAAGGCGGCAAGCTCCGTCCCCAGCGCCGCCTCGCGCTCCTTGGCGCGCTTCTTTGTATTGAGGTGGAGCAGGGCAGTCAGCGTCGCAAAAAGAGTGAGGCCGATCATCAGCGCGAGAGCCGCGACATCGACCTGAGAGAGCGAACCGTCGGGGATGAGCAATTGCTCGGCGCTATGGCCGGGCCTGACTGGCTCGCAGGCGAAAAAAAGGGCAAGACCGGCGACAAGCGCGCTCTTGCGGGAGCGCCATCGCCGCACGGATCCGCTCTTATCCTCCGCTGTTTCGAAGGAACAGGCGGCGCTCACCCGGCAAATCGCCTTCATGCGGGCGATCTGCCGGACAGGAACCCTGAATTCCTCCGAATTGAGGGTGTGCCGGCGCTGGCGCTGCCGCCGTCTCATAAATAGCCCCCGAACCCGTTTCGCTGAGAGACCCGTGCCGCTCGAATCGGAGCACTTTAACGATACGCCGGCTTTTTGAGAATCCGGTTAACGCATGGCGAACGGATTGAGGATACCCTGAATAATACCAAGGGTCGCAAAGCGCGATCCTTGGTTCCTTTCTGGAATTTTTGGCTTTTCTTTAGCGGTGCCGAAAATTCCAAAGCGGTCCAACGGTCATTACGACCGTTGGTAGAACTTCGAATTTTGGGGCACTGTGCTGTTTCAGTACCGGTAATGATCCGGCTTGAAGGGGCCAGCCTCCGGCAGGCCGAGATAATTCGCCTGAGCCGGTGTCAGCTTGGTCAGTTTGACGCCGATCTTGTCGAGATGGAGCGCCGCGACCTTCTCATCGAGGTGCTTGGGCAAGGTATAGACCTTTTTTTCATATTGGCCTTGCTTCGTCCAAAGCTCGATCTGCGCCAGGGTCTGATTGGTGAAGGAGGCCGACATGACGAAGGAGGGATGGCCGGTCGCGTTCCCGAGATTGACGAGCCGCCCCTCGGACAGAAGGATGATCCGCTTGCCGTCGGCAAATTCCACCTCATCGACCTGGGGCTTTACATTGTGCCATTTGAAATTGCGCAGGCCCGCGACCTGAATCTCGGAATCGAAATGGCCGATGTTGCAGACAATGGCGCGATCCTTCATCTGCCGCATGTGATCGACGGTGATGACATCGACATTGCCGGTGCAGGTCACGAAAATATCGGCGCGCGGCGCCGCGTCTTCCATGGTGGTGACTTCATAGCCTTCCATCGCCGCCTGCAAGGCGCAGATCGGATCGACCTCGGAGACGAGAACCCGGCAGCCGGCATTGCGCAAGGAGGCGGCAGACCCCTTGCCGACATCGCCGAAGCCCGCGATCATCGCGACCTTGCCGGCCATCATCACGTCAGTGCCGCGGCGAATGCCATCGACGAGCGATTCGCGGCAGCCGTAAAGATTGTCGAACTTGGATTTCGTCACCGAATCATTGACGTTGATCGCGGGCCAGAGGAGCTTGCCGTCACGCTCCATGAGATAGAGGCGATGAACGCCGGTCGTCGTCTCCTCGCTGACGCCCTTGATGGCATTGCCGCATTGCGTGTACCAGCCGGGCTTCGATGCGAGCCTCTTCTTGATCGCCGCGAAGAGAACTTCCTCTTCCTCATTGCCTGCCTTGTCGAGGAAGGCCGTGTCGCCCGCTTCCGCGCGCATGCCGAGATGGATCAGCATGGTGGCGTCGCCGCCATCGTCGAGGATCATGTTCGGCGTGCCGCCATCGGCCCATTCGAAGATCTTATGGGTATATTCCCAATAATCGACAAGGCTTTCGCCTTTGATGGCGAAGACCGGAATGCCTGCCGCGGCGATGGCTGCGGCGGCATGGTCCTGGGTCGAATAAATATTGCAGGAGGCCCAGCGGATATCGGCGCCGAGCGCTTTCAGGGTCTCGATGAGAACGGCGGTCTGGATCGTCATATGCAGCGATCCGGCGATCCGCGCGCCCTTGAGCGGCTGGCTTGGGCCATATTCGGCGCGCGTCGCCATCAGGCCGGGCATTTCGGTTTCGGCGATGGCGAGTTCCTTGCGGCCCCAGCCGGCAAGCCCGATATCGGCGATCACATAATCATTGGACGAATGGGTCATGGCCTTAAACCGCTCCTGGAAAGAGTTTTATTTTCTATATACCGCCGTTCCGCATCAGGCAATAAAGATATAAGCAAGTCTTTATGTCGTTCTTCTCAGTCCCAGGATGATGCGCAGGGGAACGCGCTTGCGAAGAAGCATAAGCTTGACTGTTTTTTCGCCTAGAATGGGTGCAATCGTTTCATAATGCGTGACGAGTTGCTGGGCCAAGCGCGATCGCTGTGCCCAGCGGGGAGCGGCGGGATCAGGATTCTTGAAATCGAGGCAGCTCAAAAGGGCGATGAAATTCAGACGCAGCCAATGATTTTGGACGAATCTCGCCGCATGGGTGACGAGATGGTCGATCAAAATCACTCTCGTCCTGTCGTTATTATCCCCATGTCCGCCCGGCTGGTAGCAGAGCATGTTCTGCAATTGAGCGGATTTCGTGAAGATGTTGCTGCCATGAATGCGATAGATGAAGATCGGCTCATCTATCAGGATACTGCCGCATAAGGCGCTGATCCCATGCGCGAAATACATATCGGTTCCGGTCCGCAGCCCGTAGAGCGCTTCATTGTCCGCGAATAAAAGAAGTGCATCGCGCCGGTAACAATTGCCGGAGGTCGGCGACCAGACCCATTGATTGAACAGCGGCGGCACGTAATAGATTTTCCCGGCGAGCGATCGGGCAAGACCCTCCGCCGGCCATTTTGGGCCTAATCCATGCTCATAGGGCCGGAAAAGATCGCGGCCCATGCCTTTGCCGCTTCGGATATAGCGATTGAGTTCGGTTCCGGTACTGACAACCACCTGGCCATCGGCGCATTGCAGCATGTCGCCGGACGTGAACCCGATATGGAGCCGCATTGACAAATGCACCAGGACATGCATCTCAACGCTTCGCGGTATCAGCATATCATCGGCGTCGAGGAAGATCACATAAGCGCCAGAGGATGCCGCGAAACCGTCGAGCGAAGCAGGGGACTGCCCGTCATTGCTGGCCCGGCGGATGATTTGGACCTGCGGGAGATCGGCCTCGATTTCGGCCAGGATCGCAGGACTTTCATCGGTCGAGGCATTGTCAACGATAATACATTCAACGTTTTTATAGGTTTGACCCAGAACCGAATCGACAGCCTGCCGCAGGTAGCGGCCGTAATTATAATTGACGATAATGACGCTGACCAAGGGAAGATCCGCATCCTTCGGCGGCGCGGCCACAATGGCTTCCAGCAAAGCGCTTTCCTGTAAATCGGCTTCCTGCAATTTATCTTCCGGCAAGACATCTTCCGATGAGAAACTCTGCGAATGCTGCGAAATGTTCATTCCCTGCCTTCCCCTCGTCTATGCCGCTTTGACACGGCGCCGTCTCATGCTGATCTTGCGCGGCACGGCTTGATCCCTATGTCTGCGTCGCTATACAGATTGGCCGAAATTCGTGCCTTTTGTCGTGCCTTTGTCATTGGGTGCTGAAAAATGAAGCGCTTAAAATGAGTCAGGAAAACCCGGTCTCCTCTGCTTTATCATGCCTCCCGAGCGTTTCAGGGTATAGCAGAGAAATCGCGGTTTTTTCAAAAACGAAAAATAATGCCTCTCGGCCGATGCGTTTGCGCCCGTGATATAGCGTTTTACCGGAGGTGCACCGCCTGTTCCTGCGGAACGGCGGCATACCAATCACCCCTCGGCAACTCCTTGAAGTGAAGGTTACATGCCCGAAACCGTAACGCCGCAAAAGAAATATGGCATAGCCATTATCGCCAATGACAAGATCATCGATTGGCTCCTCTCCTTTCTTGAGAGCTATCTGGCGACCAATGCGGCGACGCCGCTCTATCTTATTCCCTATGACGATAACGTGACCCTGACCCGCCGCGCTGCGGATGTTTATGGCGTCAATTTCGTCGAGCCCGAGTGCGTCGAGCTCGATGCGCTCGCCAAAAGGCTTTACCCCTTGTATCCCGGACATCGTCGGCGGCTGCGAAAATTCCTTTCCCTGGCGCTGCCCTTGGACGAAGTCATCTATCTCGACGTTGACATCATCCTTTTTCGCGATTTTCGCGAGGTTTTCGGGCTCCTCGAACCCGGCAAGACGGATTTTATCGTGGCCTCCCCGACCGTCGATTATGTCTATAACAAGAAGCGCGAGAAATATGACTTTCTGCAGGAGGGGATGCTGTTCAACGATGGGTTTTTCGCCACCTCAAAGGAAATCCTCTCCCTCCAGGATTTTTATGATGTGATCGACCAGGATGAGAAGATCTTCCATTCCGTGCGTCAGCGCGGCGGGTTGTTTGCGCAGCCGGTAACAAATTTCGTCGTACATCGGCGCCGGTTGAACATCGTACCGCTCAATGTGTGCATTCCAGGCGCCTCGGGCGAAAGCTTCTATAAGGCCGAGGGGGTGACTTTCGCCGATGACGGGCCACTCGACGTTTATGGCAATAAAATCTATTTTGCCCATTGGGCCGGGGCCGTTGGTCTTCCGGGCCGGCGTGTTTTCGACGCCGCCTGGCATGATTACGCAAGGAAAGCTGCGGCGCGAATGAAGCTTTAGAGCGTGTCCAGCAAAAGTGGGTACCGATTTTGCGTCTGGACACGCGACAAAACAAAGAGTTAAGAGCAAGATGACGATTCGAAGATAAGTCATGCTCTAGCGGGTTGATCGACCCTGAATCCTTGAGGATTCAAGGTTTCTCTACGGTTATTTGCTTGACCGGGGAGCAATTTGCCGCGGCGCGGTGCTTGATGCGGGTTCAGGAATGCCTCGATTACTCACATTCTATCTTGCCAGGCGGATCGCTCTTGCGGCTTTGCTGATCGAGACGAGCCTGTGTATTCCGGTGGTGATGACTTCGCTTGTCAGCTATCTGCCACCGGCCGCCGTGCGCAGCGGCCTCGTCGTGCCGGCCCTTCTCGGCACTTTGCCGACTGTTCTTTATATCGCGCTTCCCATGGCGGTCGGCATCGCGATCGCCCTTGAATTTTCGCGCATGTCGTCGGAAGGAATGATCGCGGTTCTCTATTCTTTGCGGCTTTCGGTCTGGTCGATTGCCATGCCTGCGGTCCTTGTCGCGACGTTTGCGACAGGTCTTGGCTATTTCATCTCTTCGGTCCTGGCACCAGCCTATGTCGGGCAGATGCATGATGTGATTCATATCATCCGCAATTCGCTCAACCATCGGATGCTGGAGCCGGCGCATTTCTACACATTCGACAATGGCACGCGCACTTTATATTTCCAGCGCTGGCGCTCCCCGGATGTCGTCTCGGGCATGTTCATCCATCAATTCTCGGCCGAAAAGAACGAGGAACAGATTATTACGGCCGAGACGACGGAATTCCGCCGTAACGAGCATGGCGTGGTGATGATCATGAGCCAAGGCTCGATCGAGAGCCGTCAAGCTGGTAGTTCGACCATGCATTCGGCAAATTTCGATGAATATGTGATCCCGATTGACATGCAGGGCTCGGGCGGTCTTCCCCAGCGAAACTGGCGGGGCGTTTTCGAACTGCCCTTTGGAGAATTCTTCAGCGGGCGGCCTGACAGCACTGTAAATGAGCGCCTTTATGCCGAATGGATGAGCGAGGCGACCAAGCGCTTCGCACTCCCCTTGCTCGCCTTGGCGCATACTCTTCTTGCAATCGGCGTCGTTCTGACTTTCTCCTCCGCCACGGGTCGCCGCAATTCCACGGTGGCCAATTTATCCCTTATCGTGGTTCCAGCCGCGCATATTGCGATCCTCATCGGCGCCGAAACTCTGGTGCGAAAGGACCCGCATCTGGTCTGGCTCGTTGTTTTCGCCATCTGCGTGGAATTTGCCGCCGCGCTCTTCATGATTTATCGCCGGAACGCCAATTTTGCGCCGGTGTCGCCGGGGCCGCGGCTTGCCTGAGCCTTTTCACGTTGATGCTCCGTCATGCGCGGACTTGATCCGCGCATCCAGGCGAGCGGGTTGAGGCTGTGCGCAAGCAGCTGGGCACTTCACGCCGAAAATCGGCGTTCCTGGACGCCCGGATCAAGTCCGGGCATGACGCATTGATAGCTGGTGGCGCAACGGCTTCGCCCGCAGCGGATGCCGGGCGCGAATTTTCGCTCTAAATTGTTTCCGCGTCGGCGGGGACGGGCATCGTCCTGTCTTCGAGTGCCCCGCGATAGCGGGCGATCACTTCCCTTGATGGGCCGAGCCCGCGGACCACGCCGTCTTCGATCCAGAGGACGCGATCGCAAAGGCTCTCCAGGGTCGGCAGATCGTGCGAGACGACCAGGATCGTGCCATGCCGCGCGAAAGTCTGGATGAAGGCGTCGCATTTGGCTGCAAATTTCGCATCGCCGACGGACAGGGCCTCATCGACGATCAGGATATCGGCGTCGGCATGGGCGCAGATCGCGAATGCGAGACGTGCCGTCATGCCGCTCGAATACATTTTCAAGGGCTGATGGAAGAAAGCGCCAATGTCGGCGAAGGCGGCTATGTCGGGCAGTCTTTCTTCTATGGTCGCGCGCTTCATGCCGAGGATCGCGCCGCCGATCAAGGCATTTTCCCGGCCGGTCAATTCGTGATCGAAACCTGCGCCGAGTGCGAGAATTGGCGCCACCCGGCCGTTGATCGTTACGCTCCCATGCGTCGGACGGGTGATTCCGCAAAGGATCTGCAAGAGCGTGGTCTTGCCAGCGCCATTGGGGCCGATAATGCCCAATTTCTCACCGCGATGAACCTTGAAGGTGATGTCTCGCAGCACCCAATGCCGATGATAGAACTGTTTCCAAAGTCCAAAGAGCGCCTGTTTGAGCTGGTCGTTCCGGCGCAAATAAAGTTGGAACGCCTTGCCGACATGATCGCAATGGATGGCGAGATCAGATGACATCGACGAAGACGGCCTTGTATTGCATGAAGAAGCGATAGGAAAAAAAGAAAACGAGAACCGAGATGCCGGCCGTGCCGCAATAAAGAAGCGGATCTGGCACTTTGTTGAATAATAGCAGATTCCGGATCATTTCGACGTAATTTCCAATGATATTGAAATGCACGTAAAACCGCAGATGCGGCGGCACATCATCGATGGAATAAAAGATTGGTGTTGCGAACATCAGAACCGGCACGATCGAAATCATGAGATGGGCGACATCCCGCGTGAAGGAGCCGAGCGCCATCAGGAACCAGCAGATGCCGAGCAGAAACAGAAAAAACGGCAGGATGACGAAAGGCAGGAGAAGACTCGTCGGCGGCAGCCCATGGGTCAGCGCGAGTTCGAAAACAACAAGGACAGCGAGGCTGATCGCGGCATAGACGGCGGCGCGAATGGTGGCTGTCCAGGCCAAGGTCTCGCTCGGGAAGATCGATTTCTTGATGAAGCCCGCATGTTCGTGCAAAAGCCCCGGCGAGCGATAGGCGAGCTCGCTGAACAGATTGAAGACGATCAATCCGGTGAAGATCGACAGCGCATAGGTGCCAAGGCCACCGCTTTTTGCCGAAGTCGGGACCCCGACAGCATTGGAGAAGATCACCGTATAGGCGCTCAGCATGACGAGCGGACCGAAGATGGCCCAGAGCCAGCCAAGAACCGATCCGCGAAACCGCGCCGCCAATTCGCGGCGCACAACAGCCCGGATCAATTCACGAAAGTGCCAGGCATTGGTAATGGGCGTCGTAAGGTTCATCCGTGCGGCTGGTCTCGATCACGTCTTGGCTCGATCATCGTGACGGATGTAGACCAGTTTAGATCGCGTCCGTCAACGCGCGCCTTATCACGGTCGCGTGCGCAGCCGTCAACGGCAAAGCCGTCCTCTCGCGCATAAAAGAGGCACCGCTGCATCAAAAATGACACAGCAATTGGCGCGAAACGCGGCAGCCGCCTCTTCGATCTACAGCAAAAGCCACAAAAGCCGTGATATGCCCTGAATCCGTGAGGATTCAGGGTTCCTTTCCAGCAAATCGCTTATCGATGAGCGATTTGGCTCAAGTGGCGCAGCCTGTTCCTTCGGAACGGCGGTATAACGAGCAGACGTGATTAAGATTTACTCGCTCGCTTCGGGCGCCTTCAGGCCCGCGGTATGCGCGCTTCCCGAGCGGGTGCACATGATCTTCACATATTCCTCGCCCGGCCGGGGCGCCACGGCAGTCGTCGCGAGCGTCGTTTGACCCATCAATCCGCACATCATTTCATTCTGAACTTTCGGCCCCTGGACGACGTCAACCGCCGTATCCGGCTGGCAGGCAGCACGATCCAAGGACATGGAACAAACCAGAATCAAGATTGTGAAAGGAGTCATCGACCAACCCGCGCTTGAGGAACTCCTCAACGTCCCCTCTACCGGCAAATGCCGTTTCAGCCTTACCGGAACTTTTTGTTAACCTCTAAGCAGCTTTTGTGCCTGCAGCAATGGACGAGGTGACGCAGGGTCAGCGGGGCAATTGCCTGATCCGCAATGAAATTCAGCTTCGGACCCTCGTAATTTCAGCTTAACCGAACCAAGTGTATCTTCTAGCATCGGAATTGGCTAAGATCGCTTTCTCGTTAAAGGCGAATGGTTCTGATCGGTCAACCATGAAGCGCAGTTTCATTTTTCTCGCTATTCTCCTTCTTCTGGCCGGGCTCGGCGGCGGGCTCGGATATTTCCAATTCATCGTCAAGCCGCAGATGATCAAGCAATTCATCGCGCAGGCGGCGCCGCCGCCCGCCCTGGTTGCGGTTGACAAGGCGAAAGCCGAAAGCTGGGCGCCCCGTCTGCCAGCGATCGGCTCCTTGCGGGCTTTTCAGGGCATTGATGTCGCACCGCAGATCGGCGGCATTATCGAGGCGATCAAGGTCGATTCGGGCGAGGATGTCCAGAAGGGCGCGCTGCTCTACGAGATCGACAATTCGGTGGAACAGGCCGACCTCAAGAACAACCTTGCGGTTTTGAAAAATGCCGAGCTTACCTATGAGCGGCAGCGGCAGCTGACTTTGAGTAACAATACGACCAAGGCCAATGTCGATTCGGCTGAGGCCGCGCGAGATTCAGCCGCCGCCGCGGTGGAGAAGATTCGCGCGACCATTGCCCAAAAAATGCTCACCGCGCCTTTTTCGGGCCGCCTCGGCATCCGTAAGATGGATATCGGCCAATATGTTTCTCCGGGGACGAGCCTTATTACCCTCCAGCAGCTCGATCCGATTTTCGTCGATTTCCCGGTTCCTGAAAAATCCGTCGAGCTTCTGAAGCCGGGGCAGAGGATCGAGGTCGAGGTCGATTCCTTTCCGGGCAAGATCTTTCGCGGCACGATCAAGACGATCGATGCCAGGGTCGCCCAGGAAAGCCGCAATGTTCTCGTCCGTGGCGAACTCGACAACAAGGACAAGCAATTATTGCCCGGCATGTTCGCCAATGTGAATGCGATCGCGGGTGCGCCGCTTGCTGTGGTGACCTTGCCGCGCACGGCGGTCACCTTCTCGCTCTATGGCGACAGCGTTTTCGTGGTGAAACCGGCCGGTCCAGAGGCCGGCGCGGCGCAGGCGGCGCCCGTAAATGGCGATCTTCCGTTCAAAGTCGAGCGGCGTTTTGTGCGAACGGGCGATACACGCGGCGACAGGGTGGCGATCCTCGAAGGCATCCAGGCCGGTGAAATGGTCGTGACCGAAGGCCAGCTCAAATTGCAGCCCGATGCCCGTGTGCGCATTGACCCTAACGCGCGGCTTGCGCCGCCCGCAATCCGGCCGAAGGAATAGGGCACCATGTCCTTTACCGATATTTTCATCCGCCTGCCGGTCCTGGCGAGCGTCGTCAGCCTGCTCATTCTCCTTATCGGGCTGCAATGCGGCTTCAAGCTGCAGGTCCGGCAATACCCGGAACTGTCCTCGACCACGATCACCATCACCACGAGCTATCCGGGCGCCAATGCCGATCTCGTCAAAGGTTTTATCACGACGCCCATTGCGCAGGCGGTGGCGAGCGCCGAGGGTATCGACACGCTGGTGTCGAATTCGCAGCAGAACAACTCGACAATCACGCTCAATCTTCTGCTCAATGCCAATCCCGACCGCGCGGTGGCCGATGTCCTTTCCAAGGTGAACCAGGTCAAATATGTGCTCCCGCGCGAAGCGCTCGATCCGGTCGTGACCAAGCAGACCGGCGATTCGACCGCGCTTCTTTATATGTCGTTCAACTCGAACGTACTGACGCCCGCGCAGATCACCGATTATCTGACGCGCGTCGTCCAGCCGAAACTGCAGACGATCGATGGCGTCGCCAATGCCCAGATCCTGGGCGGCCAAACTTTCGCGATGCGGGTGTGGCTCGATCCTGATCGCATGGCGGCGCGCGGCGTCACGCCCGCAGACGTCAGGGCGGCTTTGGCCGCCAATAATTTCACCTCGGCAGCGGGGCAGATCAAAGGCGATTTCGTCCAGACTTCCATCAATGCGCAGACCTCGCTCGATTCGGCTCAGGCGTTCGGGCAGCTTGTGGTTGCGACGCGCGGCGATGCGCTGATCCGGCTTGGCAATATTGCCGATATTGAACTTGGCCCCGAATCGGTCGATTCCTCTTCCGTTTTCGACGGTCTGAAGGCGGTTTTCGTCGGCATTTATTCGACGCCCACCGCCAATCCGCTCGACGTCATCAATGGCGTGCGCAAGGCTTTTCCCGACCTTCAGGCGCAGCTTCCGCCCGGCATTGATGCGGCCATCGCCTATGACGCGACCAATTTCATCCGCGCCTCGATCAATGAGGTCGAAAAGACGCTCGGCGAAGCGGCCATCATCGTGGTCATCGTCATTTTTCTCTTCCTCGGCAATCTGCGCTCGACGCTCATTCCGATCGTGACCATTCCGCTGTCCCTGATCGGCGTGATGATCATGCTGTTCGCGCTTGGCTATTCCTTGAACCTTTTGACCCTGCTCGCGCTCGTTCTCGCGATCGGTCTCGTCGTGGACGATGCGATTGTCGTCGTCGAAAACATCTATCGCCACATCGAGGAAGGCCTTCCGCCGCGCGAAGCCGCCATCCAGGGCGCACGGGAAATTACCGG
>Ga0182033_10000826_pt1 | contig 15054 bp, 14 predicted proteins | sample tim00Cox0000000H_FD_125968 | JGI IMG/M metagenome (GOLD analysis project Ga0182033, IMG submission 125968) | Lab enrichment of tropical soil microbial communities from Luquillo Experimental Forest, Puerto Rico - timezero.00C.oxic.00.000.00H | ecosystem: Environmental > Terrestrial > Soil >...
CTGGCTAGCCAACATGTTGAACTCGCACCCGGTGCACACCTGGCGCGCGGCGGCGCTGCGCAACCGTGCCATCGCGGGCTCGCTGTTCTTCCGGCCCAAGCAGCTGGTGCCGATGGTGCCGCCCGGACCGGCGAACGACAACCGTGCCTGGATGCGCTACCCCGGCGCCGAAGGTGGATTTGCCTAACGCCTGCCCGCGCTGCGGGTGCACGGATCGTCTACCGCCGCGATGACTTTGGGGAGCGGGTACAGCGGAAGGCGCTACAGATCACCGAGACCGGGTGCCGGTGCCAGGCGTGTCAGACGTACTGGCCACGAGAACGGCTGACGTGGCTGGCGCGACTGCTCCTCGAGGACGGATCTGCCAGTCGGTCACCGGCACAGTGTGCGCTCGACTGCGCGCTTCGCCGGGTAGCGCGCGGGCGGCGTGCCGTGGGCCGCTGCGTCTCGCAGGCGTCTCGCAGCAGCTTCAACGGAGATTCGCGCAACCATCAGAGCCAACCGCCCTGAGCTGCAGTTTCCTTGCACAGCCAACACAGCTAACTGTGACAAACGCCGAGAGACTAGTTCAGGTTGTAGAAGCGCTGCGCGTTCAACCCGCCGATCTTTTCGCGGGCCTCCTCGCTGATGTCCGCGCGGGTTCGCAGATGTTTGGTGCTCTCCGGCCATTCGCCGTCCCAATGCGGGTAGTCGCTGGCGAACATGATGAAGTCGGCGCCGAGTACGTCGATCACGCCGGGCAGGATCGGTTCCTCCGGTTCACAGGTCACCCAGATGTTGCCGGCGGCCAGATACTCGTGCGGATCGCGGCGCCAGCCGTGCTCGACCCAATCTCCCCGCTTTTCGTAATGCTCGTGCAGGCGGTCGATGAAGAACGGGACCCAGCCCGCGCCTGCCTCGAGGAAGGCCACCCGCAACTGAGGATGGCGCTCGAAGACGCCGCCCGAAACCAGCGCTGTCATGGCCGTCATCTGGTCGAACGGAAAGCTGATGCAGTGCACCTGGATGTAGTTGGTGAAGCGGTCCACGCCGATCTTCGGCAGGTGTATGCCGGGGGCGCCGTGAATGCCCAGGGGCATCCCGAGTTCGACGGCGGCGGCGTAGAACGGATCGAGGTCGGGGTGGTCGAGGTTGCGGGTTTTTAGCGCCGGCGGCACGAGAGTCGACACCAGCCCGAGGTCTTTGGCCTCGGTCATGACGTCGATCGCCAGCTGGCCGTGCTCGACGGGCGCCACGGCGACGCCACGCAACCGGCCGCCCGACGGGGCGCAGTAATCCGCGATCCACTGGTTGTAGAGCCGGCAGAATCCCGCCGCGAACTCGGGGTCCTCGAGACTGGGCGCGCACAGCCCCAGGCTCGGGTACAGCACCATCGTGTCGATGTGATCGCGGTCGGCGTCGCCCAGCACGCCTTCGGCCGATCGGCAATTGATGTCGGGAGCCTTGCTGATCCCGTGCTCGGGCGGACACCCCGCACCGGGGCCTTGGTCCTCGGGGTAATTGCGGCCTTCGAACGTCAGCCGCAGTCGCCCGTCGGTGCTCGGCTTGACGTGTTCCGGCCAGCGCTTGATTGCTTCGATCGCCAGCGAGGAGTTTTCGGCGACGTGTCCGTCGGCGTCGATGATTCGCATGTATCCGGAACTTACCCTCGCGGATCGCCGCCGGGTACTGCACGATGCTCAGGTGACCACACAACGGTTGACCGGCGATCAGCGAAACTCGTTCATTGCGGCGATGTTGGGCTGGACCATGGACGCCTTCGATTACTTCATCGTGGTGTTCGTCTATGCCGATATCGCAAAGACGTTCCACCACAGCAAGGCCGAAGTCGCGTTCATCACCACCGCGACCCTGGCCATGCGCCCGGTGGGCGCGCTGCTGTTCGGTCTGTGGGCCGACCGGGTCGGTCGGCGTCTCCCGCTGATGGTGGACGTGATCTTCTACTCGATCGTCGGGTTCCTGTGCGCGTTCGCGCCCAATTTCACCGTGCTGGTGATCCTGCGGTTGCTGTACGGCATCGGCATGGGCGGCGAATGGGGGCTGGGGGCCGCGCTGGCCATGGAGAAGGTTCCCACCGAGCGGCGCGGGTTTTTCTCCGGCCTGCTGCAGGAGGGTTACGCCTTCGGCTACCTGCTGGCCAGCGTGGGAGCGCTGGTGGTGTTGGACTGGCTGGGGTTGTCGTGGCGCTGGTTGTTCGGTCTGTCCATCATTCCGGCGCTGATCAGCTTGATCATCCGGTACCGCGTGCAGGAGTCCGAAGTCTGGGAGGCCGCGCAGGACCGGATGAAGCTGACCAACACCAGGGTTCGCGACGTGCTGCGCGACCGCGCGATCATCCGCCGGTTCATCTACCTGGTGCTGCTGATGACCGCCTTCAACTGGATGAGCCACGGTACCCAGGACGTCTACCCCACCTTCCTGGGGGCGACCGCCAACCATGGTGCCGGCCTGGCCAGCACGACCGTCAAGTGGATCGTCATCGTCTACAACCTCGGCGCCATCATCGGCGGGCTGTTCTTCGGCACGCTGTCGCAGCGATTCAGCAGGCGCTACACCGTCGTCTTCTGCGCGCTGTTGGGGCTGCCAATCGTGCCGCTGTTCGCGTACTCGCGCACCGCGGCGATGTTGTGCCTGGGGTCGTTCCTGATGCAGGTCTGCGTGCAGGGCGCCTGGGGCGTGATTCCCGCGCACCTGACCGAGCTGTCGCCGGATGCCATCCGCGGGCTGTATCCGGGCGTGACCTACCAGCTCGGCAATCTGCTGGCGGCGTTCAACTTACCCATCCAGGAACGTCTGGCCGAGTCGCACGGCTATCCCTTCGCCTTGACGGCGACGATCGTGCCGGTGCTGATCGCCGTGGCGTTCCTCACGCTGATTGGCAAGGATGCCACGGGAATCCGCTTCGGCACTAGCGAAACAGCTTTCCTGCCAACCGAAGTAAGGTGACTTTATTCGGTATTGCTGAGTGCGCGCCGCAACATGTGCATGGCCACCGTCGTCGCGCGTTCCCGGATGTCCGACCGGTTTCCGGGCAGCCGCAGTGTGCGGGTGTGGGTGCGGCCGCCGTCGAGCATCACCGTGAAACAGACTGTGCCGACGGGCTTTTCCGGCGTTCCCCCGCCGGGGCCGGCGATTCCGGTGATCGCGACGGCGGTATCGGCGCCGAAGCGCTTTAACGCGCCTACCGCCATCGCTTCGGCGACCGGCTCGGACACCGCGCCGTGTGCCTCGATCAGCGCCGGGTCGACACCGAGCAGCTGGGTTTTGGCCTCGTTGGAATAGGCGACCACGCCGCCCGCCACATAGTCGGATGAACCGGGCCGGTCGGTCAGCCGCGCCGCCAGCAGGCCAGCGGTGCAGGATTCCGCCGTCGCAATCCAGTGGCCGGACAACGATTGTCCGACCAGATCGTCCACCCGCGAGCCGTCTTCTGAGTAAATCTCGCGCCTGTGTTTTTCGCGCAGGAGCCGCGTTAGCTGCGCGTAGGCGTCCGCGGCGTCCGGTTCGAAGCGCGTGACGATTTCGAGTTCGCCCCGCCGCAGGCAGGTGGTGATCTCGAGGGAGTTGAACCCGGGGATGGATGCCTCGGCCCCGCGCAGCGTTTCGGCCAGCCCCGACTCGGGCAGCCCGAACATCCGAATGGTGTTCTGCCGGTAGGTGGTTCGGCCGGCAATAGCTTGCCGGGCCGCGGAGGTTTCGATCGCTCTGCCCCACATCGGCTGAAGCTCGCGCGGCGGCCCCGGAAGCACGATCACCGTCGGCTTCCCGGGCACCACCACACCCGGCGCGGTGCCCTCCGGATCGAGCGCCTGCGAACCGGCGGGGATCATGGCCTGCTTGCGGTTGGCGGCGCGCACGGCGTCGAAGTCGACGCCATCGAACCGCGCCATAAAGGATTTGAGGATCGCGGCGATCTTGTTCTCGACCTCGGTGTCCAGCACCAAGTCGCGGCCGCAGAAGCGCGCCACCACCTCGACGGTCATGTCGTCGGCCGTGGGCCCCAAGCCGCCGCTGGTGACGATCAGGTCGACGCCCTGGTCGGCCATGAAGCGCAGCTGCGCCTCGATGTCGGAAGGGCGGTCACCGCAGATGGTGATGTGCGCAAGCTCGACGCCCAACTCCAGCAGGCGATCGGCGATCCAGGGGCCGTTTGCATCTTGAACCCGTCCGGTGAGGACTTCGGTTCCGGTCACCACGATGCCCGCGCGTGCGCTCACCGCCATGAGCCTACGCATGAACTAGATTGAGGCCGTGGCGCAGGCTCCGCGGACTCGCTACGCCAGGTGCGGCGACATCGACATCGCCTACCAGGTCATCGGCGATGGCCCAATGGACCTCGTCGTGCTTCCCGGGCCGTCCATTCCGATCGACTCCATTGATGCCGAGCCGTCGATGCACCGGTTCCATCGGCGGCTGGCGTCCTTCAGCCGGGTGATCCGGTTCGATCTGCGCGGAATGGGTCTGTCCTCGCTAGTCCCCACTCGGGAGGTCCTGGGACCGGAGTTCTGGGCCGAGGACGCGATTTCGGTGATGGATGCGGTCGGATGCGAGCAGGCGTCGATCCTCGCGCCGGGTTACGGCTCGATGACCGGCCTTGCTCTCGCCGCCGAACATCCAGAGCGGGTGCGCAGCCTCGTGGTCATCAACGGCACGGCACGCATGATCTGGGCGCCCGACTATCCGGTCGGCGCGCAGCTAAGCAGCGCCGATCCGTTTATGACGGTCGCGATGGAGACCGATGCCGTCGAGCGCGGCTTCGACGTTTTGGGGATCGTCGCGCCTACCGTTGCCTGCGATGAGGCTTTCCGCGCGTGGTGGGATCTTGCCGGGAACCGTGCCGCATCGCCGAGCATGGCCCGCGCCGTCGGCAAAGTCGTGGCAGGCGCCGATGTCCGCGACGCGCTCGCGCACATTTCCGCGCCGACGTTGGTCCTGCAACGAATCAACGCGAGCTTCATCCCGGTTGGGCACGGTCGCTACGTCGCCGAGCACATCGCGGGATCGCGCTACATCGAGCTACCCGGTGCCGATTCCCTGTATTGGGTCGGTGACACCGCGCCACTGCTCGACCAGATCGAGGAGTTCATCACCGGCGTGCGCGGTGGCTCCGATGCCGAGCGGGTCCTCGCCACGATCGTGTTCACCGACATCGTCGGCTCCACCGAGCGGGCGGCGGTCCTCGGCGACGACCGGTGGCGCGACACGTTGGACAACCACGACACCATCGTGCGTCACGAGCTGCAGCGGTTCGGCGGTCGCGAAGTGAACACCGCTGGAGACGGATTTGTCGCGACGTTCGCTAGCCCGAGCGCGGCGATCGCATGTGCGGACGAAATCGTCGACGCGGTGCGGGCTTTGGGCATCGAGGTGCGGGTGGGCATACATGCCGGCGAGGTGGAGGTTCGGGGTGCGGACGTCGCGGGCTTGGCGGTGCACATCGGTGCCAGGGTGGCGGCGGTGGCCGGACCCAGCGAGGTGATGGTGTCCTCGACGGTACGCGACATCGTCAGCGGGTCGCGGCACCGGTTCGCCGAGCGCGGCGAGTACGAGCTCAAAGGTGTGCCGGACCAATGGCGGCTGTATTCGCTGGTACGGGAGCAGGCACCTATTACGCCGTAGCGGCTCGTCGCGGCCGGCTTGCGGCGGCCGTCGGATCCGCGCGAACTTCCTTAGCGGCCGGGGCTGCCCGGTTGGCCGGGCTGCCCGGGTTGGCCAGGCTGACCCGGCTGCCCGGGTTCGCCGCCGGGGCCGGGCGCGCCGCCCGCGCCACCCTCGCCGCCCGCGCCGGGCTGACCGCCGGGAGCGCCGCCCTTGCCGCCCTCGCCTCCTCGTCCGCCTTCACCACCTTGACCGCCGACTTCCCCCCAACCGCCGGCCCCCCCGGTTCCACCAGCACCGCCGGCTCCACCAGCACCGCCGGCTCCGCCAGCCCCGCCTGCTCCGCCAGGCCCTCCAGCCCCGCCAGGCCCTCCAGCCCCGCCGGGCCCTCCAGCCCCGCCAGACCCTCCAGTCCCGCCAATACCGCCGTTGGTGGGCGAGTCGCTGCTCATGCCCTGCGCACCTGCCTCCCGTAAAAGCCACTAACCTTCCGCAGTGGGCGTCAAGCGCGAGTTTAGGCGGACCGTCTGCAAAAGAACCCGTTCGTCGAAATCCCCGCGTAGCCCGTTGGCACGCGCGACCCCTGCTCATCGGCTGTGCGCCAGCAGCCCAGCGCGGCGATTCGTCCCATATCGCGAGACAATGAGCCGATGATCGAGTTAGACGTATTGCAGGCCGACGTAACCAAGCTCGAAATCGACGCGATCACCAACGCCGCAAATACTCAACTTCGGCACGGCGGCGGTGTTGCCGCGGCAATCTCTCGCGCCGGCGGCCCCGAGGTGCAACGCGAATCGAACGAGAAGGCGCCCATCGGGCTCGGGGAGGCGGTCGAGACCACGGCCGGCGACATGCCGGCGCGTTACGTCATTCACGCGGCGACGATGGAGCTCGGTGGCCCGACGTCGGCCGACATCATTACCCGGGCCACCGATTCCACTCTGCGGAAGGCGGACGAACTCGGTTGCCGCTCGCTGGCGCTGGTGGCGTTCGGCACCGGTGTCGGCGGCTTCCCTCTCGACGATGCCGCGCGGCTGATGGTCGATGCCGTCCGGCAACACCCGGCGAGCTCGCTCGAGAGGGTGGTGTTCGCGGTCCACGGCGACGCGGCCGAGAGGGCGTTCCGCGACGCGGTACAGGGCTAATCGTCTGACAGATAACGCTCGACGGAGGCGACCTTCTGCGTCATCGCGTCGGTGGCACCCGCCCGCCAGTCCGCCTTGATCACCGTGCTGACCCGGGGCGCGCGAGCGGCCACCACCTCGACCGCGCGCTGCACGACGGCCATCACTTCTTGCCAGGTATCGCCTTCGATCACGGTGAACATCGAATCCGTCTTATTGGGCAGGCCGGATTCGCGAACCACTCGAACCGCTTCGGCGACGATCTCGCCAACCCCCTCACCCACGCCCAGCGGGGTGACGGAAAACGCGACTAGTACGGACACCTGACGAGCGTACCCAGCCGTCCTGGCAGCATCGAGGGCCATGCGGGTTCTGGTGCAACGGGTCTCATCAGCGGCGGTGTCGGTCGATGGCGAGGTGGTGGGCGCTATCCGGCCCGACGGCCAGGGCCTGCTCGCGTTCGTCGGTGTCACCCACAGCGACGATGTCGACACGGCAAGGCGGCTCGCCGAAAAGCTCTGGAACTTAAGGATTCTCGCCGACGAACGATCCGCGGCCGACGTCGATGCGCCGATATTGGTCGTTAGCCAGTTCACCCTGTACGCAGACACCGCGAAGGGCCGGCGTCCCTCCTGGAACGCGGCCGCCCCCGGCGTCGTCGCCGAACCCCTGGTTACGGCCTTCGCGGAGGCGTTGCAACGGCTCGGTGCCCACGTGCAATCCGGCGTGTTCGGGGCGAACATGCAGGTCGAATTGGTGAACGACGGCCCCGTGACAGTTTTTCTGGAGCTGTGACGGCGCCACCGCAGGTACTTTGGTTATGACGGGAGGGGCAGCCATGGATACGGCGCCAGAGTTTGGTTCGCTCCGTTCCGACGATGACCAGTGGGACATCGTCAGCAGCGTGGGCTACACCGCGCTGCTGGTGGCGGGATGGCGGGCGTTGCATGCCATGAGCCCGCGCCCGCTGGTCCGGGACGAGTACGCGAAGGCTTTCATCGCCGCCTCACAGGACCCGTATCTGGTGGGCCTGCTGGCCAATCCGGGAACCTCCGAAGACGAGACGGCCTTTCCCCGGCTGTAGGGCGTGCAAACCCGGTTCTTCGACGACTTCTTTGCTTCCGCCGGCGACGCGGGCATACGACAGGCGGTGATCGTCGCCGCCGGATTGGATTCCCGGGCGTATCGTCTGAAATGGCCGCACGGCACAACGGTTTTCGAAGTCGACCTGCCGAAAGTCCTGCAATTCAAAGCGCGCGTGCTGGGCGAGCAGGGCGCTGCGCCCAAGGCGCGCAGGATCGCGGTCGCAGCCGATCTGCGCACCGACTGGCCGACGCCGTTGAAGGCGGCCGCGTTCGACCCGCAACGCCCCAGCGCCTGGTCGGTGGAGGGAGTGCTGCCCTACTTGACCGACGACGCGCAAACCACGCTGTTCACCCGGATCACCGAGCTGTGTGCACCGGGCAGCCGAGTCGCGGTGGGCGCGCTGGGATCCCGCCTAGACCGCGAACAGCTCGCCGCTTTGGAAGCGGACCACCCCGGGGTCAGCATGGCGGGTGACGTCGACTTCTCCGCATTGACCTATGAGCGGAGAACCGATCCGGCGGAATGGCTGGCCGCGCGCGGCTGGGATGTCGAACCCGTCCGCAACACGCTTGAGCTGCAGGCCCGTTACGGAATGACCCCGCCTGAAGTGGACGCCAAGATCGACGGTTTTATGCAATCCCAATACATAACGGCAATCCGGTTTTAGTGTGGTTAACATGGCTGCGCTCACGCGGCTCTCCCCCGCCGACGCCATCGCCGAGATCGGCGCCAGTACACCGGGACCCGGAATCGGCGCCTTCTTCGACCTCGACGGCACGTTGGTCGACGGCTTCACGGCAGCGGCTCACGTCGGGGATCGGATCCGGCGGCGGCAGGCCAACATTGGTGAGCTCCTCGGAGTGCTGGAAGGCGCGCTACGGTATCGATTCGGTCGCCTGGAGTTCGAGCACCTCATTGTCCGGGCCGCGGGTTATCTGCGCGGCGAATCGCTCGCCGACCTCGACGAGTTGGGTGAGCGGCTGTTTGTCGAACGTGTTGCCTCGCGGCTGTACTCGCACATGCACGAGATCGTCCAGGCCCATCAGGAGCGCGGGCACACCGTCGTGCTGAGTTCTTCGGCGCTCTCCATCCAGGCACTGCCGGTCGCACGCTTTTTTGGCATTGCCAACGTGCAGTGCAACCATTTTGAACTCGACGGGCAGGGGCGCCTGACCGGCGGAATCGTCAAACCGATCGTGTGGGGGGCGACGAAGGCCGCCGCTGTCGAACAGTTCTGCTCCGACAATGATGTTGCGGTGGAACGCAGTTACTTCTACGCCGACGGCGATGAGGATGCGGCATCGATGTCGCTCGTCGGCTACCCGCGACCGGTGAATCCGCGCTCAGGGCTCGCCGCGGCGGCCGCGGCACATGGATGGCCGGTCATGTGCCTTACCTCCGGCCGCCGGGGGCCGGTAAGGGCGTTGCGTTATCTGGCGAGACATGTCCGACGGGACAGAAACTAAGGCCTCAGCAGGATCTTCACCTCGTCGCCGGACCGCGACTCCGCGGTCGCGTAACCTTTTGCCGCTTCGTCCAATGGCAGTGTCGTGGTGAAGATGCCGTCGACGTCGAGCCGGCCGGACCGCAGCAGCGGGATCAATTCCGGCCAGGTGCGCTGCACCGGCGCTGTGGTCATGCGCAATGTGATACTGCGAATAATGCAGCCGAGGGCGTTGAGCGGAAACGGATTCATATCGTGCACACCGACAACCGAGACCGTGCCGCCGGGCCGCACCGCATTGAGCGCGTCTGTCAGAGATGCGTCCGAGGCAACGGCATCAATCACGGCGTCGGCGCCGCGGCCTCCCGTCGCGGCGAGGATGGCGTCGACCGCCGGCGGTTTGACCGGAGTTGCTCCCCATTGGGCAGCACGGTCCAAACGGCCGTCAACGTGATCGACTGCGAAAATTGTTGCAGCACCTTGAAAGAACGCGCTGCGCAGCGAACACAGGCCAACCGCCCCCAGGCCGATCACCGCCACCGTGCCGCCGAAGGGAATATCAGCTCGCTGGGCCGCCGCCCACCCGGTGGCCAGGTTGTCGGTGAGTAGCAGCGCCTGTTCGGTGCCGATCCCCTCCGGTATCTTGAGCAACTGGAAGTCGGCGGCCGGCACGGCGAGCAGATCGGCCTGCGCGCCGGGAAGCACGCCGCCGCCGAAGATCTGAAAGCCGGAAAAGCACATGACCGGGTTGCGGGTGGCGCACCCCGGGCAAGTTCCGCAGCCAGTCACCGAGGACACCATGACCTCGTCCCCAACCTGGACCGTGCGCACCTCGGGCCCGGTCTCGACGACGGTGCCGACCGCTTCGTGGCCGAGCGTCATCGGCCCGTCGAGCGGATAGTCGCCCTCGTAGAAATGCAGGTCCGATCCGCAGATCCCGGCGGCTGCGACGGAAACGATCGCGCCATCGGGGCCGGGAAGTATTGGATCGGGGCGGGTGTCGACCCGGATATTGGCGGGCCCGTCGAGGACTACCGTTCGCATGTCTATGCGCTCACTTTCTTTGTCGCACAACGAATTGGGACCAGTCAGGTTCGCGGACCGCGGCCCAGTACTCATTCAGGTGCCATGGGCTGACGGTGTGGATCTCGCCGTCGGCGTTTTTGAAGTAGGAGTGTTTGACCGCGGGGTGCGACCACACCATGTTTTTGATTTCGTCTTGCGTCCGTTGATGCCACTCGGTGGCCGCCTCGGCCGTCGGTTCCAGCGACTGCAGATTTGCTTCTGCCAGCTGCTCGAGACACCAGTTGATGTAGCGCATTTGGAGTTCGGACTGGAAGATCAGGCTGCCGCCGTGCGCGAGATGCGTTCCTGGCCCGTAAATGATGAACAGGTTGGGGAATCCCGGAACGGTGATGCCGAGGTACGCGTACGGGCGTCGCCCCCACATCCGGTGCAGATCGACTCCGTCGCGGCCAGTGATTTTCAGCGGCCACAGCACATCGGTATGCCGGAATCCGGTGGCGTAAACGATGACATCGGCATCGCGGGTCACGCCGTCTTCGGTGATGATGCCGTCAGCGGTGATTCGCTGGATCGGCGAGCGCACCAATTCGACGTTGTCCCGTTGCAGCGTCCGCAGCCAGCTGCCGTTGTCCTGCAAGGTCCGTTTTCCGGTGGCCGGGTAGTCGGGCAAAACCTTCGCCAACAGCTCGTGGCCCTCGCCGACCTGGCTGGTGATCCACTGCGTGAACATCATTCGGGCAGCGGCGTTGATGTCGCTGACGGCGTAATCCTGGTCGGCGTAATCCGGGTCGCCGCGCGCGGCGTCGAGCCCCTTGTCGGCGCCGGGCCATAGTACGAGAAACCGGTACCACCTTCCATAGAAGGGCAGGTGGCGCATCGCCCAGCGCATGCCATCGCCGACCTCGTCGTGGTACATCGCGTTCGGGAACATCCACTGGGCGGTCCGCTGGAACACGGTCAGCCGGCCGACCTCGCCCGCGATCGCGGGTGCGATCTGGAAGCCGCTGGCGCCGGCCCCGATGAGTGCGACCCGCTTGCCGGTGAGGTCGACAGAGTGATCCCACGCCGCCGAATGAAACGAGGGTCCCTCGAAGCTGTCGGCACCGTCGAATTCCGGGATATAGGGCCGATTCAGTTGACCGACCGCCGTGATGAGGGCTCGCACGCGAACTGTTCCGGTCTGGCCGTCGGCCGAGCGCAGTGAGACGTTCCACATGCCGTCGTGGTCGCTCCACTCGGCCGCGACGACCTCGGTGTTCCACCGCACGTGCTGGTTCAGGCCGTGCTTGGTCATCACGTCGGTGAAATAGGCTTGCAGTTCGTGCTGCTCGGCGAAGAAGTGCGTCCAATCGTTGTTGGGTTCGAAGCTGTAGCAATAGAAATGGTTTGCGACGTCGACGCGGGCGCCGGGATAGCTGTTCTCCCACCACGTTCCGCCGGGTCCGGCATTCTTCTCGACGATGGTGAACGGGATGTTGGCTTGTTTGAGGCGGATGCCCGCCAGGATGCCCGATTCGCCGCATCCGACGACGAGGACGGGCATCTCGGCGGTGGATTCGATCGGCAGGGCCGCCGGGCGGCGGGGATCGACACCGTCGATATCCATTTCTTCCAAGAGCAGGGGCAGGTAGTCGTCCGTCACATGCTCGCAGGCGGCCCAGTCCATCATTTCCCGAATGAGTTCCAGGCTCAGTGGCTCTGGCTCGGGGCAGCCGCGGTCTCGATAGTCGGCGAGCACGGGTAGCGCCGCCGCGCGGGCTCGGGCTTTGTCTTCCTCCGACATGAACCCCTGAATCTCGTTGAGGAAGATGCCCATGGGCTTGAAGTCGCGAATGAACCGGGGGTCGCCGGTGATATGGACGAGCGAAAGTAGCAGCGTCGGGATGCTGACATCCACGAGCGCGGCCGCGATTTCGGGAGTCGACGTGGTGAAGGGCCGGCCGGCGTAGCGGCTGCGCATCAAGCCGATCCCTTCGGTAGGCGGACGCCAATTACGCTACTCAGCGTTTCGTAATTGGCAGCACTACGCTACCCGTGGCACCGGAACCGATCAAGAACCCGAACCGCGGGCAGCTACGGTTCGTCCTCGTCGTCCCCGTTGGCCAGGAGCTTTTCGGGATGGTGGAAGGTGTTCGTCCTTGGTTGGCCGTAGTCCAGATGTGGTGGTGGAATCCATTCGGTGGTGCCGTCTTTGCGTTTTCGGGTGGCCCAACCGCCGGGTTCGACGAGTGGGTGGTCAGATCCGCAGGCCAGGGCCAGCGTGTTGACGTCGGTGCAGTGGGTGGCGGCCCAGTCCTCAACATGGTGGACTTCAGACCAGTAACCGGGCACGTCACAGCCCGGCCGCGTGCAGCCGCGGTCCTTGGCGTACAACACAATTCGCTGCCCGGGAGACGCCAGTCTTTTGGTGTGATACAGCGCCAGGGCGTTGCCCTTGTCGAAGATGGCCAGGTAATGATGCGCGTGGCGGGCCAGGCGAATCACGTCCGACATCGGCAGCAGGCTGCCCCCACCGGTGAGCCCTGTACCGGCCGCGGCTTCGAGATCTTTCAGGGTGGTGGTCACGACGATCGAGGCCGGAAGTCCATTGTGCAGACCAAGTTCTCCCGACCCCAGTAGCGCGCGTAGCCCGGCGTTGAGGCCATCATGGTTGCGCTGGGCCGCACTGCGGGTGTCGCGCTGGACGGCATCCTCGGGCGCTGGGCCGTCCACGACAGGGCTGTCGTCCTCGGGATTACACAGACCCGGGGTGGCCGTCTTGGCCAACACCGCCTCCACGGTGGCCCGCGCCTCCGGGGTCAAACAGCCACGCAACTGCGACATGCCATCGGGGCCCTGCTTACCCAGGATCAGCCCACGGCGGCGGGCGCGATCGTCATCGGTGTAGGTGCCATCAGGGTTCAGATAATCGGCCAGCTGGCGTGCGACGTCGATGAGGTAGTCGGGGCGAAACTGGGTGGCCAGCCCGGCCAACTGCTCCTCGGCGCACGCGCGGGTATCGAAGTCCACCGCAGAGGGCAGCTGGTTGAAGAACCGCCGAATCACCCGCACATGGGCCGGGTCGATCGCGCCGTCACGCTGGGCGAGCGCCGTCGCGGTCAACAGCGGCGGCAACACCTCGCCGCCCAGCGCGCGGCGCGGGCCGAGATCGGCGGCGTCGGCCACCCGGCGGCTCGCCTCGCCGCGGGTGATGCGCAGCCGGTCGGCCAGCGCATGCGGCAGCGGACCGCCCAACTCTTCGGGCCCGGCCTGCTCGGCGAGCCCATTGATCAACTCATGCCCGGGCACCCGCAGCCGCCGAATGTCCCGCTCGAGGTGCCCCAACAAGCTCAGCCGCTCCGGGGTGGTCAACACGTCATACGAATGACCGACCACCCGGGACACCGCCGCGCTCAGCGCGTCGACGTCCTGTTGGATCTCCTCACGGGTAGTCGAAAGCACGTTCGAATACTAAGCCAACCCACCGACAAGAAGCCCTGCCGTGAAACCGCTGAAATCAAAGTGGCGCAAGTGTTTTAAGGCCCCTTAGTGGCTACGGCAAGCCGTCATTGCCGTTTAGGCCTAATACTGCGGCCCCACCGAGGCCGGGTATCCCGTGCGTTGGAACATTCCCGGCGTTGCCGCCATTGCCACCGTCGCCGACTAGCGGGGAGTCGCCGCCGTTTCCGCCGTTCCCGCCGACGCCACCACCGCCCGGGTCGCTCTGTCCGCCAGCGCCCCCGGCACCGCCGTCGCCCGACAGCAGACCGGCTTTGCCGCCGTGCCCGCCGGTACCACCGTGGGTGGCATCGCCGAATCCGCCGAGTCCGCCGATCCCGCCGAAGCCGATCAGGCCCGCATCCCCGCCGATCCCGCCGTTGCCGCCGGTGGCGTCGCCGAGTCCGCCGTCGCCGCCGCCCCCGGCCGTGGAGAGCAGCAGGCCGGCATTGCCGCCGGCCCCGCCGGGAGCGCCCGTAGTGACGCCGACTCCGCCGCCGCCCGCGCCGCCGGAGCCACCGGGGCCGAACAGGAAGCCGGCATTGCCGCCGTGCCCGCCCATCCCTGGGCCGCCAGCGCCGAACCCGCCGGTGCCGCCGGCGCCGCCGGCGCCGGCCAGCAGGCCACCTGCCCCACCTGCTCCGCCCGCGCCACCGGTGCCGATCCCGAGATCCGACCCGCCGACCCCGCCGTTCCCGCCGCCAGCGCCCAGGAGGGCGCCGAGCAGACCGCCGTTGCCGCCGGTCCCGCCGGCGCCGGCTGCACCATTAAAGCTGGCTCCGCCGGGGCCGCCGTTGCCGCCGCCGCCGAACAGGTAGCTGATCCCGCCGTTCCCGCCGCGCCCGGCCACCGTCCCGGCAAGGCCCGTGCTGCCACCGGGGCCGCCGACTCCGCCGTTGCCCCACAGCAGCCCGCTGGTCCCACCGGTCCCACCGGCACCCGCATTGGCGAAGTTCGCGAATCCGCCTGTGCCGCCTGGGCCGCCCCAGCCAATCAGCCCGGCGGGCCCGCCGGCTCCGCCGTTGTGGTCCGCCGTGCCAGACCCGCCCGCACCGCCGTCACCCCACAAGAGCCCGCCGCCCCCACCGGGCAGCCCGCTGCCCGCGGGCGCGGGTGTGCCGTTGCCGATCAGCGGACGCTGCAGCAGCGCCTCGGTGGGCGCGTTGATCACGCTGAGCACCGCCTGCTGCGCGACGTGCAGGGGGTTGTTGTTGATGGGAGCGTTGAATCCGTCCGCGCCGAACAACAGCCCGCTGGTGCCGCCGACACCGGTGCTGCCCGTCGAGAATCCGACACCGC
>Ga0182033_10000837_pt1 | contig 14972 bp, 23 predicted proteins | sample tim00Cox0000000H_FD_125968 | JGI IMG/M metagenome (GOLD analysis project Ga0182033, IMG submission 125968) | Lab enrichment of tropical soil microbial communities from Luquillo Experimental Forest, Puerto Rico - timezero.00C.oxic.00.000.00H | ecosystem: Environmental > Terrestrial > Soil >...
GCAGGCCTTTCACGAAACCGGTGCACCCGTTCGCAGATCCGAGCCGGCTGATTTCAGGCGCCCCTTTAATTCCCTTTGCTAGATGGCGAGCCTTTCCTTTTGGGAAACGCCCTCCCAGAGCGGCGCGGCACGCGATGGTCTCGTCACTCCGCTCCCCAAGGTAGGGCAACCCGGTCGGCCTGAAAAGGCCTTTAACATGCTCTTTGTCCCAGATCTCGTTTTACTGAAAATAGATTCACTCCGCTTACTTTTATCCTTGTGCGTCAAAGTTGCCGGCCGCTACCGCGGTAACGAATGCATCCATACCAGCGTAGCCGACAACGACGAACCGCCGTTCCCGCCAGCGGATGGTACCGCCTGGAATGAACCTGAGCGAGACGGCCATGCCCCTTTTCCCGCCTCTAGCTTTGGCGGGCTAAATGCCTTCCCATGATCACGACTTTGCTTTCATTCGCAAATAGCGAGTTCACGTTCGCAAATAATTTGCGACTTAACAGGATTGCCCCCATTTCCAGCGCCAGTACCGGAAATTGGACCTCCCAATGAAGTGGTTGCGGAGGGCGTCTGGATAAGGGGAGGAAGCGCCAGACTATAGTCCCCGTTTGGACGGATGAGCGAATAGTTGGGCCACCCAATACTGTAGCAGCGGGTGTTGCTGCCTGTCGGCTCATGTCATCTCGCTACATTTATGCGACCAAACCCTCGAGGCCAAACTGCTCTGCGACCCGGACCGGGTCCTCTGTGCTGCCAAGAGGTTCCTCAGAGAGCCGGATATAGTCGGGAGATTTCTTGAGCAGTTTAGCCAGCATTTTGCGCCTGGCACTAAGCGGGTGTTTACGCAGATCCTCCCCCGCGACGACATCATCCGGTCGGAGTATTGATCTTATTGCCTTCTAGGTTTCTGTCATGTCAACGAAACGAGTAAATGTGCGCCGTCAGCGCTGGCCTAGAGTTTGTGAGCGGTTGGTTTCTCCGCTCCGGGGCACGTCTAGCTCTGAGTAATTTACAATTGACATAGAAGATGGTTCGCACCGCACCAACAGACCTATATGAAATACTTCCCGTACGTCCCCAATCTTAAGATCAACGGCGATGGTTACCTAAAAGGATTTCTCGGTCTGGATTGGTGCCCCTCGTCTAAGGCCAAGGCTGAGGTCGATAGCTTCGAGAAAAAAGTGGGCGCCCTTTTGTACGGTATTTGGAAATCCTACACCGGTTATTGGGTAATGTCGGAAATCAATTTAGCGCGGCACAAGCGGGTCGAAATCATACCCCCTGAATTCGCCCCAGATGAAATAAAGCAGAACACGTCCGGGGGGGATCCTAACGCCAAGACAGGACCGAAACACGGGAACTACATCGATACGGCAAAGGCGGGAACTCCGGGAAAAACGTGCTCAGAGGAAAAGCCATCCGAATTCAAAGTCAAGGGCACCGGCGAGGGCGCAGACACCGTTATCGCCTTTAAACCAGAGGCTTGGGGAGCCCCCGCCGTGGCCGGTCATCTAGGCCCAGGCTCGGCTGCCGATGAGATTCTAATCCACGAGATCTTCCACGCGGTTCGCGATGTCAGGGGCATCACCAATATCTGCTTCGGTTCTCCGAGTGGTTGGGGGGATTACGAGGAATTCCTAGCAGAAACCCTCTGCAACGTCTTCAGTTCGGAGACCAAGCGACCTCTCCGTGCCTACCATGCTGGCTTCCAGGCGCTCCCCGCCGACCAGGCGACTTCCGCATCCTTCCTGGCGAAGTACAAACAGTATCTCGATCCAGCTCGGTCCGACCACCCGCACCTATTCACCGCGCTGCAGAGAGCGCCAGGTATCTCCTTTAATCCGTTCGCGTTGATGTGAGCATTGAACCTTGTTGCACTGGGAGTGATTGGCCGGTAGCCAAATTCCCTTGAGCAAGCGTGTGTTTTTGTGTATACGAAAAGCTATCGCATACGCAAAGAGTTTCGGTTCTAGCCAGGACGATTCAAACTCGCTTGGAGGAGTTGATGCCTGTTTATAGGCCGAGTGGCGGGCAGCCAGCCAAGAAAGCGGCCTGACCCCCTGGAATCTCCCGCTCTCCGCCTGGGATCGGCGAGCATCTGGGACGACAATAGCGTTAAATGGCAATGTCTGGTAACAAACTGATCCAGGAGCGAATTGAATTGCGCAGGTGGCAACCGTTGGATCGGTTCCCGCGCCGGCCACACTTTCAACACATCGGCTGGGCGGTCTATGAGTGGCCCTTCGCCCAATGCAGGGCCAATGATCCAGGCCGGCACGTTGAGGCGGTTATACTGCGGGTACATCTTGCAGGCATAATCTTCAAAGCGCCCCGGATCAGTTGCTTTAGGAGCGAAGATGAGCATTGCCACCACGGCGCCGCAGCGCTCACAAGGAATGATCTTGCTCTCAATCACTCCCTTGGCTTCCGGAACGCGCGTCGGCGGATCGACCGGTCCCACCTCTTCCGGAGTTGCGCCAAAAGCCGCTTCCATCTGCCGAGACAATTCCAGCCCCAAGGGTTTGAAGATTGTCGCCCACTGCGTAGTCATTGGGTCGGATGGATCACCAACCACTTCGCAGGAGATATGGCAGCGCCCGTCATCCAATTCCTGCAGCAAGATGCGCCCTAATTCGCCCAGCACACGATGCCGGAAGACGTACGCCCAGGCATCAGCCAGACGCTGCTTCTCAAAAGATACGTCTGGTGGCAACCGAAAGCCGGTCTTGCTCTTCCAAGCAGGGGATGCGCTGTGTTCGGCACCGCTCCGAGCCGATCGACGGTGGACGCGAGAATCGCTCATTCTTCGTCTACCACTCTGGAGAGAGTCAGTGATCTCCCAAGGTCCTGGCCGACGCTTTGAGTGCTCTCGATAGCCGGGATCGAGGCCTGCCGTTCTCTGTGTTGAATCTTATCCCACTCCAGCGTGAGCTCGGGCTTATCGAACCGAAGCTTATGCTCGGCCAGTTCTTCGATTTTCCTCTCGGCATAGACGCCAGCGGCCTCTTCAATCTCCCCTACCCTCTCCAAGCGAAGCGCGATCTGCGCGATTCTGGTCTTTCGTCGCGCAACCTGCTGTTCCCATTGGGCGTGCGCTTTTTTGCCGGCCGTCCAGCCAGGTGCTCTCTGTTGAATGGCCTGCAACTGCGCCTGCTCCGAGGTTAACGACGCCGCCAAAGCTGGATTGCAACCGGTCGATTTGCTCAGCCTTTTCTTGGACGTAGACGCCCAACTGATCGCTGTACTGCTGCTGAACTTGCTGATCTCGGAGTTGTTCGGCCTGGTCACAGTGCTATCGAGCTGCGCAACCAGACTCTCTCCCCTAACCCTGCGGCAGCGCGGTTTCTTCTTGGGTCTTGTCCTGCCTGGGAATTCCACGCTCGTGGTCTGGCGTCTCAATCCTCACTGCGCGCTTTGGCACCTTTACGATATCGCCAGCTTTGACGTTTCTTCTCGGCAACCTTCCATCTCTCAGCATGCGGCAAACATACTTTGTCCTGGTTTCTCCTATGATTTCACAGTCCTCCTCTAGTCTGCCTGCCCAGCTATCAACGCAAATCTTCGCTTTCACGCGTTTCTTTGCTCCCTTTAGGGAATACTATCGAGAACGAATATGAAAAGACTAATAGCCTTAGCCGTTGTGACATTCGCCTCACAAGCTGTTGCCACCTTTGGCGGAGAACCGGTAGGATCTTCGACGCAAGTTACTCCGCCGCCTAGTTTTTTCAGACCCAACGAATTCGATACAGGAGCGTTCGGGACCTTTGTTACAGGCCTTGGGTCCGGCGCAGATGCCGGCAAGCTACACGCTTGGGAGGGAGGCATGGATTCCACTTATTGGTTCCCCTGGAAATATGCAGGTGTCAGGTTCCAAGGGACCGGCGCAACTAGCCGTTGAGGTGGCGGAGGCACTGTGGCGGCGCGGCTCAGATCTCTCTTCTTTGGCCGCTGACTGCAAGGAGTAAGGGAGCCTGAGCGTAAAAACCTCACCTTTTCTTTTTGTCGGGGGGGTCGAGAGGAATGTTTTCGCTGAGGCGGCCTCAAGAAGGAAACGGCAACGCGCGCGAGCTGCCCGCAAGAAGAGGCCGGAAGAGGAAGGCGCGGAGCCTTCGTTCCCCTCCCCTCTCCCCTAGCTAGAGCACGGGCCCGAGCGTGGCAATGAGGTTGTTCCACAGCCGGCGTGACATCGACCAGGCCGCCACCGCCTCCTTAGTGACCCGATTCGATCGCGCAATGTATTCCTGCTGGCGCTCGCGCACAGCGCCGGTGAGTGCGGGATCGTGGAACAGGATGTTGTTCTCGTAGTTGAGCTCGAAACTGCGGCGGTCCATGTTCGCCGAGCCGATCAAGGTGACCTCGCCATCCAGCGTCAGCGATTTCGTGTGCAGCAGGCCGCCCTCGTACTCGTAGATCTTAACCCCCGCGCTGAGCAGGTCCTCGTAGTAGCTGCGGCTGGCCGCTCCGACGATCCACGAGTCGTTCCTGGCGGGAAAGACGATCGTCGTGTCCACGCCCCGGTACGCGGTCGTGCACAGTGCATTGTGCAGGGACTCGTCGGGCACGTAGTAGGGGGTAGTGACAACAATCTCGCGCCTCGCCGCGAACATCAGGGATTCGAACATCTCGGGCATGGCCGAGTAGCGCACCGTCGGGCCCGTGCCGATCACCTGCGCGGGCACCCCTCCCGGCATGGGCAAAGGCAGCGGCTTGCTCAGGAGTTCGTCGAGGTTCTCATCCACGTACGTCATCCAGTCGCTCGCGAACAGGAACTGGTTCTGGCGTGCGATGGGACCCTCGAAGCGCATCACGGCGTCCACCCAGGGTGCATACTTCGCCTTCACGCGGAACTCGGGATCGGCACAGTTCTGGCTACCGCAGTAGGTGATGCGATCGTCGATGACCACGATCTTGCGATGGTTCCGGAGGTCGATGCGGCCCTTGAACGGCCGCAGCAGGGGGTTGCCTATGGGCAGGCCCGCAGCCACGCGTACACCTGCCGCGCGCATCGCCTGCCAATGCTCGGAGCGGATGATCGTGCGCGAGCCGAGGTCATCGGCCATGGCCCGACAGGTCACGCCGCGGGCAGCCGCGCGCTTCAAGGCCTCGACGACCTTGCTGCCGTTGTAATCCGGCAGCCAGATGTAGAACAGCACATGGACGTGATCGGTTGCGGAATCGATGTCGGCCACCATCGCGTCGATCGTGGCGTTGGAGTTCGGCAGAAGGCGCGCGGTGTTGCCACCCACGGGAGGGAACCCGCTGATCGAGTGGCCGAGCAAAAAGAGATGCTGGTGACGCTCGGGAACGGCGCCTGCGAAGGCCGCCCCGTCCCCAGCGGCGTGACACTGGATCGGCGGCATGCCCTTGAGGACTGCGTGCAACCGCTCCACGCGGCGACGGCCGATGTTGACCTCGCCCAGGAGCAGATAGGCGAGCATGCCCAACAGAGGGAGCACGCCAACGACCACCACCCATGCGATTCGGGAAGCAGGGTCGCGATGGGGCCGAAGCAGGATCCGCGCGATGACCGCCAGCTCGAGCAGCGTGATGAGTGCGATAGCGAGCAGCGAGTGGTGGAGCGTTGCGATCATGCGTAGACTTTTATTAACGGTTAAATTCCAACAAAGGTACGAAAAGCGACATGGGAATGGGGTGAAGACACGAAAATGCCATAATTGTCCGGTTGGTCAGACCCCTACGGGACATTTACGCGGCCGAGCAATCGTGTCGTCACCCCTAATTCATGCTCTTACTCAGATCGACGAGCACCTGGTCGGAGTCGCTTATCTGGATAAATCCAAGGCGCGGGTACTCGAGATCGATGATCACATACGCGGTCACTGACAAGACGACGGCGAAGGCGACGGAGTGCAATACATTCAGACGACGCCGAATCGCCATGTCGTAGCCCGCGAACAACGAACAGGCGAGAGTCAGCGCGCCGAGCATCCCGAAGATCATCAGTGGCGGATGAACTCTAGCGGCCTCTGTTCGCGTCGTGGTGATGTCGAACATCGCGTTCAGCGCGGGCAGGAGCAGCATCGGCGCCTGGGCCGTTCCCGCTTCCCGCGTGGAGGAGACAGCGAGCGCCCATATTTCGCTCTGCAACTTCGCCGACCTCGCCTGCTCCGCTTTCACCGCCTCCATATCCGGCACCTTCCGATAGACCTCGATCCGCGAGTCCAGGTAACGACGGAAGAGATCGCGCCATGGGTGGCTGCGCGTCCGCTGGGAGCAGAGCGACCCGCAGCCATGCCGTGCCCGATGTCATTGGCCTCCTCGACGACGAGATGCCGCCGCGCATCAAAGCGTGTAAGCGCCCCGGAAAACGAAAATGCGAGGATCAAACCCAACAACCCAAAGATCGCACCCTCGATCGCACCAAGGCCCTTTGATGCAGTCTCGCCTTCCTCCGTAAGCTGGCGGACGCCGATGCGCCGCCCGATCTCGAGCAGTACGAGGACGCCAGCGGACAGCGCGACTGCGAAAATGGTTCCAGCCAAGATGACGTTCACGGTGAAGACGATCCAACCCATCTAGGATATGGCCGGGCGCGAAATTCAAATCCCTTGTTTCTTCCCGATCTGCACTCTCTCGATCTCTTTAAGGGTCAGTTGGTCCCCAGATCGATCATAAATCCTGGTGGTCGCCGGACTCGTATGTCCGGCGATCCGCTGCGCGATCTCGATTGTGCCGCCCGAATTCATGTACTGGGTGACACCCGTCGCACGGAAGCTGTGACAACAAACTCGTTTCTGGATCCCGCTCGCCAGCGCCCGTTTCTCAACCAGCTTTAACACACTCCGACGATCCAGGCGTCTCAGCTCAATAATTTCACGATTCTTGCCGAAGGAAGGAAACAGGGGAGCACTCGGGGTGCAAGCCAGGCGAGAGCGTTCAAGCCAAAGATCCACCGTTTCTTTAGCCTTTGAATGCACCGGTACCTCGTGTTCTTTCCCTCGTTTTTCTTCGAACCGTAACCAGCGCGTGCCGCCACGTTCATAGTAATCCGCAACCTTTAGGTTGATGAGGGCAGAGACCCGGCACCAGGAATAGAAGAGAACACTGAAGAGCGCCTTATCCCGAATGTCTTTTAGCGAATTGGGACTCATCGAGTCCAAGAACGCTACGATTTCAGCCTCCTCAAAGACCGGAGTTTGGGAGGATTCTCGAACCAACCTCGGCGGCCTGGCCCGGGCGGCTGGATTATACTCAACTACCCCTCGCATCAAGAGCGAATCAAAGAGCAACCGGAGAGCCGCCAAGTGTTGTCTTTGAGTTGATCTGCTTCCCGGATGCTGATCCAGCCATGACCCCACGTGATAGGCCTTTACACTCTCGAGTTCCAACCCGCGGGCCGAACAAAATGCCAAAAATGAGCGCCAGGCCACCCGATAAGCGCTTCGCGTATTGAGATTGCGCACCCGCGCTCCCAATAGCTCCAGGAAGGTCTCGGCGGTTTTGGCTCGTGGGGTCGATTCAGAAGTTCCTAGGTCAAAGGGAGCCAGAAGCACCTTCTCTGTGTCTGTCTGCGAATCCTCTTGCGTCATAGGCGGGCTTCGGGGGGGACTTCCTAGCGCGGACTACCTCGCCCCGCCGCCGCTTCGAGTGGGATACTTCATTTCCGGCTTGGTTTATTCAAACAAGTGATGTTTTTACGTGATAAAGACTGGACGCAAGTTGTAAAGACAAACCATTTTCCCCCAATCACTATTTTGACTCCGGGGGGACTTCTAGAGAGAAGCGTGTGAGCGCGCAAGCCAAGCCAATCAGCGAAGTCGTTAAGGATTTCGAACAATCTCTCGCAGGCCTTCGGCCCTCCACAAGACGGGTGTACGTGGCGGGCGCAAAGGCGGCCATAGGAGCCGCTGGCTTGGAGCTCCGGCAGAGCTATTCCAGTAACGAACTCATGGTACTCATCAGAGAATCCCCGACCGGAAAGAGGATCTCGCCATTCTTGGGCTTTTTAGGCGGCGGACGGCTCAAACAGCCGGTATCTGATGAGGAAATAGCGGCTCTGCAGAACTGGGTGATTCAAAGACTTGCAAAGCAGATGGGCTCGGTCAAAAACCCCTCACTCGCAACCCGGCGAGACTCGGGCCTGATCGCCGCCCTATGCTCGGCGCCTGCTAGGGGAACTCCTCGAAAATGGCCTCAAAACTGCCTCAAAATCACCGAAACCGAAGTGCTACTGTGGGACGCCCCAATCCAGGAACCATGCTTCTCTATTCCCTTGCGCTTCTGGCACGCCTGGAGAGAACGGCTGGCCCGGCCGGACCAACGGCGGCTCTACCGCAAATCGCTCCAATGGAGTCAATCAAGCCTCCTTTTTCCAGGGCCTCACGGCGCTCCCTTGGGCCGGGCAGCCCTGCACAACGCTCTGCGGCGACTGGGCGTGGCAGGAGAGCGCAGCAGCAGCACCAGCCAGCCCATCACTCCGGAAAAGATCAGAGTCGCTTTCCTCTAGCGGGGATTCTCTCAGTGGAGAGCCTGGCGCAATGCATGGGCTCCCCAAGGGTTCCGCGCCGCTCTGATTCGCGTTTAAGCCGCCGGGAAGCGAGCCTTTGGCTTTTCTCAAAGAAAGGATCCAGTTTCGCTATCGTCCGAAATTCTTTCTGCATGTCGAACCACTCTTCGAGCTCTTTGAGCGCGGGGATGTCCGCGAAAGACCGTAAACCCAGAGCAAGCAAAGCCGATGGCGCCGGCCGCCAAAAATTCACCTCCCTGGACGGGTCGCAGTAGATCAACCCCTCCCTCAAGAGATCGTCCAGGTATCTAGCGGCCTCCAGCCCGAGTATCTCCCCCACTCTTGCTTTGGAGACTCCCCCTTTGCGGCGGTACCCGATTGTGACCAGGAGCACGGCCTTATGCTCTTCTGAAAGGATCTCTCTTAAGGGGAGCCCTCTGACGCCAGAAAGAAGCGCTACGAGCTCTCTTTTGGGCTCTAGAATCCATTCGGTTCCTCGTTCCAGGAGGCGCCACGGCGCCCAGCCCGAGAGCTCAAGCTCTACTTCGAGTTCGGCGAGCGCCGCCGTCACGCTGGCGCGTGAGGCGCGAATGCCCAGATTTTTAAACCGCTCAACCAGTTCGGAAACAGTCCAGCGGCGGGACTCTCTTCCAGAGAAACAGGCCATAACCGCCTCTCGTAAGTCGACACTAAGGGCTTGGGTTTCAACGAGTTCTTCCAGGGGTTCCTGGCCGGCATTTGTTCCCAAAGTGTCGCTCACGCTAGCGCTCCTTGATATCGGCTTCTCGAAAAAAATGCAAAATTAAAACGCTGTAACATTGTTTTTCTGGCGTAAAAGGGGCAGGGCTCATAAAGGCGATTATGAGCCCTGCCAGCGCTGGCACAGGGTTTTAAGGGCAATGCCTCGCTTACAAGCTCGCTCGAGGAGCGGATTTGAATTGCGCAGGCGGGGGCAACCGCTGGATTGGCTCGGCCAGACTTTCAGCACGCCCTGCTGAGCGCTCTATGAGCAGCCTTTCGCCCGATGCAGGCCCAATGATCCACGTCGGCACGTTGGTGGTTATACTGCCAGGTACATCTTGCGGACATAATCTTTCAAGGCGCCCCGGATCAGTTGCATTAGGAGCGAAGATGAGCATTGCCACCACGCTCACAAGGAATGATCTTGCTCTCAATCACTTCCTTGGTTTCCGGAAGGCGTGGCGCGGATGAACCGGTCCGGCCTCTTCCGGGCCAAAAGCCGCTTCCGTCTGCCGAGTCAACTCCAGCCCCAAGGGTTGGAAGATTGCCGTCCGCTGCCTTGTCATTGAGTTGGATGGATCACCAACCCCCTTATTTCTTCGGCGGATCTTAACCTTACCCTCTGTAGGCCCTAGAACGCCTCTTTAGTCCTTCAGCAGAATTTGAAAGCCGGCTTGCTCGAAATGGTGATCGTTCGTAAAGGCATCGGTAATGCCGCGTTCGTTCATTACGACGAACGAAATGCAGTCCGTTAGCGACCATTCTTTATCTGGTCGCGTGGAAAAAATCCGTGCCGCGCCGGAACAGATCGCTCGTAGATGAAACGATGTCCACATCCGGTTGTTTCCTTAGCAGATCCAGAAGCCGGATGAATTTCTGCCGCGCTCCTGGCTGACTGAAGGCGTCTCCGACTTCGGTTAAAACCCATTCTGTCGTGACAAGCGGACCTGGAGATTGCCGATTGATTGCAACAGCTCGGGCATGCCATCGATCACCAGTGCTGAGTAAAGCGATGAAATGAACTGTGTCCCCGAAGACCTTCATCGACGCGGCAACCCATGAAGATAATGATCGTGATTCTCCGCGTAATCCGGTGGCAGGCCCTCCACGGTCCCGGCTACCTCCAGCAGCGCTTCGCCCCACGATCTTCCGCCGGTGCGAATCTTTTCTTCCAGCAGCTCGTGCAGTTTCATATCTATTTGGGCAAGCTCATCCCGGTCTAACTTTGTCAGCTCTCTGATGATCTCCTGCGTACTCATTTCATTTTCGCTCGGACTGTTTACAAATAGCTGCTTGAGTTTTACGCATCAACTCTTTGCCGTTGGCCACATGTCCACCGGCCGCAAGTTCCGAAAAAGCCGGTCGTATTACTCCCCCACCCCTACATCCTCTGCGAATGCTTGGCTTATTTCCTCGCTAGACCATTGCCGACTCTGCACCAGGCGTAGTGCAGCGCGCACGGTTTCACTCAATCCCGGACGCTTGAACCCTTTTTTGCCACTTTTATTGGCCAAGGCTTCCAACTCCGCGTAGACCGATTCGGGTAGATAAACCGTCGACGCCTTCATTTCTGCCGCAAACGGGGGTCTCCCAAGCCGTTTCCCACGAACGACCGATCTTCGCGCTTGTTTCTGAACGAGCGCTTCCGGCGTTTCGGCAACTGCCGGTGCCTTCGGCTCTTCTGCCGAGACGATCTCTCGTGGAGTTGGAAATTTTGGCGAAGTCTCAGGTGCGAGTGCCTCCTCTAACTGCACGCGCCCAGCTGAGCTCAGCATTTTCAGCTGCTCGAGTTTCTCTTCTTGGAGTTTGGCGAGCTTGCTCATGATTTTATCCAATGGTGAGCGCGAAGTTCAGTAGTTCATTCGACGCCGATTCATCCAGCGCATCCCAACCGACCGTCAGCGCGTGAGCGAAACATTCCCGCAGCGAGAAAGATGAATTTGCAAACGACAACGCAAAATCTGATCCATTGAGGGTCTCGACCTTTTTCGACCAGTAAGTCCCTTTCCTAAGCTGGTTCAGAATGATGAACGCCTTACTGTCGGGCCGTTTCAGAGTCTTCACTAATTCCGCCGTGTTGGTCGTCACACCAAAATCCATCGGAGACGGCCGCATTGGGATACAGATCACGTCCGCTCGTTGCACGGATTCTCGGACCTCCTTCGATTCCAGACGTGGGGGCGTATCGACTATAAGGAACTCCGTGGAGGTGCCCTCGTCCCTCTTGACCTTGTGAAGCTCCAGGAGACTTGTCAGGGAGGCCTGAGGATCCAGGTCAAGAAAATTGACTCGGCGTTGAGCTCTCTGAAGGACCAAGCCCAACAGAAATCCCAGCGTGGTCTTCCCCACCCCTCCTTTTCCACTTACAAAAGCGACGATTTTCATATGAAAAACTGCAAAAACGTAAAAAAGCAGAAAATCTAAGCATTTACAACGATCAAACGCTGTCCATAATTAATGTTCAAATTCTATACATTTGTAAATCATTTAAGTTCTTATTTTGAAATGCTTATACTTTATTCATTTTCTCTTCTTTTATTTACTACCTGTTCGCACCTCCAATTTTCTTAATAAGAAATGTACAAAGCTTAAAATTGGGATTCATCCTCGTACCATCTTTCTGTTTTAGCCTTACTGAGGGGAGGGACCGGGAGACGGAGATCCATTCGTGAGGCCGTGAAGGGCTCCTTACCCAGGGCTTGGCACCGACTATATCGACCTGCTCTATCAGCACAGCATCGATCCGGCTGTGCGGATCGAGGAAGTGACCGGCACCGCCAACATCCGCTGCGCCCATGCCGGTCCAATCCTGTTTCCGCGCTACAAAGCGAATATTCACTATGGGAACCGAATCTGGAGCCGAACGTGATCCCGGTTCTGCACGAGCTCTGCGTCGGCCTCGTGCCCTTTTGTCCCCCTTGGCCGGGGCTACCGATCCACGACGCCAATGTGAAGGTGGCGCGGATGGTACGCGATATCGCGGCGATTAACACGCGAAGCCTGGGCAGATCGCGCGTTGGTATTTTTTTAGGTTCGTTGCGAGAACTCCGTGAAAGAGACATGGCTTTTTATTTTCTTGATCTCCACACACCCGGACAATTTCATTTCCCCTTTTCTTTCTTTATATAAGTGCAGCCACCGCGGGTCACAAAAACGGAGTGGGAGGATACAAGAACGGAGTAAAAAAGGCGGTATTAGTGACAAAAACGGAGTGGCGGTCACATGAGCGGAGTGAAGCCGGTATTTTTTAAATGCTCGTGTGATCGCGATTATACAACAGCTTGCGTTCATTCGAAGTTTAGCCACTAGATTAAGTGCTTTCGAACTCCGCACATGTGACCGACGGGAATAGTTCCAGTCCCGTTTCTCAGGGATTGCGTCCTGTTTTCGCACGTTCAGGGCCTCCATTGGGTGACGGACAGCTAAAGTCGCATGAACGGAGTCTGGGCCTTCTCGGATGGGATCCAGAATATGAGAGCTTCGAAAGGGGGGGAGGGCCCGCCTTTTTTGTGACCGATCAAGAGGCAATGCCTCCATTATCCCCAAGGATTTGTGTGACGGTTGGCGCGGTTAAAAATGTCTTTCCATGGTAAAGTGGGTCACAATTGCGGAGTGAAGAATCAGTTCCCAAGGCAACCGAATACTCCATGTAGGTAGTGAATGCATCTTCTCTCCGATGAGAGCCACTCCGCCGGTGTGACCGATAAGTGAAGAATTTCTGTTCTTTCCCTGGGAAGAACGCTCCGTCCGTGTGACCTTTGGTTGCATGAATGGAGTAGAGGACGGCTAGAGAGTCCGCTCTTAATGCGGGAGGGATTCGACTCCGTTATTGTGACCAAGCATTCAGTAGTAAGCCATCGAACGTTGCTTGACCATTGGTCACACGCGCGGAGTCAAAGAGCTCCGTCCGAGTGACCGGACTTGTTTGGATTTGGAATGGTCTAATCGGAGAAAGAGAGGCAAAACACAGAAAATTACAAAGATATAAAGTGTGTGTACTCTAATTATTCTAGCATGGATGGCTGAACGGTCACAGCAACGGAGCAAAGCTCTTCTATGAGTTCCTTATAAAAATCCCTTTGAACGGTCACAGCAACGGAGCGGTAAATAAGGTCTTGCGCTCTTGTAAGAAACTTTTTCTTATACTGGCCCATGCGTGGTCGCCCACGAAAAGAAATCGCCGTAATCCACAATAAGCTGGCAAGAGCGCAGTCTGATCTTTCGCCACTCGGGATGCGCATCATGGTGCTTTTGGCTACAAGAGTGTCGCATGAGCATGACCTGCTTAAACACAAACTGAAGGTGCAAGAGTACAAGGCCCGGCTAGGCCTCACAGGAGGCTCTGCGTATAACACGCTGGAACAGGTAGCGGACGAGATGTTGAAGTCTCTAGTCGAGGTGGAGGATTTTATTGAAGGTTCTCGCACGAAATTCCAGATCCTCTCGCGCGCCAAATACTACGACCGAGACGGAATTATTGAGCTGCAGTTCCACGAGGACATGCGGCCGTTTCTGGTGGATTTGAGAGAGCACTTTACTCAGATTCCGACGGATGTGTTCCTGCGTTTGCGAAGCGGATATGCAATGAAAATGTACATGCAGGTCCGCTCCTGGAACCCAAAGGATATACGCAACAAATATCCGAGCTGGAAGATGGATATTGAACAAGTTCGCTGGTTCTTTCGTCTGAGTCCCGATCAGTACGAAGAACCCAAGCACATAGCCGCGGCTGTGTTAAAGCGATCTATGCGAGAGCTGAACGAGCGAGCTGATGTAACATTTCGTTATGACCCGATAAAAGAAGGAAGAAAAATCGCCGGATGGCTTTTCCGAGCGATACCGAATACCCCAACTATCACACTGCCAGCCGGCGCTGCTGCGGCAAAGCGACGCAAGGAGCACCTCGAGGAAGAGCAATGTATTAAAGCGACGCGAACATCCACAGAGAGGTACGAATGGGTTAAGGACAGGTGGCGGACCGCGGATCGGGACGATCGGGACCGGTGGCTTCTTGCAGTGCCGGAATTGCTTCGACGGGTGGATCCAAATGCTCCCGGAATTATGTTTCTAACAGCGCTCGCCGATATCATCTCAAAGGAGGAATCCCCGGCGCTGCCAGGTTTGTCCGCGTGAGGAGGATCGCTAATTCGCTGTTGGGGAGCAGGCAAACAAAACGCGGAACGGCACCGTCAATTTGGTGGCAAGCCCGCCTTACGGAGTCGGATCTGCGGGGGGTAGTCGGAAACGGATTCGCAATAAACTTGGCCATCGGTATCAGGAGCATGGAAATTGAACAAAGGTACGAAAAGCAACAGATTCATCCGACGGCCCGCAGCAGCGACGTAATCGAACCGCTCTCCAGGATAAGGATCGCGACACAGGCGCCCAAATCGCTGAAGAGTGAGCGACCAGATTTCAGCGCCGGGTTCTGCCGCTTAGTCGATCAGACCTTAAGAAAGAAACCGATGCTAAGGCCTCTAAACTTCGAGCGCATTGTGGCACAGTTCGGGAACGACTAGTGAAGCTATTTGCGCAACATGGCTTTAGCGACGGATTAAAGACTGTAGAAGGATTAAGCAAAGAGTTAATCGATGGGGTCATCTTCAGCCCACGGGACATCACGCCCGCAAAGCTGCGCGAAAGCGCCAGTAAATTCACAGAATCAGCCCCGATTTCTGAACGGCTCTTTGACCCGCAATATTACGCTACTCTTAGCGCCCTCGATCCACTCTCACGGACGGGTTATTTGCAAGAGGAATACTCTTGCTAC
>Ga0182033_10000842_pt1 | contig 14934 bp, 12 predicted proteins | sample tim00Cox0000000H_FD_125968 | JGI IMG/M metagenome (GOLD analysis project Ga0182033, IMG submission 125968) | Lab enrichment of tropical soil microbial communities from Luquillo Experimental Forest, Puerto Rico - timezero.00C.oxic.00.000.00H | ecosystem: Environmental > Terrestrial > Soil >...
GGCAAACTCAATATGCGCAGTTTTGGATTGAGAGCTAATTCTTGAATCAGTTTGTTGCCCGGAGGCAGCAAGAAAAACGCCGCATCCACAGAATCCGTTCTTATTGCTTCGCTTGATTCACTCAAGGTAATGGGCAGGAACGTTGTATTTTGGGAGTTGACTCCGTACTCGCCAAGGATGCGCTCCGCCATCACCCTTGTTCCGGATGCCGGAGGGCTTACAGCCAACCTTAGCCCTTTGAGGTCTTGCAAATTCTTGATGTCGAGTGATGCCAAATAAAAAATGAACAACGGCTCCAGGGCAATCGTTCCTATCGCCGTAACCTCAGGATATTTTCGATCGCCCGTGTCCTGGGCTGCGAACCCGATATCGGCCGAAGACTTCTCGTCATTGACGTCCTCGATGATTTTGAGGGTGTCTTCCCGATGAATTATGTTTGAGGGAATGTCGTACCGATGCAATTCATCTTGGAGCAGATTTGCAGTCGTGTGAAAGAAGCCACCTTTGGGGCCTGCTTCGATCACGATGGTCGACCGAAGGGATTGCGACCAAAAATACCATGCGGCAACCGCGATGAAAGCGCACGCGGCCAGGTAGCCCACAGCGCTAAATCGCAGAAGGGATTCTGATATTTTCCTTTTGTGGTCTATTCGGTCCATTGACCAACTTCTACCAAACCCAGACATTCACAACGAGAAAGTTGACCCGCGCAGGTCGCGGAAGGTGCAGCGGGAAACCAATCAAAAAGATAAGTCAAAAAGATATGTGTGGTCGTGAGTTGCGCGCGTGGCCCCGGACAAGGGGTGTCGGGATGGCATAGATCCTCCGTTGCTGGTCGGTCGTCACAATACGCAGCACCCGACACGGCAACGTGGATCGTACACGGGGCCGTTATCAGGCCCCTTCGCCCTGGCGGTTGATGTTAAACTGCCGACCGGACCTCTTTTCTTTGATCCAGCTCAAATTGATTTATGACAGTGGAACTCGGCACGCGCTGCCGTCATCCCTTCGGTGAAAGTCACCTGGGGCGCGACCGTGCGTATGGTCTTGTATAAGTCTCCAGTCTCGCCATCCATCGTTCGCCGCCCGTTTCTATGCAGCCGATCACCTCAGCAGGCGAGCGGTTTTACTCGACATTTTTGAAACCGCGTGCGGGGGCATTCCTGGCAAAACGAGCGGCAATAGGGGACCCGTTAAGCAAGTGTCTTCTGCGCGCGCTGTCTCAGTGGACGTCACGATTGCAAACGCGACAGTAGCCGGGCGGCAGACGTTGGATGCCACGCGCCACCACGCGGGGTCAGGATGCCCCGCTCGTTGAGTTGAGTGGAGATAGCACGCACGCTGGTGAACCCTTGGGACCGCAGGTCATCCACAATGGTCCGCGAGGGTAGGCTCTCAGTGAGTTGTGGGCTTAGCGACCTGTAGACGGCCCTTTCGATGCCAGCAGTATTCTGGTTGATGCGATGGGGCACACGCCGTCGTGCGCGACTGTCAAGACATTCCCATCGATAACAACCACGCCCCTCCCGCGATGAGAACCATGCCAGCAATGAGAGCGATCTGGCGTCCGAATGGAGCGACCTTCTCCAGAAGAATGAGTAGCGCGAGAAGGACGATCCAAAGCACGTTCATCACGCCGCCCGCCAGCAACAGCGCCATCAGTGCCCAGCAGCAACCGACACAATACGCGCCATGACGAACCCCGAGCATTAGGGAACCCCTCGCGTCACCGCGAAAGCCGCCTTGCCGCATCAGGAACGCAAACGGCTTCTGGCATTGAGTAAGGCATACGTCCTTGAGCTTGGTCCACTGATAGCTGCCCGCCGCTACGAACAAGAAACCTCCGACCACGGTGCTCGTGGTTGCCATTTCAAACGCCCATTGCACGAGCGTGGCGAACAGTGCGAAAGCGATCCAGACAAGGAAATAGCCAGCAGCGAACCAAACAGTTGCAGCGATTGGCCTGCCATGCGCCTGAGTTTGTCGGCCAAGACGGGCGTACATGAGAACCATCGGTGCCGCCGAAGGCGTCATCATGCCAATCATCATCACGGTCCACATGGCAAAGACGAACGCGAACTCCATCGCTCGCCAGGGCATGTCAGCCGGCATCATCTGTCCCATGCCGGACGGAATCATTCGAAAGCCGGTCATGCCGCCCATGCTCATGTCGGCCGAGAGCCACAGCAAGTAGCTCCACGCCAATCCGGTCAATAAGGCGAGTGCGAGGATGACAATTATGCGGTCGCGCCGGAGCACGGCTCTGTCGGCGGGCACAAATACACCAATCAGGCAACTGAACTTCGCATCACGAAGTTTTTGCGTGATACGGGTTGCGATCTGATTGACATCCTCGCTGATTTCGCGGTGTGACATGCAACGTCCGTGGGGCGGATTTGCATCGAATTGGCCTAGCGGATGCATGGCTCCACGAAACCTCGTGACAGAAAAATGCTACGACAGCGCATCTTCGAGCGAACGCACCCGTTGCCATAATTGCTCGACGACACTTCGCCATTTCTCGGGTGAGGCTTCGAGGGTGGGGTCGATTTCCGCAAAGGGAATTTCGAATATTCTTCCCAGCGGTTGCTCATGGACCTCCAAAGACCAGCAGCGAGTTTGCGACTCCCGGTGTCTCATCAATTCACGTACGACATCGCAAGCATAACGATATGCAAGCTTGGGATTCGGAAGGCTAACACCTTCGTCGTCGGCGGACACGTTCTCGTCCGACCTCAATTTGAAGCTATAGATCGGCACTTCTCCCCTCACACTTTCACGAAATTGATTCATGTGCCGTCGATGAAATTACCTATGGGTTCCGCGCTCGATTGATTTCACCTATGTGACTTGTGTTGCACCGCGAATGATCTCCATCGCGCAAACATCGGTATGGTCCGCCACATCACCAAGACGATCAGCACGCTAAGTGCGGAATAATCATATATGGTCATGGCAACCCCCTATCGACGGCCATAAATAGACCAACCTGATTCAGTCACAGCGGGATGAGCCAAGTGTGCGGGTGTGACCCGACGTTCAGAAGAGTCACAGCTGGCGCGTCAGCAATCGCGCCGCGAGCCCAGGGTTCATTCGATGAAATTCCGGTGGCAATACTCATAATCGGCGCCCCGACATCTTTGCCTTGTGTCGAGGAGCGTAGAAATCCGAATCCACATGCTGTATTGCACTTTAGGACGAATTGACTATCTGAAATTTTAAGTCTTATACGCCGGTATAGGAGTACCGAGGCTACGCCAGCATGCGCAGCAAAGACGCGCCGAAGGGCTTAGTTTGAGTAGACCCCAAACGTGCTCTGATCAGCAGATGCGAATTAGTGCTCTGTGGACCTGACGCCCGAACCCCTAAGGGCTTCATCAATGCATTTGATTAGACATTCGTCATCAAAGGGCTTGCCCAGAAAGCCGAAGGCCCCAGCATCCATTACCCGCTTCTGGACCCTTTGATCGAAATAGGCTGTCATAAAAATTATCGGTGTGCGTAAGCCGTCAGCGATAAGCCGATCCTGCAAATCCGTTCCGGTCATGCCTGGCATCTGCACATCAGCGATCACGCACGCAGAACCTCGAAGATAATCGGACCGAAGATAATCCTCAGCTGAGGAAAATGCGGCAGCGCTGTAACCCAGAGAGCGAACAAGATTCCTCACTGCGTCTAGCATAAACTCGTCGTCGTCGATTATTGAGATCATAGCCGTCTTTGACAAATTCTTTATCCTTGGAGGTGGTATCCCAGAATTTTATTCAGCGCGCCATTGAACGTGTGTAAAATTCCTACACTCGCAAAGTGCCGAGAATTATACTTACTTGGAAGAAATATACTTAGGTATAGATCGTCAAGATTTTGGAGGCCGGACGCCTAATGCGTCAGCCATCCGAACCAAATCAGCCAGTGACTTTGCGCCCATCTTTCGCATCACACTAGCGCGATGGACTTTCACGGTGATCTCGCTGAGCTCAGTCTCAGCAGCGATCTGCTTGTTCATGAGACCGGACGCTACGTAGGCCAAGATTTGTTGCTCCCGGGGGGTTAATGAATCAAAGCTACTTCTCAATTGGGAAGTATCGCCAATGCCTTTGCGTCGTTGGCGATCCTTTTCGAGAGCGCTATGGACCGCGTCCAGCATGCTCTGGTCATGGAAAGGCTTGGGCAAAAACTCCACAGCGCCCGCCTTCATAGCGCGCACAGTCATCGGTATGTCGCCGTGAGCAGACATAAAAACGATGGGCATGCCAATGTTTTTTCTAATTAGTTCAGATTGAAAATCGAGTCCGCTTACCCCCGGCAATCTGACGTCCAGCACAAGGCAAGACGGAGTATCCGGCAGACTGCTTTTCAGAAAATCCATCGCAGAGGCGAATGCCCTAACCTGTAAACCGACCGATCGCATTAGATTGGATAGACCGTCGCGCAGGTCCTCGTCATCATCAATTACAAAGACAACTGCTTGTTCATTGGTGCGGTCACTCATGCGGCACTCGGCAGCTCGACGTAAAAAGCCGACCCGTTCGGCGCTTCAGATGAGGCCCGGATGCGCCCTCCGTGGGCTTCAACAATCGAGCGACAGATAGACAAGCCCATACCCATACCGCCCTGCTTCGTAGTGAAGAACGTGTTGAAGATTTTTTCCATTTTGTCGGCATCAATTCCCGAACCAGAATCCGCAAAGGTAATCAATACCTCCCCACTCTTACCTATTTCAGTCTTCACTCCCAGCATTTTGCGGCTCGACGTAGCATTCATCGCTTCAATGGCATTCATGATCAGATTTAAAAACACCTGTTCCAGTTGAACCCGGTCCCCCAATACATATGGTGCCGGTTCATCCGAAAGTGCAGTCTGGAGCATGACGCCATTTTTCTGGATTTCGTGATGCGTAAGCCCGAGAACACTTCTAATGATGCCGTTTACACTCACGCGCTTGTGTGGGTTGGCATCCTTTTTGAACATGGCACGAAGATTTTCGATGATTCGACTGGCACGGTGGCCCGAATTAACGATTTTTTGCAAGGCAGCGCGCGCTTCATCAAGATCGGGTGTGCTTCGCCCGAGCCAACGGAGGGCCGCATTGCCTTGCGAGACCATCGCCGCGAGAGGTTGTTTGACCTCATGCGCAATGGCGGCTGACAACTCACCGGCGGTCACCAGTCGCGCGACGCGAGCGCGTTCGGCTTGCTCGAGCCTTTCTCGATCGCGCGCCGAAGCTAGTTCGGCAAGCATTTCGTCGAAGCCTGAGGCAAGCCGTCCGATCTCGTTGGTGGTGTTATCGTGAATACGAACATCATAATTTTTCGTCTCGCGCACCATTGAAACAACATTCTCAAGCCCCTCCAACGGCCGTACGATGTGGCGATACGTCATGACGGCTATGACGATGCTGAGGCCCACAAGTACGCCGGTCATGGCTAGGCTTAGACTCATCTTTGTGAGGAACATATCGATACGTAGTTGAAGTAGCCGATCGAGCTGAGATTGCGACACCGTCCAAGCTCTATTTGCCAACCCCACAACCGCTTCGTATTCGCGTTCAAGTGCAGCGCTATTGGTTTCGGTAGTAGCGCCACCATTGACGCTACCGGCCTTTGTTCTGGCAACGAAGGCATCAGTAGACGAAAATAAAGAAGCGTAGGTCGAATCGACAGCTCGCTTCAAACCGCCATCGGCATTTCCCCGATATGCCGCTGTCAGCTTGTTCTTAATTTCGCTAGTACCGGACTCGATCAGCCCCTCAAGGACAAGAACATGCGCGTTAGTTTCGTTGGGCGGAGTTGCGACGCCAGCAGCTCCGCTTGTTACCATGTGCAGTTCACCTAAGCGGCCAAGTAATTTCGGCAACTGCTCGACAAGAATGTTTTGCAGGTAATAAGTATCGAGATCCGTATCCAGCGTGAGGTTTGATTCGTCGCCGATGCGCGAGGCAAGTTGTTGCATTTTGGCAAGTAGTTCTATGGCGTTCGTCGAGTCACCAACCGGATGGTTCGAGCCTAGACGTGAGAGTGCGCTTGAGAGATCTAGAACGACTTCCCGGGTGTGTAATGCAAAGGCTGCATCGGATTGCGCCGTTGTTAACGCTTCCACCATCTTATGCGCAGACGCGTCGGGCTCTGGCGCCAAAGGGTTAAAAGGCCTGCCAATCAGAGCGGCGTCGTAGATTGAGCGCAGAGTCTCCAGGAATTTGCTGCCAATGAGCTCCTTGCGCGCAAAGGCGATCGCAATCTGCTTTTCAGCCACCAGACTATAGGTGGTCGCTGCGATGGAAATAATGAACATTGCGCACAGGAGAGTGAGCTTTGTGCTGGTGCGCAAATTCTTGAACATGGCCCTCTCTCAAGGCGACCGGAGCCTAAGCCACAATCTATGGGTGCCTAGCAGTTTAGCCCCAATTTGCACATTTCTGGCTGATTATAAGGCCTCACAATGCGATCCTGTGCACGTCCCAATTCCCTCTTGTATTTGACTTAGCTCAAAATAGCGGTCGGTCCGCCCAATGTCCGCTTAGTGCCAACAGCGGACCTTCACATTTGCGCCGAGCGACTGATCTCGAACCGCAGCGCCAATGCGGATTCTTGATCGAAATCAATGTCGGGCACGCTTACAACTCTAACGTTCGAAGCAGGTCGTCGTGCCGGCGACCAATGCGCAGAGGAGTGCTAGATGGGTATCCTTGATGAGTTACTCACCGGTGGGCAACGCCGGAAAGATTACGGGGATTTTGTTAAGCGATACGAAGAAGGAGACCCGTCCGAGGGCTACTCCGATCAGGAGGTTCTGAAACGGTATGGCGAAGTGTCACACGCGGTGGCGCCAGACCAGTACGCTCAGGCGGCGCAAGAGGCGCTGAGCAAGCTGTCGCCCGAAGAGCGGGCGGCGTTCGTGAAGATGCTGCAGGACCGAGCCGCGACGCGCGGCGTGACGCTGCCGCGACAGGTAGCGCCCGAACCGAAGGACCTGGGCCAAGTGCTCACCGATCTGCATTCGAAACCAGGGCAGCTGCGGGATATGCTCGGCAGTGGTGCTGCGCAGCCTCAGGGGCAAGCGTCTGGGTCAAGCGCGATCACTGACATCTTGACATCTCCGATGGCAAAGGCCGTCCTTGCGGGCATCGCGGCGATGGTGGTCAAGCGCGTCATGGGTCAGTCCCGAACGGTGTAGCGCGGCACCGGCGTCTCGCCCACAGTTTCGTAAAATGGCCCGCTACGACGACTGCCCACAGGCCTTAGGCCTTCGGCCCCCTATAGACCATGAAAAATACGATTGCCGCAGTGCACGCGACGGCAAAAAAGATACTGACTTGGTCCCAATCCATCTCGCTACAGTACGAGATATTAGAGGTCCGTTACTTGGACCAAATCGCCCCGAGACTGGTTGACTCGTGGCACGCTACTGCCGGCCGCGCGCGTTAGCTTGCTGCGCTCCCTCTACTCCCCAAGCACTCGTCGGCGATGCTCGTTCGCGAGAGCCGTATGAGCTCGGGGCTTATCGCAAGTGAGCGTTAGACAGGTGGCCGAGACTTTTGGTGCCGTATCATGGACATCGGAGAGCACCACGCGTGATAGCCGCTTTTGCAGGCCTTGTTCATGATCGACAGAGCGCTGCCGAGTATGAGCGCAATCACGACAATGACAGCTGCTACGGAGGTATTCATTGCAACCTTCCGGCGGCTGGACTGCGACGCTGCCAAAGCGAGGCGAGCCTAGTCCAGCATGTTTAGTAAGTCCTCCTCCTCTTCGGCGCGGCGTTGCGATCGCTCTAGCGCGTGGTCTGTTTGATTTTGCTGCTGCAATATCGGACCCGGAGTCGGCTGACGCGGTGATTGTGCGTCTGGTGCTTCGACCTGCGCCACATCTGCAACAGCAATCACCATCGAGGCCGGTGACCCCACCGAGAGTGATTTCGTCGCCGCTAAAAGCAGGCAGACGATCAAAAAAACGACGGCGACATAACCGAAAATGTGCATGTCATCGTCCCCACGCGCACAAGTCTAGCGCGGCAATAGATCTTTGTTGGCGGACATTTTCTCACAGCGTCAAAAAACCACGGCATGCCCTCCTCACCGCCTGGTCGGTTCGAGGCTTTCCGCCCAGGGGCACGTGGGCATTTTCCGCAAAGTGCAGGTGTGTTGCCCCGGTACTAACTGTCGGGGCCTTTTTCAAATGACGGAACGCCGCTTCCCGCCGCCGTGGTCCGTCGAAGAATTGGACGCCTGCTTGTCATGCCGCGCGCGGCCGCGGGTGTCGTATAGACAAGAGCGTGAGACGACTCAGTGGTCAGGGTGAGCCGCCACAGAATTGCAGTTACGGCCAATATCAGGCCAATCGACACTGCAATAGAAACCAAGCCCTTTATGCCGCACCCTGGCATCGCAAATTCAGGAATAGAGTTTCACCGCCGAAATGGCGCATGATTAGTCATCCAGGTGGTGTGCGTTGAGTTCGGTAGTGCTAACGCCGGTAGTAGCGGCACGCGGCATATGGCGGGTCAAAATAGCGTGGCCGGACGCCACTCCGCGTTACTTCGGCAAATTCAAATCTCAGGCAGAAGCCGAAAAGTGGATCGAACTGCACCGCTGGCTAACCGAGCAACGCCAGGAGCCGGATCTCCCACGCCAGGAATACAGAAAACAAACGAGCGGTCACGGCTGAAGTCGCACATTGGCCTCCGGCTGGCAAACGCTGGCGCAGACCGTCGGCACGGCGATGAGCCGCGCCAACTGAGGCGGTCCCTGGAGGCAATTAGCTGCGGTGGTGCCTGTGTCTGAGATACGGACAAAGATTGTTCAAGCACTGGCTACACGTACACCGGTAATCGCACGCCACTAAACAGCGCGGTTTTACCGTTGCCCTCTGCATCTCGTTTTGAGCGCTGCCACAAGAAACTGAGGCAAGCACAGCCATTGCTCCTAAAATCACGGTTAGGACCCTCGACATCTCTTATCGCTCCCTTGGTTGCGGCTGGTCGTTAGTTGAAAAGGGGCCAGCTTCAAATTCAAAACGGATCAGACGGTAAAGGGGCTAGTACCCTGCGGCTGGCATCGGCGCGGCGGTGCTCTCGCTGCATTTTTTTGATCTTTCCCGGCGGTTTCCGCCGTTTGCACAGCCTTGCACTTTCGTTGAAGATCTCGACGGAACGGCGCATCACGTCAGACAAATCGAACAAATCGTTGAACGACCGCGCCGCCGTTTCAATAGCGTTGGCCGAACTAAATCGCAGCCGGCTTGCGAGAGGAATTGCTCCCGCTGCCGCGAGTCCGAAGGTGAAGTGCCTTCGAGTGGAAGCTCACCCATGAAAAAGATCTGCCGTGTAACGCCTGTCGACATCGCGGGCTACTGAGAGTGCGGCTTAGCTATTGTGAGGAAGTTTCCCAGCCAAGGTTCTTTATGATCATTCCAGACAAATTCAGTGCGAAGTTGCGGTTCAAGTTCACTCCCCGGAGCTCAAGTATCACGCCTTTCGGGCTTTCAAGCCGCGCCGTCTTGGCATGTCCGACTGTTGCGACTCCCCCATCGATAGCAGTGAAAGTGCCGACAATGTCCGTTGCGCTTCGTAGGTTTACTGCATCGCCTATCAAATCGATTCTTTTGATCAAAAATCCCTTGAGTTGTGTGCCGCTAATAGCAAGTCCATACTTGTGTCCTTGATAAAATAAAATACCGCTGCCGCCGCCGTATCTGGTCTTAACCAAGGTGATCTGAAGACGGCCGCTCTCTGCATCGGTATCCGCAGATGCACTCATTGGCGTTGCGGTCAGCGCGGCAACTACTGTGACAATCCTCAATACCAAAGGCAGGCTTCGCCTTTCCGAGAGCTTTTGGAAGATTGTAAACATGGGCTCACCTTTGCTTCACGACTACTGACAGCAGTTTTTGTCGCATTCGGCGGTTTCGTCATTGAAAGATCAATCCCGCTACCCCGATTACCGGCTTCAGCTCGTAAGCGCCCGCGATAAATCATTTCGCAAGCCACATAGAGAACAATTGCGAGCCCGACATAGGCGATCCAGCGCTGCTTGTTGAGTAAGCGAGCTATCAGATCGGCTGCGACGCCCATCAGCGCAATGGACAGGAGTAGGCCGAAAACAAGGACGATGGGATGCTCGCGTGCCGCCCCAGCTATGGCCAAGACGTTGTCCAAAGACATCGAGACGTCTGCCACCACGATCTGCAATGTGGCCTGACCGAGTGTCTTGCGACTGAGACTCCCTGCCACTGTTCCGTTGCGTCCTGACGCATACGCCACCAACGTCTCGTCCCCTCCTTGCTGATCTTTTGGTGTCGTTTGAAGCTCGCGCCACATCTTCCAACAGACCCAGAGGAGAAGAATGCCGCCGGCGAGTAGAAGCCCAAAAACCTGCAGCAATTGCGTTGCGACGCTGGCGAATGTAATCCGAAGAGCGGTTGCAATAAGAATTCCGATTGTGATCGCGCGCGTTCGCTGCTTGGCCGGCAGACCGGCTGCGGCAAGGCCAATGACGACAGCATTGTCTCCCGACAGCACCAAGTTGATCATGACCACCTGGATCAAGGCCATGACAGCGTCGTTGGCGACGATATCGGTCATAACTAATCATTACTCGCCGGATCCATGAGCCAGCCAATCTGGTCGGTGATGTTCGACCCAATCCAAAGTTCGAGACCGGAGGGAGCGCAAGGGCCGCACGTCATCGGCTAGCAGCGCCAAGCCGATCGGAAGCATCCACAACCCCGCAATCGGCAGAAACCAAAGCGCGCCGCCAACTGTTAGCAGTACTCCTGTTGGAATCCTGAGCCAGCGGGCGGATGGCTGGCGGACGAAGCGAACCGTTGAGCGAACACGTTTTGGCAACCGATTTAACAGTCGTTCGAGGCGCCAATCATCGAAGCTGGTTGCATTCGCCTCAGCCTCGTTCGGAACGGCAGAGGCTGCAAATAATCGTTTCATCCTTCGCGCTCCTGTCGATGCATTGAAGTCCCCGATGATCTAGAAGGGTTGACCGCCTTCGGCTCTGGTGAAGTCGCAACAATCAGCCGTACAAGCCTGATCACCTGCGCTTCGTTAGGATCCACGTGTTGATCCGCCGCGGCCACGAGCTCGGCGATTCGAACCACGTCGAAAGCCAGTGACAGAGCCGCTACCGGTCGAAGGGCCTCAACAATTAAATCGCCAAAGTCTCGGCCTTCGAGATGGCGTGCTTGCGCGTCGAAAAAGTCAGCAATGCGCTGTCGTGAGATCGTCGGCGCCAGCTGCTGCCGATCGATGTAACGTACCGCCTCGTCGCGCTCGATCGCATCAAGACGTCCGTCCGCAAGCGCAACGAAAGCGCCCACAGTGACCAGAGTCTTGACGACCTGTTCATCGCAATCAAACGGATCGCGGAGTTCACCGGCGAGGTTAGGGCGAATGTAGTGGACGGCCATGTTCCTGCTCCTCCTCGAAGCTACGCCACGTTCGCGCCGAAGGAGCTCGGATCAGCCAGATCAGGGAGATGGAAAGTACTTTGAGCCCTGATGTCGGCAGATCCATGCGCCTTGGCACGGAATTGGTGATCCGACATCGCGAGGTTGGCCGACATTTCGGCGTCCTCGCCAGAGGGGCCCGGACTCAATTATATTACGCCACACCTAAGCTTGCTGTGTGGCCAAATCAAGCCGTCGAATAGCGACATTCTGCTGCGGTGAGTTTCGGCTTTGCACAAAGCAAAAAATTTGGAGAGTAAGCGCGAGAACGGCGTCAAGCCGCTGTACGATGTGCGGTTTGTGCCAAATGCAGACGTTCAACCGTCGCTACAGCATGTCCGTTCAGCACCAACCATTGGGATTATGCGGCAAAAATTCGGCAGCTTGCGCCGTCATCGTTTTGCGGCGCTCTGCAAAGACTATGCGGGATGCGATTTGACTGATAATAATTTCAGGCGAGGAAGGGCTGTTCACAGCACTTTTCATGTTCCGCGAGTTGCGATCGGGCAAGATCGTTCACGGTGTGCCCGCCTTTGGTAGGCAGCGTCCTTGGGCTTTTGCCATTTGGCTCACCGTTGTAGTCGGTATTACCTATTTCTTGGCAGCGCGGCTGAGCCTTGCTCTTCTCACAAAACCTGACGGCGTTGCTGTTTTCTGGCCTGCAGCAGGTATCGCAGCTGGTGCGCTGATCAGGATGGGCTCCGGCGCACGGATCCCCGTAATCGTTGGGACAATGGCGGGAACTATAGCGGCGAATCTATTGGGCGACCGCAACGTCTGGACCGCCGTTGTTTTTGCCGCTGATAATGCTGGCGAAGCGGCACTCGTCGCCGGTCTGATTGCCCGATTTTTTATTTCACCATTCAGGTTGGACGTCCTGCACCGCGTAATCGGTTTGTTTGTAGTAGCGGTCATTGTAACCGCCATATCCGGAATCGTCGGTACTGTGGGCATTGTTTTGTTCCACAGTTCGATGGGGTCGACACTCTCAGTGTGGTGGCATTGGTTTACGTCCGACGCGATCGGCATCATCGCGGTTGCGCCGGTCTTGATCGGGCTGCCGTCGCGCACTGATCCGATACCAAGAAAAGAATTTATCGAAGGAACTTCGGCTCTAGCGATTCTAACTGCCCTGAGTACGCTTGTTATCCATTTGCCGAAGGACCCTTGGGCCGACGAGATTGCCATCGCCGCTGTCTTCCCTCTGTTGCTGTGGATTGCTGCCCGCTGCAGACCGTTCTTTGCTGCAGCAGCCACGTTCGTCTGCGCCCTTACGACCGTTTGGACAACAACATTTGGCATTGGCTTTTTCGGCAACCTAGCGCTGCCGGTAGCTGAACGAGTCCTGTACGCTCAGGCCAGTATCGTGGCAGTGGCGCTCTGCGCGTTAGTTCTGGCGGCGCTTTTTGCCGAACGGCGTGAACATGCGGCCAAGCTCACCGAGAGTGAGACGCGACTGCAGAGCGCGCTTAAAGCCGGTGGAGTGACAGCATTCGATTGGCATGTCCACACCGGCGTTACTAAGCGTAGCGATAACGCAGGGGAAGTCCTGGGCCATGGTCAACAAGAAGTCCTCGCTCCGGACTCGTTTGTTGAACGAATCCATCCAGACGACCGCCGGTTCGTCAAAGCCTGCATCCATAGGGCTCGTCCCGACAACCCATCGTATGCCATCGCCTTTCGCTATTTGCGCCCCGATGGGCGGGAGGTGTGGCTCGAGGAAACTGGTCAAACCGAATTTGACGCCGCAGGGCGCCTTGTACGCGTCCGAGGTTTGACGCGTGACATTACCGAAAGCAAACGAGCTGAAGTGGAGCTGTCGACTGCTCGGAAACGAGCGGAACTAGCCAACCGCGCCAAATCAGGCTTTCTTTCAGCGGCTAGCCATGACCTGCGTCAACCATTGCAAAGCTTAGCGCTCCTGCAAAACACCCTGAGACGGCGCATTCGGGGCGGTGAGGGACGCACACTGATCACTAGGATTGGACACTCAGTCGAGATTATGAAAGGTATTTTGGACAGCCTTCTCGATGTCAACCGGATTGAAAGCGGAAAGCTTGTTCCCACCATGAGCGACTTTGGGCTCAACGTCGTGTTTGACTCAGTAGCAGACGATTTCCGCGACCTCGCAAAGGAAAAGGGTGTGAAATGGCGGATGGTTCGATCCAGGGTCACCGTTCACAGTGATCGACACATGCTCGAGGTGATGATCCGGAATCTGCTTTCAAATGCGGTGCGCTACACTGAGCGAGGAACGATTTTGGTTGGCTGTCGTCGCGCTGGGAACAAGATACGTGTCGAGGTCTGGGACAGCGGCATTGGCATAGCGCGAGAAGACATTCCTCGCATATTTCAAGAATACTATCAGACGCAGGATCACATGCATCCTGAGGGCTACGGATTGGGTCTCGCAATTGTTCAGCGACTGGCAAAAACGCTGAACCACCCCGTTAATGTACGCTCCACGGCCGGCAAGGGTTCGTGCTTCTCCATCGAACTATCGTTGTCACGTGCGAAAGCTGACCAGGCAGATCAACCCAAACTGGCACCCGCAAACACTCACACCGTTCTCGGTGGCACAATCCTTGTCATCGAGGATGATACTTATGTCCGTTTGGGATTGGAGCAGCTGTTAGAATCCGCAGGGTTAGATGTATTGTCCGCCGCAAATGGTAATGCTGCAGTGGCTCTGGTCACCAAGAAAAATATCTGCCCTGATTTAGTGTTGTCCGACTTCAACCTTCCGGGGGCAATGAATGGTGTTGAAAGCATCAGCGCCCTGCGTGCGGCCGTTGCTTCGGAAATCCCAGCTGTCGTATTGACCGGCGATGTAAGGCTACAAAGTCTTACGAAGCAAAACATCAAGATTGCCATGAAGCCAGTAGATGGGGATCAACTGATCCAGCTAATTAATCAGTTGATGCCCATTGCTAAATCCGAAGACGGACGATTGGCAAAATCTTTCCTCGGCTAGTAACGGACTTGTTGATTTAGTTCACGCGCGACCCATGCCGCGCCTGTGATGATACTGCGATGCAAGATGTGATGGGGCGCAGCAGCGCTCATGTCCGGCTTGGGTCAGAAATGGTACGCCCGAAAGCGGACGTGGTTCGAGACGATCGTGACGTCCGCTTTGTGCCAAAATGCGACATTGCCGCACCTTCACTTCGGCAGAGAATTTGCTTAGTTCTGATTGCTGAGCCGCCAGCGGAACGCGCCGATTTCGGCAAAAATCAAAGGCAGCGGTTGTGCCCTCGGCGGGCATACGCTTCGGAAAAAAGTCAAGATCGGGTTCCTGGCACCTTCTGCGTTTATGGAGGGCATCGAACGCTGGGCAACGCGCTACCACCGCGGGATTCCTGCATCTTTGGAAAGCCGCGCTGTCGGACAACATCCGGGGCTTGCGGCGGCGACGGCAGCGATCATCCGGGAGGAATGACAATGAAAAAATTTGCTTTCATCGTCGTGACGGCCCTAGCGA
>Ga0182033_10000844_pt1 | contig 14909 bp, 22 predicted proteins | sample tim00Cox0000000H_FD_125968 | JGI IMG/M metagenome (GOLD analysis project Ga0182033, IMG submission 125968) | Lab enrichment of tropical soil microbial communities from Luquillo Experimental Forest, Puerto Rico - timezero.00C.oxic.00.000.00H | ecosystem: Environmental > Terrestrial > Soil >...
AAAATCCGGAGTAAACGCGGGTCCATTTGCCCATGGAGGGGACACCACAGCTTGCTTGCCAACGTTAGTCGGAAAATGAGTGGCCGCAAGCTGATGTTGATAAGCCATCCAGTGTTTCTCCGCCTGTTGCAGCGATTGCCAACTTTCCGCCATTTCCTGATGCAGGTCCTTCAATTATTGTTGCTCCTTCGAAGTAAGCTCAACGGCGTTATCAGCTGCGGGTCTAAGGCGGAAACAGAGTTTTGTGATGTAAATGCGAGCCGGAAGTTCGACGTGAACTGAACATTAGGTAGGTGTTGCCATGCCAACTGTTATGCGGTCTAGGGCGTCTGATTTGGATCGGCCCAAACAAGGTTTGTTCAGGTCCTCTCGTAATGCAAATGTCACTCACAGCCAGACGCCGCTTCCTTAATCAATCATTGGACCGGGATAACACGACCGCTGCTCCTGGGCCGTGGTATGCTTTCGGCAAAATTAGCAGGCCGCTTACGGGGCAGCAGAGGGGCAAAATGATGGCAACTCGTAACGGGCCGCAGAATCCAGCCCTCAATCCGAGGAGGGCACTATGAAGAATAAATCTAAACCTAAGCCGTGGAGGCATTACCTCGGTGCAGTCATATTCCTGGCTGTGCTGATTGCCGTGGGCATTGCAGCCTGGTCTGAGTACGGCAGTAAATTCGAGACTATGACGACCATGGAGAAAGAACTAGCTATCATAATCGTTCTGCTGCTTTTGCGTTTACCGTCGTGGAGAGGCACACATGAAGAACGGTGGAAGGACGAGATCAGGACAATGTTCGATCAATTGCTGGACACCGTACGAAATGACATAGGACCGAAAGTTTATTATGACCGTGACTTGCACGACTAGGTGAAGAGCGCTGGTTCCTTACGGTGCATCCTGCTTTGGTGCGGTAATCGGCACCGCCTCGGCGCCCACGCAGGGTCGACTCCACAATGGTGCATCGGATGTATTTTTTGACTCTTGAGCGACTCCGAGTCCGTGTTAGCCTCTTGAGTACTAGGCGGTCCGCTCTCATGGCGACGACAGCGGACCAGACCCATTTCACAAAGCCGTTGTCTCATCGGGCCGGCCGGTGGTTCTTTGTCGGAAGGGCGTTGGTGATGATTGCCACATCAATTATCGGATTCGTGCCCGGAATCGTTGATCCTGCCACGAGACGCGCACCCCTCACGCTGCTCGCCGAAGCACACGGGATTGTGTTCTTCATGTGGCTGTTGCTCTACCTGGCTCAAGTCTGCTGATCGCGAACCGACGCGTGGCTTTGCACCGAAGACTCGGCCTCACCTCGGTCGTGCTCCTGGCATTGATGATCCCCTTAGGTTTCACCACGACGACTGCCATGATCCGGCGAGGGTTCGATTTGAATGGCGATCAACACGTCGACCCTCACGACGGCCGAACGGCACAGGACGCGCCCACTGCTCGGTTTGCAACTTGCCGCACTGCTGACGTTCATCATTCTCGCCATTGCGGCAATTGGCTATCGTCGCCGGCCAGACGTGCACAAGCAGCTCATGCTGTTTGCGAATGTCTCGCTCATGGCTGCGCCGATCGCGCACCTGGCCGGTCACATACCGAGCCTCTCACCATCGCCGGCATCGTTTGCAATTCCTTATACTTTGTTCGGTCGCCTTTGACTACCTGACTGAGAAGCGGGTTCGATTCCTTCCCTGGAATGTCGAGATAATCGTAAGGCTCGCCAGGGATTGCTCCCGGGTCGGTTGTCCATCTTATTGCGACACCTACGCGGCTTTCTTCCCCGCATGAATTTTCGCCCATCTTTTGCGCTGCGCCTCTGCAATCGCCTTACGACCAGCGGCAGACATCTTACGGCCTTTTCTCCTACCACGCTTTTTACGACCATTAGCAAAATCAGCAGCTAGAGTACTGCCAAAAGCCTTCACAGCCGCACTGATTGCGGTCAACCGCCGATCCAGGTTAGCCTTCGCCTTTGTGAGTTTTTCTGCTTCTTTTTGCAATGCTGCTAGTAGTTTCATTCGGGACCCTCCCGGCGACAAGCTACGCTAAATGGCTCAAAAAGAAAAGCTGCTAGAGATTACAGGGGTGGAGACTCGTAGCTCGTTCACGGCTCCTTCCCGTGTTTTGAATCAGCCCATTTCTTACCGTAATAGTCCAGCGGGTCAAGACGGCGGTAGTTTTCATCGCCTGAGGGTTGGCAGGATATGCTTGTCGTGAATTTGGTCAGTGTCGCTGCGGCGTATGGCCATCACAACAAAGCATCGAAGCGGAGCGGTCACTTGGCCGAGGATAACACACCCGCTGCTCCGGGCCGTGGTATGCTTCGCCACTTATCAAGCCGAATGAACGACAATAGAGGGGCAAAATAATGGCGACTCGCAGGTTTGAGGACTGGATTCTGCGGCCCGTTATCTTTTGTGTCTTATCTTTGTTAGTCGAGGCTGATTGCAACTTTGCCCAAATGGGCATTTTGCCGATCCGACCCGCTCCGAATCTCGACCTTCTTGATGCGAAACGAAAGCATCTTGTTATCTACGCACAGGATTTTCTCGACTTCGCGGAGTTTTCTCATTCGGACTCACTATTATAGAACGCGAGGTAGCGTACAAACTGAATAAGGTCGCTGCTGAGAATGATGCCCGCGTGAGTGCGATGATAATGCTGTTGGAGATTTACGGCACCGTGCATTGCAAGGTGACCTGGTAAGAATCAAAGTTCTGCTTGCAGTAGATTTCGCCAAGTACAGTAAACCCATAGACCTGGATATAGAAAGCGTCGACCTCCAGGTTCCTCCACAAAAAGACCGGGTGTAGCGGCTGAAGCAACTCAAATGCGGGATGATTTGACGGAGATCGAGAGTATTTTGCATTCACCGATAAGCAGTCTGAGCAAAGCCTCCTAAACCCAGGACGTTGCTAAGGAACGCCACCACATCCCACTAGTTCGGTTGGAAACCGAGAAATGTGGAAATGATTACGAAGCACGAGGCCAGGACAGAATACCGAACTGGCGAAGTTCGGATGGATTATCAAGGATTGCTGCGACTATAGAACCGAAGTTCATTATGATCGTGACCTGCGCGACGAGGGTCGGATTGTGTGGCTAAATTTCAATGGATCATGCGAATTGCTCTCTTCGCAGTCGCTCTGGTTGCCAAAATTCCGTGAGGATCAAGATCGGTGATGCCTCGTTTCTGCTTCATGACGAGTTTTGCAGTATGGTCGCGGAGGATTTGAGCGCATTCTCGCTTGTCCTGATCGCTCCAATGTTCTGCGTCCCGGATTAGCTGCTGCATCGCTTCTTCGATGGATTGGAATTTGCGGTTCACGCAATCCTCCGGCGCAACCTGGACTGAACGGCGTGCATCTTTCCTCTTAAGATTTCAGACCCTGAAAGATGCTCTGGACCTGCCTGTAAAACCCCGCTAACTTTGCAAACTGGTTTGCCAAAGCATCTTCCAGGATCGGCAAACTTCGGGAATGCAAAGGTTTGCCTGACCCTAGGGTTGCGAACGAAACTACTTTCTATAGGTGCCTTTCGTTGAATTTCACTACTGCGACCACCTACTCTTGCTCAACGTCAACTTCGTACATCCGCACTGCAAACCCTTTCCATGCCAGCAATAAGAGAAACGCTTCTGCGCGTGACCGTTCGAACTTACGAGCACAGCACAAATGGGAAGTGAAGTGGAAGTTCCATTCGACCTTCCGGCCACGAGTGCAAAAGCTCCATTCAGAAAGGAAGCCTTGATCGCCTTCGAGCACGTATGTCATTTTGAAAACCCTAGGTTCAGAATTTCAGCCATCCACAAAATCGCCACCGCAATCACGACCACGAGGAGCACAGCAACCCGTATTCTCGGTCGGTAGCACTGCATCACAGTCCCCGCCTGACTAACGGTGTCTTGCATCAGATTTACGGTTCATGGCCGGATGTTCTCGCCTTTATCAAAATGTCGGGCGCAAATTTCGCAAAGACGGAGCGTGACGTTGATAATCTGATCGCCTAAGCGTTTGGCTGTTCTTCTCGTGGTTGTAGCGTCCCGAAGACTATCGGTCAGTTGTGGAGGAGTACGTTCGTCCTCTGGAAAGAAAACGCGGCTTATTCGCTTAGGAAAGAAGGCGGACCAGTCAGGGGAAACTGACCCGCCTTGATTGGACCACCGCGAGGACAGATCAGACACACGAAGACTCGGTGCGGCAAATGGCCGGGGAAAAGCGTTATACTCCGGGTTGGGCAAGCTGGTCATGTACCCTTTTACGTGACGCGCTTGAAGGGTTTCCCGGCTGTAGCACAGCCGGGAACCCGCCCTTGGTTCACCGCACCGAGTTCTTTTGCGCTGAGTTAAATTCACAAAAACATCACTGTCAACAAAAAGCAATAGTACGAATCAAAACGAAGGTACTAGCCCGAACACGGAGGCAGGTCTCAAACTATAATCATGACGATGCGAAGCGAACCAACAAAAGCCGCAGACGAAACCGGACTCCAAAATAGACCGAAAGAGTGGGCGGACTTGGAGAGAGTTAGCCGAACCTTACGTCCAGATGCGGATCGCGTATCACGTTCGCGGATTTGGTGCCACCGCTCGACGGGCTTTCCGGGAAGAGGTTGACGCCTGTGCTGCGAGAAGCTCGATCCCGGCCGAAGAACCTGCATGAGCACGGGATAAATATGATTGAATTATGTGGCGGAGAGGGTGGGATTCGAACCCACGGTACGGTTTCCCGCACGCTCGCTTTCGAGGCGAGTACTTTAAACCACTCAGTCACCTCTCCCCAGTGGTTGCAGCTCCCATCGTAGCAGAGCCTTCGATTGCGCGGCAATGCGTCACTCGGCGCCATCAGCGCCAGGTGCTTCTTTGTTTCTCCGCTAGCGCCGTTCGGTAAAGAACGACTGAATTACCGCCGCGCATTCGGGAGCGAGCACGCCGACGGTGACTTCCACCTGGTGGTTGAGTCGGGGGTCGGACAGGATTTGAAAGCAAGTGCGTACAGCCCCGCCCTTTGGATCATTCGCGCCGTAAACCAGCCGCGGAATGCGCGCCTGAATCATTGCGCCCGCGCACATACTGCACGGCTCAACGGTTACGTAGAGCGTCGTCTCCGCAAGCCGGTAGTTGCCAAGAACCCGGGCGCCTTTGCGCAAAACAACGATTTCGGCGTGCGCCGTTGGGTCGCAATCCCGGATGGTGCGGTTCCCCGAGCGCGTGATGATTTTGCCTTCGTGCACCAGCACAGCTCCGATCGGCACTTCGCCGGCTGCAGCCGCAGCGCGGGCCTCGTTGAGGGCGTCTTGCATGTATGCAGTGTCAGACTGCGTCATCGCCGTGAGAATAACACGCGACGCTCGAAAAAAAATTAGCCCTAAACTAATTTCCAAAAAGCCTGCGTCGCGGCCTGCTTTGCCGCCTTTCTGTTTGAAGACTCCCTAACCGTCAATCCTTGGCAGTGCCTAGAAGCCAATCACCGCGGGAGAAAGACGTTGTAGCGCCCTCTAGGACGGTCATGATGGATCAAATGATGTTCGCGCCCAGAGCAGCCACGACGGAGCCATCCACCGATGTGAATGCGCCAATGAACCTCTTCGGCGGCGATGACGTATGCCTAAAAGCAATAAAGATTCCCGGGCTGATCCGTAATTTCAGCAGGACGTCCGCCAGGAACGTAATGACCAGGCCATTTGGTTCACCCCGTTAACAATGGTGACCATAGGCGCGATCTCGATTCCCGCTGTTTTCGATCGCTCGCAGCTTCACGTCAAACAGGTTTCCCACCTTCCAGCGGCTGTTGGCGTCGTTGCCGATGCCGTCAAACGTCGCTGGAGTTCCCGTATTCGCGAGGCCTTAACCGGATCGCTTGACAATTTCGGGCATGCGAAACAAACTACATGCTATGAGGGAGCTCCTCGGGCGGCTATTTCAAGTCGATTTCATTAAAGGTCTCCTGGTTACGTTCCGGATGCAGAATCCCAGGGAGATTGTCACCGAACAGTATCCGCTCGAGCGGCCGATGGTGGCGGAGCGCTATCGCGGCGCGCCCCGTCTCAATAACAATCCGGAAACCGGTGAGACGCTATGCATTGGCTGCAATCTGTGTGCCTTGGCGTGTCCGGAAAACCTCATCGTTGTCGGATGGCTGAGAGATGATGCTACCCGCCGCAAAGTGCTGACCCACTTCACTTATGACACTTCGCGCTGCATGTTCTGCGGGCTGTGTGAAGATGCTTGTCCCACAGACGCCCTGGAACTGACGCAGGATTTCGAAATGGCTTATTACACTCGCGAAGGAGCAATCTGGGACCGTCACCGTTTGGAGCAGGGGCCCACACCCGCGCGCTATACCCGCTAAAGATAATGCATGGAACTTCGAAAAGATCCCATCACGCAAAGTTGGGTCATCCTGGGACAAAGAGAAGTTGTTGCGGAGACTGCGGAGCAGTGTCCCTTAGAGCCGGAAAAGATCGAGAGAGTTTCCCCTATCATGATCTGGCCCGCCGCCGGTTCCTGGCAAGTACGCGTCGTTCCACACCCTGATCCGCTGTATCACGTCGAGGGCGAACCGGGACGATTAGCCGAAGGTATATACGACAAGATGGGTGCGCTCGGCGCGCATGAAGTCGTCGTGGAAACGCCGCAGCACGACCGGCGGTTGTCGCTGTTCAGCGATGAAGAGATCGAGCGGGTACTCTGGGTGTGGGCTTCTCGCATCGCTGATCTAAAGAAGGACGCGCGGTTCAAATATATCAGCGTGTTCAAAAACCAAGGCGCGCTGGCGGGGGAGGAGTGGCCCCACGCCCATTCCCAGATAACCGCCACCATCTTTGTACCCCGCCGCATTAAATACGAATTGAGTTCAGCCCATGAATGGTTTAAGGACAAGGAGCGCTGCATTTTCTGCGACATGGTGCGGCAGGAAGAAAAACAGGGAAAGCGCATCGTGGACGTACAGGGTGACTATTATGCGCTGTGCCCTTATGCTTCGCGCGTGCCATACGAGATCTGGCTGCTGCACCGCCGGCACAATCACACTTTCGAGCAGCCCCGGCCAGGCTCCAACCGCCGTCAACTGGCGGCACTGCTCGGAAGAATCCTGCGCCGCCTGGAAAAAGTTGCGCCGGCCTACCATTTGGTGGTGCACACCTCGCCGAGCACGATGAACAAAAAGGGCGAGATGGCTGGCTATTGGAAGACGCTCGCGGACGATTACCATTGGCACATCGAAATCCTGCCGATCCTGGAAAAGCGCAGCAAGTCTTACAGTATCAAGGAAGTTTACTTCAACCCCGAATTGCCCGAACAAGCCGCCTCCAACTTGCGAGCCGTGGATCCTAATTCATGAAATATTTCGGGCCCAGGCGGCGGGAGGCGGGCGGCATCGTGATGAAGTTGATTGTCACCCTGGCCCTGGTGATTTTTGTCTTTTTTCTCTATTTGGTGCGTCACCCGGTCTTTCGTTTCATCGCGGAATCCTGGGTCGTCGAAGATCCTCTCAATAAGGCCGACGCCTTGATTGTCTTGAGTGACGATAACTTCTATGCGGACCGCGCCACACGTGCGGCGGAGTTGTTCAGGGAAGGCAAGGCTCCGCTCGTCGTCGCGAGTGGAAGAAGGTTGCGACCGGGTGCCGGGATCGCGGAACTAATGGAACACGATTTGATCGAGCGCGGCGTACCCAAAGACAAGATTTTGCGCGTTGCCGAAGAGGGGGATAGCACACTGGAACAGGCCGGAACATTGGCAAAGTTCGTCCAGGCAAAAAAATGGCACAGCGCGATTGTCGTCACCTCCAACTACCACACCCGCCGCGCCCGGTACATCTTCCGGCACGTCTTTCCACGGGGCATCGACGTGCGCGTTGCCAGCGCGCGTGATGGCGACTTTGACCCGGAAACTTGGTGGCAGAAACGCAAGTCCAGCAAGCTCTTTATGCGCGAGATCCTCGCAATGATGGTAACGGTTTGGGAACGTCGGCATGGGGCAGAAACATCCTCAACCTCTCAGGGAATAGGAGAAGTGAAGAGACTAAATCCACTATTTGTAGTGTAGAAATTCAGCAAACGCCCAACATTTTGGCATCTGCCATTCTTGATTACCCCCAAATGCGTCGTAAGGCTCCGTTTTTGCCGTTCTTGCGAGCGGGGGTGTAAGGCGCACGCTTTTGGTGTATGATTTCTTCGTCGCAAGACCTAGGGCCGGGCAGGCCCGATGTCAAGCCTGAGGAGATCCGGCGCGGTAAGGCCGATCGATGAAACAGGAACCCGCCGAAAGTGCTCTGGGTTAAAAACAAACCAGGGCCTCGTAGGATCCTCGCCCTTCGAAAAGGCGGGGCGGATGTCAAGTTGTTCACTCTTCTGAGTCGCGGCTTCCGGACCAGCCCTGCGATGAGCGACTTCGAGAAACCCATTTCGGCGTCGAGGTGTCAGATGTGGAGAAAAGAAGATGCAAAGCCGCAAACCCTTGTCGAAAGTTCCTTAGGCACCGTCGGGTTTCCACAGAGCTCTGATTCTTCGAATTCGTTCCCTGGTTCCCCCAAAGTTGCGGCAAGCATCAGCCAGGGAATCCGAATCAAAGGCGAAGTAACGGGAACCGAAGACCTCTTCGTTGATGGCTTCGTGGAAGGAAAACTGAACCTCACCTCGAACTGCTGCCTGACGGTTGGGCCGAACGGAGACGTGAAGGCCGACCTCAATGCCCGCGAAATCATTGTCCGCGGCAAGGTCGAGGGAAAGGTTATCGCCCGAGATAGATTGCAAATCGGCAGCACCGGCCAGATTACCGGTGAAGTGGAAACCAACCGATTGGTCATCGAGGACGGTGCCACGCTTCGGGGCAAAGTGGAAGCAGGGAAGCTGGAAGTGAGCAGGCCCGCCGAGGCGAAAACGATTGCTGCCGCAGCCGCGGCCAATACCACTACCACCAAGCCTTCTCCGCAACCCACGGCGCTTGGTTCCGAAACCGCGGCGGATTGAGCCACGATGAGCTTCCTCCACAAACTTGGGATCGGGGTTGGCAGCGCAGGAGCGCGCCGCGAAGTCACCGGGCCGATTCACTTGACGTCCCGGACACGCACTCCTGGGGGTGCTTCTCCGCCTGCCAACACTCCCGACGGTGCCGATCAATTGGAATCCAACCGGCTTTCGAACGGCCTAAAAGAACTGTTGTGGAATCTGGATGGTTTGGAGCGTGGTGCGCTCTTGGATTTGGGGCCCGCTTGGCAAACGACCTTGAGTTTCTTCATTGCCCGGGGATTCCGAGTTTCCTCCGAAGATATTCTTCGTGCTTGGAAAACATTTCTGTCGGAAGAAGAAGCCAGATTGAGAAACGATTTTGCTGCCGGTGAAACGCTTGAGATGACTCCTAGCGCGAGGGCCGCGCGCTTTCTGAAAGCAAATTTGCAATACCCGCGCAGCTCCTTCGATGCCGTGCTCCTCTGGGACCTTTTGGACTATCTCGAGCAAGCTTTGGTAAAGCAGATTGTGGGGAGCCTCACAGAATTACTGCGGCCCGGCGGCGTGGTTTTCGCGATGTTTCACAGCAAGAAGCCGGAAGGCTTCCAGCGTTACCGTGTTGTCGATTCGAATACCCTACAAATGGTTCAGACCCCGGTTTTGTGCCCCGCACAGAAGGTTTATCAGAACAGGGAAATCCAGGACCTCTTCGGCCGCTACCGGACGGTGAAATCCTTTGTCGGCCGCGATCAACTGCGCGAGACCCTTTTCATAAAGTAACAAGACTCCAGCCGCCCCGCGAGGAAATTGCCGGGTTCGCTAATTTTTCTCTTGCGTCCCGCAATTTCCGGGAGTACAAGCAAGATGTGAGCTCCGCGAGCTCCGGAGGGACTATGACTCCACCGGGCTTAGAGCTGCACCAAAACTGAACGCACCACTTTTGCGGTGCGAGTCGTTTGAAAAAACGCGCACGTTGTTAGCGCGCTTTTGGAACGATAGGACAATTTGGCAAAAAGGGGAGCCGCCAGGTTCCCCTTTTTGCTATCAGGATGAAATGTCGAGCCGGTGCTGGAATTCACAGCCGGTACAGGCCTAAAAGGCTTTCGCGTGAGGAGCTGAGTCGCGTTCGCTTCTGCGTGCAGGCCGCAACCTCTCAATTGCGGAGCTTGACCTGTTCGAGCCAGCGGATGGCGTCGCGCTGGTTGGCAATGATCTGTGCCTGCCAGACAAGGGCGATAGACATGGCAGCCATGACCAGGAGGCAGAGGATAAGAGCGATCCCGACGTGCGACTCGCGAATTTCACTCCGAAGGATGCGGCGAATCGATGGCATGGTAGAGTTCTCCTAGTACTCATGAGCCTTTCCAAACAGACAGTGGTTGGGGACGCGTCGCTGTCGGCAAAAAAAGCCGAGCAATCGAACCGCCACATGCGAACATTCGCCAGTGCCACTCATCTCGCGGACAACATGTACCTTGTTTAAGCCGCGGTGTGTTTGTCTTTGCGCGCGCGCAAAGGCCCGCCATGCAAACTTGCTAACGATGGAGCAAATTTTTTTCCGCCCGTCACGATTTTGCAGCGACGCTTTCCAACACTTGCTCCCAAACGTTCCGGGAAAGCAAATGGATTTCGCGGGATCGCGAGCGCCTAGGGGAGTCGATTTCCGTCTCGGATGTACGCTCAGCTAGCAAAATGCTCCGGTCGCAGAAGGGAAAAAGGCTAGGAGCAAGATCTTCCGTCGCGACGGCGACGGAGGGAGCATGATACCGCAGCGCCCGGTCATATAGTCTTGACAGCGCGGCGATCGAGCGCTGGGTGCTCGCACCAATGGCAGCGGACCAGAGGACCTCGTGCTGCCGTAGATCGATTCCTTGTTTACGGCCGTCCGCCAGGAAGCGCTCGATTTGCGCAGGCGAGGCACCCGCAAAAAAGAACAACTCGTCAAAGTCGCGCTGCCTGGCCAGTTCTGCTTCACGCGGGGGCAGACCGGTGTTCTGAACCAACTCGCGAACCGAGAGCGAGCGCAAGGTCACGACCGGGACTTCCGTCGCTTGTGAAAGCGATTCCAGGGCATCGGAGGCAGCCGGCAGAGGTTCCGCCAAAGGGATGCAAGTAAACCGTCCGAGGCGCAGCGTCGAGGTCTGACGGGACCGGGAGTTTCCTGATTCCGGACGTAAGTGGAAATAGTCTTCGGGAAGATAGACGCCGCACCCGTCCTCGCCAATGAAGGGGTGAGCGTGGCCCAGCTTTCGCCGAGGCTCGTCGAATTGGAGGCGGGAACGACGGGTAAGCCACACGGCGGGAACTCCGGCGTGGTCGAGCGCCGCACTAAATTCATCGAAGCCGGCGATGCCTTTTCCGCGCTCAGGAACCAGTTGGTCGACCGCTATATAGAGAACGCTGGGGGTGTGGTGCAAGCAAATCTCCCGCTGTCGGGCGCTCTGATTTTAGCGGAATTGGACTGCTATTGAGGGGGGAAGAAAAAAGCGGACAGATTTCTCTGTCCGCTTCTTATGAGCTTGGCCCGACGAGCCCGGGTCCCAATCTCAGGTTAGTTACCAGACTTCGTTGCGCCGGGCGCACCTTGCGAATTTGCCTTCGGGATGCTCACGTATCCGCTGATCTGGTCTTTGGACACTTTGTTGATGACGAGCTCCTCAGGAATATGCGTCCCGGTCGTGTAGAAGAAGATGGGTTCGTTTATCGCACGGTTCTTCTTCTCAAAGCGCTTGTCTTCCACGACCATGGCCAAGCTGAACTGATTCCGCTTTTGGTTTATAGCCTTGAGCTCAACCGTGACATTGGCGACCTTCTGCGGGCGGTTCCTGCCGTTAATGGTGAACTCGGTGTAGTCGCGCTCGCCCAAGCGCCTGAGCTGGTCAATTTCGTCGTGGTTGCGAGCGATGAGGGTTCCCATCTCGCTCTTGGCCATCTTCAGGTCTTCGCGCGTGGTATCCAGATCGGTCCTAACGCCGACAACCTTGGTGTCCACCGTCTTGACGTCATCGCTGGATGCCTTCGTGGCCAGTTCGGAATGCACGGAGGTGTCGAGCGCCGTAACCTTCTGGTTCGTCTCGTCGTTCAACTTTGCGGCTTCCGTCCGTGCCTTCTTCAACTGCCCCTGGGTGATCTTTAGCTTATCCGTGACCACTTTCAAATCGCCCTGCAGATCGGTATTCGCCTTCTCATCCTGCGCCAAACGGTCTTTCAGGGATGACATGTCCTGCTGAACCGACTGTTGGGTCTTGCTCAGTTGTGACGCAACCGCCTGCTGGGTGCTATCCAATTTGGACGATGCGCTCCAGCCGAAGGCCAGTCCGCCCAGTGCAATTAACCCGAGAACCACGATCGCGGGAAGCTGCCAGGAAGAACCGCCCTTCATATCCACTATCTGATCTTCTGACATAAGTTTAATTTCTCTCCTCGCCCCTAGGGGCAACGCCGGGTTTACCGGCTTGTAAAGAAGAGCATGCATGCCCCCCACCAAAAGAAAGGAGCCCCCGGATGTGCTAACTGATAGAAGGACGGACGGTTGCCTGGGAGGTTGCCAGCAGGGCTGGTACTATACCTAGCAAAGATTACGTGAAAACAGGCCGAATAGCGGATTTTTTGCTTGCCAGGACTTAAGTAATATCAATACCAAAGTGACGAAAGTTATCCTGCAGCTGTTGCTTGGTCTCGAAAACGATGCCTCGCATACCGAGCCTCTCGGCTGCCCGGGCATAGGAGGGAACGTCGTCAACGTAAAGGGCTTCCTGAGCCCGGACCTTGCAAGCGTCGAGCGCTAGTTTGTAGATGAGGGGATCAGGTTTGCTTGCACCCACGCGGCAGGAGTAGATGCGCACCGGGAAGAGCCGCAGAAACCCATAAGTCGTTTCCATGTGAGCCACATGCAGCGGGTCGGTATTGGAAAGCACTGCCATGCGGTAACGCTTTCCCAACCTCTCAAGGAACCCGTCTTCATGAATGGGAGCGGGGTCTAGAGCCCGGTTCCAGACCTTTACGAACTGGTCGAAATTGAGCTTGCTGCTCAAGCGTTTCGACAGATGCAGGTGCCAGTCCCGGGGCGAGATACGGCCTTCCTGCCAGTCCTTCCAAAGCGGATCCTTTTCGAGGGCCGACCAAATCTGCTCTGGTGACAGTGATAGCCCCTCGGCGAGGCCGGCGGTCGCGTGCGCCACGTTCACGCGAATCAGGACCCGGCCAATGTCGAAGATAATTGCGCGTATGACCGGAGACGGCACGGGTCATTCTTTGTCGGCGCCCGGCAGGGAGGCAGCGCGGTTGGGGCCGATGGTGTGGAGCTGGCGTCGCGCTCGCCAGATGCTGATGATGGCCGGCGCGATCGAAAGAAGAATCACGACGGCGATAACGTAGTGGATGCGCTCGGCGATGTTGGGAATCAGATGACCGAGGAAGTAGCTACCTAGGATCATCGTTCCCACCCAGAAGACCCCGCCGAAGATGTCAAACGCCAGGTATCGGCCGTACGGCATCTTCGCCGCACCGGCGACCGGCGGACAAAACGTCCGAATGATGGGAACAAAGCGCGCCAGAATAACAGCCCTTCCCCCGTACTTCCCATAAAAATCATGCGCGCGCTCGAGGTGGCTGCGACGGAAAAAGAAGGAGTCCTCGCGGCGATAGAGCGCTGGCCCCGCCGAACGTCCGATCCAGTAACCAATCTGGTCCCCCACTATGGCACACAGCATGACCGGGAAAAGCAGCAGCCTCAGCGGAATGACGCCTCCGGCAGAGAGAATGCCCGCGGTGACGAGCAGGGAATCGCCCGGAAGAAAAAAGCCGACGAAGAATCCTGTTTCCACAAAAACAATGGTGCAGATAAGGGGGGATCCGCCGGCGCGGATTAGTTCTCGGAGTCCGTCGGGGTTAAACAGCGCGTGGAAGAACTGAAGGATGGCGTCAAGCACTCCGATCTGTCCCTCAAAACAGAAAAATGAAATGATGCCCGTGAACACGCCGGCACAAGCGCGCGCGTGCGCAGCCCCGTCACGGCACCCCGACCTATACGGTAACAGAAAACGCCTGGATCCTGCCCACATTCGTGCCACAAGAAGACAAGGCTGCCCATTGCTCCCAGCACTGCGCCTGGACGAATCATGCCTGGACCTCCTTTAGCCCCATGTCACTTCTCTGTTCCAGGAACAACCGAGCCTCCATGGGGAATTCCGCTTCCGCGGCTCGTTCGAGCAACTTCTCTAGGCGAGGCAGAGCGCGGCGTGCGGCCACAGCCCCGGCCTCAATCGCTTCATCGGCGCGCGCAAAATCGTCCCAGGCTAGAGATTGCACGTCTGGGCGAAGCACCAGGTCGGCGTGCCGCTCCCAAAGTTCCAATTGATGCTTCTGGGCTACGCTAACCGCCCGGCTCACCACCTGAAAAATGTTTGTGGGGACGCCCCCGTTGCCGTCCTCGAAGCCAACGGAAACTCCGATCACGGCTTGCGCCCCCATGCTGCGTGCGGCTTCGGTTGGCACCGGCGCGACAAGGCCGCCGTCGGCAAGACACCGTGTGCCAATCTCGACTGGCTCAAATAAGCCAGGGAACGCGCAGCTCGCGCGGATGGCGTCAACCAGATTTCCTTGCGTAAAAACCACGGGTTCACCCGAACACAAATCCGTCGCCACGACGGCAACGGGAATCGCGAGGTCCTCGAACTGGCGCGAACCGAACACTCGCTCAACCAGTTCGCCGAGCCGCTGGTTGCTGGCCAGACCTAAGCGCGACACACGCCAGCGCGCGATATCGCGAAAACGCAACCTCCGGCAGGCTTCGATGATCCGTTCGAGCGGCGCTCCGCTGGCATACGCCGCGCCAAGGATGCTGCCCACACTGCTGCCTGCGATGTGCGAGACGCTTATTTGGTGTTGCCGGAGGACTTTTAAAACACCAAGGTGCGCAAATCCGCGAGCAAAACCCCCGCCGAGAGCCAGTCCA
>Ga0182033_10000850_pt1 | contig 14860 bp, 17 predicted proteins | sample tim00Cox0000000H_FD_125968 | JGI IMG/M metagenome (GOLD analysis project Ga0182033, IMG submission 125968) | Lab enrichment of tropical soil microbial communities from Luquillo Experimental Forest, Puerto Rico - timezero.00C.oxic.00.000.00H | ecosystem: Environmental > Terrestrial > Soil >...
CTGCGCGCTTGCTTTGCCAAGTTCTTGTCGATCCCTTGCGATTCAAGAGTCGGAAGATTTTCTGGCGGGGTAATAACTACCCCACCAGAACCATTGCGCCCGCGAAGCTGTCCTTTCGAACCCTTCGCCAGCCCGACTGTCTGCTTTTGCTGCTCGATCAATTGCCCCAGCCGCCGCGTGGCTCGAATTCGAATTTCGACCGCGTCAGCTTCAAGTGTTCGGTTATTGGCTTGTTTCGCATAGGCGGCGATGGCCACCGCCTTATCGCGGATGTCCTTTACCTCGTCGATGGAGCGAGCCTCGGCCAGCGCACGGCACGCAGTTTCGTATTGTGACAACGCGGCGCCGTTCGGGGGCCCCAGTGTCGGCACGCGTGACGACATCAGACGCTCCGCAAAGGTCGGATGGTGCTGGACTGTGACGACGTGCCGCCTGGGCCGTCGTCGTCGGGGGCATCACAATACGAGGCCCAGACCCCCTCGAACTGGCTACGCAAATAGCCCTTGGCGCTGCGACTGGTCCCCGTGCGCTGTAACGGCCAGATCGTTTTCGGTCTGATTTCAAACGGCGCGAGCATTCTGGCGAGCTCGCCTTGCGAAAGGCGGTGCGACTGCTGGTTGCCATTCAGGCCACGCCACTCGCACCACGGCGCGTCCTCGATATCGTTGAGCGCAGCGACCAGCGCGACGCTGGTTAGCCGGTCGACGCCACGCTCGAAAATATTGCGGATGTCGTGCAGCAGCAGAACCTGCGCATCCTCATCCTGCCGCATATGCGCGAATTCCACGGCGGCTTCCCGAGCCAACCGTCCACACGCGACACCGAACGAGTCGGCAATCGCCAGCAACGGACGCCAGTTGTCTGCTTGACGATGGTTGCGCATTTGCTCGGGCATGGCTGGGTCCGCATTGAGCATGACCTCGCGAGCCCAAGACCGCGTGCGGGAGAACACATAATCGATTGCGGGGTCGCGGCCGGCAAATCGCGGCAACTGCCCCGGCCGTAACCGCTGCATTTCGATGACGACCGAGCGGTCCATCTGCGGCAGCGGCAGCCTGCCGATCCCTGCCACACCGACCGGCGTAAAAGTCGAGTACCGGCGCGGCTCGCCGCCGTAGAGCAGCACGACAGCTCCGCCCCGGCGATGTCCACTGTTGAACACCGCGCGTAACTTCCCATTGGCCGGGAACGCGAGGCCGATATTGTCAATTTCGTCGAGCAGAAAGCTCGGATGCCCGTCGTCGACCATATGATAGATGGCGGCGGGCGTGATGTAGTCGGCCTTCTCCGGCTTCGCGACCAGCGTCTCGATCAAGTCCATCAGCACGGTCTTTCCGCAGCGGCGCACCGGGCTGACGAGCGCCAATCGCGGCGTCACGTGGAATCGAGCGAAGGTGTGGGTGTGAAGGATCCACAGGACGACAGCCATGCGCTGTGCTGGTGTGACTACAGAATAGGTGGCGACCAAGGTGTCAATTAAATCAATGACGGGATAGCCCGGGTCGTCGAACCCCGGCGGCGGGCCGGCGTCTGCGTCATCCGCCCACGAGGGCGATACTGGCGAGCACAGCAGCTCCACCAAGTCGTTCCAATTCTTGCGGCGGCTAATCAGCAAATCGAGGAGCCACTGGCGCGCGCTCTCGCGTTCACCTGCATCACGCGAACCGAGCGCGATGACGTAGCGGGCGACGTCGGCATTGATGGGGATGGTGCTGCCGCGCGCGAGCAACGCGGGCACGTCGGCCCAGGTCTTGCCATAACGGTCCAGCAGGGCATCGATCTTGCTGGTCGCGATGATGCGCTCGTGCTCATTGTCAGAGCCGAGCAGGCGGAACAGTTTGGCCAGGAGGTCGCGGTCGAAAGAGGGTGCGATGTGCCTCGTCATGTCGTCACAGCGTCACAATGCTGGCCGTTCAGGGAGTTAGCCATGGTTGAGGGCGTCACGCGTGACGTCACGCCCGCGATGTCGGCGGCGCTTGACCGGCACGGTCTTCGCGCCCGCATCGCGCATGTCGATGCGCCCCGCCATCCACAACTCAACCTCCGATTGCAACCAGGCGACTCTGCGCTCGGACAAGGGAACGGGCTTCGGAAACTTGTTGTCCTGAATGAGCGCGTAGATGCTGGAGGTGCTCAGCCCGGTCTTCGCCTTGACGGCGTCGATGCGCAGGAACGTTTGCCCTCCGGCGTTGCCGGTGCTGGAAGAAAGCATACGCAATGCGCTCCGGTTGGAATCAGTCGGAGGCACATTTCGCCACGGATTGAGGGCGCTTAGGGCACGCTAACTCGCGCGAGTTACCGTGCCTTATGTTCTGCTGGTTAGATTTATGGGTAGGCAACAGCGCCTAGGTCAAATAATTGATTTTATTTCTTATTTCTCAGTTTATGGTGGAGCCAAGGGGAGTCGAACCCCTGACCTCTTGAATGCCATTCAAGCGCTCTCCCAACTGAGCTATGGCCCCACAAGGACGCAAGCCGGGATGATGACGTCGGGCTTGCGCACGGAATCTATTAGGTCTCCTCCTCGTCGTCCACGTCTCCGATGATGTCGGTCACGTCCTCGTCGCCCTCCTCCTGCTCCTCGATGAAGGGAGCATCGTCCATCCCCTCGTCTTCGAGCTCCACGTCCTCCTCGGCTCCTTCGATGGCCTCGCCTTCGGGCTTCTTGCCCTGCGCCTCGGCATCGGCTTCCTCGAGCGAGACGAACTCGGCCTCCGCCGTCTCCGGCGCGACCACCTCTTCCTCGGCCGCCGCCGCGGCGCGCGCCGGCTCAGGTCGTGCGCGCGTGGTAATCGCCGCGAGCGCCATGACGGTCGCGCATTTCGGGCAGATGATCGGATCCTTGTTCAGATCGTAGAATTTGGCGCCGCAATTGCCGCAAAGGCGTTTGATGCCGAGCTCGGGTTTGGCCACTATCGGATTCCTTGATGTGCGGTGAGTATGGGAGCTCGCCGTGAGATGGTTTCTCGGCGCGTTCACTTGGCGAGTCGCCTTCGCAGTGTCAATAGCGCGTTCCCGCGCGCCGTGGCCTAAAGTTTGGCTTGCCCGCTCGACCTTGGACATGCTAGAACAAACAGCGAACTGCTTGCGGGCGCGGCGACATCGGGAGGCCGCGCGCCGGAGGGGTCTGATTGGATTGGAGGTCAGAGGTTCTGCCCGGCCGAAAGCAACCACCTCGCTCATCAGGACACCGGGCGTTTGCTTCTCCGTTTTGGCAGAACGAACCCGACCGCTGCGCGAAGAGGGGGCGGCGGCACTTTGGCCAAACGAACCCGAGGGGCGCCGGCTGCTCGTCAGGTCCGGTGCGTTGCTCCGGCAAAACGAGCCCGGGCTTTGCCGGAGGGCGCTCTTCTGGCAAAACGAACCCGAGGCTTCCTGGCAGGTGGCCCCAGGCAGAAGCCATTCTGGCCAAACGAACCCGAGGAGCCCGAGATATCGCAAGAGAGTCCCGTGAGAACTGGGGCTGGAAGGTGAGGGCTGTCTCCCCCATTACTGCAAGGCGCTCGGGGCCGCTTAGGGGCACCGTGCGCGTGCCCGGCGACAAGTCGATCTCCAATCGCGCATTGATCTTCGGTGCGCTGGCCGTCGGTGAAACTCGCATCACAGGCATGCTCGAAGGCGAGGATGTGATCCACACCGCGGACGCCATGCGTGCGCTCGGGGCCGCCGTTGAGCGCACCGGCGAAGGCGCGTGGAGCGTCCACGGCGTGGGGGTCGCGGGCTTTCGCCAGCCGTGCAGCACGCTCGATTTCGGCAATTCCGCCACCGGCTGCCGCCTGGTCATGGGAGCGGTCGCCGGCTGCCCCATCACCGCAACCTTCGACGGCGACGCGAGCCTGCGCAAGCGGCCCATGCGGCGCATCCTTGAGCCGGTCGAGCTCATGGGCGCGCATGCCGTGAGCGCGGCCGACGGCGGGCGGCTGCCCATCACGCTTGCCGGTGCCCGCGATCCCATCCCGGTGGTCTATCGCACCCCGGTTGCCTCCGCGCAGATCAAGTCGGCGGTGCTGCTCGCCGGCCTCTCGGCGCCCGGAGAAACCACGGTCATCGAGAGCGAGTCGAGTCGCGATCACACCGAGCGCCTGCTCGTCCATTTTGGCGCCGATGTCCGGGTGGAACCCGAGGGCGCCGGCCGGCGGGTCACGCTCAAAGGCGAGCCCGAATTGCATCCGGCCGCCGTGGCCGTGCCGGCCGATCCGTCGTCCGCCGCCTTTCCCATGGTCGCGGGGCTGATCGTGCCGGGCTCCGATATCGTTCTCACCGACGTCATGACCAACCCGCTGCGCACTGGGCTGCTTGCCACATTGCGCGAGATGGGCGCCGATATCGCGACGCTTGAGCGCCGCAGCGACGGCGGAGAGGAGACCGCCGACCTGCGCGTGCGCGCATCCGCGCTGCGCGGCATCGAGGTGCCCGCCGCGCGTGCCCCCTCCATGATCGACGAATATCCGGTCCTCGCGGTGGCGGCGAGCTTCGCCGAGGGCGTCACGGTCATGCGCGGGCTCAAGGAGCTCCGCGTGAAGGAATCCGACCGGCTGGCGGCGGTAGCCGAGGGCCTGCGTGCCAACGCCGTTGCGGTCGAGATCGACGGCGATGATCTGATCGTGCAGGGAACAGGGCAGCCCCCAGGCGGCGGCGTCGTGATCACCCACATGGACCACCGCATCGCCATGGCCTTCCTTGTGATGGGCCTCGCGAGTGCCAAGCCCGTCGGCATTGACGATGCCTCCTTCATCGCGACGAGCTTTCCCGGCTACGTGCCGATGCTGCAAAGACTGGGCGGAGATCTGGGCTGAAGAGGCCGGTAGCTATTTGATCGATTCCGTGAAACATGTCATTCCGGGGCGCCGCGAAGCGGCGAACCCGGAATTCAGTGACCTACGCCGGTGATTACTGGATTCCGGGCTCTCGGCCCTTCGGGCCTCGACCCGGAATGACGCGTCATATGATTCGAATTTCGAAATCGATGCACTAGACACAGGAGCCTTGAAACGTGGCTCGCGCGTTGGACCGCGATCGGCTCCTCGCTGCATTTGACGAAATCGGCCGCGCGGCCACAGCGGCACGGACGAGACTCGAGATTGCCGTCTACGGCGGGTCGGCCTTGATGCTGGCCAGTAACTTTCGCTACGAGACCGAGGATGTCGATGTGGGAACGATCGAATATCCCTGGCCGCAGTGGCTGCTTGACGTAGTGGAGCGCATAGGAGCCGAAAACGGTTGGGCGTCTGATTGGTTCAATGACGCCGTTACGTTTCATTTGAGCCCGCTCGCCGATCGGGCCGCCGATTATCTGGAGTTCGGGACATTTCCTCGAAGCAATGAAGCACCGGGTCTCATTGTTTCGGTGCCCTCGGCCTCCTATCTGCTCGCACTCAAGCTGAAGGCTATTCGCGTTACCGACCCTCTTCGGGGGGAGCAGGAGCGGCTGGATATCCTCAATCTCATGCGTGTCCTCAAAATCCGAACGATTGATGAAGCAATAGCGGAGCTCGCGCGCTATTTTCCGGTGAGCGCCGCAGCAGCGGAGAAACAGCGGTTTCTCCTTAAGCATATGAACCTCGATGGAGCAGTTGATGCGCCCAAATACCCTGGCCGAGGCCGTTGAGCGCGTTCGTTCAGGCGCGCCTCGGGAGATAGCGCTGGCGGAATTCGTCGATACCTTTCTGCTCGCGCCCGATTCTGCGGCGCGATATGCCTGCATCGAGGCGGAGCCGCGGCTCTCCGGCAATGCGCATCTTGATGCGCTGGTGGGCGCCATGGCTGAATATCTCGCCAAGCAATATCGGTTGGGAGCCGTTCCCTCATGGTGCTCGCAACCATCGCGGCAACTCGATGAGCCCTGGTACACCACGACATCGTCCGATCCCGGGATGCGCGAATATCTTTCCTTCGCGAGTCCGGCGGAATTCCGCTGGCGTAACATCTTCACCGAGGAGCGGCCATTGCGCCGTGCCCGCAGTCATTTGCCATTTGCGGCCAAATCTGCGTCGGCATGATCATCGCCATCGACGGGCCGGCGGCTTCGGGCAAGGGCACGCTCGCCAAGCGCCTTGCCGTCCGCTACGGCCTGCGACACCTCGACACCGGGCTCATCTATCGCGCGGTGGCCGACGCCATGATCGCAAGCGCCCGCCGGCTCGATGACGTGGAAGCGGCGGTGCGCGCGGCAAAGGCCCTCGATCCCGCACGCTTCAACGAGGCGGCGCTCAAGCGTCACGCGGTGGGCGAGGCCGCTTCGCACATCTCGGCCATCCCGCAGGTGCGCGCCGCCCTGCTCGCGTTCCAGCGCGAATTCGGCCGTGCGCCGCCCGGCGCGGTGATCGACGGGCGCGATATCGGAACGGTCGTCTTCCCTGACGCAGAGGCGAAAATCTTCGTCACTGCAAGTCCTGAAACTCGCGCCTGCCGCCGCGCCGCCGAGCTCGCAGCTGCCGGCGAAGCCATCGCCTATGCCGACGTGCTCGCCGACATCCGACGACGCGACGAGCGCGACAGCGCGCGTGCCGCCGCGCCGCTCAGGCGCGCGGACGATGCGCACTTGCTCGATACCACGCACTTGGATATAGACGCCGCATTCCGGGCCGCCGTCGACATCGTCGAAGCCGTCCGAGCAGGCCGGAAGCGCGGCTGACCGTGCTTCCGTCATTGGAGGAGGAGCCTGCTTCGCCCGCTTCGCCCGCCGGCGCGCCGGACCATCGTTTCGATCGCCGGGTCGTCTGGGCCTTCCGCGCACGTGCATGCGCGGGAGGTGCAAGTTACCACATGATCCCGCACGCGAAGCCCGCAGCACAATCCGGCATCCGCCGCTCGTCGCATTAAGTCGTAATAAGGAGAGTTCATGGCTACCGCCACCAGTCACGCCGCAAGTCACAGTGCCAGCCCCAGTCACACGGCCGGTCACAGCGCCAGTCCCCCCGGGCCATCGCGCGAAGATTTTGCCAAGCTGCTTGAAGAGTCCTTCACCACCGGCAGCCCGCAGGAAGGAACCGTGGTCAAGGGGACCGTCGTCGGCATCGAGAAGGACCTTGCAGTCATCGATGTCGGGGCCAAGACCGAAGGGCGCGTGGCGCTGCGCGAATTTGCGGCGCCGGGCCGCGCGGCCGAGATCAAGATCGGCGATACGGTCGAGGTCTATCTCGAGCGGGTCGAGAACGCGCTCGGCGAGGCCGTGCTCTCGCGCGACAAGGCGCGCCGTGAGGAAAGCTGGGGCAAGCTGGAAAAAGCCTTCAACAACAGCGAGAAGGTCCAGGGCATCATCTTCAACCAGGTCAAAGGCGGGTTTACCGTCGATCTCGACGGAGCGGTGGCATTCCTGCCGAGAAGCCAGGTCGACATCCGGCCGATCCGCGACGTGTCCCCGCTGATGAACCAGCCGCAGCCGTTCCAGATCCTGAAAATGGACCGCCGCCGCGGCAACATCGTGGTGTCGCGCCGCACCGTGCTGGAAGAGACGCGCGCCGAGCAGCGTCAGGAGCTGGTGCAGAATCTGGAAGAGGGGCAGGTCATCGACGGCGTGGTCAAGAACATCACCGACTACGGCGCCTTCGTCGACCTCGGCGGCATCGATGGCCTCCTGCATGTCACCGATATCGCCTGGCGGCGCGTCAATCACCCCACCGAGATGCTCAACATCGGCCAGCAGGTGAAGGTGAAGATCATCAAGATCAATCACGAGACGCACCGCATCTCGCTCGGCATGAAGCAGCTGCAGGACGATCCCTGGCACGGCATCGAAGCGAAATACCCGGTCGGCGCGCGTTATACCGGCCGCGTCACCAACATCACCGACTATGGCGCCTTCGTCGAGCTGGAGCCCGGCATCGAGGGCCTCATCCATGTCTCCGAGATGTCATGGACGAAGAAGAACGTTCACCCCGGCAAGATCGTCTCGACCTCGCAGGAGGTCGAGGTGCAGGTGCTGGAAGTGGACCCGGTCAAGCGCCGGATCTCGCTCGGCCTCAAGCAGACCATGCGCAATCCGTGGGAGGCATTTGTCGAGAAGTATCCGCCCGGCTCGGTGATCGAGGGCGAGGTCAAGAACAAGACCGAGTTCGGCCTGTTCCTCGGTCTCGACGGCGACGTCGACGGCATGGTGCATCTCTCCGACCTCGACTGGAAACGGCCGGGGGAGCAGGTCATCGACGAGTACAAGAAGGGCGACAAGGTCCGGGCCAAGGTGCTCGACGTCGACGTGGAGAAGGAGCGGATTTCTCTGGGCGTCAAGCAGCTCGAGGGCGATCCCATGGAGAGCGCGGGCGACCTCAAGAAGGGCTCGGTCGTGACCTGCGAGGTCACCGAGGTGAAGGAGGGCGGCATCGAGGCCAAGATTCTCGGCAGCGACCTCACCACCTTCATCAAGCGCTCCGAGCTCGCGCGCGACCGCAGCGAGCAGCGGCCGGAGCGCTTTGCGGTGGGCCAGAAGGTTGACGGGCGCATCATCCAGATCGACCGCCGCACCCACAAGGTGCAGGTCTCGATCAAGGCGCTCGAAGTCGCGGAGGAAAAAGAGGCGATCGCCCAGTACGGCTCCTCCGATTCCGGCGCTACGCTTGGAGACATCCTGGGCACCGCGCTCAAGCGCGCGACCGAGAAGCCTGGTGAGAAAAAGGAATAATTCGATGTAGGGGTGCGAGGCATAGCGCGTCAAAGACGCGCGTAAACGCGCTGATGCTTCGCCCCTGCGAGGCAATACCGCCTCGCCGCTTCGGGGCAACAGGAGACCGAAAGCATGTCGCTCGATGCGGATACCATCGTCGATCGCCGCCGGATGCGGCGCAAGCTCACCTTCTGGCGCGTGCTGGCGGTCTTGCTCGCGATCGGCGCGCTGATGGCGGCGGGGGCCGCGCTGCGCATGCCCGGGACCGGCCTGTTGACGGGGGGCGCGAGCCCTGCAATCGCGCGCATCAGCATCAACGGCCTCATCCGCAGCGACCAGGAGCGGGTGGAAGCGCTGGCCCGGCTGGAGAAGTCGCCCGCACCGGCCGTGATCGTGCACATCAACAGCCCGGGGGGCACGACGGCGGGTTCGGAGCAGCTGCACGATTCGCTGATGCGGCTGCGCGAAAAGAAGCCGTTGGTGGTGGTCGTAGACGGGCTCGCGGCTTCGGGCGGCTACATCACCGCCATTGCCGGCGAGCACATTGTCGCGCAGGAGACCTCGCTCGTCGGCTCGATCGGGGTGCTGTTCCAGTATCCGAACGTTGCCGATCTGCTCAAGACGCTCGGCATCAAGGTGGAGGAAGTCAAATCAAGCCCGCTCAAGGCATCCCCCAACGGCTTCGAGCCGACATCGCCGGAAGCGCGCGCCGCGATCGAATCGCTCGTCCTGGATTCCTATGCCTGGTTCAAGAACCTGGTGAAGGTGCGCCGCAACCTCGATGATGCAGGCATCGAGCGCGTCGCCGACGGGCGCGTCTTCACCGGACATCAGGGCGTTCCGCTCAAGCTCGTCGATGAGATCGGCGATGAAAGGGTGGCGGTCGCATGGCTGGCGAAGGAAAAGCACATCGATCCCAATACGCCGGTTCGTGATTACCGGCTGCGCGACCGGCTCAGCGACCTGCCGTTCCTGCGCATCGCGGCCATTGCGGCGCTCGACGCAGCCGGGCTGACCTCGTTCGCGCAGCGCTTCGAGGACTTGAGCTCGGTGCAGGCGATGGAGCGGGTCAACCTTGACGGGTTGCTGGCCCTTTGGCACCCTCCGCTCGCGAACTGACGCGCTGTCGTCGTCATGGCCGGGCCTGGCCCGGCCATGACGACGTAGTGTTTGGCTCAACCAGTTCGGAAAATGCTCTAACGGCGTGGCGATGATCAAATCCGAACTCGTCCAGCGCATCTCGCTGCAGAATCCGCATCTCTATCAGCGCGACGTCGAGAACATCCTCAACGCCATTCTCGGCGAGATCATCGCGGCGATGGCGCGCGGCGACCGGGTCGAACTGCGCGGCTTCGGCGCCTTCTCGGTCAAGAACCGGCCGGCGCGCACCGGCCGCAATCCGCGCACCGGCGCGCATGTCTCGGTGGAGAAGAAATCCGTGCCCTTCTTCAAGACCGGAAAGGAGATGCGCGAGCGGCTCAATCGCCCGGCCCCGGCAGCGCCCGCGTAATCGCGCGTGTTGATCCGCCTTCGTCCGCAGCGCTCGAGCGCACGGACCGTCCGGCGCCAACGAATCGGGAGATCGTCATCCGCAAGATCGTAACCGCGCTCCTGCTCGTGCCCATCGCTATCGTATTCGTCGCCTTTGCGGTGGCCAATCGCCATCCGGTGACCGTCTCGCTCGATCCGTTCGATCCGGCGCGCCCCGCCTTTGCGTTCGCGGTGCCCCTCTTCGAGCTGCTGCTTGCCGGCGTCATCGGCGGCGTCGTGATCGGAGGCGTCGCCGCCTGGCTGCGGCAGAGCAAATGGCGGCGCGCGGCACGGCTTGCGCAGGCGCGCGCGAGCGACCTTGGCGCGCAGCTCGACCAGATGAAGCAGCAGATGGGGACGGCCGAGCCGGGCAAGCCGATGCCGCCCCGCTACACGCCGCAGCTGACAATTCCGCCGCCGGCGGCGTAGGCCAGGCAAGCTGTTTGTTTCTGGTCAACTAACTCTTGGCGGGCAGGCACTCGGCCGAGGTGGCGCGCTCGTGCGTTCATGTTATATTCTCGTTGAGGCCTGCGATGAACATACCGATCATCAACCGCTCGATCCTTCACATGCATATGGCGGCGATAGAGGCAAAGCATCCGATCAAGATCGTCGGGCTGCTGCCGCGTGGCAGCGCGGGTCACGTGTTCGGGGATGATGCACTCGATTTCCTGGCAGAGGAAAGGCTGGGACTCTCGCTGTTGAGTCTGTGCGAGGCGGAGGGCGATCTCGTGGATCGGATCGGCCGTCCCGTCGGCATTGTTCTCCTCAGCGGCCTGCACGGGCGGGAGGCGGAAGAGTTTCCGAAGCTCGCAGAAGCCATATGAGACAATCGATTCTCGATTGCTTTAAGGTCATTGTCCAACCGCAGCGAGATTTCAAATGAATATTCAGCAGTTCAATCGAAAGAAGCTTCTTGACCATTTGCACGCGATCGAAAGGAAATTTCCCGTACACTTTGTCGGTTTGCTACCGCGGGGAACGGCAGCTCATGTCTTTGGCGACGATGCCGTCGATTTGCTGGCCGAAAAGCTCCCGGGCCTTTCGCTGATCAGCCTGACCGGCGCCGAGATCGATCTTTCGCGGCGCCTCAAGCGGCCTGTAGGTATCGTGTTGACAAGCGAGCTTCGAGGGCGCGAAGAGCAAGACGTACTTGCCCAAACCCAGCCCTTATGAGTCGCCCGATCATTGAGCGACTGCGGGACGCTCGCTCCTTCGCGCGCGATGCCGAAAATCGCGTCCTCGGTCTCGGTCGCGAGACGTTTGCTGACGTTGTCGAAGTTAAGTACACGGTTTACTATTGTCTGATCGGCATTGGCGAAGCACTCAAGCAGGTTCCTGCTGAAGTACTTGCTTCAGAATCCAGCATGGCGTGGGAGTCGATCATAGGAATGAGAAATCGGTTGGTGCATGCCTATTGGCGCGTCGACGACGACATCGTCTTCTCGGTTGCAACGATGGAGTTGCCGGCTCTCGGCATGGCACTTGAACGAATGATCAAGCGGCTTTCCTGAGATGAGCATTGTCGTCAAGATTTGCGGACTGCGCTCGCCGGAGATGCTCGATGCGGCGCTCGCCGCCGGGGCCGACATGGTCGGCTTCGTCTTCTTTGTGCCCTCGCCGCGCAACCTCGCCTTTGCAGACGCTCGCGCGCTCGGCGAGCGCGTGCGCGGGAGGGCGCTCAAGGTCGCGCTCACGGTCGATGCCGGCGACGCGCAGCTCGCGGAAATCATCGCCACGATCAAGCCGGACCTTCTGCAGCTGCACGGGAGCGAGACGCCGGAACGGGTGAGGGCGGTCCGCCGCCGTTTCGGCTTGCCGGTGATGAAGGCGCTCCCGGTTGCGGAGCGTGCGGATCTCGAGCGCATTCGTCTGTACGAAAATGCGGCGGATCGGCTGATCTTCGATGCGCTTCCGCCGCGGGAGGCGTCGCGGCCGGGCGGTCTCGGCAGAAGCTTCGACTGGCGGCTGTTGTGCGCCCTCGATTGCGCGGTGCCATTCATGCTCTCCGGCGGCCTCAATGCCGGCAATGTGGCGGAGGCGCTACGCATTACCGGGGCGCCCGGCGTCGATGTGTCGTCCGGCGTCGAGCGCGCTCCCGGAGAGAAGGATGCGGCCAGGATCCGTGACTTCATCGCAGCGGCGAGGCTCGCGGGGCAGGGGAGCGTCGCCGCAGCGACGGCCGCGGCAGGCCCATGACCATCCCGCAGCGCAATTCATTTCGAACCGGACCCGACGAGCACGGGCATTTCGGCCTCTATGGCGGCCGCTTCGTCGCCGAGACCCTGATGCCGCTCATTCTCGATCTCGAAGCCGCCTACACCGCGGCCAAGAACGATTCCCAATTCCAGGCGGAGATGGATCACTATCTCCGCAACTATATCGGCCGGCCGTCGCCGCTCTATTTTGCCCAGCGCCTGACCGAGCATCTCGGTGGCGCGAAGATCTATCTAAAGCGCGAGGATCTCAATCATACCGGCGCCCACAAGGTGAACAACGTGCTGGGTCAGATCCTGCTTGCCCGCCGGATGGGCAAGCAGCGCGTGATCGCGGAGACCGGCGCAGGCATGCACGGCGTCGCCACCGCCACGCTGTGCGCGAAGTTCGGCCTGCAATGCATCGTCTACATGGGCGTGGTCGACGTCGAGCGGCAGAAGCCCAATGTGCTGCGCATGAAGGCGCTCGGCGCCGAGGTGCGCGGCGTCACCTCCGGCTCGCAGACGCTCAAGGACGCCATGAACGAGGCGTTGCGGGACTGGGTCACCAATGTCGCGGACACGTTCTACTGCATCGGAACCGTGGCGGGGCCGCACCCCTATCCGATGATGGTGCGCGATTTCCAGTCCATCATCGGCGATGAGACGCGCCAGCAGATGGCGGCGGCCGAAGGTCGCCTTCCCGATTCGCTGATCGCCTGCATTGGCGGCGGCTCCAACGCGATGGGCCTGTTCCACCCGTTCCTCGACGACGCCGAGGTCGAGATCTACGGCGTGGAAGCCGCCGGCCATGGGCTCTCAAGCGGCCTGCACGCCGCCTCGATTGCGGGTGGCCGTCCCGGAGTTCTGCACGGCAATCGCACGTATCTGCTCATGGACGACGACGGCCAGATCAAGGAAGCACACTCCATCTCTGCCGGTCTCGACTATCCCGGCATCGGTCCGGAGCACGCCTGGCTCAACGATATCAAGCGGGTGAAATATCTGTCCGCGACCGACGATGAGGCGGTCGCCGCGTTCGAGCTATGCTCGCGGCTCGAGGGCATCATTCCCGCGCTTGAGCCCGCGCATGCGCTCGCCCGCGTGATCGATCTCGCGCCGCAGAAAGCGAACGATCACCTGATGGTCGTGAACCTGTCCGGACGCGGCGACAAGGACCTCACCAGCGTTGCCGATTATCTCGACCGTGCATCGCGAGATCGTCCTCAACCGCTCTGAGGCAGCATTTCCGACGCGCTTTTCATCAAAGGCCTCAGGTAAACGGCCTCACCGCTTCGGTCGTTCGGCCGCGGCCGGGGAACCGACCTGCAATACGCCTCCAGCAATGTGCTCGTCGATTTGCGGCCGGCGTGTCCTATCGGCAATAGCCGGCCGCCGTTTTCAGACGTATGCTTCCTCTTGGTCGCGTGCGTGTTTGTGTGTCACGGTGGATGAGGGGCGTGATGCGCTGCATGGGATGCGGCGGGGACATGGTTGTGACCGCCACGGCGTCAGACGACGCCGCGTTGCCGGCGGGCTTCACACATGAAACCCTCCAGTGCCTGGCGTGCGGCGACACCGAACGCAGGCTTGCATTCAACCCAGCCTTGATCAAAACCAACGCGTCGACTTCTGCTTGCCTTTCGTCCCCGCCGCAAGAGACCGCATCTTCATCGCCGCAAGCTCCTTCACCCGTTTTGGATGCTTCTTCTCTTTCTCTCCCGCCGGAAATCGGCGCATCGGCGCCCGCCTGGACGCGCGCGGTCGAGAAGCTCCGCAACCGTCAAGCCGACATTCGCGTGCGAACGCACAAGGAGAAACCTGATTGGCATGCGCGATTTAACGAGGCCTGGGAGAAGCTTGCTCCTCCTTCACGCGGGTCGAGCACGAACAGTGCAAACCTGCGCGCGCCGGAGCAGTCCGTATGGAAATCCGCTCGAGCGCTGCGCGCTGAGCTGCGCTCAGCCTTGGCTTCCGATGCCGCCGCTCGGCCGGCAATCAAGCCGCCCCCGGAGGTCATCGAACGCTTCAACCAATTCTGCGACGGCCTGCTGCCCGGGCGTGACCGCCTTGCTCTCCCGACGCAGGTTGCATCGACACAGCCCTTGCCGCCATCGATGAGCCTCGTGCTGCGTGAACACCCGCAATGCGCGAGCACCGCGGCGCGCGCCATAATGCTGCTGCGCGGGGCGAACGTACCGGGATGATGCCGGATCAGCGGCCTATCCGGTCACCGGGAAGGAACAACTATAGGGGAGTGTTGTTGCTATAGGGGCGGCTCCTCAACCGTATGGAGAAGACCGCAAATGCGAAATCTCTTGGCAACTTGTGCGGCAGCCACAGCTGTCGCAGCCTCAACCCTCTTCGCGCCGGCTCCTGCGCAAGCCTGGGGCTGGGGCTACCGGCACTATGGATACGCGTACTATCGACCGTATGCCTGGGCCTATCGGCCATACTATGCATACGCCTATGCATACCGGCCCGTGTACACATACGCGTACGCCTACCGTCCGGCGTACGTCTATCGACCCTACGC
>Ga0182033_10000853_pt1 | contig 14852 bp, 12 predicted proteins | sample tim00Cox0000000H_FD_125968 | JGI IMG/M metagenome (GOLD analysis project Ga0182033, IMG submission 125968) | Lab enrichment of tropical soil microbial communities from Luquillo Experimental Forest, Puerto Rico - timezero.00C.oxic.00.000.00H | ecosystem: Environmental > Terrestrial > Soil >...
AAAATACAAGATCGAGCGACCGTCTGGAAGGCACAACAGCAATTAGACCTGGACGGCGGGCTGCTGGAGTCAGTAGCCAACGAAATCAGAATCGTGTCCTCGCGCAATGCCAATAAGCGAGACGTGCTTAAACAGATTCTGGACAGGGAAGAGGCTAGGATGTCCGTATTGTCAGTCCATGCCGCACTCGTGAAGACTGGAGGCCCGCAATGAACAGGTTATCAGCCTGAGCTGGTGTCCCCTGGGCACGTAACTCTGGTAAGTTCGGGCAACCGATAAAATCCTGCGCGAAATGAGCTTCGGCGACTATGCCGTTTACCAGGATCTGAACGGACATACGTGGACTAGCTGATTCCTTTCCGCTGCAAATGCGCTGCCCCTGCCCGCGTTCTTTCCAGTCGTTCCAGTTCTTTGACAAAGATGTCAACCGCAGCCCCGCAGCCGCCTCGACAGGCATAGCAAGGACTACTGTCTGAACATTGCCGCCTGTCTCGGTCTCGTAGTCTCACAGTCCGCATCAACCGTGGCTTCAACATATGCGTGTCCTGCGCCGTCAACCTCAGGGGTTACCCAAAACCGGCCATAGGAAGATCCGGGACCTTGACTCCGATAGGAGCCTTTGTAGGCTCCGTCCAGTCCAAGTTATCTACGGCTGGACCAAGTGGGTCCAGGCGACACGTACGTGCTGTATTTCGACGGCAGAGGCGGATGGGAAATCCTGCCGGACAAAACGGTCGCGGATCTTGCTGGCGGAGAACTGAAGTTTGTCCAGAAATATCTGCGCGATTTCCATTTGTGTGTTTGGCTGGCGGATCGTGATAGTCGGTTTGAGATTATGTCGCCCGAGCCCAATATAGTTCGGATCAAAGAAGGAAGCGATCCCACTCAAGAAATCGACACTGCAATCGATCCAGTGACCGGTTTGCCGACGTCAGAGACAACCGTGTCCTTGGCCGATCCCGCGCATCCTACGAAAAGTGAAGTGCGGATCAAGGAATGGCAAACCGTGGATGGAATTCGATTTCCGCACCGCACGGAAACGTATCGAAATAACTCACGGGTCGCTGAGATCACAATGGAGAAAATTAGATTGAATGGTGGACTTAAACCTGATGACCTCGCGATCAAGCCGACGGACCTCCAGCCGGCCCCATAGCAAGGTGACTTCCCAGGGATATAGACAGTCGACTCGAAGTGGGGCCTTTTCCGGCATTGAGGTGGCCTGAGTCTGTCAAGAGGCGGTTGTGTGGAACGTGGGAACCTGGAGCATCGATGCAAACGGAGAAACCCAAGTGGCGGACCCACGAGGATGAGCGTACGGAAGCGATGCACAGGGACGGGATCACCCGTAGTAGCTGTGAAGTCCCCGAGAAAAGGACGGAGCGAAGGGGTGATGTTGTAGAGCCTAACTCGACGCGTCAACCAGCAATGGGAGGAACCGATGAGTGAGGCCAAGCCAGCTGTGGCGTCAGGACACTGGCGAGCAGGTGGCTCTACAGCCGGAGCCGTATGAGCTGAGGGGTTCACGTCCGGTTCCGAGAGGGCGCGGGGGTGAAATTCCCCTGCGCTACTCCCCCGGGAGTTAACCTCCGGCTGTGAGACTTTTTCCCGTTTCTCAGCGTATTCCTGTGATAGGCGTACCTTGTTGAAGGAAGGTATGCACACCATGGGCACTATTGGGTTGCTAGACGCGGCGGCGTGGGACGTCCAATACGCTCTCCGGCTCTTGCGCAAAAGCCCGGCATTTACTGTGGCGAGCGTTCTGACGCTGGCCCTGGGAGTAATTGGCACAACTCTGGTATTCACGGCGTATAGTGCGATCGCGTTGCGAACTTTGGCAGTGCGCGACGCCAAGAGCCTGGTGGTGCTCAAACGAGAGTTGCGCAAAGGAGGCGAGAGCACATCTTTCTCAGAGGCGGAGTTTCACCATCTCAGCGAGCATAGTCAGGCTTTCGAGGGAATGATTGCCGAAACCGGGTACGATACTATACTCGCGCAGCTTCCCCACACGGGTCAGAACAATCTTACTGAAACGCGACAAGTCATCATCAAGTTCGTTTCCGAGAACTACTTTTCCGGCCTCGGCGTCACTGCTGTGGCCGGCCATACGTTCACAGAACGGGAGTGCGGTGGCGCGGCACCTGTGGCGGTCCTCAGCTATTCCTCGTGGAAGCGCCGTTTTCGTGGTGACCCGGCAGCGCTAGGGCAATCCGTTCTGCTGTACGGTGCGCCGATTACCATTATTGGAATCGCACCGCGTGATTTCGTCGGAACGGGCTTACCCCCAGTTCCTCCGGACTTATGGATCCCACTTGGGATGCAGCCGCGAGTGGAGCCTAGCCACGATTGGACGCGCTATGCAGACGAGCCTCGATTGCGAGTGGTCGGAAGGCTGAAGCTAGGTGTCAGTGCACGACAGGCGTGGCCTGAACTGACGGCGCTAGTGCATAGGCTCGAAACGAGCCGAGGGTTTGAGCAGGTAACTTCCGCAGTTGAGACTGATCTCCCGGCCTACTTCATTGAAAAAGGCAACCCACAATTTCAGTCTCTGGCGGCACTGCTGCTGGTGAGCTTCGGCATGGTGCTGTTGATTGCGTGTTCCAACCTCGCGAATTTCTTCCTGGCCCGGGCCACGGCGCGACGCAAGGAGATGGCAGTTCGGCGAGCTCTGGGGGCGAGCCGGAGCAGACTCGTGAGGCAACTTCTCACCGAAGGCGTTCTGATCGGGCTTGCCGCAGGTGCCATCACGATCATCGCGTCGCCGGTCTTGTGCGATTTTATCTGGAGGGAGATTCAAAGCCGAATCGTATTCCGGTTCTCAGACCTCTACGTTTTCAGCTTTCGATTTGTCCCCGACGGCTGGGTACTCGCCTGGACGCTGGTGGTTTCCATCGCGGCAGGTATGCTTTTCAGCGTGGTGGGTGCGGCTCACTGCAGCAAGGCAGACTCTCACGAGGCGTTGCAAGGTCATGTGGTGCAGTGGAGATCGCATCGCGGCAAGCTGAGCGTGAGCGCAAGGGATGTGCTCATTGCCGTGCAAGTTGTGTTCAGCGTAGTTCTGCTGGTCAACGCGGGACTCGTGGCGCGTGGCATGGTGCAAGGGCAGAAAGTGTTTCCGGGTTTTGACACAACGCAGGTGATCGACATCGAATTCGCCGACCTCGAAAATGCAGGCATCGACAAGGCGCATATGGTAGCCCTTCGCGAGCAATTGGCACGCAGACTCTCCGGACTTACTGGGGTAACAGGAGTGGCGTTCGCGGACCACGTTCCGCTACTAGGCGCGGGCTTAACGACGGTGAACGAACCAGGAAAAGCGGCGGAGCGCGCATTTGAGAATCATATCTCGCCTGGCTTCTTTTCCGTGTTCGGGATCGGCATTCTTCGAGGGCGTGACTTCGCGGCGGCCGATGTAACGCGGCACGCCCCGGTGGTCATCATCACCGAGTCCACCGCACGACACCTTTGGCCCGGAAACGATGTTGTCGGGAAAATCATCCGACTAGGAAGCACCCAATCTCCTGTCCAAGTGATCGGCGTCGTGCAGGACACCCGCACCGTGGTTCTCGGAAGAATAGAACCTTTGTACGTGTACTCACCCGCTGAGGCGGATTCGCCCATCGACGACGTTTTCGTGCGCACGGTGGGAAAAGGACAAATGTTCATCGGTCCAGTGCTCAGCGCCGTTGCCACAATTAATTACAAGCTGCCGTCACTGGCTTTGGTGCACGTCATGGATGATGCGCTCTGGTTCCAGCGGCTACCTTCCAAGATCGCGACGCTGTTCGCGACTAGCGTGGGAAGTCTGGGGCTTTTTCTGGCCAGCGTGGGCATTTATGGAAGCATCGTGTACAACGTCGCCCAACGGACGCGCGAGATTGGGATTCGCCTCGCGTTAGGTGCGCCAGCGATGTCGATTCTGCGGCTGGTCCTGGTTCGCATGATGCGGCTGATGAGTTTGACGACTTGCATTGGCTTAGCTCTGGCTGCGGCGCTTTCGCATGCGCTGACGGCCCTGCCATTCGGGATGGGATCGTTGCTGCTGTTTGGTGTGAGTCCATGGGATCCTCTGGTTTTCATGACGGTGGCGCTGTTATTGGTGGTCATTGCAATGTCCGCCGCTTACCTGCCGGCACGCCGCGCCACTAAGGTTGATCCGATGGTTGCCCTACGGTACGAGTAAATCAGTACCAACCCTGTGACTTGCCGGCGGGCTGCCAAATGAGTAGCAATGGCTGTGCCAAGGGATTGGCCGAAAGAAATAATCGCTTTGCGATCGATTCCTTTTGTGTTCACTATGTGTTCGTACGCCGCTTCGGCATCACGGTAGACGCCGACTTCGCCCGGTTTTCCTTCGCTGCGCCTATAACCCCGGTTCCAAGGCAAAGACGTTTGCAGGTGTGCTGTGTAGAAAATCGTAGATGGGTGTCCGGTTGGCGATGTTGGAGGCGTTGCCATGAAAGGCGAGGAAAGTGAACTTGGCGTTGTCATGGGGAATCCAACACGCGTGCAGCTTGACGCCGTCGGAGGCTGCGAGCCAAACGTCTTGAACAGGCAGAGCCCGGGAATGCCAGTCGCCATCCAAGCGGTCTGGGTAGTCCGGGAAAAAGATCAAGTGACGTTCGAAAATGCGGACAAGCGGCAAGACCAAGCGATAGCCGATGAGAATTGTAAGAAAGAGGTTCAAGAGGCGGCTGTGAAAGTGTTTCTTTGAGGCATTCGGCCTTCCATTGTGTGATGCGAGAATAGTAGAGCGCGGGGCGAAAGTAAATGCGTGAGTTGAAGAAGGTAAATGGCGGTCAGGCATCATGCGGAACATTGTTCTGATAAATCCTGGTTATGCAAACCGGTAGAGTTTCTCCCAGTACCAAAATGGACGATGCTCCCTGCCAAAGTCGACCGGCCTGACGTGACCGTGCTCGCGCGTGGCGGGTATTTCGTATTGCTTGATCCATAGACGCTGACCCCGAAGAGCGGAGAGCAATAAACCTCTGTTTACGCGCGTTATGACTAATGGGCGACCGCTGCCGCTGCGGACTGAGCGAGCCAGGTTTTGAAACGCGTTTCGGCGAGTCGAGCGTTTTTGCCGGGAAGGAGAGTGCGTTCGCTCAGCTCCACGCCGTAGTAGCGAGCGTGTGGGTCTGCGACAACTTCTCGCGGATCCTTGTGTGCGGCTAGACCTTGGCGGATGAGTTCATCGAGACGAAACTGTTCCGGCCCTGCCACTTCAACGGTACCATTCACTGCTGAGCCGGTTGCGATCTGGCCTACCGCACTGGCGACATCGTCGGCCGCGATGGGCTGGATTAGTGCGGATGGCAGGCGCACTTTGTTGCCGTCGGTCGAAAAATCGGCGATGCCCTTCACGAATTCGAAGAACTGCGTCGCGCGAACAATTGAATAGGGGATGGAGGAACCCTTGATCAAACTCTCCTGAGCGATTTTTGCGCGGAAGTAGCCGCTGTCGAGCAGACGCTCAGATCCTACAACCGACAGCGCAACGTGATGTCCCACGCCGCCGGCCGCTTCATAGGAGAGGAGATTGCGGGTTGCCGTCTCGAAGAAATTCATTACCGCCGTGTCTTCCCACGAGGGAGCGTTCGATACGTCGACGACCACCGATGCACCCTTTAGCGCTTCGGCCAGCCCCTCGCCGGTAAGACAATTGACGCCGGAATTAGGTGACGCGGCTAGCGCTTCTTGCCCATGCTCACGCAATTTGGGGACGAGCTTTGATCCGATAAGTCCACTGCCGCCGATAACTACGATTTTCATGATTGCCTCCAAGATTTTCGACGTTTGCATTTCGAGTCTGCCGGTCGAAAAAATGTCCGTTGACGATGGGTGGATGTCAAAGTGGCCGTGGAAGCTAATAAGGAGTGGAAGAGGCCGGTGTAGCAGCGGCAGAAGATGCTGCGGCTTGGGAGACGACTATGAATTCGAACGAAGTCCCGTTGACCTTGAACTTCATTTTGTTCTTGTCGAGGGTGAACTGGATCGCAGTGTTTAAAGGGATCAGGTTCTGTTCGGACGGCTTTGCCTGACGAATGGTGTAGTCAGTGCTACCGGAGCGGACGACATACTGCTGACACAGGAGGTTGATTTCCTCCTTCTTGGATTTCTTTGCGCCACACGCGACAGAGGTTTGGGAAAGAATGGTACCTGCCTGCGGTTTGGGACTGGCGGCAGCGACCGATGCGCCTAGCAACAAAGCGGCGAAGATTGTTAGAGATTTTTTCATATGGACTCCTAGAGAAATGGTCGCTCGAACCCACTCGGATCTTTGGGTTCGGGGAATCTCTCTACCCTTCCGCATGAATTTGAAACTTTGCTGCCAGACTGCCACACTGGCAAAAATGACAGTCTTGCAGTCGGCAACCTGGCATCTTGATTCGAGTACCCAAGTTTTCGGTAATCCTGCTAGATCGGCCCGGCAATGCCGTAAAGGTGGCGCTTTTAACTGCGATTTTCGCTTTTCTCTGATTTTCGTAAGTCACGCAAAATCAATAGACGGCAGAAAAGACTCAATTCCCATAGCCGTCAAATTGGGGTCTGCCGTCAGCCCGCATCCGCCGCAACCACCAGCGGCCACCGTCAAACGGCTTAATCGAGCGCGCGCCGAGCACCATGCTGAGCCTGACCGTCACTTGCGCGATTCGTCAGCCCTATGGTGTAAAGTATGCAGCATGAGCGGCCATCGGGCAGCGATGTCGCTTCGTCGGAAGCCGAGAGCAACGGCCTTCTAGCTAACATCGTGATGCGTCCGGGAATGAGCTTCTACGGGCGCGCGCTAAAAGCGCTTAGCAACAAGTTCCTGGAGAGGCCCAAACCGCTCCGGCGGGTGTCTGTGTTTGGTGGCCTGCTCGTACGCGTAAGCAAATCTGATTAGCATCGGTTCGCTGAACGCTCTGCCGAGAATCGTCAGTCCTGCCGGGAGCGAGCGATACGTAAAGCCCATCGGCACAGTGATCGCAGGGAAGCCCGTCTGCGGGGAAAGGATTTGACTGTTGTCCCCCGCGGGGCTTTTCAAATCTCCAACCTTGCGCGGCGGATTGCTCCACGTGGGATAGATCAGCGCGTCCAGCTTGTCTTTGTCCATCGCCCTTAGAACCGCCTCTCGAAACGCGATCTTTGGCTCGTCGTGGTAAATGTCGAGGCAAGGCGATCTACGCTCGCCCTCTGCAGGTTTGGGGTTCACCGCTCCCTTCATCTCCCCTTCAATATACGGCAGGTACAGCCCGGACTCCACGATTTCCGCCAGGCTATGATACGGCGCGTTCTTCCCATGCGCGGCCAAATAATGGTCCAAATCAGCCTGAAAGTTTCCGCACCAGACGTTTTCGGTCAGTTTGTCGAAATCGGGAATTTCAAAGGGGTCGACGATCTCTGCTTCTTGCGTCTTTAAATCTTTGATCGCTTCCTCTGTCAATGTCTTGACTTGCGCATCAGTCTTTGAATCCTCGATATATTTTCGAAATACGCCGATGCGCGCTCCCTGCAAGCCTTTCCGTTCGAGAAATTTCGTGTAGTCCTTTTCAGTATTGCCTTTCGAAAGTGTTGTAATCGGATCGGCAGGGTCATAACCCGCTACAACTCCCAAAACCGCGGCCGCATCCGCAACCGTCCGCGCCATCGGTCCCCCGATATCATTCCCCAGAAACAGCGGAATGATTCCGTCCCGGCTGGTTAGTCCCATCGTGGGCCGGATCCCAACAAGGCTGTTATGTGACGAGGGTCCCCGAATCGAATTGCCCGTGTCCGTTCCCAACCCCACTTCGCCGAGGCTAGCCGCCACTGCGGCGCCAGTTCCGCCACTAGACCCCGCAGGCACCCGCTCCAGATCGTAGGGATTGCGCGTCGTACCGGCGATCGAACTCATCGTAACGTACGGACTGAACGCCCATTCCGCCATGTTGGACTTCGCCAATATGATCGCTCCCGCCTCGCGCAACCTCTTCACCATGAACGCATCTTCCACCGGCACAAACCCTTTCATCGCCAGCGAGCCGCCCGTGGTCTGTAGACCCTTCGTATCGTAGTTGTCTTTCACGATCACTGCGATCCCATGCAGAGGTCGCAGCTTGTGCGTTCGCGCGTATTCCTGATCGAGCTTGTCTGCGTCCGCCGGTGCCTCGGGATTGATCACTATAATGGCATTCAGCCGCGTCGATTGGTCATACTCTCGGATGCGCTGAATATACGCCTCCACCACCTGGCGGCACGTCACTTTTCCGGAGCGAATCGCCTCCCGTGTTTCTGCGATCGTGGTCTCCGTTACTTCAAATTTGGCTTTCTTTCCCGCGGTGGTTTGCGCCTGCATTCCGGGCATCGATAGGGCCGCTGTGAGAAGGAAGTACGCGCTCTTTGAGATTGGGTTCCTATTCATCCGCCCCTTCTGGTGCGTTCGTCAATCCTTGTGCTTCGAAAGCAAATTTACCATGATCTGGCGCTAGTCCCCGACTCGTCGGGAAATCGGAAGAGTTACGGGCCACACAAGCATGAATCTTGCATTAATGCTTTACCGGACAGCTGCTGCTAGTATTGCCGAATCGAAATATCATGGGCAGCCCCAAGCACACTGAAGGAATAAACGAATGGACTCACCAACGCAAACGAGTCAAAAAGCCGAAGCCCGAGACTATCTTGCGGCAGAACGAACATTTTTGGCTTGGGTGCGTACTGGGCTTGCATTAATGGGATTTGGTTTCGTTGTAGCCCGGTTCGGGCTCTTTTTGAAACAGGTCGGCCTTTTTGACCAGGCCTCCTCAGAGCCGTCTTACGGTATATCGCTGTGGTTCGGCATTGCCCTCATTGGGGCGGGCGTCATCGTGCACCTCTCTTCTGCTTGGCGCCATGTTCGGTTGGTTCGCGAACTGGACAAAGGCCAACCTGAATGTGCTCGTTCTTTGACCCAAGCGGTTGCGGCAGCCTTATTCCTGTCGCTACTCGGGCTCGCGATGGCCATCTACTTGGTATCGGTGCGTGGTGCTGCAAAAATTCAATCTCAAGACATCAAGGAGAACACTATGGTACAGGCAACGAGCAAAACGCCGCTTGACGCAAACAATGGAATCATTAACAAGGTCAGCAGTCACTCTGTAGACCAGACCGTGGAAAAGCTCAAGAATATTTTGCAGTCCAAGGGAATCACTCTGTTTGCTGTCATAGACCACAGCGGAGAAGCGGAAAAGGTGGGGATGAAAATGCTGCCTACCAAGCTGCTGGTTTTCGGCAATCCCAAAGCGGGGACCCCACTGATGGTGGCAGCGCCGAGTATTGCCATTGACCTGCCGCTGAAAATGTTGGTGTGGGATGACGGTCAGGGAAAGGTCTGGATTTCATACAACAGCCCCGATTATTTGAAACAGAGGCATGGCCTGTCACAAGAGTTACTGCAGAACATCGCAATCGTCGAAGTTTTGGCGGTTAAGGCCAGCGAGTAGCGATCGCTTGCTTTTCTGGGTTCTGTGGGGCTAATCAAGTTGAATTGGCCGAATTCGGCACCCTTGAGGTCGAGAATTACTTCGCAAGCGCCTCGAGGTTTTCTTTCGCCCAGTCGCTATCGCGCGGCACTGCTTTCAACGGCGGCCCTCCTTTGGGCCCGCAGGCGCAAGGCCCTTCTACGTTCGCCACGGTCATGCAAGAACAGGACTTGGTTTTCAGGCAAGCACAGACGTAAACGACATTGCTCTTTTCGTGCTTCTGGCTTGGCGAACCGGCTGTCGCTGGATTCGGAGGCTGATTTCGAGAGCCGCCGCGCAGTGGGATAAAGGCCGACAAGAACAACAAAACTAAGAGCGCCGAGCGGGTTTTGTTTCTCATGGTTTTCCTTTGACAGCAAATTCGCTGGTCGAGCGTACTCGTCAAGGTGGCCTCGCGACAATATCCATTTTAGCGGGGTTTTATATAGCCACTTTGTTCCACGGACGACGGGTTGCAGGATTCTTCGGAAATTCAATCGCATTCGTTTTCGTGCCCGGTAAGTTCCAACGAAGGTCGAGTCATTGCCTCGTGCCCATTCTGAAGGCCCGCTCGATCTCGACCTTCAGTGATAACCTTCGACTAAACACCGCATTCCCGCTTCTCGTGGTCAGGTCCTGATTTGCTCGGGAAACCGGAGACCTTGCTCCTCGTATGAACTTCGGCGGTAATCCCGTTTGAACGTTTACCGGGACTTGAAAGCAAAGAAATAGGTCAGCGACAGACGACGCGGGTGCCTTCCCAGCCAAACCGATGATTGGCATAAAGCGCGCCTAGTCCAGACAGCGGGTCGTAGCAGAAACCGCTGAGGACCAACACCTACCACACCGTATGCACCTTCAGGCGGCGCGGAATTCTCCGGGATGGTTTGTAATGACAATCCTCGAAATCAACTTTGTCCACGTAAACAAGCAGCCGTATGTAATTGTCTTTGGCAATCCCATCGCCACGAACACCACAAGACTTAACCTCGACGACCTGGTTGGCGCACAAACAAGGGATACGGAGCGTTTTGGTAGTGCAGTAGAGGACGGGGAAAGATGGTAGGCTGTTGGCCCAGACCGGCGGTCGATCGAGAGGAGGCGCTCATGAGAATGACCGGATTCGCAGGGATGGCTCTGGTGATCGGCCTTTTCTCGAGTGCCGGGACGGCTCAGACACTGACTCCGGATATGGCCAAGCAGGTGGACAAGGTTTTCGCGAAGTGGGACCGGACGGATTCTCCCGGGTGCGCATTGGGTGTCTATCGAGGCGGTCAGCTTGTCTATAAGCACGGGTATGGCATGGAGGACTTGAACGAGGACGTGCACATCACGCCGGGGACGGTGTTTCACGTGGCGTCGATGTCCAAGCAGTTTACGGCGGCATCCATTGTGCTGCTGGCGCAGCAGGGGAAGCTCTCGCTGGATGATGACGTGAGGAAATACATTCCTGAGCTACCGGATTTTGGACAGAAGATCACGATTCGGAATCTGGTTCACCACACCAGCGGGCTCCGGGATCAGTGGGCGCTGCTGCAGTTGGCAGGCTGGAGGTATTCGAAAGATTTGATTACCGACGAGGATGTAATGTCGCTGATGACGCGGCAGAAGGAACTGAACTTCAAGCCGGGCGAGCGGCACGTGTACTGCAATACGGGTTATACGCTAATGGGGCTGATCGTGAAGCGGGTAAGCGGGTTGACCCTGCGGGAGTTCACGACGAAGAATATTTTTGAGCCGCTGGGGATGACGCACACGCATTTTCGCGACGATCACGCGGAGATCTTGAAACACAATGCAGTGGGATACGAGCAGGAGCCGGGGAAGCCGTTCGAGATCAGCATCACGAACTTCGACACGGTGGGAGCGACGAGCCTGCATATGACGGTGGAGGACCTGCAACGCTGGGATGAGAACTTTTATCACCCTAAGGTGGGCGGGGACACATTCGCGCAACAGATGTTGGAGCGCGGGAAGCTTAACAACGGGGAGCAGTTGGATTACGCGTTCGGGTTGGTCGTGGGGAAGTACAAGGGGCTGCCCACCGTCGATCACGGGGGCGCCGATGCCGGATACCGTTCAGACATGACGCGGTTTCCACACCAGCATTTTTCGGTGGCGGTGCTTTGTAACTCGGCAGAGACGGATCCTAGCACGCTGGCGCGGCAGGTCGCGGATGTTGTGCTCGCAACAGAGATCAAGGCGGCGGAGGCGGCAAGTCCGGCCAAAGAGGCTGTGGCCAGCAACACAGGCGCGGCGGCAGCAGTAGTGGCCCTTACGGCAGACCAGATGGCGGGATTCGCAGGGCTGTATTGGAATCGCGAGGATGACGCGTTCGTGAAGATTTTCGCGAAGGACGGCAAGCTCAAAGGCGATTCGGGCGGCGAAGAACCGCTGGTGTTGAAGCCGTTCGCGGAGTCACGGTTTCACATCGCGGACAAGCCGTGGGGTGACGAAGTGGAGATTCATTTTGTCGCGTCCAGCGGGGATAAGCCACGTCGGATGGAGCAGAGCTTTGGTGGCGGGAAGCCGAGCGTGTTCGAAATCACGGAAGCCTTCAGCCCGAGCGTCGCAGAGCTTGCGGAGTATACCGGAGCATACGTGAGCGAAGAGATCGACCCGGTGTACCGGATTGCTCTGGACGGAGAGAAGCTGAGCCTGACGCGCTTGAAGCATAAGGCCGATACGCTGCGACCAGCGGCGCGAGACGCTTTCACTGCGCAGATCGGGACGGTGCGGTTTACCCGCGATCCGGCGAACGGGCATGTTTTAGGGTTTGTCCTGAATGCAGGCCGCATTCAGAATTTCCACTTTGTGAAAAGAGCGAACTAGATTCCACGAGTTTCGCGTCGCCCGCGACTTACTGCGTCCATTGAGTGGCAAAGGCTTGGCGTCCCCAGGCAAAGGTCAGTAATCTCGTTTAACCAGGACTTACGACAACCGCAAGCGGCGAAGTTCGCCATGTTTTGTTACGTCGGCGGTGCGGCAGGCATCACTAAGTCGCGTCGTCTCCAGAAATATATCCGCCATCAGAACGGAAACTACGAGCAGTGCGACACCAAATTCGCCTGCCACATATCTGGTTTTGCTGTTGTCCACCGTAAGCAGATCAAAGAGCCGGGCTGACGACCTGCGTGATGGCAATGGGCATGGCGAACCGCCAGCGTACATGAGAACGCCCGGACGATTGATACACCGCGGGGAAGAAGATAGACTCGGCGCGCAGCGACAAACCGAGGAGAGTGCACATGAGGACTTGGACAAAAGTCTGGATCAGCGCTGCGGCGTGTGCGCTTGGGGCTGGGACATTGGCAGCTGCCGAAGCGGGCAGAGCGCAACACAAAACTGAGGCTGCTGTGGACGAAGTGTTTGCGGACTACACGAAGGCTGGGTCGCCTGGATGCGCGCTGGCCGTCTACCGCGACGGGAAAATCATCCTGACGAAGGGCTATGGACTGGCGAACATCGAGGAACACGTCCCGATAACGCCGCAAAGCGTCTTCGACATCGGCTCGACTTCCAAGCAATTTACGGCAGCGAGCATTCTGCTGCTGGAAAAGCAGGGGAAGCTGTCGGTCAACGACGATGTGCGGAAATACGTCCCCGAATTGCCCAATTACGGGCACAAAATCGCGATCCTTAATCTCCTAAATCACACCAGCGGGCTGCGCGACTACCTGACGCTGATGGACCTGGCGGGAATCAATATTGACAGCGTGACGACCGACGAGGACGCCCTGCAAATCATCACACGGCAGAAGGCGCTGAACTTCGCGCCGGGAAGCGAGTTTCTCTACAGCAACACGGGATTTTTTCTGCTATCGGTGATCGTAAAGCGCGTCAGCGGCAAAACGCTGCGCGAATTGGCGGCAGAGAATATTTTTGCGCCGCTGGGAATGACGCACACCCAGTATCGCGACGACCACACGGCCCTCATCTCCAACCGGGCACTGGCTTACGATCCCAAGGAGAACAAAAGCGGCTACACATTAAGCGTCTCGTATTTCGAACAAACCGGAGATGGCGCGGTGCACACGACTGTCGAAGACTTGCAGAAGTGGGACGAGAATTTCTACAGCGGGCAGGTGGGCGGAAACGAATTTCTGGCGGAAATCCAACAGCAGGGAAAGCTGAACAGCGGCACAGTCCTGGACTACGCGAAGGGCTTGTTTATCGACGATTACCGCGGTCTGCACACGGTGAGCCACGGAGGAGCATGGGGCGGCTATCGCGCGGAGTTGCTGCGATTTCCGGACCAGCATTTCTCGGTGGCATGCTTGTGCAATCGGGGTGATGCAAACCCTTCAAAAAAAGCGCATGACGTCGCGGACATTTACCTGGCGAGCTTGCTAAAGCCAGCAGAAAAAGCGGCAGCGCCGGGAGCGGCTAGTGCTGCCGGCCCAGCGTTGTCGGACGCACAGCTGCAAGCCTTGACGGGAACATATCGCGACCCAGCGAAGGGAACAGTGGTTCGGATTTCGACGCGGAATCACCGGTTGGCGGCGGAGATTTTAGACTCTCCTAGAGCTCAATACCAGATCGGACAAAGGGTGGAGCTGCGCGCGAGGAGTGCGACGGAATTTGTGCCCGCGTCACTTCCGGTGGATATTAAGCTGATTTTCGAGCCGGGGAGCAACGGCTCTCCAAAAAAGATGCGGATCACGGGTATAGACGAGCTTAATGCCGTGTACGAAGCAATTGCCGACTACGCGCCTAGCGCGGCGGAGCTTGGTGCGTGCGCGGGAGATTACGCGAGCGGCGAGCTTGGTGTGACCTTTCGGCTCGCGATGGTCGAAGGCAAATTGAAGCTGGTGGCCATGCTCGATCCGGCGGGATTCAGGCGGTCGGGAGGGATCCCGCTGAATGAATTGCTTCCCGCGCTGGTGGATGAATTCGAAGTGAGCGGGACGCCCGTGACGTTGCGTTTCACGCGGAACGCCGAACACAGTGTGACTGGCTTCACTCTGGATGCGGGGCGCACGAAGGGCATGATTTTCACGCGCCGGGCGAGTCCAGAAAAGTAGGAGAAGCAAAGGCACACGCAAGTCGAGTTCAACGCGCCGCGCGGCGGCGCTTCTCGTGGTCCTTTTTGGAGGCGGAGCGCTGTGGTGGCTCGGCGGCAGCGGCGCCGCAACACCAACCAACGACGCGATGTCCTGCCCCACCAAGAAGAAGTATTTTCACGCTCGTGAAGAGGCTGCAACTTGGCAGAACAAAACCAAGCTACTCGGCGGGACCTTCGCGAAATAACTCCGGGTGCGCCGGGCCTGATACCTCTATCGAAGCAATCAGGCTGCGGGCTACTCGAACCAGGGCATGATCTACGAGCTTGTATGACCCCGGCACCATTGGGTTGAATTCGAGGATCGTGGCGCCGCCGGGCGGCACCGT
>Ga0182033_10000854_pt1 | contig 14848 bp, 11 predicted proteins | sample tim00Cox0000000H_FD_125968 | JGI IMG/M metagenome (GOLD analysis project Ga0182033, IMG submission 125968) | Lab enrichment of tropical soil microbial communities from Luquillo Experimental Forest, Puerto Rico - timezero.00C.oxic.00.000.00H | ecosystem: Environmental > Terrestrial > Soil >...
CCTAGCAGGCTGCTGAAAAAACCTCCGAGCATGTCATCCTGAGCGGAGCGAAGGATCTGCTTTTGTTTGTTTTCAATGAGGAACAGCAGATGCTTCGCTGCCCTCAGCATGACAGATACCCTTTTTCAGCAGCCTGCTAGCCTAGGGCTTTCCGGTGCGGCGGCAAGCCCTTTGTGTATTTATTTGTTTCTATCCTCGGCCCGGAAAGGCTTACCCTTTCCGCACAGTGCTGCGGCGCAGCCGCTAGTTTTACACAGCCTCTAATGGCCGGGACTAGCCGTTGACACCTTGGGGGGCAGGACTCGCGTTAGCGTCGCTGTGTAGTAATCGAAGAACTGTCTGTTCGCCGGCGCGACCTGAACGGTCTCGATGAACTGGGAAGGGTCCGGATGCCGGATCAAACGCCGGAAAAGCCAGCCGGGAGGAGGATTGTCGCCGCCTTCCTGGTTCAAGGAGATTTCCGGTCCGTTGACGGAAAGGCGATACAGCGTGATGAAGCCGGTTGTGGAGAACCACCTCAGGAAAAAGCCTGAGCTGCGTTCGCCGCTCAGGACACCCAGGGAGTCCTCCTTTACTGCCGGGACCGTCTTGGTTGCCACGAACCAAACCTCCTCACGAAGAATCATGAGGCGCTGATTGAGATCGTAGGCGGCTGAGAAATGAACTTCTCCTTGAGGCCCATTGCCTGTCAATTTGCCCGTCCACTCACCCACTAGCCAGTCCAGAGCTGAGAAGTCCGGTTTCGGAGGCAGCACTATTGAGTAGGTGGCTGGCTGCTTTTCTTTGGCCAGAATCAAGCCCGGCGCCAGCAACAAGAAGACGGGGAGGCACAGCCATTTCATCATCGGGGTCCCCCTCCGCGTAATACTTTTTCACCCGGATATTATAGCGGCTTTGGTTGAGGAATGTCCCGCTCGATGAGTACAGGCTTCTGTGCTGCGTCAGCTAAACGCATGGCTTTCATTTACGACCTCTTTGTGTTTGGTGGGTTAATCTCAGAGATTGTGAGAAGCCCAGAATGGCCCCATTTTGAGCTCCAGGGCGAACTCCCAGTGGCGATACGGGGTGGATTGACCGTAACCTACTCAGCGCAAACGAGATGTGCAAACAATTATGTTCACAAGAAAATCCTTCCGGTTGCTTTCGCTAAGGTTGTTCTGAACGCAATAGAGAATAGAGGGGGAAGAGGGGTGGAGAGGTGTGGAGCGGGCTAATGGATTGTAAACTTATGAGGTTGGCACCATGCCCAGACGGTGAAGAGCCTCCGTGAACAGGTCTAGCCAATTGTGCGTGCAGGGACTGTCCTTGCCGGGGACGAGCTTTGGGCCGCCCACTAGGGGCGGCAGATCATGAGCGCACTTGTGCCCACCAGCATCGCCCGGAAGGCGTACGAGCAGTTTGGAATCTTTAAGTGTTCCGATGCGCTGATCCGTCACGGCATCTCGTCTCCAGCCGAACAGCTAGCGACCTGGTCTGGTTCGTCCAGTTTGATCTGGCAAAGGCAGACTCAGTTCCCGTCGGGAGTGAAGACCACCTTAACCGCTGGATACAAGAACAGCTGGCTGCAGCACTTGAACGCCTTCGAGGGCTCGGGGGAACCGATCATGCTTTACGGATAGTATCAGAACACCCAGAACTGGCAGACACTTGGCACCTACCCCAGGTGCGCGAGGCTGTTCATAATGGCCTCGGTGATCCCGTCGCTCAGGTATTCCATCTCGGGATCACCGCTGGCATTGGCGAACGGCAGAACAAGGAGAGAGTCGATGGTCTTATATAACCTGGATCGGTGAGGGGAAGATATTTGCGTTCCCACTTCGGTGCGGACCGGCGACGACCCCGAGTCCAAGTTGCGCTTCAGGCGCTTTAAGTCCGTACGAATCTCTGCCGCATTCTGGTAGCGGAGCTCGCGCCTTTTCTCGAGTGCCTTCTCGACAATGTGTTCAAGCTCCAAAGGCAATTGTTGGTTGACGCGGCAGACGGGCGTAGGGTCTTCTCTCAGGATGGAAGCTAAGACCACGGCAAAGCTCGTGGCCCCGAACGCCATCCGGCCGGTGGCCATTTCGTACAGCACGGCTCCGAAACTGAATAGGTCCGTGCGTGTATCCAGTTTTTCTCCGCGCGCCTGCTCGGGCGACATGTAGGCCACCGTGCCCATCATAGAGCCGGGGGTAGAGAGCCCATAGGGATCGATCGACTGCGTGGGTGCGTCTTCTAGTGGCGTTTGGTCGGACACAAGGCCCGCTCCCAAGGTCAGTTTCGCGAGGCCGAAGTCCAGAATCTTGGCTTGCCCATGATTGGTGACGAAGATGTTTGTTGGCTTGATGTCGCGATGGACGACTCCCTTGGCGTGTGCGCCGTCTAACCCGTCGGCAATCTGCACCGCCAGTTCCAGCAGTTCGTCCGTCTCCATCGGCCTTCCGGCGATGCGGCGCTTCAAGGTCTGACCTTCCAGAAACTCCATTACTATGAAGGACTGATCCTCGAACTCGTCGATGTCGTAAATCACGCAGATATTCGGATGATTCAGCGCGGAAACGGCATAAGCCTCGCGCTTAAGGCGCTCTAAGGCCTGAGGGCTGTGCATAAGCGCTTCGGATAGCAACTTCAAGGCCACAAACCGCGGAAGCTTGGCGTCCTGGGCCTTGTAGACCACGCCCATGCCCCCCCACCCAGCTTCTCGAGTATGCGGTAGTGAGAAATGGTCTTGCCCAGCATCGGGGTCAATGCGCTCCCTGGAGAACTCGCATAGATTATACCGGTTTGCAGGAAGAATGAAGCTGGCTGAGGAGCCGAAAGGCTGGAGCGTTAACCCGTCGCGATGCGGCACACCACCGAGGACGCAAAGGGCACAGAGAGACACGAAACAGCCACGGACTGGGCCAGTCTAGGCGAGCGCTGACAGCGCTGAACACCTGCGTCGGACGCTTGTATTCCGGCGAGCGAACTTGGTCCGATCACTCGACAATAATACGGTCTGCCCATTCCACGAGAGACACAAAGATCGCCGGGCTGCCGAATTTCGCCCCCCAGATATTCAAATCTGTTTCCGTGACCCCACGGGCCCGGGAGCAAGCCCCTCAAGAAAAGACCGGAATATGTTTAGCCACAACTTTTTCGCGTGTCTCGCTCAGCGGCGGCCAGCCGACCGGCATGATCGCATCCGCCGTCGCCTTACGCATCAGGTAGGTAGCCTCGCCCGTGAGGAAAATCCGAACTTCGTGGCCAGCGTCCGCCAACGCAAGTCCGTGCACAAAGGCAAATGAGGCCCTGGTTGGGTCATCCGATCCCCAGGCACTCTTCATCATGATCTTCAGAGGCCTCTTCGATTCCTCCGCCTTCGTTCGTAATGCGAGAAAGGGTAAGCTGGCCAACTGGGCGAAGAAGCTGCGTCTAGCCATGTTGTTCTCTTCTGAATCGGGAGTAGCGCAGCGGAAGAAGCCCCAACTATACTCCCGTCTTTCTTCAGCGTCAAAGACAACTGTCGAATCACCAGATTTGCCCAACGGAGTCCAAAAGGCGAAGATCGAAGTGCCCACGTTGCCCAAGGTGGTAGCGCAGACCCCAATTTTGGTCTGCGGCTCGTGCTTAAGAAGCTTTCGACGCTGGACGAACCGCAGACCCCAAGTCGGGGTCTGCGCTACTTTGAATCGCTTGGCGTTAAGGCGATCCTTACGCCCATGTCAGAAATCGTGAAATTATTACTGTCGCGCGCGTCCATCTCTGTTCAGCCGTATAATTGTGGACAATCCGATGCGAATCCTGCTGGTCGAAGACGAGCGTAAGGTGGCTAGCTTTGTGGCGCGGGCCCTACGCGAGAATGCCTACGCTGTGGACGTGGCGGAAAGCGGTGAGAAGGCGCTGGAACTTGCCCGCGACTTCCTTTACGACGCCATCCTCCTCGACGTCCGGCTGCCGGGTTTAAGCGGCATCGAGGTCTGCCAGAGGCTTCGCCGGACGGGGGTTCAGACGCCGATCCTGATGCTGACCGCGCGGGGGTTAGTTGAGGAGCGGGTTGAGGGGCTGGACGCTGGCGCTGACGATTACCTCACCAAGCCCTTTGCCCTGGCGGAGCTGCAGGCGCGCCTTCGGGCGCTGATGCGGCGAGGCTTCGCGAGCGGCGGCGCTACGCTCCGTTACGCCGACCTGGAGCTCGACCGCCGTCGCCGCCGCGTTAACCGCGGCCAGAAGGCCATTCCGCTCACTTCCAAGGAATTCGCGCTGCTGGAGTTCTTGCTTTTGCGCGCCCCCGAATCGGTCACTCGCAGCGAGATCATCGAACATGTCTGGGACATGCAATTCGATAACGAGAGCAACCTGCTGGAAGTCTATGTCAACCGCCTGCGCCAAAAGATTGACCAGGGCCGGGCCGTCAAACTCATCCATACACTCCGCGGCGTGGGATACCGCCTGGGGGTCTCCGAATGATTTACGTTCGCTCTTTGCGCTTCCGGATGATGTTATTGTTCTCCATCGTGGTTGGTTCCTTGATGGCTGTCTCCTACCTTGGCTTCTACGCGCTCCTGGCGCGGGAAGTTCGAGCTCAGGTGGACAGACAGCTTCTGGAGGCGGCGGGTCCTGTGGTCGCTGACCTCAACAGCGACCCCACCGACGAGGACGTTTCACAGTTTAACCTGCCGGACGAATACTTCGAGATCCTGGAGCCGTCGGGACGCGTATTGCAGCAGTCCAGGAATCTGAGAACGCGTCCCTTGAGCATAGGCGTTCAACCCCTGGATTCCTCAAGAATAGCCTTCCGCACCCTGGAGGATGGTGACCGTGGCCGGCTGCGCCTTGCGCTCGTTCCTCTCGTGCCCCGCCCGGGTTCTGGGGTGCGGATTCTGGCATTTGCTCTGTCGACTCGCGATGCCGACCTTGTTCTTGGCCGGTTTCGTCGCCTGGTTCTGGTGCTGTTACCCTTCAGCCTCCTGGTGACGGCGTTGGTTTCCACCTGGTACGTGGGACGCAGCTTGCGTCCGATTGCTGAACTGACCCGCCGGGCGGTAGACACCACCGAGCGGGTTGGGAGCCCAGGGCGCCAGGCACTGTGGACCCCCCTGACGGTGTCGAACCCTCCCGATGAAGTCGGGCTCCTGGCCGAAACCTTCAATCGACTGTTCGTCCGAGTTGACTCGGCGCTCGGCCAGTTACGGCAATTCGTGTCCGACGCGTCGCACGAACTTCGTACTCCTCTCTCCATCTTGCAGGGGGAAACGGAACTGCTCCTCGCTGAACCTCGGAGTATCGACCAATACCAGAAGACCCTTGGCCTCATCGATGAGGAACTTAAGAAGCTGAGCCGCATCGTAGAGGGCCTGTTCACACTCTCCATGGCGGACGCCGGCCAGCTTCGGCTCGCCCGCGACCCCCTCTACCTCAACGAGGTGCTGGAGGAGGCCTGCGAACGCATCAGTGCGCGAGCGCGCGCCAAGAACATTGATATCGAACGCGCACTCGCCCAAGAAGTCGCCTATCTAGGTGACGAGACCTTCCTCCGCCAGCTCTTCCTCATCTTCCTCGAGAACTCCGTCAAGTACTCGCCTCCACACACGTGCGTCCGTGTGGAGGTCAGAACCGTTGACAGCCGAGTGCGGATCAGCTTCGAGGACCAGGGCACCGGAATCTCGAAGGAACACTTACCCAGGATCTTCGAGCGTTTCTATCGCGTCGCGAACCCTGAGGCAGGGGAAGCTCAAAGTGGTGGTCTTGGTCTGGCTATAGCGCAAGCCATCATCCGAAGCATGGGCGGGTCGATCGACAGTGAGAGCACACTGGGAAGAGGCTCCGTTTTTACCCTCAATCTTCCCCTTCCGCCTCCGGGAGCGTCCGGAACAAGCTAAATGAAAGTTAATGCTGGTTTCATGTTTTGCCGCGTGACAGGGACTAGTCTGTGCTGTTCGCTGACGACAACGTGCGACCACCGTTGGTCTCGTGCAGAGAGCGGTGCAACGCAAAGTCGGGGAACTACAAAGGGAGGTCGAGTCTTATGCGCAGGGCAACCACAGTTCTCGTGTGTAGTGCAGGAGTAGTGCTGGCCGCAGTCCTTTTTGGCGGAGCATTCTCACACGCTGCCGGCCCGGGCCCAGGCCCGTCCGGCTATCATCTGGTTAAGACCATACGCGTGGCCGGCGATGGGTTCTGGGACTATCTCACTATCGATCACGACGCGCGCCGTCTTTACATTTCGCACGGGACCCGCGTCCAAGTAATGGACACTGACACCTACGCCATTGTCGGTGAGATCCCCGACACCGAAGGCGTGCATGGGATCGCGCTCGCTCGGGAGCTCAACCGCGGCTTTACGAGCAACGGGCGCGCGAACACTGTGACCATCTTCGACCTGAAAACGCTGAAAACCATCGGCACGGCGAAGGCCGGAACCAACCCTGATGCCATCGTGTACGACAGCGTGACTCAACGCGTCTTCACGATGAACGGACGTAGCCACGACGCCACCGCTATCCACGCCGCCGATGGCGTCGTCGTCGGCACGCTGCCGCTTGACGGGAAACCCGAGTTTGCCGTAGCGGACGGCAAAGGCAACATTTACGTCAACATCGAGGACAAGTCCGAGCTCGTCCAGTTTGACGCGCAGAAGTTGACCGTCCTCAACCGCTGGGCGCTTAAACCCTGTCAGGAGCCCTCGGGTCTGGCTATCGATCTCAAGAAGCGTCGTCTCTTTGCGGGATGCGACAACAAAATGATGGCTGTCGTGGATGCGGATACGGGGAAGGTTATCGCCACGCCGGCAATCGGCGAAGGGGTCGACGCCAACGCTTTCGATCCGGACACGAACTATGCCTTTGCCTCCAACGGTGAAGGAACTCTCACCATCGTTCATGAAGATTCGCCGGACAAGTTCACGGTGGTAGACAACGTTCCGACGAAGAAGAGCGCACGCACGATGGCGCTCGACTTGAAGACGCACAACGTCTTTCTTTCGGCAGCTGACCTCGGTCCGCCAGCCCCGGGCGAGCGCTGGCCCAGCGTAAAACCCGGTTCGTTCGTCATCCTGGTGGTCGGCAGATGAGGAAATTGGTTGGACCTTGTCCACCAATGGAGATGAAAGTCCCCAACCTGTCATTCCGATCCCGCCGTGGCGGGAGAGGAATCTGCTTTTGGAGGCTTCAAGGAAAAGCAGATCCCTCACTACGCTCGGGATGACAGGCCCGCGGGACTTTCATGCCCATTGGTGGGCCGAAGGCCCATGTGACACTCAGCATGACAGGCGGCCGTTGTCCGCAGGCTAGAAGTGGAAGACAAGGAGGGACAATGATCGGGATCTGCGGCCGCTTGAGAGAATCGGTGCGGACGCTGTTTGCCTTTGTTTGTGTCGCATGCTTGATACTCTCCCTTGGGGCCCCACGCCTAATCGCGAAGAGCAGGGCTAAGATCTTCGCACAGAAACTCGTCGAGACCGCCGTCGCGAAGCATCCCGAGTTGAGCGGAGTGGAGTTGTCCGCTACACCGCCCGGCGGACACAAATGCCTGACGATCGCTTCCACCGAGACGGAGGATCTACCAGGTGGGCGGCGTGCTGTCATAGGAGAAAAATGCGATGAAGATGAATTCGCCGCAATGCGAACGGGAAGGCCTTTCGCCGAGAAGGAAGAGGACGGATTTGACGTCACCGTGCCGCTGCACGACGCCACGGGCAAGTTGATCGGTGCCGTCGGCATGGGCTTCAAGCCCGAGCCTGGTCAACAGGAACCCGGCGTCATCGAACGGGCGATACAAATTACGCGCGAACTTGAGAAACAGATTCCCTCTAAGGCCGCGTTATTTCAACCCGTGGACTAGCGGGCTCATCTCCAGAGCGCCGCAGCGCCGACGCTCGCACGGACAGGATTCTCATTCTCAGGAGGACGTATGATAGGGAAGGTTGGTGTGCTTCGTGCAATATACCAATCGAGAGTGCTGTTGCGTTCGCAGAACCACCGGCTCAGTTTCAGCGTTTCTTCAGGGCCGCCTCCAAGAGGCGCGGTTGCGTTGGGCCTGATGGCACTGGTTTTCGTCGCGCCAAGTCCGCTTCTCCCCGCCCGGGATGCCTCACCATCTGGCGCTATGGGGTTCGAGCCAGCCGTGAACTCGCGAGTGGCGGGCCAACCCGAAGGGGCCATTGGGACCGGCGACGCGCCCTTGACTCTGACGTTCCAGGACGCCCTCGCGCGGGCCCGTCATCTCGATCCTCAGCTTTCCTCGGCCACCGCCGACGCAGAATCGGCCCACCAGGACCGCGTCCAGGCCCGGGCGGCGCTTCTACCCTCGGTGAACATAACTAACGCGTATCTCTTCACCCAAGGCAACGGAGTCACCGCTTCGGGGCGCTACGTCACCAACGACGGCGTACACGTCTACCGCATGTGGGGCGTTTTACACCAGGATATCTCGGCCAACACCTTCACCTTGACCTCCTATCGTCGCACCGTGGCGGCCGAAATGCTTGCCCGCGCCAAGCTCGAGATCGCGCGACGCGGTTTAAAGGCCACGGTGACCAAGGCCTACTACGAACTGGTCATCGCTGAGCGCAAGTACGCGACGGCTGAGGAGAGCCTAGCCAACGCCCGCCGTTTCCTCCGGATCAGCCAGGATCTCGAGAACGGAGGTGAAGTTGCACACAGTGATGTCATCAAGTTCGAGCTTCAGGCGAACCAGACGGACCAGGCGTTCAGGGAGGCAAAACTCGCCATGGAGAACGCTCGTCTGAGTCTTGCCGTGATGCTCTTCCCCGACTTTAGCCAAAACTTCACAGTAGTGGACGACCTCAACTCCATGCCTCCGCTGCCGCCGCTCGCCGAGGCGCAGGCGCTGGCTGGGCGCCAGAATCCGCAACTCCGCGCCGCTCTCGAAGCACTGAAAGAGTCGCAGTATGATGTCTCGACCGCTCGGCAGGCATTCCTGCCTTCGCTCACCGTCGATACACCATACGGCATCGAGGCTAACCACTTCGCTCTGCGTAGCCGCATGAACGCTGAGCCGGACAAGGGCCGGTTGCCGAATCTCGGCTATTTCATGACCGCCACCATCACACTACCTGTGTGGAACTGGGGCGCCCTGCGCAGCAAGCTGAAGCAGGCACAGTTCCGCCTCCAACAAGCGCACGTGGAATTGAGCTTTACCCAACGTGAGCTCGTCGGTAATCTATTAGCAGCGTACAATGAAGCTGATACGGCGCGTTCCGAGGCTGACACACTACGCCAGTCGGCCGATCTGGCGGCGGAGAGCCTGCGGCTGAACACTCTACGCTACCAGGCCGGCGAAGCCACGGTACTCGAGTTGGTGGATGCGGCGAACACTCTGGCGTTGGCACGCAACGCCTACGATGACGGCGAAGCCCGTTATCGCGTGGCTCTGGCAAACCTACAGACTCTGACCGGAGATTTCTAGTGTGTTGCGCAACCGAACTTCATTCATGAATTCCCGCGCTCCAAGGGTTCCGTTTGAGAGCCGCGAAGCGGCGGAATATCTTAGCCCAGGGCGGGAGCCCTGGGTTCGCGGGCCCTCACCCCGCCTTCGACACCCCTCTCCCGCCGGCCCGCCGCCCGGAGGTCACCTACGCTCCAAAGCTTTCAGCGACGGAGCGCTCTGGGCCGCAGGGCGGGCGGGAGAGGGGAGGGGGGAGAGGGAGGGTGCGTCAACCCACGGCTTACGCCGTGGGCTAAGTTATGTCACTCCTTCGGAGCTGACGGCTGGGATGCCAATTCCAGGCTTCGGCGCGAATGCAGTCGTGTTGTCGACTGGCCTCCTGGTTATGTCCCTCCTAGCCTGTGGTGGCAAAGAGGCACCGGAAGCGAACCCGACAGTGTCCGTGCAGGTAGCGACCGTCGCCCGCGCCAAGCTCGAGCGTAAGGTGACAGCTGAGGCGGTGCTGTATCCATTCGACCAAGCTGCCATCGTCCCCAAGATCAACGCTCCGGTGCAGAAATTCCTCGTGAGCCGCGGCGACCGCGTCCACAGAGGGGAACTGCTGGCTGTACTCGAACACGGCGACCTCTCGGCCTCCGTCACCGAGAATAAGGGTACGTACGAGGAAGCTCAGGCCAATTACACCATCGCCACCGGCGCCACCGTTCCTCAAGACATGCAAAGGGCCGAGCTGGACTTCAAGGCGGCTCAGGACCAGCTTAACCAGGCGCAGTACATCTACGACAGCCGCCAAAAGCTGTTCGCCCAGGGCGCGCTCGCCAAGAAGGATCTCGATCAGGCGAGCGTCGCCCTCATCCAGGCGCGCAATCAGTTCGAGGAAGCAAAGAAGCGCTTTGACCAATTGCAGTCGTTGGGCCAGGCTCAACAGGTCAAGGCGGCCGAGGGTCAGCTCTCCGCCGCCAAAGGGAAATACGAAGCCGCCCAGGCACAGCTTGGGTACGCGGAAATACGTAGCCCGATTGATGGTGTCGTTGCCGACCGGCCGCTTTATGCCGGCGAGATCGCCTCCACCGGCACGCCCTTAATCACCGTGATGGACATCTCAACGATCATCGCTCGCGCCCATATCCCTCAGTTGCAAGCACACCTGCTGAAGGTTGGCGACCCCGCCACTCTGACTGTTCCCGGTGCCAGCGATCCGATCGCCGGCAAGGTCACGGTGGTCAGCCCGGCGCTCGATCCAGGCAGCACGACCGTCGAGGTTTGGGTACAGGCTGTCAATCCCAACGGGAAGTTGAAACCCGGTGCCAGCGTGCATCTGAGCATGGTGGCCGAAACGGTCGAGAACGCGATTGTTGTACCCGCGGCTGCCGTAATAACCGGCTCCGACGGCTCAACATCCGTTATGACCGTCGACTCCAACGCGAAACCCCACCAGAAGACCGTAAAGGTGGGAATCACCGACGGAGACAATATCCAGGTCACGGACGGACTCCAGCACGGCGAGAAGGTTGTCACTACAGGAGCGTTCGAGCTTGCCAAGGAAGACCCCGACGTACTGGCGAAGACCACGGTGCAGGTTCAGGCTCCGAAGAGCCCCGACAAGGATGAATAGGATGGCAGTGAGAAAGAAGGATTGCATGTAAATCAGTTGTCAATGATCAGAAACAGCTATTCGTCAAGCCTCTTAACGATGACTGATATCTGACAACTGACGACTAAGATCGATGGACAGCAACAGCCCAACCTCAACTCTAACTCCACCTGTCGCAGGTTCAATTGAACGGGCGGAGTTATACTGGTTCGCCCGCCATTCCAAGTCGATCATCTTCCTGATTGTTACATTGGCCTTGGTCGGCGTCTATCTAGGGTTTACCCTCCCAGTCGCCGTATTCCCGGAGACGGACTTCCCGCGCATCATCGTTGGCGTCGATAACGGCGTGATGCCCATCGACCAGATGATGGTGACGATCACACGGCCGATTGAGTTGGCGGTGAACAGCGTCGAGGGGCTTGAAAGCGTGCGCTCCATCACCAGCCGGGGCTCCGCAGAGGTTGATCTGTTCTTCAACTGGAACGTGGATATGTTCCAGACGCTGGCGCGCGTGAATGCGGCTGTGGCGAGAGTCCAGACCACTCTTCCTCCTACGGCGGTAATTGACACTCATCGTCTCACTTTTGCCAGCTTTCCCATCATGGGATACAGCCTCACTTCTGACATCGTGCCGCAAACAGAACTGTGGCAGAGGGCCACCTATGACATCAAGCCGCGCCTCAATCGTCTGAACGGAGTCGCCACCGTGGTCGTGCAGGGAGGGCAGGAGCCGGAGTTCCAGATCACCCCTGATCCGGCCAATCTGGTTGCGACTCGCATCACCGTTCCGGATATTCTCGATGCGGTTCGCCGCAGCAACTTGATTGATTCACCTGGGCTCTTGGCAATGAAACACCAGTTGTTTCTGGGGCTAGTCTCTGCCCAGGCGCATACGCCGGATGAGATCTCGAATGTCGTCATCAAAACGACGAAGGATGGGGTGCCGGTTAGCGTCGAGGACGTGGCCACTGTAAGCCCTTCAGTGAAACCGGTGTATACCATCGTGACCGCGAACGCCAAGCCTGCCGTCCTGCTCAGCATTAATCGCCAGCCGGACAGTAACACGGTGGTCGTAGCCGACGAGGTTCACCGGGAAATTGAACAAATCCGTCAATCGATCCCACGCTCGGTTGACCTGCGCTCTTTCTACGATCAGTCGACTATCGTCCAGGAGTCGATCAAGAGCGTACGCGACGCAATCATCCTAGGGCTCTTCATCGCCGCCTTCATCATCTGGCTCTTTCTGCGGGACTGGGGCACTGCGGTCATGACGGGTCTCGTGGTTCCGGTGACGATTGTCGTGACCTTCATTGCCCTGAAGGTATTGGGGGAAAGCTTCAACCTGATGACGTTGGGCGGGCTCGCGGCAGCGGTTGGACTGGTGATCGACGACAAGATTGTGGTGGTTGAGAACATCGTCCTGCACCGCGACGGGGGCGAAGGGCCGCTGCAGGCAACCGCGAGCGCCCTCAAGGAGCTCACGATCCCGCTCATTGGTTCCACCTTGACTCCGATCGTCGTGTTCCTGCCCCTGATCTCGATCACTGGTGTTACCGGGACCTTCTTCCGCGCCCTCGCGGTCGCGATGAGTGTGGCGTTATTGACTTCGCTCGTGCTCGCTTTGGTCTGGACCACCAATCTGAGCACCTATCTAGTCCGTCGCGGACCGAAGACGCAGGATATAGACACAACGTGGCCGAGCCGCAACCCAAGGTCGCCGCTCCCCGTCATTCCGAGGAGAGCAGCGACGAGGAATCTGCTTTTGTGGTTAAGAAGAAGCAGATTCCTCGCTGCGCTCGGAATGACAGGTAGGCGGACTTTCATGACGATTGGTGGGTCGGAGGCTCATGCTGCGCTCGGAATGAGGGTATCAGAATCTTCGCAAGGCGCGAAGAATCGCCCAAATAGTAGTGCAGATGCCGTGCGCGAAGACAACGGAAACTCATTGGGGAATCTCCAAGATCCGCCGCCTACGCTGGGGGCTGGATCCGCCGAGTCTGCACGAGCGGAAGAGATAAGACACCTCATGGCAGCGGAGGAAGCATCCCTGTCAGGAGGAGTGTTCGGGCGGATTCTCAAGACCTACGAGCGCTGGCTCCGCCGGGCACTCGAGCACCCGGTGTGGCTGGGAACGCTCATCGTACTTCTGATTGTGGCGTCCTACTTCTGTTATAAGTTCCTGGGGTCGGACCTCCTGCCGGCGATGGACGAGGGTGGATTCATACTGGACTACATCACTCCGCCCGGCAGTTCTTTGCAGGAAACGGACCGCATGGTGACGCACATTGAAAAGATCATCCGTGCCGTCCCCGAAGTCGAAAGCACCTCCCGGCGCACCGGAATGCAACTAGGCCTCGCAGCCGTTACCGAAGCCAACACCGGTGACATCGCCGTGAAGCTCAAGCCAAAGCGGAGCCGCAACATCGACGAAATCATCAGTGAGGTACGAGCCCAGGTTACGAAGCAGGAGCCAGCGGTCGATACGGACTTCATCCAGGTGCTCCAGGATATGATCGGCGATCTCAGTAGCTCTCCTGATCCCATTGTGATTAAGCTCTTCTCTGAGGATGCCGACATGCTCAATCAGTGGGCGCCGCAGGTAGCGGATGCCATCGGCAAGATCCAGATCGGCAACAAGAAACCGGTGGTGGATATCAAAAATGGCATCGACAACACCATCAGCGGTCCAGCGGTTGTGTTCCAGGTGAACCCTCAAACGGCAGCGCGGGCAGGATTTACCACCGACGAGGTCACCGTCGACGCCACGGCGATCCTCGAAGGCGAACCCGCTCCTACCCCCGTCGTCGCCAACGACCGCCCCTACACCCTGCGCGTTCGCTTCCCTGAGGCCAACCGGGCAACCCTCGAGGCCATGGGCAACACGGTGCTGGCGAGCTCGAGCGGCCAAACCGCAACGCTCGGGTCGCTAGCCACGATCACTGAGTTGCCCGGCCAGACTGAGATCCTGCGCGAGAACCTGCAGCGCGAAGTGGAGGTTGCAGCGCGCCTCGAAGACGTGGATCTGGGTACCGGTATTGCCGCTGTCCAGAAAACAGTGAAGGATCTCAAGCTGCCCTCCTCCATCCGCGTGGTCTACGGCGGCCTTTACCAGGAGCAGCAGAAATCGTTTCACGATCTCGTCATCGTCCTTCTGCTGGCTCTGGTGCTCGTTTTTCTGGTCCTTCTCTTCGAATTCAGGCGCTTCTCAGCTCCGGTCGCTATTCTTTCCTCAGCCGTGCTCTCCACCTCCGGCGTCTTTCTCGCGCTGTTGGTCACGGGCATCACGTTCAATATCTCGTCGTTCATGGGGCTGATCATGGTGATCGGTATCGTTGCCAAGAACGGGATTCTGTTACTGGACGCAGATGACAAGTTCCGGATCGCAGGGTTCGCCGCCGAAGATGCAATGGTTCAGGCCGGCCGTCGCCGGTTGCGCCCCATCGTGATGACGGCCATGGCTGCGGTGGCCGGAATGGCGCCTCTCGCGCTCGGCATCGGCTCAGGATCACAGATGCTGCAACCCCTGGCAATCGCGGTGATCGGGGGGATTCTGGTCTCGATGGTACTGTCCCTGATCATCACGCCCGCCATGCACTTTTATATGACACGCGGGAAATAGCGCAGACGGAGCCAATGCGGAGCCCTCGCCATCAGATGCGAACACGTGGTCTACGCAGGAACCAGTAAGTAGTCTGGATTAGTGTAGATCCGTAACCGGGTTTATCGTTAGCGTCGACTGAGGAACCTCCATGGGTCGAGTGAGCGAAATCGCGCGTCGCTTGGTGCCGGCCGTTTGCGACATCTCGGTCACCGATATTTGCAACGCAACCTGCGATTTCTGCTCCTTTGCGCGGGACAAGGACGTGGTTCACGACCGGCGTGGATCGA
>Ga0182033_10000859_pt1 | contig 14806 bp, 13 predicted proteins | sample tim00Cox0000000H_FD_125968 | JGI IMG/M metagenome (GOLD analysis project Ga0182033, IMG submission 125968) | Lab enrichment of tropical soil microbial communities from Luquillo Experimental Forest, Puerto Rico - timezero.00C.oxic.00.000.00H | ecosystem: Environmental > Terrestrial > Soil >...
GGCTCGGATGGCTCAAATTGTTCTAGGAAATTCGGCTGATCCTAAGGCAGCCCTCGCGACACTTTCTGGTTCGGATGAAGGATTTTCCAATCTACTCAACCTTGAAATACTATCGACCTTTTCGCCGAAGATGCGAGAATTTCTCCTGTGCATATGTCACCTAAAGGTGTTCTGCGCAGGCCTTTGCCTCGACATCTCCGACGATGAACATGCGCAAGAATATTTGAGTGAGCTGGTCCGACGCAATGTGTTCATCCTTTCCTTGGACCGCAATCGGAAATGGTATCGCTTTCACAGTTTGTTTCGAGAATTTCTACTCAGCGAGGCGGAACGAGTGCTGAGCCATGCTCAGCGCGAAGAAGTCCTTAGACGCGCCAGCCTGTGGTGCGAAAAAAACGGGCGTTGGCGTGAGGCGATCGAATACGCGATCGCGTCCAAATCGAAAACGATCACTTGCAGGATCCTTGATCGCTTCGCAGCGGTAGCTGTTTGCGACGGTGACGTGCTGCAATATATCCGTTGGATCGAAAGTTTGCATGAGCAGCAAGGTCAGCTTGGTCCGGAGGCAGAATATTGGTTTATCTGGGCGCTTGTATTCCGGCGCCGCTACGATTATGCGCGGCAGCGAAGTATTGAGTTGACCGGTCAATTTAAGCACAACTGTGATTATCCCGAGTTCGGCCAAACAAGAGAATTGCAGCGCCGTTTTAGCATACTACTAATCTCTCTCGACAGTTTGACCGACCAACAAGAGAGGGCCCATAGAGGAGCCCAGAATTGGCTCGCCAACAACACCGGTGGCGATAACCCACTCAATGTTGCCGCTGCCAATTGCATCATTGGAATTTATTGTACAGGGATGTTTCAGTTTGTTGAAGCCAGGCGCGCCATCCAGGCGGCGCGGCAAGCAGCATTTCAAGCTGATAGCATCTATGTAGATGGTTGGGTAACTGCTTATGCTTCGCTAATTCCAATTGGCGAAGGCGATTACGCGCGTGCCTATGCAGATCTGAGTGTAATGCTGAAAAAATGTCAGACAGCTTTGAACGAACCCAATGGTATTTGTGGCACGCTTGCGTTTATTGCCGCAAAGTGCACGGCAGAAATGGGAATGGATGATGAAGCACGGCGGTTGCTTGAATCGGGCTTTCCAAGCGCGTCCAACCATGGCTTTCTAGAGTCAACTGCATGTGGTCTTGAAGCGGCCACCTTACTTTGGCGCGGGCCGGGCGATGAAGAGATTTCGATTGAGTTACTTCGCGAGATCGCGAGCGCCTATCCACCTCGGCTTTCCCAAATGCTTTCCTGTTTTCTGGTGAGGAGACTGGTCAACCTTGGCCGCGTGGAGGAGGCTGCAGCGGAGGCTGCGCGCGCTGGCCTGGCAGACCTGGGTCGGGACTCGTCAGTGCCATCCAAACAGATTGCCCAGCTGAAAGATCTTATGATGATCGCAGAGGCAAGTCTGCTTATCGCAACAGGCAAGATCAAAAAAGCCGAGTCTGTTATCGTCGAGGGAATGTCCCGGGCTCAGCGTGAGCGCAGAATGGCGCATCTGGTGGATTGGAGCCTGCTTAACATCAAAGTTGCGATGCAGCGACGAGAGATAGGTCCCGCCTCACGCGCATTAACCCAAGCCGTGAGGTTCGCCGCAAGCCGTAGGATTTTACGTCCGTTTCTGCTCCATTTTGAAATGCTCAACACCCTCCTCTCAGATTCCGACTTTAAGAAGGAGGTGTTTGTGTTAGAGCAAGAGCGACTTTTCTTCTCGGAGCTTTGTTCCCAGCTGCGCAGCTCGGCGCCGCCTGCACCATATGGTTTGGAAATTACAAAACCTCAACCGGGCTCGGTGGGAACGGTTACGCCGCGGGAGCTTGAGCTCTTGCGCCTGATCGAGGCAGGACTAACAAATCAAGAACTCGCGGATCATCTCAACATTTCGGTGACAACCGTAAAATGGCATCTTCGAAATATCTTCAGCAAGTTAAACGTGTCGAACCGGTCAGCTGCTCTTGCTTGTTCACGATCTCTGAATTTATTCGCTTAGCTGGTTGGAAAACGGGTGTTCAGCCGGCCGGTGCGCGCACATCAAGTGGCGTTGCCCATTTTGGCTCTACACGCCTCATAGGGAAGAGATCCTGCGAGTGTGAGAGGTCCAAGGATCGCTTGTTCTTAGCTTCGTTGCCGTCTTGTGGGCTGCTATATAATGTTCAGTTGCGGCGAGATTCAGGGAATTGGTTGTTATGACGATATCGGAATTTGGACATCCGAAGAAGCTTGTTAGGCCGAGCAGTCTGGCATAGCCAAGATAATCAAGTGCAATCGGACCCAAAACGGGGAATCCGTTTTGGGTCCGACGCGAAAACAAAGAGATGTTAGCAAACGGACATTCCCTTGAACACCCGTTGCTCTAAGAAACTTACTTGCAAATGACCGCCGAGAGAAATTGACGCATTTGCTCTCCATAAGGAGGACGCAGCATATACTCAGCCTCAACCATCCGGCTTTGCCTATACACCGAGCGCTGGTGGCTAAACGTCAAGAAACCTGCCTTTCCATGATAGGCACCCAAACCGGAGGCGCCGACGCCCCCAAAAGGTAAGTCCTCGACAAATGCGTGGGACATCACGTCGTTCAAGGTGACGCCGCCAGAGGTGGTGTGATCCAAAACCCGCCGCTCTTCGTCCGAATCAGCACCGAAATAATATAGCGCGAGAGGACGCGGGCGGGCATTCACGTAATTGATCACTTCATCAATGTCGCGATACGTGCGAATTGGAAGAAGGGGTCCGAAAATCTCTTCTTGCATAACTTGTGTGTCATCAGATGGGTTGATCAAAAGTATTGGATTTAGGACATGCGCTTTCTGTTGCGTAAAATCTTCATTTGCCGGATTGATCTCGATCGTCCGAGTACCCTTGTGCTTCGCGTCCTCTACATAACCCGTCAATCGATCGAAGTGTTGCTGATTGATGATCGAAGTGTAGTCCGGGTTTTCCTTGATGGTTGGGAACATCGTGGCTACAGACTTCGTAGCCGCTTCGACGAATTCATCAAGCTTTGCCTCGGGAACGAAAACATAGTCGGGAGCCAGGCAAATTTGACCAGCGTTGAGGGTCTTAATGGTCATGATGCGTGCGGCGGCGTCTTGGATTGCGGCGCTTTTTGAGACGACGACCGGTGACTTACCGCCTAATTCCAAAGTAACAGGAACGAGATTCTCAGCAGCGGCGCGCATGATATGCTTTGCGACAGCAGTGCTCCCAGTAAACAGCAAATGGTCAAAATGGAGACTTGCGAATTGTCTTGCTACGTCCGCACCTCCAGTTACCACGGCGATTTCGGTCTCGTTAAAGGCCGATGCAATCATTCGGCTCATGAGGTCGGAAGACGTTGGGGTGAACTCCGACGGCTTTATGACACAGCGATTTCCGGCTGAAATAATTCCGGAGAGCGGCGCGAAGGTGAGATTAAATGGAAAATTCCAGGGGCTCATCAAGCCCACTACCCCTAATGGCTGATACTCGACGACAGCAACGGCATCCGGAAAAGGAGCTGAAGCAGTTATCGGTTTCATCCAATCCCGCAAATTATTCTTTGCGTATTTAAGGGACTCGATCACTGAATAGACGTCAGCGATAAGCGTTGCTTCTGTGCTTCGATTGCCAAAGTCTTCCCGGACCGCATCTGCTATCTCGGTCTTATAGTCGACCATGAGCCCAATGAGGCGATCCAGCCAATCAATCCGATTCTCAGCACTGAGGGGGCCTTGTTGAAGATGGGCCGTCCGCTGATTTTCGAGAACAGCATGCATTCGTGACACGGCTGCCGCCAAGTTCGCTTCGGTCTCCACACCAGACTCATGGGTCATTTTAGCTTCCTTCCCTGTAGATAGTTATCCTAGAAGTCGCCGGTGCTTTTTAAGTCGGCTGTTACAAATTGATGAGACGTTTTGCGCCTTTTTTTGCAGGACGATATATCAGTGCCCTCCCATCAAAGAGGGAAGAGGCGATCATGACTTAAAGATCAATTCCGATTTATTTGCATACGAAATCGCATCTCGTGATCGAGTTCGTGGTGCATTGCTCCGCATCCATTATCTTCAATAAATTGCCTGTCGCCAACAAAGTTGCGTTTATCTTTCCGCTCTGCTCGAACATCGCTCTGGCTAAAGCTTTAAGATCAGACATTTTTCTGACGAAGCTGCTGACAGTTTATTTGATTGCACTGCGTTGGTCAGTGTTTGACAAAACTTGCATCAGTGAACTTGTCATAATGAATTGCAGCCAAGGCAATTCCCAACTCAGTCAGTGTGGTAATCGCTGCGTCGATCATAGGCGGGGGACCGCACATATAGGCCTGGGTATTTTCACCATCACCCTTAAGAATATCCTTTGTCAGATGGCTGGTTACGAGCCCTCGCAGCCCTTGCCAGGAGCTGTCTTCCGGTTCATTGCTGAGAACCGGCAGGAACTTGAAAGACGGGAGCCATTCACGCCCGATTTCCTCAATCTGATCAAGGGCATAAAGATCTTTTTGCGTACGCGCGCCAAACAGCACAGTGCAGGGCCGTCTTGTCCTGTTCTTTCGCGCGAATTGCAACAAACTCAGAAGCGGCGCCAAACCGCTGCCGCCGGCGATGCATAGAATTGGCCCTTCGCCCTGCCGGAGGTAAAAGGTGCCGTGCGGACCATCAACAGCGACGTCATTTGATAATATTTGGCCGGAGAAAAGCTTCTCTGTTAACAGACCCCCGGGCACCTTTCGAATAAAGAAAGTCACCTCTTTGCGGCCACCTCGGTCAGGCGCTGTCGCAAAAGAATAGGAACGCGCCGGAAGACCATCTATGCGAATATTGGCATATTGGCCGGCAACGAAATTCATTGGATGATCGAGGGAGATGCTAAGGGCCTTGATATCATGTGTTAAATCAACAATGCGTTGAATGCGTCCATCAAAATGTTCAGGCGCCGGTATATCAGCAGCTTGGCTCTCAATCTCGACCGTCACTGCAGATTTGAGTCTTGCTTGACACGCAAGTATGTAGCCTGCCGAAAGCTCTTCTTTCGATAGAGTGTAGCCAAAGTCGGTTAAGGCTTTGACTTGGCCAGATGTTAGACGGCACTTACATGATGCACATGTTCCAACGGTGCAGTTATGAGGAAATGCGACACCTTGAGCCAGGGCCGCTTCAAGCAGCGTCTGTGAGGGCTGGACAGAAACTTCGACGTTAAGAGGCATTATTGTTACGACATGAGGCTCGCCTTTGCCGAACAGCCTTTGAAAAAAACCTGCCATTTCTCTCGTTTCTACTCTGCCTTGCTACAACGCATCCTCATTTCTACTTGGCAAAAAGCCAAGTAGAAACTTCGGCCCTTTATTGGTTGATCAGAAGCGGCTTAATCACTTTCCCGCTTACCGTCGCATCGAACGCTTCATTGATTTTGTCGAACGGAAACCGCGTAATCAAGCGATCAAAAGGAAAACGTCCTTCGAGGTGGTACTGAACAAGCCGCGGAATGAATTCATGAGGTTCGCTATCACCTTCAATTATTCCCTTTATCCCAACGCCGCGCGCGAACATGGACATAATATTTACCGGCAACATGGCGTCTGGCGGAGGCATCCCGACCAGACCAAGAAGACCATTTTGCAGCAAAGTTTCCACAGCTGCGCCAATGACTGCCGGATGTCCGCTTGTATCAAGGGCATAATTGACACCGCCGGAAGCTATGTCCTTGATGGCCTGGACAAGGTCCGTCTCACCTGCCGGATCAATGGCGGCAGACGCTCCGAGCTCCAATGCAAGTTGGCGCCGTTCGGAATTCGGCTCGACAACGATAATTGTCTTAGCTTCGACAACCTTGGCCGCCATAACAGCGCTAAGTCCAACGGCTCCGGCGCCGAAAATGGCCACTGAATTGCCTTTGCGAACCTTAAGTGAATTCAGGATAGCCCCAGCGCCCGTTTGAATGCCGCATCCTAAAGGCCCTAGAATTTCGAGAGGTGCGGATTTTGGAACGAGAACGGTGTTTTCCTCGCGCGTGATCGCATAAGTCGCAAAAGAGGACTGACCAAAGAACACGCCGTGGATTCTATTTCCGTCTTTGGAGATCGGAGATGATCCGTCCGACACACGAATTCCCGCAAAATTCATTGGAAGAAAGCTGTGACAATATGCTGGATTCGAGTCCAGGCAGTTCGGGCAGCCTCCGCAAGAGTTAAACGTGAGGACGACATGATCGCCGGGTTTGACTTTGGTCACACGGGCGCCGACAGATTCGACTACGCCTGCGCCTTCGTGACCGAGGACAATTGGCAAGGGCACCGGAAACGCGCCTTTGCAGACCACATCTGTATGGCAAATTCCCGCACCGACGATCTTAACCAGGATTTCGTCGTCGCGGGGTGTCTCGAGGATTACATCCTCAATGGAAAATTGGCCGTTTGCTTCGGAGAGGACCGCTGCTCTTGCGGCAAAGCCGACTTTTGGTGCGTTCAGGGCCGAGGTGCCATCTAAGGAAGCGTCCATGGTCTTACATCCTCCCAAAGGGTTTTTAGGTTGATTTTAACGAGTTGCAGGACATTCGTGCCAATCCTAGATCCGGTCACCAACCTAAAGTCGGGGATGGGCGGTCGTTGCCGAATTTTTCGATTTGGCGTTTTTCCTTCTCAATTAGTTATCGTGCGTACGTGCCTTGGGGCAATCCGAGTGGCAAGAAATGCTTTTCACTTCCCGCTTGTCAAGCAATGAGACCTGCTGATATCGTACGAAGGTATATCGTAATATGATGTTACAAAAAACCGAGTTTCGTTGCTAGGCTCAAGGTGTCGGTGGCGCGAGCACAAGCGTGCGCGCTCTAACGCCGGTGGTGGAGTTTACGGGGTGGCCGGAGGCCGCTCTATCCGCGTGGCAAATGGCGGCGACTAAGGATAATCGCTATGGGAGGCAAGAATGTTGGAGCAGTTTAAATATTGGCGTTTATGCGCTGCTGCAGGCCCGGTGTTCATGGGCGTCTTCATCGTTTTTTGGGGACTGATGGGGTTCAATCTCCCGCCATTTTCTGGCGGAGAGCCGGCAGAAGTTTTAGGTCATTATTTTCGCGAGAACGCCAATTGGGTCCGTCTCGGAATGGTCATGGCCATGACTTTCGCGGTGCTCTATATGGTATGGGGCCTCGCTGTCGCGAAAATCGTCGAGCGAGTGGAAGGCAACAATAATATTCTTTCAACCCTGGCGCTGTGGGGCGCGGGTTTGACCGTTGTGCCCGTTCTGGTCTCGAGCTCCGGCTGGCTCGCTGGGGCGTATCGGCCCGAGGCGCTGAGCGATCCAGTTTTGCAGCTGCTTTATGATTGGTCCTGGCTGCTGATCGATCTCGCTTATTCGGTGACATCTGTGCAAATGTTTGCTGCGGGTGTTGCCTTTCTTAACGACAAAAGGTCGAAGCCTCTCATCCCTAAATGGCTCGCTTGGTATGGAATTTGGGTGGGTTTCAGCTTCGCCGCAGAATGCTTGATGCCATTCTTCAAAACAGGACCGTTCGAGCGTGCCGGTATCCTCAACTTCTGGATCGAGTTTATGGTCTGGTTCGTATGGGTTCCGACTTTAACTTATTACGTCTTTCAGGCAATTAAACGCCTCGAGTTGGAGGCGCTTGCGTCCGTACCCACTCGAGACCTTGGAGCCCTTGCTAAGGCTGCCGAGTGAGTGAAAATATGGCCCAAGGTTTGTCGCTGGTCTCGCAGAGACCGGCGGCAAAAGCCACCCGGACCGAACCTGCGGGAGACGGCGGAGTCTGGGTGTTTATCACCGCCGACATATGCATGTTCGGTCTGTTCTTCACCATTTTCACCTGGGACCGGTCGCATAACATCTCGCTGTTTGAGCAATCTCGACGGTTGCTTGACCCTAACATTGGGCTTCTGAACACGATTTTTTTGCTGACGAGTTCGTGGTTCATGGTTGGCGCCGTCCACGCTGCGAGAAGTGGTCGCCGAAGGGCCTTATTGGCTTTTCTCAGTTTAGCTATGCTTGCAGGGTCGGGCTTTGCTGTCTCGAAGATCATCGAATATTCGCACAAGCTTCAGGCGGGCATCTCAATGCTCACCAATAGCTTTTTCATGTACTATTTTATCTTCACGGGGATTCATTACCTCCACTTTCTGATCGGGATGGTTGTGCTTGGCATCTTGTGGTCAATGGGTCGGCGCAGCAACCTCCCGTCAGAACCGCGATATCTGCTTTGGGTCGAGTCCGGGGCCTGTTATTGGCACATGGTAGATCTGCTTTGGCTCATGTTGTTCCCGCTTCTTTATCTGTTGAGACAATGATGCGAAATCTTATCTGGCCGCCGGAAGCGCTGATCTGGATAACATTGCTCGGGGTGACGTTACTGAGTTGGGCATTGACAGAGAGCACGCTCGCGCCGCAGGTGGCCGCCACAGCTGTCATATTGATTGCAGCATTCAAAATTCGGCTCGTTTTCGTCCATTTCATGGAACTTGGTCGAAGTGTGCAACCTTGGCGACGGATATTTGAGGTTTGGATTGGGCTTGTGACACTCGTGATTTTGCTTGGCTACTGGTTTGGCCACCGCTGACGCCTGCCCTTCAAAAACAGTTGTGGGCCGCTAGACGGCATGGTCAAACTCCCTACCGGCATTGCCTCATTTAGCGAGGCGCGGGTCCCTCTTGTGAGTTACGTGGACAACAAGTCCCGCCAAGCTTTTGGTAACACCGAAGCGGTCGAAATTGACGACAATGGGCTGCGGTCGGGCTCGGTCCGTCCTCCCGACGATCGACGCGCTTGATTACGCGGCACCGATGCGTGCCTTCTCCTGTAGCTCGAAGGATGGCTGAGTTTGTGTGCAGCCGCGCCGGCGAGTAAAGCCAAGCGCGGGCCTCTGCCGCTGCCGCGAAGCGGCCATAGGCAATGAGGCGCCGCACGATCGCCCCGTACTTCCGCTCGGCCCAAGCTTGGCCGCTCTTGCGATAGGCGCGATCGCTCCAGGCGTTGGCCGCGTTCGGCCTCAATTCGGTCCTGCTTGCTGAGATCCAGTGCTGCAAAAGCCATTGAATGCGCGAGCTTGGCCGCTTCTGTAACCGGTTTGGCAGGCACTGGAAAACAGCACAGCCCGATCGGTCGACAGAAAAATCCTTCAATCAACCTTCCCCAACCTAAAGATTGGTGCGTGCTCACAGTCTGTATGCCATAATCAATTATGCTCGATCTTGTTCGTTGGGTCGCAGGGAAGCGCAGACCGCATAAGCGGGAATATGGCGAACCTGAAGCCATTGGGGTTTGGAAAAACCACAATTGGACAAGAGGTGATATTAGGGAGGATCGGAATGAATGACTATTTGAAATATTATGCGCCAGTGGCGCTGCAGCTAGCGACAGCTGCGGGTTTCGTCGCGGGGGGTAATTGGGTTTACGTTGGCATCGCCTCGTTTCCCCTTATGGCCTTGATTGACTCCATCCTGCCGGACGATATTGCCGTGCGGAAGATGAACAGCGGCTTCTGGGCGAATGTGCCGGTTTGGCTCTGCACATTGTTCGGACCGGCACTTTATCTTGTTTGCGCTTGGAGCATCGGCCGAGGTGACTTGACCAATTGGCAGTTGCTCGGTTGCGTTTTAAGCCTTGGCTGGCTTTCGGTGATCCCCCTCGTTCCAGCTTCGCACGAACTCTATCATCAGCGCGGTGCGCTGGCGCGCTTCGTCGGCCGATATGCGGAAGTTGCCTTTCTGGATTGCTCACGGATGATTGCTCATGTGGTCGGGCATCACATCTATGTCGGTACATCCAAAGACGGCGATACAGCAACCCGGGGTACAAGCCTTTACACCTTCACGCCCCGTGCGGTGGTTGTGAGCAGCCTCGAATCTTGGAAGGTTGAAAGCGACGCGCTTGAAAAACGCGGTAAGGGGCGTTGGTCGATTGGCCATGTCTTATACAGAGCGATTCTCGCACAGGTCATATTCCAGGTGCTTATCTTTATGATTGGCGGTTGGGTGGCTGTCCTTGTTTCGCTTGGCGGTATGTGCCTCGCCCGGTTGTGGATTGAGTCGTTTAACTACTTCCAACATTATGGTCTTGTGCGTGTCGATGGTGCAGCTATCGATAAGCGGCATGTCTGGAACCACTTTGGCACGCTATCGCGTCTCATGGGGTTTGAGATTACCAATCACGCCGATCATCACCTTGACTCTTATATCCCCTATTACAAACTTGTGCCCGACACCAATTCTGTGAAAATGCCAAGCGTGTTCGTTTGCTTTTTGTCGGCTCTGATACCCCCGCTTTGGCACAATGTCATTATCAAGCCGGCGCTTAAGCGGTGGGATCGGGAGTTCGCCAACCTCGATGAGCAAAAGCTTGCGCATGAGCAAAATAACGTGGCTCATTGGCCGGATTGGTTCCAGGATAAGGGTGGATCAAAGGGGCCTCAGTACAACGTTTCCGCCGCTTGATCTTATGAACAAGCGATACCAAGAGCCGTTGCAAAAGCTCTTGGTGCGGTGCTGAAATTTTTCAATTGGCATCTGGGTGGCCCATGGCCGCCCAGATTTCTGTTTGTGCTCTTGATTGCAAGGGCTCAATGATTGGGGAAATGGCCGCGAACCCAAGCTTTGCGCGAAGCGATTTGGTGCTGCAAGCGGGGGTAGCCCCCAAAACGCAGGATGATGCGGTCATCCTTCAGCTGAATCAATATAATACGCAAGCGTATTATAATTTTTGCCTTTTTCGATAATCGCTTGCATAAAGCAAAACATCAAATATGATACGCAGGCGAACGAGATGAACCCGCGTTAGCTCGTCAACAAATTGTTTTGCCACAGCGAAGCTTGCCAAACAAAAGGGGTGGCCGGGCCAGCTCGGCATGCAGTGGAGCAGGCCAAGTATTAGACCGTAGGCTCATTTAAGGGAGGTCGGATTGAAAGGGCTTAAAGATAAGGTCGCGATAGTAACTGGCGGTGGGCAAGGGATTGGACGTGCGCTTAGCCTGAGACTCGCTGCGGAAGGGGCGAAGGTTGCGATCTTCGATCTTAATCCCGCGGCTGGAGAGGAAACGGCCGCGCTTGCCAAGGACGCGTTCATCAAGACTTACTCTGTGGATGTCGGCGACTATGGCGCGGTCCAGCAGGCGGTTGCAAGGGTTGAGGAAGAGATTGGCCCGATCTGGGTGCTGGTTAACAACGCGGGCTGGGATAGGCCATTGCCCTTCCTAAAGACAGAGCCTGAGCTGTGGGACAAGATCATTCGTATCAACCTCTATGGGCCTCTCAACACGCATCATGCCGTCTGTCCTCGGCTTGTCGCGCATGGTGGTGGCCGGGTCGTCAATATCGCCTCGGATGCGGCTCGTGTTGGAACCAGCGATGAAGCCGTCTATTCGGCATGTAAGGGCGGCCTCATCGCTTTCACCAAGTCGGTGGCGCGGGAGCTCGCGCGCAGCGGCGTGCTCTTGAACACGGTATGCCCCGGTCCGACCAACACGCCGATGATGGCTGCGGTCTTGGGCGAAGGCGAACAAGCGGTGAAATGGAAGGACGCGATGGTCCGGGGAATTCCGTTGAAACGCATGGGCGAACCGGAGGATTATGCAGGCATTGTGGCGCTCTTGGCTTCCGACGATGGAGCCTTTATCACAGGCCAAACCATTTCGGTCTCGGGTGGTATGAACATGATCTGATGCCTATGACCAGGGAAAACGAAGAGCTTCCGCCCACAGACGGATTCAAGCCGCTGATTGGTGATGAAATCGGGTTCAGCGGCTTGAGTGGGCCTCATTATGTCAAGCTCGTGGACGGTTTTCCTATCTTAGCTTTCCGTGTAGCGCGGCGGCATCTTAATCCGATGGGTGTCTGCCACGGCGGGGCGCTTGCCGCATTCGCGGATTATCAGGCGGTCGCCGTCCGCTTCATTGCTGGCCTTGCCGTCCATATACCGACCATTACCTTATCGATCGACTTTATTGCGCCGGTGCAACTTGGGGCATGGGTTGAGCTGCATAGTCGCCTGCTTCGCCGCACCGGGACCATGCTGTTCAGCGAGGGCAATCTGATTGTGGACGGCATTGTTGTTGCTCGCGTCGATGCCATCTTCAAGATTGGCAAAGCCGTGCCTGAGTTCGATCGAAATTTTCCCGCCGGCGGTCTTTCGGCGCTCTGAATAATCCTTATCAAATCCTAGCGAGGAGAACGAGATGAGCACTGATTTTACCGATGTGATTTATGAAGTGCGCGACAGCGCTGCCTGGATCATTATCAATCGGCCCAAAGTCTATAACGCGTTTCGCGGCATAACTTTGGAGGAGTTAATCAAAGCCTTGCATCTTGCCGCGAACGACAAGAAGGTCAGGAGCATTGTCTTGACGGGTGCCGGCGACAAGGCTTTCTGCACAGGCGGGGATCAATCCGCGCATGAAGGCCAATATGATGGGCGCGGTGTCGTTGGGTTGCCGATCGACGAATTGCAGGGGCTGATCCGTGATGTTCCGAAGCCTGTGATTGCCCGCGTCAATGGTTTTGCGATCGGCGGCGGCAATGTGCTGGCGACACTTTGCGATTTGACGATTGCAGCGGACACGGCCCAATTTGGTCAGGTGGGTCCCAAGGTTGGTTCGGTGGATGCCGGATGGGGTACAGCCTTTTTGGCGCGCCATGTCGGGGACAAAAAAGCGCGCGAAATCTGGTTCATCAACGACCGTTATACCGCCGAGCAGGCGCGTGAGATGGGTCTTGTCAACAAGGTTGTTCCGGCGGCAGAACTTGATGCTGCGGTTAAGGATTGGACGGATAAGCTCGCTCAGCGCTCCCCCACCGCAATCGCCCTCGCGAAACGGTCGTTCAATGCCGACTCTGACAATATCCGCGGGATCAGCAATTTCGCACTTCATGCGGTAAAGCTGTTTTACGACACGGATGAATCAAAGGAAGGCGTTGCTGCTTTCAATGAAAAGCGCCCGCCGAATTTCGACAGGTTCGCTTGACGGCTCGGCATCTTGCCGCAATGGCACCTGTTCGCCTCGACATATCGGATCTTTCATCCGTGCTCCCGCCCGGCGGCCTTACATTCGTGCAAGGCTGCTCAGGCGAATCGGCATTGCTTGCCAAAGGGGTCGCGGCGGCAGGTGACGCCCTCGGGCCCATGACCTTTACTGGGATCTTTGTGCCGGGGCTGAACAAATTTACTTATCTCGTTAATTCCGAATGCCGCGTTCGCACTTTCTTTATGACTCCGGAACTTCGGGAGGCCGGCGACAGAGTCGAGTTTCTGCCATTTTGCTACGCGGACATTCTGACGTATTTCCGCCACACAAGGATTGACGCGGCATTATTCAGCGTCGCGCCGCCCGACCAAGATGGTCATTGCAGCTTCGGCCCTGTCGTTGATTTCCTTGCTGAATTATGGCCGAAAATTCCTGTCCGAATAGCTCATATCAACCCGGCGCTGCCGCGCACGCTTGGATATTCCGGCATCCCCTTTTCGAAATTGACGGCCTATGTTGAAGGCGAGCAGCCTCTGCCTGGCCAAGAGGAGGGGGAAGCTGATCCAATTGCCCGGGCGATTGCGAGCCATATCATTCCTTTCGTGCCAGATGGTGCAACGCTGCAGACGGGACTTGGCAAGATTCCGGGCGCCGTTCTTAGCGCACTCAGTGTGCGCCGCAATTTGCGCATCCATTCCGGTTTGATCGGCGACGGCGTGCTCGATCTTTTGAAATCCGGTGCAACCGCGTCAGGGAGTGCGATCACTGCGGGTGTTGCGATTGGCAGTCAACAGCTCTATCGCGCCGTGAGCAGTTCCGCTTTTTCTTTCCAGCCGGTCTCCCACACGCATAATCCTGCGGTCATTGGTTCTATTGACCGGTTTATTGCGATTAATTCTGCCATAGAGGTCGATCTGTTTGGGCAGGCCTATAGTGAACTGACTCCCAAAGGTTTGCTATCGGGTTCAGGGGGGGCATCTGATTTTGCCCGAGGCGCTAAAGCTGCTTCTGGACTGCGTATCGTGGCGCTCCCCTCAAGTGCTGGCAAAGGAACCATCAATCGTATCGTACCGCCTGGTGCTGGGGCTGGTCCTGTTTCACTCGGGCGAATGGATTTGGATATTGTCGTTACAGAACACGGCGCAGCGGATCTGCGTGGCCTTGGTCATTCGGCGCGCGCACAGGCTTTGATAGACATTGCGTCGCCTGCCCACCGTGAGGATTTGTCCAAATGTTGGGACGATTACGCAAGACGCTTCTCATTAAAATAAGAGAGACGGGGAGGATAGGTTAGTGAGCTCCAAGAAAGTGATCATCTCCTGCGCGATAACGGGATCGATCCACACGCCGTCCATGTCGCCTTATCTGCCCGTAACACCATCTGAGATTGCCGAATCTGCCTTGGGGGCAGCCGAAGCAGGAGCGGCTATCGTCCATCTCCACGCCCGCAATCCTGTCGACGGCAAGCCAGATCAATCCCCTGAAGCCTTTGAGCCATTTCTCCGGGTAATCAAACAGCGGTCGGACGTGGTGGTTAACCTAACCACAGGTGGCTCACCGTATATGTCGGTCGAGGAGCGGGTGCGCCCGGCGGCAGTGTGGAAGCCCGAGGTTGCAAGTCTTAATATGGGCTCGATGAACTTCGGCCTGTTCCCGATGCTGAAGCGGTACAAATCCTTCAAGCATGAGTGGGAACCAGCTATGCTCGAAGGTTCGCACGATCTGGTCTTCCGCAACAGTTTCAAGGATATTCGCTATGCCCTTGAGACGCTGAACAGCACAGGCACGCGCTACGAATTCGAATGCTATGACAC
>Ga0182033_10000864_pt1 | contig 14779 bp, 14 predicted proteins | sample tim00Cox0000000H_FD_125968 | JGI IMG/M metagenome (GOLD analysis project Ga0182033, IMG submission 125968) | Lab enrichment of tropical soil microbial communities from Luquillo Experimental Forest, Puerto Rico - timezero.00C.oxic.00.000.00H | ecosystem: Environmental > Terrestrial > Soil >...
AGGTGATCTTTGTGTGCGGAAACGCCAGCGGATTCCCGGAATCGTTGCGTGAGCGGGTTAAGCAAAAACTTTCGCTCAGCGCCCTGACACTTTCGCATGAGCTGGCGCGCGTAGTGCTAGCCGCGCAACTCTACCGCGCCTTTGCCATTCTCTCAGGCGGCCCCTACCCGAAATAGCCCGGCTGGTGTACAACCTTAGCTGCCATGCCCATGCGCGTTATTGCCGATCAGAACCAGCCTTCTGCGGCAATTGAAATTCCCCTGGAGAAGCCGCTGCCCGATTACGACCTCGAAGAGCTCGAGAAGGCCACGCCCCGCGACGTGGACGGCATTCTCGTGACGCAAGGCTTCCGCGATTTGGTTGATGATGCGCGCGGCATCCTGACCGAGCTGATCGCCGCCCCGCCGGGGGAGCGCCGCGGCAGCGGGAAAGTGCTTGAAATCGATTTGGCCACGCCGCAGCCGCATCCTCTCGAAATCACGCAACTCACCGGGGCGATCTGCCCGACCGATGACGAAATCTACCGTCCGGGCTTGTGGATCGTCTTATTCGATCCCGTCGCGCGACCCAGATCTTCGCTTCCCGAACCCACGCTGCAGCGCATCTCTGCCATCGCTGCAGAGCTCGTCAAGCGGCTGCAGCTCGCTTGACTTTTGCGCGGGGCTGCGCACACTCTTTTCTCCGCCACCCACCAAGGGAAATCATGCCGGAAGAAAAGGGACTGCTGATCGTTTATACCGGGCCGGGGAAGGGCAAGACCACCTGCGCGCTCGGCACGGCGTTCCGCGCCGTGGGCCAGGGGCTGCGCGTCATGATGGTGCAGTTCATCAAAGGGTCGTGGCACTACGGGGAACTCGATGCTGCCGAGATGCTCGGCGACGACAAATTTGAAATCCGCCCGATGGGCCGCGGCTTCGTGAAAATAGGTGGAGCGGAAACCGATCCCGAAGATATCAAACTGGCGCACGAATGCTGGCAGGCGGGCCGCGAAGCCATTTACGGTGGGAAGTACGATCTGGTGGTGCTCGACGAAATCAATTACACCATCAGCTACAAAATGCTCGACCCCGACGAGGTCGTGGAGGCCCTGAAAGGCCGCCCCGAACGCGTACACGTGATTTGTACCGGCCGCAACGCGCATCCGAAGCTCGTCGCGCTGGCCGACCTGGTCACCGAGATGCGCGAGGTGAAACATCCGTACACGAAAGGTATACTGGCTCAGCGGGGAATCGATTATTAGTTCACGACCGGAGGTTAGAAGTTAGAAAGTCATCTGGAATTCTTGACTTAGAAGCAATTACTGACGACTGAAACTGCCTCCATGGCTTGGTTCAAACGCGAGAAAAAACCAATCGAGCAGCCCACGCCGCCCGAAGAGCGCCGCGTGCGTACCGAAGGGCTGTGGGTCAAGTGCGAGGCCTGCCGCACGATCGTTTTTCGCAAGGACCTCGAATCGAATCTCTACGTCTGCCCGAAGTGCCAGTTCCATTTTAAGATGGGCGCGCGCCCGCGCCTGGAAATGCTGCTCGACGGCCACTGGACAGAACACGATGCGGGTATGACTTCCACCGACCCGTTGAAGTTCGTGGACACCAAGCCTTACGCGCAGCGGCTCAAGGACGCCCGCAGGAAACTCGGCATGAACGACGCCATCATCACTGCGGAGGGCCAGCTCGGCGGCCGGTCGGTGGTGATGTGCGCGATGGAATTCGGCTTTATCGGCGGCACCATGGGTGCCGTAGTGGGTGAAAAGGTCACGCGTGCCATCGAGCTGTCCATTGAAACGCGTCAGCCGTTCATCGCCGTTTCCTGCTCGGGCGGCGCGCGCATGATGGAAGGCGCCGTGAGCCTGATGCAACTCGCGAAAGTTTCCGCGGCGCTCGCGCGGCTCGACGAGGAAAAGCTGCCGTACATTTCGGTTTTGACCGATCCCACCACCGGCGGTGTTACCGCCAGCTTCGCCATGCTCGGCGACCTCAACATCGCGGAGCCCGGTGCGCTGATTGGTTTCGCCGGCCCACGCGTTATCGAGCAAACCATCCGCCAAAAACTCCCGGAAGGTTTTCAGCGCTCGGAGTTTATGCTCGAACACGGCTTCCTCGACGCCGTCGTCCCCCGCAAAGAACTGAAAGCCTACCTGGCGAGCGCGCTCGACATGCTTATGGGATGAGATGAATTACGACGCGTCGGTTCGCTATCTTTTAACCTTGGGTAGGGAATTGGCTGCGCCTACGCAGGCCGCGGCAGCCAAGTTCGACCTGGAGAACATTGCCGCGCTGGCCGAGCGCCTCGGTCGCCCGGACCGGGCTTATCCGACCGCTCACATCGCGGGAACCAATGGCAAAGGCTCGACGTCGGCCTTTCTGGAATCGATTCTTCGGCATGCGGGCTTTCGCACCGGGCTGTATACCTCCCCGCATCTCGAGAGAATCAACGAGCGCATGCGCGTCAATGGCCAGGAAATCGGGGATGAGTCCTTCGCTCGAGTCTTCACGCGCCTGCAGGAGCTCGTCGAGGAGCTTCTCGCTCGGCGCAAACTCCGCGCTCACCCCACGTATTTCGAATGCATTACCGCCATGGCGTTCGAATGCTTCGCGCGCGAACGCGTTGCATTCGGCGTCGTCGAGGTGGGCTTGGGCGGCCGCCTCGACGCCACCAACATTGTTTCGCCTGCCGTCACGGTCATCACCCGCATCGACTTCGACCACGAAAATTTTCTCGGGCACTCGCTGAGGGAAATCGCCGGCGAGAAAGCGGGAATCCTCAAGCCCGGAGTGCCTGCCGTCGTTGCAGCACAGCGTCCGCAGGCGCGCGAAGTGATCCTTGCTCGCGCCAACGAGGTTGGCTGCCCAGTGGTCGAAACCTCGCAAGCATTCGAAGCCAGGCGGGAACCGTTGGCAAACGGTTTCTTCCGCGCGTTGGTCAGGGACATTTCTTCCGGCGATGTTCTTGAAATTGCGCCCAGTCTGCCGGGTCGCTTCCAGTTGGAGAATGCTCTGAACGCTCTTGCGGCCGCGCGCGAACTTACCAGACGCGGCTTCCGGATTTCTTCCAGCGATATCGCCGAAGGCATCGCCACCACGGTCTGGCCGGGGCGCCTCGAAAAACTGCAATCCAACCCGGATATCTACCTCGATGGCGCGCACAATCCCGGCGCCGCCCGCGAAGTCGCGCAATTCCTCGGACAAAATTTTGCCGGGCGCAAAATCTGGCTCATCTATGGGGCGCTCCGCGACAAAGCCGTCGACGAGGTCGCCGGACAGCTCTTTCCCTACGCCGCCGAAGTCATCTTCACCGAGCCGCGCACTTCCCGCGCCGTCTCTGCCGCGCGTCTCGCTGAAATCGCCTCCCACCACGCCGCCAGCTTCACGGTCATTTCCTCGGCTGAACAGGCGCTCGACCAGGCGCTCGCTGAAGCTGCTCCCGGCGACGCTATTTTCGTTACTGGCTCGTTGTATTTGGTCGGTCAGCTTCGGCACTACTGGAAGCAGCGGGAGCAAGTCGCCGCGCGCTGAAAAAAGCCGTAAAATATCGCCCTCATGAAAAACCGAGCCATTCCTCGGGAAAGGCATAGAGGCGCGTGAATCGACCGGACCACAACGATGCCAATCCTCTTGTCGGCATCATCATGGGCTCCACTTCCGATTGGGAAACCATGGAGCACGCCTCGAACATCCTTGCGGGCCTGAAAGTCCCGCATGAAACACGCATCGTTTCCGCGCACCGCACCCCGGACCTGCTTTTTGAATACGCCTCGACCGCCGAACAGCGGGGCCTCGAAGTCATCATCGCGGGCGCTGGCGGTGCGGCTCATCTCCCCGGCATGACCGCCTCCAAGACCGTTCTCCCCGTGCTCGGTGTTCCCGTCGAATCGAAAATCCTCAAGGGCCTGGATTCGCTGCTCTCCATCGCGCAAATGCCGGGAGGCATCCCCGTTGGCACGCTGGCGATCGGCAAAGCCGGCGCAATCAACGCCGCCTTGCTGGCCGCCGCGATCCTCGGCGCGAAGCACCCCGAAATCCGCGACGCGCTCCGAAAGTTTCGCGTCGAGCAAACCGACCGCGTCCTGGCGCAGCCGGACCCCTCGGTCTCCGCGGTCGCGGTTCCCATGAAAAACTCGCAGAAAGGCAAGCGGCAGTGACCCTGGGGATTCTCGGCGGCGGACAGCTCGGGTACATGCTCGCTCTCGCCGGCTATCCCCTCGGCCTGCATTTCCGCTTTCTAGACCCGTCTCCGGAAGCTCCTGTGGGCCGCATTGCCCAGCGCGTCACCGCGGACTACGGCGATCACGCGGCGCTTGAGAGATTTGCTAATGGACTGGAACTTGTCACCTACGAGTTCGAAAACGTCCCCGTCCAAGCAGCGCAATTCCTTGCCAAGCGCGTTCCTGTCTATCCGCCTCCCGCCGCCCTCGAAGCGGCGCAGGATCGGCTCGCAGAAAAAACGCTCTTTCGCAATCTCGGCATCACGACTACCGATTTTCTTCCCGTCTCGAAAGCCGGCGAATTTGACGCCGCCATCAAGCAACTTGGCCTTCCCGCCGTGCTCAAGACTTGCCGGATGGGCTATGACGGCAAGGGGCAATGGATCCTGCGCACCACGGACGACGTTTTGAAAGCTAAAGCCGAGCTGCCCAAGGTCCATCTCATCCTGGAGCGTTTCGTGCCTTTCAGCCGCGAACTCTCCGTCCTCGCCGTGCGCTCGCAGAATGGCGAGACGGCCTTTTACCCCCTGGTCGAAAACCACCATCGCGGCGGCATTCTTCGCCTCTCCCTCGCACCCGCGCCGTCACTCGATCCACCGACGCAGCGCGCCGCCGAAGACATTGCCGGTCGGATTCTCGAGTCGCTCAAATACGTCGGCGTGCTGGCCATCGAGTTTTTCGAGAACCAGGGCCGCCTCCTCGCCAACGAAATGGCGCCGCGCGTTCACAATTCCGGTCACTGGACGATCGAAGGGGCCCTCACCAGCCAGTTCGAAAACCATCTCCGCGCCGTTCTCGGCCTGCCGCTCGGCTCCACGGAACCAGCCAGTCAGTGCGCCATGATCAACCTGATCGGCGAGCTTCCCGAACCTTCGGAAGTTCTAGCCGTTCCCGATGCGCATTTGCACTTGTACGGAAAGGTTCCCCGGCCGGGCCGCAAGCTCGGTCACGTCACCGTGCGTGCGGCTTCCCCCGAACGACTTGCGCTCCGCCTTTCCGAACTGCCTGCGTTTTTTCACCGTCCCGACTTCTGTCTCGACTCCGCGCTTTCCCAATCCGCCTCGCAGCGCGCCTAGCCGCTGAAACCTCGGTGGCAAACTCTTGTCGGTGTATGTAACGATAAGCGCGTCAGCGCCACTATCCCAGCGGGACAGGCTCCCCGAAGAGGCTCCTCGAATGGCAAACTTCGGGGAACACGCAGCAAGGCAGCTGGGCGTGGTGGGACGAGTGCGTGGATGAGGCGCAGGCCATCCTGCCTCCCGAGGCGCAAAAGCCAGGATTTGCAAAGGGCTCCGATTTCGCGCAACTGCCAACGGACCTGAATGACTTAGCAAACTAAGTCGCAGGCTTCTTCTCGAACCAGCTTGAGCAACAGGGAGCCCGATGGGGTTCCCTTTTTTTGTGTTCGCGTCGAGGTTTTTGTTCCGCCCGAAAGGGCGCTCGCGTGGTTGCCGGTGTTGCATCGAGAGGGGAGTTTGGGGCAAGCTACGCGCGTTAGAGGGGGGTGCAATGCGAAAACTTGGCTGGTTCGCTACGAGTGTGATTTTGTGTGCAGCGCCGGCGGCACTTACGAGTGGAGACGCGGCACGGGAGCAGAGTGCGACCGAGGGTGGGGCAGTAACGGTGATTCGCGCCGGGACATTGATTGACGGAGTAAGCGAAACGCCGCGAAAGAATCAATTGATTTTTGTGCGCGGCGACCGAATTGTAAGGGTAACCGGGTCGGGAGAGGCAATTCCCTCGGGCGCGAACGTGATTGATCTCTCGAATGGCACCGTTTTGCCGGGGCTCATCGATTCGCACACCCACATTTTCTTGTGGGGCGAAGACCCCAAAAAAGGCGGCTACGACGCGAACATCCTGAAGGCCGGGATTGCACTGCGAGCAGCGCGCGCCACGTTTGCCGCGCGGAGGGCGTTAGAGCAGGGGTTTACGACGTTGCGCGACCTCGAGACCGAAGGCGCGGGCTACGGAGACGTCGAAATCAAGCAGGCGATCGAAGAGGGAACGATTCCCGGACCGCGACTGTTTTGCGCGACGCGCGCGATTTCCACGACCGGCGGGTACAACCTGGAAGGCTATGCGCCGGAGCTGGACATGCCCAAGGGCGCGCAGCTCGTCGACGGGCCGGTCGAAGCGCGCAAGGCGGCGCGGCAGCAATTGGAACATGGCGCGGACTGGATCAAGGTGTACATGACGCACCGGTCGTGGGTGGACAAGGAAGGGCGTTTGGTGTCGCAGCCGACCCTGACGGTGGAGGAATTGAAAGCGATCGTCGATGAAACTCACGGCTGGACCAAGAAAGTGGCGTGTCACGCGTACAACGGAATCGGGTTGCAACGCGCGCTCGACGGCGGGTGCGATTCGATCGAACATGGCTTGGAGATGACCGACACGCAAATCGAGCAGATGAAGAGGCAAGGGACGTGGTATTGCCCGACGCTTTCGCCGTATTACGGAGATTGGGCCCCGGCGGACACGCGCGAAGGAAAGCGTGACCGCGCGCGGGCGGCCGTCCATGAAGATACGTTCAAAAGGGCGCTGAAAGCGCACTTGAGGATTGTGTTCGGGACCGACATGGGCGGCATGCCGTGGACCGAGCCGATTGCGCAAGAGTTCCAGCGGATGGTGGAGATGGGCATGGCGCCGATGGACGCGATTCAGGCTGCGACCTCACGGCCGGCGGAAATGCTGGATATGAAAGGCGAGATCGGGACGGTTGCTCCGGGGGCCTATGCCGAAGTCATTGCCGTCTCGGGGGATCCTTTGAAAGGCGTGAGCGAACTGGAGCGCGTAAAGTTTGTGATGCACAACGGGTCGGTCTTCAAGAACGAACTGACAAAGTAGAGGGTTCGGCTGAGACGGCCGGGGTCCACTGTTTTGGAATGCACACTTCGCGGAAGGAGAAAAGCCGTGAGCGAACAGAATTTGAAGAACCACGTAAGGTTTGTTCCTTTGTACCATTTCTTTGTCTTGCCTATGCTGATCATCCATTTCGGGTGGTCGATTTATCGGTGGATAGCGGCCGGGTTTTCCATCGGCGGTTTGGAATGGGTTCTGACTTCCGCTGCCTTGTTTTTTGGCGCGCTGTACGGAAGGATTTTTGCATTGAGCGTGCAGGACCGCGTCATTCGATTGGAAGAGCGCTTGCGCTACGAGCAGGTCCTGCCCGAAGAACTCGGCTGGCGTGTCGATGAACTCACGGTGGACCAATTTGTTTCTTTGCGGTTCGCCAGTGACGAGGAGTTAGAGAAACTGATGCAAAAAGTGCTGCACGACAAGCTGACCAAGCGCAAGGCCATCAAAGAGCTTATCAAGAATTGGCGGCCGGATTCTTTGCGCGCCTAGAACCAAGCCTTTCTAAAAAATACTGCGCACCACGCCGCCTTCGGCGGCGTCCCTGCTGGCGACGAAAGCTACTACCGCGGCAACTTCTTCCGGTGTCTCGAAGGGCTTCAGCAGCGAACTGGGCCGCACCTGGCGAAGAACTGCTTCTCGATTTCGACCGGCGTCACGCCTTGTTCCTTGGCCATGCGCTCGACAAACCTTCCGGCTCCCTCCGATGCCGTTGGTCCCGCCAGGATGGAATTCACCGTTACGCCGCTGCCCGCGACAGACTCGGCAAGTCCGCGCGCAATGGACACCTGTGCGGTCTTGGTCATTCCGTAATGAATCATTTCCGCCGGGATGCGCTGTCCCGATTCGCTGGAAATGAAAATGATGCGACCCCAATGCTTCTCGAGCATCGAAGGCAGGTAATGGCGCGCGAGTCGAACGCCGCTCAGCACGTTCACTTCGAACAATCGCAGCCAATCGGCGTCGGAAGTTTCAGCGAACGGTTTGATCTCGAAGATGCCGAGATTGTTCACCAGAAGATCGGCGTCGGAAACCTGTTTCACAAGCATTCGACGCCAGCGGAAGTTCCGAGATCCGCGTCGACACCGCGAACATCGGCATTCTTGACGCCTTGCCGGATTTGCGCAAGCGCCGCGCTGACGCGAGCTTCGGTGCGGCCGTTAAGCACGACCTTGGCCTTCGCCAGCCAGCGTAGCGGCAATGGCGAAGCCATCCCGGCCGTTGAGCCAGACAAGACCGCGGTCTTGCCTTTGAGTCCGAGGTCCATCTGGTTACTCCGTTTTTCGCGAACGGGGAAACTCATCGAGAAGCAGCGATGACAGCAGCGCCTTCGATTTCGGCAATTTCCTCTGCGCTTAGCTTTAACTCGGCGGCGCGCATCACGCCTTCAACCTGTTTGGCGTTCCGCGCGCCAACGATCGCGCCGGTGATTGCCGGATGCCGCAACACCCAGGCGACGGCCACTTCGCCTGGCCCGCGGGCATGGCGCGCGCCCACCTGGCGAAGCCGTTCGACCAGTTCGAGGTTCTTGGAAAGACGCGGCTCTTGAAATTCCTTGTTGCGGCTGCGGAAGTCATCGCGGGGCAACTTGGTTGCGCGTTCGCGGGTCATCGCGCCGGTGAGCAGTCCGGAAGCCATCGGGGCGTACGAAATCACGCCGATACCTCGCTTTTGGCAATACGGGAGAACTTCCTCCTCAATCTTGCGGCGAACGAGCGAATACGGCGGCTGCAGCGAGGTGACCGGCGCAATTTTTTCGGCGCGCTCCATTTGCACCGCGTCAAAGTTCGACACGCCAATCCAGCGGACCTTTGCGGCTTTCTGGAGGTCCGCCATCGCGCGCCAAGCTTCCTCGAGCGAAGGGCCATTGTCGGACGGAGGCCAGTGCATCTGGTAGAGATCGATGGTCTCCACCTGCAAGCGGCCGAGACTATCCTCGCATTCGCGGCGGATCGAGGCTGCCGAGTGATCGGGCTGCACTTTGCGATTCTTGTCCCAGGTCAGCGCGCACTTGGTGAAAACGTACGGGCGAGCGCCGCGCCACGGTTTTAACGCTCGCGCGACGACCTCTTCGGAATGGCCCGTACCATAGACTGCAGCCGTGTCGATCCAGTTGACACCCAACTCCAGCGCGCGATGGATCGCCGCGATCGAATCCTGGTCCTCCTGCGGACCCCAGGCAAATTCCCAGCCAGCACCGCCAATGGCCCAGGCGCCAAAGCCGACCCGCGTAATGTTCAAATCGGAATTCCCAAGTTTTCTCGTTTCCATTTGCGATCCTCGCGCTCGGAAGCGCATTCCGGATGGGCATTGCCGCTCCGCTGATCATTCTTTCTCTTTCTTCCGACCCAATTGGATGAACCAAAAGAAAGAAAAGTTAAAGCACCCGGCGACAACCCGATCGCTTTGCCGATCTAGGGCGGTAGCGCAGGGGCGTTAACAGAATAACTGCGGATAGGTGAGTGTGGTATCCAGGAGAAGGCCAGCGTCTGTCGGGCGAAAACGGGAGAGCGCCCCGACCAGGTCGGGGCGCTCTCCGGAAGGGATTCGAGGTGGATCAGAACTTTAAATCGTCTTGGTTGCGGTGACGCCCGCCGGAACTGCGGAACTCCTGCTAAACGCGTTGCTGCCGGATTCCTTCTGCTCGGTCTTGTCGATTTCGATCGAACCCTTGAAGTAAGCACCGTCTTCGATCATGATCCGTGCGGTGGTCAGGTCGCCGTTGACCGAACCATCTTTCTTGATTTCAATTTTGTCCTTGGCGCGAAGGTTGCCCTTCACCGTGCCATACACCACCACCTCACGGGCGATGATATCGGCAGTGACTTTCGCCGCGGCTCCGACGGTGAGTTTCCGCTCATCTAGTTGCACCAGTCCTTCGACTGAGCCGTCGATGAGCAGATCCTCGTTGCCGGAGATCTCTCCTTTCACATGCAGGCTAGCCCCGAGGCGCGCTGTGCCGCGATCGGCGGTCCCGCCTAATGGACGCATCGCATCTGTGCTCATTACAGGTTTATCCTCCCAGGCCGCCGAAGCTGACTTCGACGGCTGATTCGAAATGGAATTTCCTTGGCCCGGTTGCCCGGCGTGCGGTGCATCCGGTTTCTTATTGCCCCACATCGGTCCTCCCTAAGGGAAAGCAAGCCCCATGCAGATTTCCGCCAGGGGTAATGCAAATTTATTCCTTGAAAGAAACTTCGGCAAACAAACTCTGGACGCGTCGTGCTTGAGAGTTACCTAGACCTTCGGGCAGGGCTGGTGGAGCAGGTATTCTGCAGCCATCTATATTCGAAGTAAGAATGGCTCCGATGCCCATCCGATCAATGGGAGGGCTTATCCGGAACCGGCTGGGTCGCAAGAAAATCTTCTGTGAAACGGCGTGAGTAGGAATCGAGCAGTTGCTCGATCCGCTCATGTCTCGGGGATCTCAAAACAAAGCCGGCGTGATGAAATTTGCTGACGCGATGGACGATTTCTTCGTCGGTATAGGACGAGGTGTCCGGATGTTCTTGTCGCGCCAGGGAAAGAATCACTCCCGCGTAATCGCGCCGCGCGGCAGGGAGTTCGTAAGTGTCCAAGCCTGCGCCGAGCTCGAGCCGCGCCCACTCGCGCCACAGATTGATGCCGGTAGCCGCTTCGATCACATTGGCGATGTAAGCGCCGCCGACCCTGGCGGCAATCTCAATGAAATAAAATTTTCCATCGGCATGGGCCTTCAGGAATTCCGCGTGGGTCACGCCGCGCATCAGCCCCAGCGCTTCGATCAAATCTCGATTGATGTTGTCGAGTGCCCGAGCTTCTGCTCCTTCGCGCGGAAGCGTGCGCGTCGTGAAAACGCCGCCCTGATGCGAGGTTTCGAGCGGCGGCGCGCCGTAAGCATGAGTTTCCGCAAAAATCACTTCGCGCTCGGAGGTCACGCTGTCCACGTGATAAACCGAACCGGGTACAAACTGTTCCAGCAGATAAAACGACTGCTGATCCCCTAATGTATCGAGCCACGGCCAAAGCTCCTCCGGCGTGTGAATCTTCTTCATGCCAATGCCCGAAGCTTGCGACCTCGGCTTGAGTAGCCACGGTCCACTCACGCGCGCCATGAAATCACGCAGATTGTCATAGTTCAGCACGTGCACGAATTCGGGCACCAGAATGCCCGTCTCCTTCGCGCGGGCGCGCATGGCCAGCTTGTCCCGAAAATAGCGAACTGTGGTCAGGCCCATCCCCGGAATGCGCAGATGCTCGCGAAGCGCCGAGACGTTTTCCATGTCGAATTCGTCAAGGGCTACGATGCGGTCGATCGGCTGGGACCGGGCCGTATAGCTCACGGCGTAGAGCAAGCTTTGCAAAGGCAATTCTTCCGGCATGGTGAATACTTCGTCGATGCATTCGAACGGCCAGTCGGCGTGACGCAGTTTCTCGACCGTCAGCAACAGAACGCGGCAGCCCATGCCTTTGCAGGTGCGGATGAACTCCTGGCCCTTTTCATACGAACCGATGCAGAGAATCGTGAGCGACCGGTTATCTGGCATGGATGCCTCGAGCAGAAGAGCGATTCGAGCGCGGATTATACTGCGCCGGGCGAAGCGGGATACAGAAATTCGAGAAACGGCCGGACGCGCTGTGCCCAGGCTATTTCGTTATGCTCCGCGCCCTCGACCCGTTCGTAATGCAAACCCTGTTCGAGCCGCCAGCCTCTTTGAAGCAGTAGGTCGCGAAAGCGCTCGACGTCCTCGACCATGCGCGCTCCTTCGCGCGTGCCGATGTCCAGCCAGATCCGTGGGCGACGCTCTACCCTCAGCGCCTTGACAAAACGGTGGATAAACAACTGGTTCCACCACACCGAGGGCGAGAGCGCCGCGATTTTTCCAAAAATGGCAGAGTGCTTCAGCCCGAGATAAAGCGAGACAAGCCCCCCAAGCGACGAGCCACCAATGCCGGCGTGCAGCGAGCCGGGAAGCACCCGATACTCTCGCTCTACGAAGGGCTTCACTTCCTCAATGAGAAATTTCGCGTAGCGATCCGCGCGGCCTCCGCCGAGCTTCGGCACATGCGTTGGCGTGTATTCGGAGACGCGCGCCCTCGTATTGTATATGCCCACGATGATCAGCGGCTCGACCGCCCGATCGTCGATCGCAGCGTCCGCGGTCCGCCCAACGTGCCAATCTTGCCCGGGGATGAAGGATGTTGCGCCGTCAAAGAGATTCTGGCCATCCTGCAGGTAGAGAACCGGAAACCTCCTCGCGGTTTGATCGGCATAGCCGGGGGGCGTATACACGACAAGGTCGCGCTGGTTGCGCAGAAAGCGCGACCGGAACCGTTCGTGCTTGCGAAGCTGTCCGGAACTCACTGTGCGATCGCCACCAGGAGGTCCTTGGCTTCCACTTGTTGGCCGGCCGTCACGAGTACTCTTGCAATGCGCCCGGAAACAGGCGCGTAGATATTGGACTGCATCTTCATGGCTTCGAGGGTAAGAAGTTTGGCCCCGCGTTCCACCGCATGATTCGCTTGCGCGGCCACGCTGCTGACGACACCGGCCGTCGGAGCGCCCACTTGGCCGGGATCGGCCGGATCCGCCTTTGGATGAGTGCGCTCGGTGATTCGCAAAGCCTTGTCGCGCACGTTGATTTCTCGCGGCTGCCCGTTGAGCTCAAAAAAGAGCGTGCGGGTGGCGTCCGGATGCGGCTCGCTGAACGTCAAGAACTTGATGACCAGCGATTTTCCAGACTCGATCTCCACCGTTATTTCTTCGCCTGAATTCAACCCGTAGAAAAACGCCGGTGTGGGCAACACGCTGACGTCCGCGTAGGTCTGGCGAAATCGGTCAAACTTAGAAAACACTTCGGGATATAGCAGATAGCTCAGTAGGTCATCCCGTCGAACAGGGTGACCCACTCTTTGCTCCAACTCTTTTTGTTCTTGTTCGAAATTCACTGCGGGCAGGCTCGCGCTTGGCCGGCCCTTCAATGGCGGACCCCCGCGAAGAATGATTTTCTGCAGTTTCTTCGGCCAGCCGCCGGGCGGGACTCCTAGGGCCCCGGAGAACATCTCGATTACGGAATTTGGAAAAGGCACGTCGTGCTTTCCATCGAGCCCCAGGACGTCGTTCGGCTGCATCTCCTTGGCCATGAGGAACAGCGTCATGTCGCCAACCACTTTGCTCGAGGGCGTGACTTTCACAATGTCGCCGAAAAGTCGATTCACCTCAGCATACATCTTTTCCACTTCGCGCCAGCGGTGGCCCAACCCGAGGGCGTTGGCCTGCTCGCGCAAGTTCGTGTATTGCCCGCCGGGAATTTCGTGCTGGTACAGCCGTGCCGAGCCGGCCCTCGGTCCGGAGTCGAACGGCAAGTAATAGGTTCGCACCGTCTCCCAGTAATCCGAGCACTCGTTGAGCGCTTCGATAGGGAGCTGCGTATCGCGCGGCGTGTGCGCGAGCGCCGCCACGATGGAATTCAGGTTCGGCTGGCTCGTGCCTCCGCTGACCGCCGCAACTGCCGCATCGGCAACGTCCACTCCGGCATCTGCTGCCTTGAGGACCGAAGCCGCGTTGATGCCGCTGGTGTCATGGGTGTGGAAGTGAATCGGGACCCCAACCTCTTCCCGCAGCGCCTTCACCAAGTCGAACGCGGCATACGGCTTGCACAAGCCCGCCATGTCTTTGATGGCCAAAAAGTGCGTGCCCAATCTTTCGAGTTGTTTGGCCAGGGCAACATAATACTTGAGCGAATAGTGCGGACGGCTTTTGTCCAAGAGGTCGCCCGTGTAGCAAACCGCGGCTTCGCACACCGCCCCCGCTTCCAACACCGCGTCAATGGCCACCCGCATGTTGTCGATGGAATTGAGCGAATCGAAGATACGGAACATATCGATGCCTTGCGCATGCGCTTCACGAACGAACTCAACGATCACATTGTCAGGATACGAGGTGTAACCGACGGCATTCGCCCCGCGCAGCAGCATTTGAAAGCAAATATTGGGAATGTGCCCGCGGAGAGCGCGAAGGCGATGCCAGGGGTCTTCGTGCAGAAAGCGCATCGCTGCGTCAAACGTGGCGCCTCCCCACATTTCCAAGCTGAAGAGCTTCGGCAGTCTCTGGGCCAGCGCATCGGCGGTCGCGAGCAAATCGTACGTGCGCACGCGTGTCGCCAACAACGACTGGTGCGCGTCGCGAAAGGTCGTGTCGGTGAGAAGCAAGCGTTTTTCGTTTCGCGCCCACTCCGCGAATTTCTCTGGCCCCAGCTTCTTCAAAAGTTGCCGGGTTCCGGCCGGCGGCTCAATTCCCGGCGCGGGAGGCGCCCCGGCCGTCTCGAATTGCTTCGAGATCGGCTTCCCTTTTGCTTCGGAGTTGCCATTCAAAATCACGTCGCCAAGATAGGAAAGCAGTTTGGTCGCTCGATCGGCACGGGCTGGCAGGCGAAAGAGTTCTGGCGAATCGTCGAGGAAAGAAGTCGAGACTTTCCCAGCCTGAAATTTCGCGTGGTTCACCACGTTTTCCAGGAAAGGAATGTTGGTTTTGACGCCGCGAATCCGGAATTCGCGCAACGCCCGGTCCATCCGCTGGCACGCTTCCGGAAGGTGTGCACCCCACGCCGTGACTTTGACGAGCAACGAATCGTAGTACGCGGTGAGCACGGCCCCGGCATAGGCGGTTCCCCCGTCAAGCCGAATGCCGAAGCCCGCAGGCGACCGATACGTCGAAAGCTTCCCGTAGTCCGGCGCAAA
>Ga0182033_10000869_pt1 | contig 14746 bp, 9 predicted proteins | sample tim00Cox0000000H_FD_125968 | JGI IMG/M metagenome (GOLD analysis project Ga0182033, IMG submission 125968) | Lab enrichment of tropical soil microbial communities from Luquillo Experimental Forest, Puerto Rico - timezero.00C.oxic.00.000.00H | ecosystem: Environmental > Terrestrial > Soil >...
CCGGCGTCTTCATCCAGCGATCTAAATCAAAACGTGTGGCGGGAATCCATCCTTCCGCACAGATCCTGCCACTGCTGTCCTTTACGCAGTAGCTGATCTTTTGCTTGTGAAAATCCAGGCCGATGTAACACATAGGTCCATGAGGAGCCTCCTTGGTGTCTCTGAATCAGCGGGTCGCTGAATTCAGCTTGTGTACACCAAGCGCTCCTCCCTTGACCTATTCATTCAAACCAATCAGGAGTTGAGCAAGAACTACCTGTGCCTGTTCTTCGGATAATCCCTGGATGACTAAGCAGAGCATGTCGGTAGTGTGAGCCACCTGTCCAGTTAGCGTTGCCGGGCACTACTTCCGAGTTGCCCGTGATACGCTGCCAGTCCCCGTTTTGAGTGTAATCGCCTGTTAACAACGGTTACTCCGCGTCACGAGTGACCTTTGTCGGAGTCTTAATTTCGACACTCATGTCAGCTTTGAGGCGCTGCATGGCGCGCTGATCGAGTCGGATCAGACCGCGGCCGGGAGTGTCCAGATCGGCGATCAGGGCGACGACAAGCGCGATCGTGATCGGAACGAGGGTCAACGTCAACCAAAAGCGAGCCGTCAGCGTCGACCCACGGGTGAAGACCGCAATCAAAGAGACAGAAATAATGAGAAGCCACATAGGCGGCGGCACCCGATTCTCGAACGCGGCAAGGCGCTTCTCGTGAAGGTCGATCGTTTCGTTTAGAGAGTTGACGTAGACGGCGGTGACAGCCGTGCGATCATTTTGTGCAACCGTGGCAGCGTCGAGCCAAAGTTCTTCTTGGATGTGTTTGGAACGGTTCACGGCCTGATCGAAGCGAGCAGTATTGGCACCTGCGTTATCAAGTTCGAGACGTGCATCCACGTATTCCCGGAGCAGTTGCTTGGAACGATCTCGATAAGGTTGGGGAAGCGTGTCAGCGCGGAGATAGGTGGTACCGATCGAAATAGCTTCCTCTACCAGCAAGGAGCGGCGCTCCATGAAGCGCGAGCCCGCGAAGGTCAGGGTGAAGCCCAGGAGAAGGCTGACCAGTATGAAAAGCCCATCTCGGATCGTGCCCATCTGCTCTTTGCGTTGCGGGGCTAGCTCAATTTGGTAGCGGACGGCAACGCGCCGTCCAAGATCCAGGGCGACGGCCAGGACGATCGCGAGGAGCAGGCCCAGTTCCCATGGGTGATTGAAGATATATTCCATTTTGGTGCTCGCTTTTCTGGATGGAGAATAAACGGAAATTTGCTCTTAATGGAAGACCTTCGGTTTTGTGATGAGTGTCCGCTTGTCCTGCCTATAGGAAGGCACGTCAGTGGCGGATGCTCGCATCTGTGACCTCCGAAACCTGCTGGATATTGTATGTGGCCTGAAAGAATGAATAGTCTTGCGTGACCCTACCGCATTTCACTTAGTTTGCGCAACAAATAAACCGTCTAGACACAATGGGATTCGATTCGGCAACTCGAAGTCGTGCGGTGACGGGCGGATGGTCGGCCATCCCGAGGTGATCCTGCGTCCCCCGGTCCGCGCAAGATCGTGCCTAGGTGAGCTTCGACAGCCGTTCCCAATACAGAGAGGAACGACTAGTCGCGTAGCGTTTACTTATCGTCTTATTCCGTGGGGTCAACGTCGTGCACGTCGTGAACGTTCCCCGGGAGTGGTGGAATTGAGCCTCGAACGGAACTTTGATCGCACCCTAAGCCAGCTCGAACGTGTTCAGCCTCAACTATTAGGGTCATCGGAAGATACGAACTGGAGCCGAGTCTTTTGGCGGATGAATCCCAGGACAACGCAGTGCTAGTGCTAAAGTACAGCTTTTGATGTCCAATAGCCATGGAACGACAGGAGGAAACAGGTGTACGGAAAAACGAAGCTTGACCACGTGGTGGCGTGCTGCTGCGCGGCAGTCGCTGTCCTTGCGGCGTGTCCGTTGGCGTTCTCGCAAACCGCGCCCGCATCTTCGGCCAAGAATCAGAAGGCCGGTGAACCGATGCCGGCGGCGTGGGAAAAGTTGACGCCCTATCAGAGGTCGCTGCTGGAGAGGATGTACAACGATTGGGCGTACCTAGCGAGATACCGGGACGCCGATGCGGCGTTGCCGCCTGTTGCGCCGGGTGAAACGCGCGTCGTATTCATGGGCGATTCGATCACGGAAGGCTGGGGCATGAAGGCGACGGCGACAACTCCGGATCGCGGCGAATTTTTTCCCGGCAAGCCGTATGTGAACCGCGGCATTTCAGGACAGACCACGCCGCAAATGCTGGTGCGCTTCCGTCAGGACGTCATTGATCTCAAGCCGCGAGTGGTCGTCGTGCTGGCCGGCACGAACGATATCGCCGAGAACACGGGAAAAAACACGTTGAAGGAAATCGGCAACAACATCGCGTCCATGAGCGAACTAGCGCGCGCGAACGGCATTGCGGCGGTTTTGTGTTCGGTTTTGCCGGCGAGCGACTTTCCCTGGCATCCGGGTCTCGAGCCGGCGCCGAAGGTCAAGACACTGAACGCCTGGATCAAGGAATACGCGGCGAAGAGCGGCCTCGTCTACGTGGACTACTACACGCGAATGGTCAACAGCGAGGGCGGTCTGAAGGCGGAGCTGAGCCCGGATGGCGTGCATCCGAACCGCGCCGGATACGAAATCATGGCGCCGCTGGCGGAGGCAGGAATTGCGGAAGCGTTGAAGAAGCCAGCACTCCCCTGACCTCGGTGGCACGCAAAGGAGGAGTGCGACTATTGTCGCCTCAGTTGACCCTTTCGCGTTGTTGTCTGCCGCCACATTCCTACTGTTGCTGGTTCTCTTCTGGCACACAATCAGTCCGCGGATGCCATCGATTCTGAAATCATGGTATTCGCGCTCGTGACTCGGACGCTATCCTAAGGTGCCTTGGTCATCCTCCCACATCGGGTCACCTCGGCCTAGAACCGAATGGACGCGCACTCACCAAAAAGCGGCAAGCGGCCATGCATACTTCGTTCAGGTTGATTCAGTCCGCGGCATGAGAGCGGGTGAAAGCCACGCTAGAGCCAGCAGCAAGACCATCCTGGGTCCAATCATCATGCCCTGCATTAAAGCTGATACGGCGCCGATGACGGTGAAGAATCCGCGCCCGAATTTGTAGAGCCTCTGGAGAAGAGGGAAGAGACATGGATCCTCCCGCAAAATGTAGCACGAAGAAAACGCGTCCCCTTCCATAGCATGTGCCCGGCTAACGCACGGGGCGCACGATGTTTGCAACACCATGTTCACGATTAACTGCCGATGATTGACGGCGGCAGAGAACTAAGGCCTTTGCACACGTCGGTGGCTGGCTTTGCAAGGAGAATGTTCCACCATTGAGGGGACATCAGAGAAATGTTTTCGGCAGTGGGCACACGTCAATACGCAAATCTTGCCGGTCTGAATCCTTTCGCCGCTGGTCCTTCCTCTCATCTCGAATCGGCTCACATACCGATGCGTTTAACCTTCGCCTATCAAGGTATCTCCGACGATCGTTCGGCTCCCTTTGGCGGGCCGCGGGCTCGCGTGAAGGGAATTCGATTCTCGGAGCGAGAGGCACGCGAGCGTAAATGGTAGTTCCAATCTGCGGCTTTGAGTCAATAGAAAGGTACCCGTCAACCATCTTCAGCCGTTCTCTCATGCTGGTGAGACCAAGCCCATGCCCACTGCTGGCCTTCGCTGGTTCAAAACCAATCCCTGAATCGTGGACCGTCAACTCGATCTGATTCAATGTACCTGCGAGGGAAACTTCAAAGCGCCGCGAACCGCTGTACTTCACGGCGTTTTGCAGTGCCTCCTGCAAGACGCGGAAGATACACAGTGAGATTTCCTGCGGAAGTTTCTCCGGAATACCCTGGGAGTGAAAATCAATCTCGACATTCTGCCCGGCCGAAAGCTCTTTGCAGAAACTCTCGGCCGCCGCTCCAAGTCCCAAGTATTCCAGTTTCGAGGAGTGCAAACGGTGGGAGAGGGCCTGAATGTCGCTCGCGAGACCGGAAACGTGTTCTTGGACCTCCTTGACTCGACGGCTCATTTGACCATTTGAAGCGGGAAGTTCTCGTTTTAATCCTTCCAGATTCACACCCAACAGAGCCATTCGCTGATTGATGTCGTCGTGTAACTCTCTGGCGATCCACGCACGTTCCTCCTCGTGGGCTTCGATCAGTTTGCGACTCACGCTGGAAAGCGCTTCTTCGGCCTGCTTGCGCTCGGTAATGTCCCGGGCCATGACGGTGAACAGCCTCTTGCTGCCAACTCTCGTTTGAGAAATTGCAGCCTCGATGGGGAACTCCTGGCCATTTGCACGCAAACCCCACAACGCACCGCTAGCACGTCGGGTCGTGGTGCTTGCCTCACCGAAGTGCCGAACGTGTTCGCGGTGCACTGCACGGAAGCGTTCAGGGATGAAACGATCGATGGGGCTCCCGATCGCATCCCGCGCCGCGCAGCCAAACACTTTCTCCGCGGCATCGTTGAAGACAACAATTCGCTGACCTTCATCGATCGAGATGACCGCATCCATCGCTGACTCAACAATCCCCTCAAATCGCATCTGGCTATCGCGCAGCTCGGCTTCGGTCTTTCTCCTCCTCCCGCGTTGCCACAGGAGCGCAAGAATGATCAATGCCTGCGCCAACAGTAAGGCGATTCCCGCTATGACATATCGCCAGTAGAGTTCCCAAAAGGTTGGCTGACGATTCAGCACAATGCTTCCAAGGGGTAGACTGGTTTGCTGAATCCCCCAGCGTCGCAGGACACGCCAATCGAACATGTATGTCCCGGCCTGTGTTGAAATGTCGATTTCCTGCGGTCTTGTTCCGTGGAGAATCTTTAGGGCGATTGCAGCGATGGACTTTCCCTGATCTAGATAACGAACGATGTACCCTCCTACAGCCCCCTGCCCGACAAGAGTGTCAGCTAGTGTGAAAACAGGAGCGTTGGCCCCCACCGCAAGCCTGCGAACTAATTCAGGGTTCGGGTTGTAGCTTCTCCCCGCGGCATCAGCCGAAACAGACGTGTACAAGATGATGGTGTGTTCAGATAGCTGTTTCACTCGCTCAAAAACTGTCTCCATCGGAAGGTTCGTCAGGTAGGTGAATTGTAGAGCTTCATGCCTGCGCTCTGTCTTTACAACAAGATCCTCTATATGGCGATCGAACTCTGAGGTGCCACCCACAACAACCACGTGCTTCGTTTTAGGAAGCAGGAGAATCGCAGCCTCCAACGTCCTATCCGTATCGAAGTCAAGCCATCTCCCGGTGAAGTGAGCGTCGAGCTTCGGATAGTCCGCCTGTTGTTCGGTAGTGCAACAAAAAACAATCGGAATGCCCGGAAAGAATCTCTCGTGGGCGGCGGCCATGAATTTGGTGGGCGTGGGTCCCACCGCGATGATCACATCTGGGATGCGCAGTTGATATTTCTGAATAAGCCAGGCTCGGATGTCGGCTTGCGATGCTTGATCTGGAAAAAGTGCGGTCTCTAGGTACTCGCTATGGAACTCAATGTGGAAGGTTGCGTCCGCCTGCAACGCAACATCTAGATCCCGAACAACCGCAGCAACCGCGGGTGCGGAGATGCCCAGTTCACTGATCACCAAAACGCGCCGCGTTTCTGCGATCTGCGCGCGTGCAGGTGGGACGAAAAAGCAGACCCCTACTGTCAAACAGAAACGGAGATTGCGAAGTTGTCTCGACACGTGCATCGAACATTGCTGCAAAATCTGCTGCTTCCGACAAGCCTGATCCTCAGTCGAAGACCCAGGCGAAGGCAGGCAGCTTGGGTTTAGTAACTACGGTCGCGACACTGTCAAAACTGACAGGTGCGGAGTCCTCTCGAATGACATAAGGAGGCGCTCCAAAATGAACTACGAGTGGTTCCCTTCGAGATCCGTAGCCCAACTGGAACCCCGACTTCAGTGGAGCTATGCTCTACTAATGCTCGGTCGATTGCAAGGGATGTTTTGCGTCCAACGCTGCTTTTCCGCCTCCCTGGTGATCCTGATCGCAACGATTCTGCTGTCTGGCCCCGCTTGCGGTCAGACGGTTTCGACCGGTGCACTGATTGGCATAACGCTTGACCCTTCCGGTGCGGTTTTGCCAGGGGTGTCTATCCAGCTTAGCAACGCAGAGACGAAAGAGACGGAATTCACCACGTCGGACAAAGAGGGACGCTTCTCGTTCACTTTGTTGTCCCCTGGCACGTATGAGCTACGAGCCAGCAAGACGAACTTCGATGCGCTGCATCTCACGAATATAAATGTATCGATCACAGAAACACTCCGGCTCGAACTTCGTTTGCGACTCGCCGAAGTGGTCGGCAACGTGCAAGTTTCTTATGAGCCGCCTATGGTGCAAAGCGACAACTCAGCGCTTGGCCGGCTGGTTAACGAAGAGGCGGTCGGTCATCTGCCACTCGTCACAAGGAACTTCGCTCAGATAGCTGGTCTGGCGCCCGGGGTCGTTGTCGGCGTCTACAACGCAACGGAGCTGGGCATCGGTGGAACGGCACTTTCCCAAATCAGTAAGTCCAACGATGGACTTTACGTGCACGGATCCAGATCCTACGGCAATAACTGGCAGATTGAGGGAATTAGTGTGACCGACCTGCAGGGCAGCGGTGCATCGAGTGGTGGAATTCCAACTCCCAACCCGGACACGATTCTGGAATTCAAGGTCCAGACTGGGCTCTACGATGCGGCGTATGGCAGATCGGGAGGTGCCAATGTCAGCGTGATCACAAAGATGGGAAGCAATACCTACCACGGAGCGGCCTTCGGGTTCTTTCGTAATGATGTTCTGAACGCGAACGACTTCTTCCTGAATCGAACCGGTCAGCCGCGGCCGGCGCTAAGACAAAGTCAGATGGGGTTCAACGTCGGCGGACCGATCAAGAGGGAGAAGTTCCTGTTCTTCGGTGCCTATCAGAAGACCCACCAATTGAATGGCTTGGCACTAGGTCAGGCTAGGATTGCATGCTCGGCAGCCTTGAGTTCACCGCCAATTGGCAACGACAGGACGCCAGCGGCGCTTGGGCGATTATTCGGTGGCATGACCGGCGCTTTGGGAGGCGCGGCTATCCGGACCGATGGATCTAACATCAACCCTGTTGCACTGGCGCTTCTGAATTTCAAGCTCCCCGATGGAACTTTCTTGATTCCCACCCCACAAACGGTGGATCCGTCGAGAGCGTTTGACAGTCAGGGCTTTTCGAGCTTCACAAAACCTTGTAATTTCGATGAGAACCAGTTCTTAACCAATTTCGACTATCTCCGCTCGTCAAAGACAAAAATTGCGGCCCGTTTTTTCTTTGCTCGTGACAGCGAAGTGGTTACGTTTCCTGGCAATGCCTTTAATTCACTTGCGAATATCCCCGGATCTCCGAGTCCGGCTGATTCCGATTTCAGAGTTCTCTCTCTCACCCACACGCACATACTAGGTAATACATCACTCAACGAAGCGCGGATCGGATACGTGTACAACAAGACCCATACACGGGCCAATCCGCCGCTCAAATGGTCCGATGTCGGCGTCGCCGAAGGTGAAATGAGTGAAGCGAATGAACTGCCGAGCCTGAAAATTCTCGGTTCCGTCAGCTTCAACTCCGCGTTTCCACAAACGTATACGCAGTATAGTTTCGTCGGCGACGATACCCTAAGCTTTGTTTACGGAGCTCATGCCATTCGAACCGGCGGGTCGCTAACCAGATTGCAGGACGATCATGATGTCGAAGGAGTTGGATCATTTGTGGAGTTTTTGAGCTGGCCAGATTTTTTGCTCGGCAACAGCGCGGCAGGTAACGGAAGTGAAGCCTTCAGCAACGTATTTGCCTCGGTAGACCTCTTTGGCTTGTTCAATCGCGAGTACAAGGTGTGGGAGGGCTCTGCCTTTGTTCAGGACGACTACAGGATCAGTAAGTCGCTAACCCTAAATATAGGGTTGCGCTACGAGCGCCTTGGTCAATTTGGCGACAATCTGGGGAGAAACTCCAGTTTTGACATCAATAGGGCAGATCCAAATCCTCCCGCAGGTGGAAGCGTCGCTGGTTATAACGTAGCCTCGAATTTTCCAGGCGTTCCTCCGTCTGGCGTCGAGCGCGTAAGTAATACGTTTGGTACTTATGGTGTTGGTCAGAACGCCATCGCGCCGCGCATCGGTTTTGCCTGGAGTGTCTTTCCCAATACGAATCGCCTCGCCTTCAGGGCAGGATACGGCATTTATTACTCTCGACCAACCGGTCAAACCTTTCTGTCAACCGTGACCGGAGCCCCCTTCACCCTGCTTCGAAGTTCAGTTGGCACATCAAATGCGGATGCGACGTTTCAGGCGCCCTTCGCCAGTCCATTCCCTACGCCGAAATCTTTTCCTGAGTTCACGCCGTACTCATCGAACTCGACGGTATCGATCTTCAGTATCGCGCCGGGCATTCGTCCGGCAATGATTCAGGAGTCCTCCTTGAATCTTCAATGGGAGTTGCACGATGGTTGGTTACTGGAAGTTGGATATGTGGGCGCCCACGGCACACACTTGCTACGCACCCGCTCTCTGAATCAGGCGTTGTCGGCATCCGAGGCCAATCCAATCAGAGGTGCGGCTTCAAACACGCTGGCCAATATTCCGTTGCGTGTCCCGATTCCAGGTGTACCAGCTGACTCCCTCTGGGAAATAGAATCGGAGGGGAGCTCCTGGTACAACGGGCTGGAGGCCAGTCTCACGAAACGTGTGAGTCACGGCCTTCAGTTCCTTGCGTCCTACACCTTCTCCAAGACGTTGGATACGGATGGCGCCGACATCGATGGAACTTCCGCTGGCAACACATTAACACTCGGAGATCAAAACTCTTCCAGGCAGCGTTGGGGGCGGGCTAGCTTCGATCGCGCTCATCGTTTCGTCCTTAGCACGACGTGGACACTCCCCAGTCCATCCAATGGAATCGAACGAAGGATTCTCGGAGGGTGGGCGGTGGCAGGGGTAGCGACGATTCAATCTGGCACCGCCCTAACGATTGCGGATACCAATTCGGTGAACGTCTTCGGTATCAGCGAAGACAGAGCGCAACGGAGCGGCGAGTGCACGAATAGCCAGTTAGTGAAGGGAGGTTCGATCGAATCAAAGCTGAATGGATACTTCAGTGTGTCCTGTTTCGCGACGCCTCCCGTAATCGGTGCGGATGGCGTCGCGACAGCGTTTGGGAACAGCGGAACAGGCATCGTAGACGGTCCTGGACAGGCGAACCTGGATATCGCGCTCTCCAAAGCTTTCGAGCTGAATTGGCCCCGTGAGAAAAGCAGCGTTGCATTTCGCGCTGAAATGTACAACGCGTTCAACCACCCTCAATTTTCGAACCCCGATGCCAATTTTGCGTCACCGACCTTCGGTGTCATTAGCAGCACGGCGGTAAATCCACGGGTCGGCCAGTTGGCGCTACGATTTAGTTTTTAGGTTTAAGGCACGACAGGGGAAGGCTTGTTGCTCCTTGGAAGGTTCGATTGACATGAGATACGACAGTGCAACCCCTCAGCGTACTGATCGTTGACGACTTTGAAGATTTTCGGCGATTCTTACGTCTGGCGCTACAAGAAAAGAGTGAGTATCAGATCATCGCCGAAGGCGTCAGACGGGCTGGAAGCCGTCCAGCAAGCCGAAGAATCTCAACCATAGCGCTTTGACAGTAATCGCCTGTTCTCAACAGCTGACGGCCCTGTGCGATACTTGCGAGACATGTACGTTCATTCCGAGGATTTGCCACTTCATCGGAGCCGAATTAGCGCGGATGCCGGAGACTGGCTGGCCGCCGTTCAAAACGCTTCCCAAGCCAAAACGGACACCTCGTCTTTGAAGCTGATCTTGGAAGGAGTAGTCTTCATTCGAGGATACATCGCTTATGACAGCCTGGTTCGCGCGCCCCGTCCTACACGTGACCGACGTTGAGGCCTCGCTCCGCTTTTACGTTAACCGGCTGGGCTTCACGAGCCCCTGGCGCTACGACGAGGACGGCAGAGCGCGCGTCGCACAGGTCGATCGGCAGGGTTGCGCGCTTATCCTGGCCGACACGTGGCCGGGGAAGATTGGCAAGGGGCTGATGTTCATTTCCCTGAACGTCGAGCCGGAGACGCGCGAGGCCGCGGTCGCTGCGCTGGACGCGCTGCGCGCGGAACTCGAGGCCAAGGGCGTTGCGGTTAAGGAGGGCTCGTGGGGCTACCGACTTCTGGTGGTCGATGATCCCGACGGCAATCAGCTCTTCTTCAACTATCCGAACGAGACTGTATCCGGCAAGATTGCTAGAGATGAAGCGTGGTCGTCCTCGCCGGGACGTGACGAAAGGTGAAAACTCGGGTCCTCATTCCAAGATGAATAGCCTCGGCTCGGCGCTCTGGTGCTGCGGGCATCTTGACCGTAATCAGTCGAGTCACATCCGCCGGCCATGCACTATCGGGCTGCCTAAGCCTAGGCAGGCCGGCAAAGCCATCATCCAGAGATGGGCAGGATCTCAGGGTTGACCCCCGTGCTGTTTGTGCGCGCAATTTCAGCCCGAATCCTCTCTGACCGCCAAACAACAAGTTGCTTCCAATCATATTCCGTGGCGGTGACCGATCCGCTTTTTGGGGCGGTCAGCCGGCGCTAGAATTGACCATTCACTTCGATTCGTCGATAAAGGAGCTGCGCGGTGCGGCAAACACTTACTCGACGCGAGCTTTTGCGGGGCCTGAGCGTGTTGGCCGTCGAAGCGGGGCGACGCGAAAAGGCACCTTCAGCCTTTTTTCCACTATCGCAAGCCGGATCGACGGCTGACGAAAGCAAGCGCTGGAAGGGTTCGGCGCTTGGAAATCTGTATCCATTTGTTAAGCGGCAACAGGAACAGACGCACCAGAGCCTTGCTTTTCTCCATCACCGGCCAAAGGATCTCGACGCTTGGAAGGCTAAGGCCCGAACCAAAGTCTTCGAGCTCATGTCCTACCGGCCGGAAGCGACAAACCCCCGGCCTCAGATCCTCGAGCGCGTGGATAGAGGCAACTACGTGCGCGAGCGGTTGACCTTCTGGACTACTCCGGATCTGGAAGTGCCCTGCTATTTCCTCATTCCCAAACGCGCCAAATTCCCCGTCCCTGCAGTTGTAGCGTTGCATGACCACGGCGGCTTTTACTACTGGGGCAAGGAGAAGCTGGTTGAAACCGATAACGAGCACCCGATGCTCACCGCCTATCGCACGGAGTATTACGACGGCCTAAGTTTTCCGGCCTTGCTCGCGCAACGCGGCTACGCAGTGATCGTGATTGACATGTTCTATCACGGCGAGCGCCGGTTGATTCTTGATGACGACTTGGAGCGCGGCACGAACGATCGTTCGAAGCACGAGCCCGAAGAGACCATTCGCAAAATCAATCAGCGCAACGGAAGCTCGGAAGAAACCATCTTCCGGAATATTCTCCACTCGGGATTCACCTGGGGCGGCGTGCTTGTGTGGGACGACATGCGCACCGTGGATTACTTGCAGACACGTCCGGAGGTCGACCCGAATCGCATTGCCTGTGCGGGACTTTCAGTCGGAGGTTGGAGGACCGTGTTTCTCGCCGGACTCGATCCGCGGATTAAAGCGGCGTGCGTGGTGGGATGGATGACCTCGCTCCGCTACTTGATCCCTCACTACGAGGTTTACACGGTTCCCTCGGGGATGGTTCCTGGTCTGCTCGAATACTTGGATTACCCGGACGTCGGCTCGCTGGCGATGCCGAGCGCACTCCTCGTGGTCCACGGGCAGCAGGACAGCTTGTTTCCTCCTGACGGGGTTAAGGCTGCCGTTGACAGCTTGCGTCAGTCCTATCAAGCGATCGGCAAGCCGGAGCGGTTCGACACGCTGTTTTTCAACGGCCCTCACAAGTTTCCCCTCCAGGCTCAGCGGAAAATGGTGGACTGGTTCGATCACTGGGTTTGAACACAGGAAATGCGCCGGGCTCGCGATGAAGAAAGCCCAGGCCGACATGGCCCGGGAATCCGTGGAAGCAAGGAGTATGCGCAAGTCTGAACAAATCGACGTCGGTTGCAGCTCGTTTGACAAATCCTCAGGGACGAGGGGATAGCGCAACCAGACAACCAAATGGCGGATCACCAGTTACGGGAAGCGCGCCTCGATGGAATCTGATTGAAGCAAACAAGGCGGACAGGCGTTTTTGCCAAGCGGGATTGACGGCCTACACGCAGGTGAGCCGAGGAAGCGCGTCAAAATGGGTGTCGCGGGCACACAGGAAGCGAATGTTGCAGGACGAGTGCTGCAATCCCCATATCGTTAACCGGAATGGGGGTACCCTGCTTACGCAGCTGCCGGTAAACGGCGGCGTAATGATGCGTCGTCTGCTCGTCGGCATAGAGGACCCCGACACACCATGACCCGAGAATTGCTGGTTGAGAACTGGCCCGCTCGCGGCTTTAACCTGAAAGACCCCAGCGGCAACGACGTGCATATCGAGCAGCGAATTTAACGGCCTGGCCGCGGCGACTCCACAAGTGCCTTTCGATTCAAAGAATTCAAGAGGACAGTCATTGACAAAGATCCGCCGCCCGCCCTCATGGACAAGGATCGACACCGAATCGACTGCGTGAGTAGTCTCATTCTCATGGCTTTCTGTTTGCCTGGGTTGCAGTAACTCCATGCACATTCCCTGCCAGCCGGGTTCTCAGCGGGGTGGCGTGACGTGGTAGGCTCATGGACACCTGACGGCGGAGGTGGAGAGCAATGGACACGTATAACGTTTTCATCAGTTGGTCGGGCGAACGGAGCAAGAAAGTTGCGGTGGCGCTCTATGATTGGCTACCGATGGTTCTGCAGACCGCTAGGCCGTGGATGTCCAAAGAGGACATCGAGAAGGGGAGTCGGGGCCTCGAGGAAATTGGCAGGGCGCTCGAGACGATGAGTGTGGGGATCATCTGTTTGACGCCAGAGAATGTCGAGACGCCGTGGGTTCTCTTTGAGGCGGGCGCCCTTTCCAACGCCATGGGTGAAAAGACTCGCATCTGCCCATATCTCTTTGGGAGCCTTCGACCTGAAAATGTAAAGCCTCCGCTCGGGGTCTTCCAGGGGGCGATGGCGGTGAAGGATGACACGTGGAAGATGGTTCGGACGGTGAATAGGGTGTTAGGGGATTCGTTGACCGAGGAGAAGTTGGACACTTTGTTCGAGCGAATGTGGCCTGAGCTGCAAAAGAATCTGGGGGAGATTCCGGACGTAGCGGGAGCAGCGGTGCCGGTGCGTTCCGAGAAGGAGATGATGGCGGAAGTCTTGGAGCTGGTGCGCGCGGCTGCAGGTAGCAACACGAATGTCCTGGAGGCGCTCGGGTTGTTGGCTGCTCGCATGCGGGAAGTTCTTGACCAGGTTAAGCCCCGTGTGCCGCTATCGGCCTTGGCCACGGGTCTTCCGACTTGGTGGGAGGCGAATGCGTTGGCCACGAGGCGTGTGGCGAGGTTGAGCGATCTGGCAGGAACGGCCGCGGCGGCTAGTTCTTCAGCGGGGGGTGTGGGGGAACCAAACATGTCGGCTCCGGGTTCGCCAGCAGTGGGTGGGCAGATCGCAGTGCCCCAGCCAGCGCCGGCCGCATCGCTGATGAGGGAAGGGGGCGAGAAGCGGGAGCAAAAGCGCGAGCAAAGCCATCGCCCGCTGATATCCAGAAAGGGAGCAAAGGAGAAAAGGAAAGAGGGGCAATCGTAAGATTGGCCAAGAAACCTGGGCCGCGTGTCGCCTGTAATGCAGCAGCATGGTCTTGTTTGTGGCAAGGTAATGGACGGTTTTCGGAGTGCCAGCCACCCTCAGGTTTACCCTTCCCACAGAAATTCCTTCCGCACTCAGGCCGGAATCAATGTAACTGTCGGTGTCCAATGAAGGAAAAAGAGATGATAGAACGCGCGATTTTACTATTGGGAGCTCAGTGTTATCATCCGCCTTCCTGCAAGGAGGCACCATGTGGAAATCACCCGGCCGAACGTCGTTTTCTCGGGAGCGCCGCGCCATATGGGGCGGAATAGTGTTCTCGCCGCTTTTTCTGGTCGCGGGCTTCGTCTTTGCCAATGCGGTTTCGGCCCAAAGCCCCTCTGCACCGAAATGCCCTCCAGCCGCGCGTATCGATTCTGCTAAAGACACCTATGGCACCAGTGTTGTGCCTGATCCGTATCGCTGGCTCGAAGACCAGAACAGCGCGGAGACGCGTTCCTGGATCGACGCCGAGCAAAAGTGCACCGAAGCGGCGCTTTCAAATCTCCCCGGCCGGACTCAACTCACGAAACGACTCAGCGGGCTTCTGCACACTGATTCGTTTGAGATTCCCATCGAACGCGGCGGACGCTATTTCTTCCGCAAACGCCTGGCCGGACAGGAACTCTTTCTCCTGTATATGCGCCGTGGCCGCAACGCGCCAGACGAAGTGCTGGTCGATCCACTTTCTTGGAGCGCCGACCATTCTGCCAGCGCAACGCTGGAGAACGTCAGCCGCGACGGCAAATACATCTTTTATGGCCGCCGCGAAGGCGGCCAGGACGAGATCACGCCCCACGTGCTTGAGGTGGACACGAAAAAGACTTTGCCCGATGCTTTTCCATCAGCAAATTACTTTTCCATTGAACCCACGCCCGACAACAAAAGTCTTTACTACTTTCGCGTGACTCCGGACGGCCCGCGCGCGTTCTTCCACCACATGGGCGACGAACCCGCGAACGACCCCATTATTTTCGGCAGGGACCTGGGAAAAGATAAG